>JAEEGF010192313.1_pt1 | contig 13491 bp, 9 predicted proteins | sample 9134171 | NCBI WGS metagenome assembly JAEEGF01 (sample SAMN16246542, study PRJNA631951) | gut metagenome | biome: gut microbiome; feature: rumen; material: AP-attached | host: Bos | place: Iran: Karaj | collected 2018-10
TGGTCGCTGCCGGCCAGCCGCTGCCGGAAGCTTCCTGCCGGAAGGCCGGCGGCGCAGCTACATTCAACCAGGACAGGCTGCAGCCAGACACGAGGCAGCCTGGCTGCCTTCAGTCGGAAGGCGACGCTTGCGCGGAGGCTTGCCATCCTCCCCGCTTCCCTGTCGGTACCGGCAGCCGGTCCGGCGTGTCCGGACAGAGGCTCAGGCCGCGCTGCCAGGCGCCGTCCGCTTCAGCGCTGCCGCTGTCGGTCGCGGGACCGGCGGCAGAGGAAGCGTCCGTTGCAGGATCGGGACCTGGCGAGTTTGCCCTGCCGCCTGCGCAGGGTCGGCTCCTGTCGCTTCGGCAGAGCCGAGGCCGTCTGAAGCCCGCAGGAGGGGCGTGGCGTGGCCCGCAGGGTGGATTGCCTGATTCTGCTAAAATGCCCAGCGAAACAGGGCGCGGAAGTCCTCCACCACGAGAGAAATAGTGACAAGTCCTTAAAATACAAGGCATATTCTGCTTCTTTCCCCTTGCTTGCGCGATTCGTGGAAAAAGGGTAGAGTGATTGCGCGATAAGGGAAAACGCATTGGAATACTTCAAGAAAATGTCCTTTGCGCGAAAACCTGAGCTGGCTTTGACCGCGAGCTCGGACAAAGCTTCAAGTGGCAGGCGAAGAGCGATCCGCTACGTGAAGGCAGCTTGAAGGCGCACTTGAAATACGAGAGCACAAAATTGTGCTTTCTGGTAAAAGTGCTTTATATCAAGGTGTTGCCAGTAACACGATCCCGAAAAATGGATGGTATCGCCAGCAGAAGCCACCAAAGCCCCTTGACGGCGGAGGCTGGGGCTGCAGGGTGGCTTGAAGTATGGGCCAAAGAGGCATTTTTGCCTATTTCTGCCGTTTGCGCGATTGTCGCGGATGCGGGATCGAGGTGTTTTGGCCCTGCGGGAGGCCTTGCCAGCAAGGTGGCGGCGTTGACGCTCCCTGTTGCCAGATCGGCGCTGCATCCCCTGCTGCTGGGGGCCTGCCGGTGCGAAACCTGAAGCAGGCATGGGAAGCTGCCGTTGGCCTCTGCCGTCGGGGGGCTGCCGATGCAGCCGTCACGGAAGCGGCCTGCCCGCGGTCTGAACCAGGTTCCGAGCCTTCCTTCCGGGTCTGCCATCAGTCCCTGCCCAGAGGCGTCTGGACAGCGCTTGAACTGGTGTGGGCAGTGATGCCGGCCTGCCTTCGCGGCCTGGACGGCTGCCGGCATGGCGCCGCTGTCTCTGGCTCGGACAGCACGAGGCAAGGCAAGGAGCGCAGACTATGCCCCAGCGAGGACTGTCCGCCGGAATTCGGCCGGCAGGGCTTGCAATGCGTGGCAACATCTGTACTGTAGCTTTGTTGCAGGACGCATTGCCGGCAGCCCCGGCCCGCCTGCTGAACGCGCCGTCCCGCCTTTTTCGCTTTGGGACGTCGGAGACTGCATCACTTCCCGTCATGACTGGAGGCTGACAACATGTCTGAGCTTGAATCCTACACCGAAGTCACGACCGAGAGCTGGGGATCCCGTCTCAGGGACTCGCTCAAGGGCATCATCTTCGGCATACTGCTCTTCCTTGGCGGCACCGCCCTGCTCTGGTGGAACGAAGGCCGCACGGTCAGCGTCGGCGACGCCATCAACGAGGCCGAGCGCGTCGTCGAGGAGCTGCCGGCCGTCGCCAGCGTCGATCCCGCGTTCGACAACAAGCTGGTCCACGCCTTCGGCCGGGCCGAAACCAAGGCCGGCGTCAAGGATCCCGACTTCCCCGGCATCGAGGTCAAGGGCATTGCCCTGCGCCACAGCGTCGAGTTCTACCAGATGGTGGAGCACAAGAAGACCGAGAAGCACAAGAATGCCGGCGGAAGCGAGACGACCGTCACAACCTACACCTACTCCAACGAGTGGGTGTCCCATCCCGTGACGCAAAGCTTTGCCAAGCGTCCCAACAACAACATGGTTCTTCTGGACGTCAAGGGCAGCACCACCTATGCCCAGGACGCCACCCTCGGCGCCTACGGCCTCGACAGCAGGCTGGTGCGCGACATTGGCGGCGAAAAGGCCCTCGACTGCGGCTTCACGGACGAAAAGCTCCAGCGCCTGCAGAACGCCCTGCCGCTGCATGTGAAGAGCGGCCGCCTGCTGTGGAACACCGGTCCCAACGCCCTCTACATCGGCGCCGATCCCAATCATGCCCGCATCGGCGACGTGCGCGTGAAGTTCTACTACGTGCCTGAAAGCGAGATTTCCATCCTGGCCCTGGCCTCCGGCGGCGTCTTCAAGACCTGGAGGGCCAGCAACAACCAGGACTTCTTCCGCGTCGAGCTCGGCAAGCAGGAAGTCCCCCAGATGATCCAGGGCGCCAGGGACGACAACGCCATGATGTGCTGGATCTTCCGCGCGCTTGGCTGCATCCTCGTCATCGCCGGCCTGCGCATGATTCTGGCCCCCATCTCCGTGGTGCTGGACGTCATTCCCCTCCTCGGCAACATCGGCGAGATGGGCATCTCCCTGGTGGCCGGCCTCATCGGCTTCGCCTGGTCGCTCATCGTCGTCGCCATCGCCTGGGTGCGCTTCAGGCCTGTGCTGGGCGCCATCCTGCTCGCCGCGGCAGCCGCGCTCATCGCCTTCGTGATCATCCGCGGACGCAGGAAGAAGGCCCAGGTGCCCGGCCAGCCCATGGCCCCCGGCATGCCCGGCCAGCCTATGCAGCCGCTTCCCGGCCAGCCCGGCGGGCAGGCCCAGTCCTTCCCCGGACAGCAGGGCCAGCCGTATGCGCCCCAGCAGCCTGCGCCTTCCATGAAGGAAAAGCTCGGCGGCGCCCTGCAGCAGCTCTCCAATCTGGCCCAGCAGGGTCAGCAGGGCCAGCAGGGGCAGCAGACGCAGAATTTATACGGCCAGCCCCAGGCTCCGTACGGCCAGGCCCCGCAGGGTCCCTACGGCCAGCCCCAGGCTCCGTACGGCCAGGCTCCGCAGGGCCCGTACGGCCAGCAAGGCCAGTATCCCGGCCCCCAGGGTTCCGGACAGGGTCCCCAGGGCCAGTAGACGAACTTTCCGCCACGTCCCTGGCGGAGTGCATTTCGGGGCGGGCACTCTTCAGGCCTGGAGAGCCCTCTTATCTCCAGGCTTCCCATTCTGAGGAGCAGCCCCTTCCGCGAGCAGGCAGAGTCACCTCCTTATCTCCTCTGCAGCTGCTCACCCGCGGGCGGTCTTCTTCAGCCGTTCCAGGCGGCGAAGCCACAGGCAGTTTCACATCTCCTTTTCTGTCTGTGACTTCGCCGCTCTTCTTTTGCCGGCCAGGCCTGCCATGGGGCCTGCGCGGCGTGCCCAGCCGGCAGGACGCCAGATCCAGCCGTCCTGCCCCAGCCGTTCTGTCCCGGAGTCGCCTCGGGCCTAGCCAGAATGCCGGCTGTGCCCGCCTTCCTTGCCGAAGCGGATTGTGCTAGGCTGAAGACCTGCGGCGCAGCGTTTCAGCCCGTCGCCTTTATCCCTCTGAGAACCTTTTCCCCTGCCGCTGGCAGGGGCTTTCGCAAGGAGTGTCGTCATGAAGAAGCTGCTCGCTGTCCTGTTTGCCCTTGGCCTGGCCGCGCCTGCCTTTGCAGGCCAGCCCGGCGTGCTGGTCGTCGATCCCGACAAGGCAGGCACCAACGTGCGCGACGCGCCCTCGGGCAGGGTGCTGGACATCATCCCCTACGCCTCTGCCTCAAGCCCCGACAGCGTCAAGGAGCGCCGCGTGGTGAACCTGCTTGCCAACGAGGGCAAGTGGTTCAAGGTAGCCTACAGCGGCGGCGAAGGCTACGTGCACCAGTCCATGCTCGGCGTGTGCACCTCGGCCACCGAGGACGGCGATCCCGTGCTTCTCAAGGCGCCCCGCGACAATGCCAGGAGCATGGGCCGCGTTGCCGACGGCACCCGTGCGCGTCCCCTGGCCTTCTTCATGCAGAACGACGTGGCCTACCTCAACGTCGAGATTCTCGAAGGCCCCCGCAAGGGCACGACGGGCTGGCTGCCCGAGCAGGCCTTTTCGGCCAATCCCTACGCCAGCTGCTGGCGCCGCTAGGCTGGCCGGCACAGCGCAACGATTCTTTTGCCGTCCGCAGGAAAGGCTTCCTGCGGACGCGCATTCTGCTTTTCTCCCTGCGGCAAGCCGTCGTCCCGGAGCAAAGGAGTCCCTGCCTTGACCTTCAAAAATGCCGTGGCGTCCTGCCTCCTCCAGTACGCGAACATGCGCGGCCGCGCCTCGCGCTCGGAGTTCTGGTGGTTCCAGCTCTTCATCTTCGCCGTTTCCTTTGTCCTCTACCTGGCGTCCTTCCTGCTGCCTGACCGCTACTACAACTTCGGCCCGGTGCTCAACAGCTTCTTCTTCATCGCCATGGCCATCCCCCTCTTCAGCGTCTGCGTGCGCCGCATGCACGACACGGGAAGGGGCTTCCTCGCGGCCGTGCTGATCTGCGTGCCGGTGCTCAACCTGCTTTGCCTGTGGTGGGCGTCCAGGCCGGGCGATCCCAGGGCCAACGCCTACGGACCTGCGCCTGAAGAAGGCGAATAGGCGCTTTGCCGCCCTTGCTCAGGGAGCGGGGAACTCCCGCTCCGAATCCGGCGTCCTGACCTGCTGGCCCTCTTCAAGGGCCGATATGCCTGCCGTGACCACCTTGTCGCCTGGAGCTATGCCTTCGGCTGCGGCGAAGCGCGGGGAAAGTTCGCGCACGGCGCCGATATTCCGCCTGTGCACCCTGCTTTCGCTGTCCACAATCCAGACAAAGCGCGCATCGCCGGTTCCGCCGAGTGCCGTGCGGGGCAGGAGGACGGCCGAGGAAGCCTCTCGCTCGAGGGTGCCGGCAAGGGCGCTTCCCAGCGGCAGGACAGCGAGATCGCCGTCGTCAAGGCGCGCCTTGGCCCGGAAGGTGCGGGTCATGCGGTCGGCCTGGGGCGAGATTTCATAGAGCCTGGCCTTGGCGCAGACTTCGCCCTGGGGCGTCTCGCCGCACACGCGCAAGGCCGAACCCAGCCCCGTGCCGTCGAGCACGAGCCGCTCGGGCAGATCGAAGACGGCATCGAGCGGGGGCGCCTGCGCGATGCGAAACACCGGAACCCCTGCGCCCACGTTCTCGCCGGCCTCGTGGAAGCGCTGAACCACCACGCCTGCGGCTTCGGCGCGCAGTTCGCACCAGCCAAGCTTTTCTTCGGCCTGGGCAAGGGCCGCCCGGCTGGCCTTGGCCTGCTCCCTGGCCTGGGCCTCCTGGCGCAGGTCGAGATCGTAGGTGTTGCGCGAGACGCCCTCCTTGGGGAGGAGCGCCCGGGAGCGGGACGCGCGCTGGCTGGCCTGGACCGCAAGGGCCTCGTCGGCAGCCAGCTGGGCGCGGGCGGTCTTGACGTCGTTGGCAGCCAGCTCGCTGTCAAGGCGGGCGAGGAGCTGGCCCTTGTCCACCCGGTCGCCAGACGAGACCAGGCGTTCGGCGATGCGGCCTGCCATGCGGAAGGAGGCGTCGGCCGAGGAGGCTGCCTTCAGCTCGCCGGCAAGCCGGGGAGCCGGCTCGCTGGAGAGCGTGGCCGTCATCCATCGGACGGGGCGCACAGGGCGCACGGCTTGGCCTGAATCTCTGGCTGGGTCGGTCTCGCAGCCTCCGAGGCCGGCGCCGAGGAGGCAGAGGAAGGCGCAGAGCGCGCGCTTGGCAAAAGCGGAGGCGGGGCCAAGGCTGCGTGCCTGGCCTGCCTGTCGCGGCTGTCGTGCTTGGCGTGGCTGGCGCATGGCGGCATTCTCCAGACTGGCGGTTTGGCGGTTGGCGGGGAAGACTGAAGGCGATACGGATGGGACGGATGGTACGTCTCGGCCCCCTGCCTGGCAAGGCCGCTAAAAATGCCGCAGCGTCTCGATGCCCTCGTGAAGCAGGCGCAGCATAGACTTGGGCAGGGTGTTGTCCCAGTGTCCCGTCGCCTTGGCGGCCAGCCAGACGGCAAGGAAAAGGCCTGCCGTCGCAAGCGCCATGCTCCACCAGGGAAGCCTCAGGCTCCGGCGTCCCCAGCCGGCACGGACTTCAAGGCAGCCCTGGCTTGGGCAGTGCCCCTGGCATTCTAGGCAGCCCGTGCACTCGGGCGAGGCGATGCGCTCTGCCAGATGCACGGCTATGCCCTGGGGGCAGTGGGCTTGGCACTGCCGGCAGCCGGTGCAGCGCCCAGGATCCCGCCGCACGGCAAGCGGGGAGCAGGCGGAGAGCAGGCCAAGCAGGGCGCCGTAGGGGCAGAAGCAGCGGCACCAGAAGGAGGGGAAGAGCAGGCTTCCGCCGAGGAGAAAAGCGAGGCAGGCCAGCAGCGTGGCCGAGGGGTGGAGGAAGAAGAGGAGCATCTTCGTGTCCGCCACCATGTTGTAGCGGGAGAGGAGAAAGGCCTCGCAGGCCTCGAGGTCCATGGCCCCGAAGGCTATCCAGAGCACGAAGCCGAGCAGGGCGTACTTGGGGAGGGTCCAGAGGAAGCCGAATGTCGGGGAGGGCTGGTGCATGATGCCCGCCCTTGCGCCGAGGCGGAAGAGCCAGTGGGAGAGGGCGCCCAGCGGGCAGACGTAGCCGCAGAAGCCCTTGCGCAGGCAGAGGGCCGCGGCGAGGGCGCAGAGCAGGATGGCGAGGCCTGCGGGATGCACGGGATCCCACTGGCCTGTCAGGACCAGGCGCTTCAGGGCGATGAGGGCCGAGATGGGCAGGAAGCCTTCGGCCGAGGCGGGACGCGGAACGAAGAGCTCGCTGGCGCCCATGGCCCAGGCGGCAAAGAAGGCAAACTGGATGCCGCAGGCAAGCATGGCAAGGAAGAAGAGGGCCTGCACGAGGCGGTGCAGGGCCGAGGGGCCGAAGGCTTTGCCAATGGGCTTGCCTATGGACATGGAAGACGCCTCCTTGGTGGCTGAGCAGAAAGGGAACTGGCGGGGCAGGCGGGGCAGGGTGGGAAAGCGCGGCAAGGGCGGGCAGGACGGGCAGGACGGAAAGCAGGAGGTCCAAGCCATAGCCTGCGCCAGGACTCTGCGCCGTGACAAATGCCGCATTCCCGCAGGCCTGCAGCCAGTTTCCCATCCCCCTGTCTGCCATCCCCACTCCGCCATCCCCTGCCGCCGGGCTGCCGGCGCAGACAGAGAGGCGTTCAAGGCCCTGCCCAGGGCGCGTGCCTGCGCGCATGCCGGCAGATCCGGGCGCTGCGGCAGGCTCCCTGCAGGACAAGGACAGGTGGCGGGCAGGTGCGGACAGGGGCAGACTGGGACGGACAGGGGCTGTTGCGCGGCCGTCCCGCGCGGCGTATAGCAGGCGCCTGCGGGAGCAGGGCGACGGCCCTGCCCGGCGCAGGAAACAGCTTCTGGAAGGATGCAGACGGACAGCCATGACGGCAGATCTCTACCGCAAGGGGCTGGCGCTCTACGAGCGCCACAGGGACATCGTGTCCTACCTCTTCTGGGGCGTGATGACGACCCTCGTCAACTACGTCGCCTACTTCGTTTGCCGGCTGTGCTTCGGCATCGACTACATCGCGAGCAACGTCGCGGCCTGGGCCGTCGCCGTGGCCTTCGGCTTCGTGGTCAACAAGATCTACGTCTTCCGCTCCCTCGACTGGTCGGCCAAGGTGGCCTTCCGCGAGTGCTGGCAGTTCGTGGCCGCCCGCCTCTTCTCCGGCGTGCTGGAGACGGCCATGCTCAAGGTTTTCGTCGACTGGCTCGGCATGAACGATGCCATCGTCAAGATCTTCTCCAACATCGTGGTCGTCATCGTCAACTACGTCTTGAGCAAGCTTGTCATCTTCCGCAAGAAGCAGGTCCTGCTGGAAAAGCTGGAGCAGGCCAGCGCGTCCTGTGCGAAGCAGGCCGCGGCCCTGCCGGCGGCAGAAGAGCCGGTGCAGGCGCAAGGTGCGATCGCAGGACGCAAGCGCCGCAGGCGCAGAGCAGACGGCGCTTCGCCGATGCAGGGGGCTTCAGCGGCAAAAGCGCAGGGCAAGGCCAAGCCGAAGGGCAGGGCCAAGGGCGGCGCCAAGGGGCGCCGGACCCGCCGGAAGGGCCGGCGCTAGGCGTTTCTGCTCCGGGCCATGGCCTTGCGGCGCATGGCGGGGCGGTGGATGCGCTTCCATGGCTGGACGGTCGCCTTGGCGTCGTCAGGAGCGGCCGTCGAGCCAGCTGCTGAACTGGCGTCTGTGCCGGCAGCTGAAGCGGCTTCGGGCGCGGCGGCTGGGACTGCGTTCTCCCCGCCGTGCTGGCCGTCCTGCGCTGCCGTGCTTCTGGCAGCCTTGCTGGCCTGGTCGCCTCCCGGCTGCGCCCCCTGCTCCGCTTCGGGCAGGTCCTCCATCTCGTCCATGTCGTCCATGCCGGCAAAGTCTGGGACAATGGTTCCGCCAGGCTGGGCGTAGTTGGCGATGGGTTCCTGCTCGTCGCCGTCCTTGTCGAGCAGTTCGGCCTCCTCGCCGAAGCTGCGCACCCAGCTCATCACCTCTGGCTCGCTGCGGGAGACGAGCTCCAGGACGAGGCCGCCGTCCTCCTGCTCGACGATGCGCTGCTGGTCGCTCCAGATGCGCTCGCGCACGTAGTCTGCGGCGCCGCCGGGCGCGAAGCGGATGCGGAAGTTGCGCGGCTCGTGCCAGGGCAGGCCGAACAAGCCAAGGTCCTCCTCCGGTATCTCGAAGAGGAAGTGCTGGTCCGTCACGGTGACTTCGCGGATGCGGTGCACGGCCAGGCTGATGAGGTGCTTGATGCAGCTGGCGTCCTTGGTGACGGTGGCGCCGAGGACATAGAGGGCGCCGTTCATGCTCACGATGCGCCCGGGCGCGAAGCTGTGCTCCCGCTCCTCCGCGGCGCCGGCCTTCCTGTAGCGCACCAGGCAGATGAGGCTGCCGCGCAGGGCCTTGGCAAGCCGCTCGAGGGTCTCGTAGTGGCCGGTGTAGTCGATGCGGCCCTTGCTCGTGAAGACGAACTTGGCATTGGCGCCCCGGGTGATGCCGGTCTGGTAGGAGGGATCAGCCATGAGCATGGAGAAGTTGAAGAGGCTCGTGTCGATGCGCACGCGGTCCTCGGAGTTCAGGAAGGGGGCGGCCAGATCGCGGTACACGCTCAGGAAGTCGAGCTCTGCGAAGTTCAGCCCCAGGCGGTTCGACTGCTTCGGCTTGAAGCGGTACCAGCGGCGGTGCCCGTCGCGTCCGTACTCGAGGCTATCGCCCACGACGGCCTCGATTTCGCGCATGAGGCGGATGACGGTCTGCGGCGAACAGTTGAGCCTTGAACTCAGATCGGTCTGGAAGTGCCTGCCGTTGTTGGCCATCAGGAACTGGAACAGCCGGAGCAGCTTGTTGCCGCTCGTTGCGTCGTCCTTCTTCTGCATCGCGTTCCCCCCTCGTGGCCCGTCATCTGCCTGCAGCCTTCCTCCTGCCGCCTTGCGGGACAGGCTGGGAGCAGGCAGCGTTCCGAATTTTGGGGATAATGGTAGCTGTTGCTGCGACCCAAGGCAAGCCCGTTTTCTACAGAAAGCTTTTGTCTTGCGGAGCGCTTGTCCAGGCAGGCGCTTCGGCGCCTCCGGCTAGACGAAGCGCTGGGAGCGCAGGTGCTCTGCGGTGAAGGAATTCTCGCAGCCGAGCAGGTCGCCGGGCGTGCCGGCAAAGAGGATTTCGCCCCCGCGGTTTCCGCCTTCGGGACCCATGTCGATAACCCAGTCGGCCTTGGCGACGAATTCCAGACGGTGCTCGACGACGATGCAGGTGCAGCCTTGGTCGCAAAGGCGCCTGAGCAGGGCGAGGAGCTTGCGCACGCCGTCGGCGTCGAGCTCCTGGCAGGGCTCGTCGAGGACGAGGACGGCGTCCCGGCTGTCCAGCAGGGCCGCCAGCCCGAGACGCTGGAATTCCGCCTGGGAGAGGCTTGCCAGCGGCTGGCCGAGGGCGAGGTAGCCGAGACCCGCCTCGGCAAGGGGGGAAAGCTTTTCCGCCATGGCGGCGTCATGGAAGAATTCCGGCGCCTCGTCGACGGTGAGCGCCATGGCCTCGGCCATGGTTTTGCCGTCAAGGGCAACGCCAGCGGACTCTTCGCTCCAGGCCAGCTCCTCGACGCTGCGCCCCGGGGCATGGGGGAAACGCCGGGGAAGCCCAGGCGCCTGGCCTGCCTTATGCTCAGGGGGGCGTGCCGCTGCCCCGGCGAGGGGAAGAAAGCAGCTGCGCTCCCTGCCCGAGGCCTGGGCAAAGTGGCCCGCCATGGCGTTGAGCACGCCCGCGTGGGCGCAGACGGTGGTGCGCAGATCCCGGCAGGGCGGCTGCTTCGGCAGGACGAGGCAGCCGGAATGCTGGGCCGGCAGTTCCAGGCTGCAGAGCGTGGTCTTGCCTGAGCCCGCGATGCCGGCAACGGCGGTGAGCACGCCCTTGGGAAAGAAGGCGTCCACGTGCTTGAGGTTGTGGCGGGAAGCGCCGTAGACTGCCAGCGTCTCGGTCCAGGGCCTGGGCGCGGGATTGACGGAGATGTTTTCCGCAAGCCACTGGGCCGTGGGCGTGCCCGCGCGCTTGAGGTCCTCGAGGGTGCCCTGGAAGACGATGTTCCCGCCCCGCCTGCCGGCGCCGGGACCGAACTCGATGATCTGGTCCGCCGCTTCGAGGGTCTGGCGCCTGTGCTCCGAGACGACCACGGTGTTGCCCCGGTCGCGCAGCCGGCAGAGCAGGCGGACCATGCGGGCCGCGTCGTAGGCGTGGAGGCCGGAGGTGGGCGCGTCCAGAATGTACGTCACGCCGCTGAGGGCGCTTGCCATGTGCCGCACCAGCTGGAGGCGCCTGGCCTCGCCGCCGGAGAGAGTGTCGGCCTGGCGGTCGAGGCTGAGATAGCCAAGACCAGCTTCGGTCAGGAGCTTGGCCGTGCGCGCGAGGTCCCTGGCAAGCTCTCTGGCTTCGGGATCCTCGGGCAGGGACAGGGTGCGCAGGAAGAAGACAAGGTCCTGGGCCTGCATGGCCATGGCCTCGTTGAGTTGAAGTCCCTGCAGAAAGCGTCCCGGCCAGCCTTCGGCGGTCTCGCCGGCAAGCTCGTAGAGCGCCTTGAGCCGAGGCTCCGCTTCCGTGGCCTGGCCTATGCTGGCGCCGCGCAGATCTTCAGGCCGGCCGCCCTGCACGGCGACGGCCGGGGTCATGTTTTTGATGGAGGCCGCCCGGGGGCGCCTGATGGAAGGCAGGGCCCGGCGCCAGGCAAGGGGCAGGGAAGCCTGCCACTGGCGGGCGCACTCCGCTGCCAGCGTGGCGAAGGCGAGGGCGTTCTTCCCGGATCCGGCCGGTCCCGCAAGGACGACGAGCCGCTCCTTGGGGATGCTGACGCTCACGTCTCTGAGGTTGTGCTCGCGGCATCCGGCAAGCTCGATGTATTCGCCGCTCGGCATGGCTTCCCCCTGGCTTGGAGCCCCTGGCATCGGGACGGACGGTCTGGACGCGAAGGCAAGGCTGGCCGGCAGGGCAGGCGCCGTGCACGGCAAGGCGCTTCTGTTGTAAGCCGCCCTGCGCCAAATGCAAAGGTTTTCCGAACGCGTTCGGATGTCCGAGCCGTTCATGCGTTCAGCGCGAACGCTGCTTCCCCTCGCCGGACAACCGGCCGCAGCGCGCCCCGCTTCAGGCCGCTGCGGGGGCTGTGCCGGCCAAAAAGGGCAGGAGTGCGCGGCGGCCTTCGGCGGCAAGGTCCTAGCGCACGGGGGTCTGGCCCGGCGCCCGGGCAAGCACTTCCATGCGCTGATAGATTCCAGCCTCCTTGAACTTGGCCTCCAGGGCCGGCGAGGCGCCGAAGAGATCAAAGGCCGTGAGCCCGTCGTCGAAGCGCAGGCTGGCGCCGTAGCTGAGGAGCAGGCCCGCGAGTTCCGTGTCCTCAGTCCGGATGGCATGTTCGAGCAGAGTGCCGCCCTGGCTGTGCCTGGCATTGGGGCTGGCGCCTCTCGCAAGCATGGATTCAATGATGTACTTGTCCGTGCCGGCGAAGGCCAGCGGGGTGTAGCCCTGCCTGTCTCTGGCGCCGGCGTCGGCGCCGGCCTCGAGCAGGGCGGCCACGGCCTCGTGCTGGTGGCGCATGGCGGCATAGTGCAGGGGTGTGCGCTCCCTGTCGTCGCGCAGGTTGAGCGGGCATCCGTGGGAGGCGCACTGGCGGATCTGGCCGGCATCGCCCGTCTGGGCCGCGTCGAAGAGGTCGATGTCCTCGTCGGCAGGCTGGCCGAAGACGGCTGCCGGCAGGACGAGGCTGGCCAAGAGAAGAGAGCCGAGGGCAAGGGCGCAGGGGGCGCTGGTCATGGGAAGCTCCTTGGCGCAGGGAGGGAGAGGCTGGTACCTTCAGCACGAGCCTACGCCAAGTCCGCACGCTTCGCCAGACAGAAGAAGGCCCGAGGGCAGGGACAATCGCCGGCAGAACGGCCCCCGTGCGCTGAAGCAGGGGCAGGGCGCGGAGGGATGCTGCCGGCTTGCGCGCACGTCAGGAGCAGAGGCTAGGAGCGCCTGCTGGATCCTTGAGCGCCCCCGCCCTGGGGCAGCTGCGGCTGGCCGTCGCGGTCCTGGCAGGTGAAGCGGCAGCGGGGGAAGCCCGAGCAGCCCCAGAAGGGGCCGTTCCGGCCCTGGCGCAGAACGAGATGGTTTGTCCTGCACGAGGGGCAGGGGATGCCGCTTGCCCCCCGGTTCTGGCCTTGGTTATGGCCCTGATGCTGGCCCTGGCGCTGGCCTTGGCCGGCTGGCGCAGAGGAAGGTCCGCCGGCCGCCTGTCCCGGCAGGCTGCCGGGATAGACGTCGCCTGGCATCATGTCGCCAGGGATCATGCCGTCCTGGATCACGCCGTCCGGGAAAGCTTCGTCCAGGGGCGGAATGTCGCCGAAGTCGGGCATGGCGGATTCGTCGGGCGTAAAGTCCGCCCAGGGCAGGTCAGCAGCATGCGGCGCACCAGCCAGATCGGGATCGACGGTATCCCAGGCCTCAGGCATGCCAGGCAGCCCAGAGGGCAGGTCTGGCGCCAGATCGGGCGGAAATGCGGCTTCCTGGCTGGGCGCCCTGCGGGGTGCCTTGTCCGGAACAGGGGCGTCTGCCCAAGGGACGGCATCGCTTCCGCCTGCCTTCGGGGAACTCTCCCTGAAGGCAGGGGAGCGGGAAGTGCCTGCCGGTCCGGCATTCTTCCGCGGCTGGTAGCCTGGCTCGAAGAGGCCTGCGCTCGGCAGCTGGCTGAAGCTGCGGGGGCTTGGCTCGGCCGGCGCTCCTGCGAGGTCGAAGAGCGAGCCTTCCCGCAGTCCCTTGCCGGCCTTGGCGCTTCTTGTCGCCTTGGCGGTCTTGGCGGCATGGGAGGACTCGGCGCTGGCTGCCTTTCCCCCGGGCTGCCAGGCGAGATCCCTGCGGGCAGGGGAGGGGCCAAGCAGGGGGGAGCCGTCGTCATCGTCTGCCGTGAAGCGGCAGGCGGGATAGCGGTCGCAGCCCCAGAAAGCGCCGTTCTTGCCCTGGCGCAGGGTCAGGCGCCCCTCGTGGCAGCGGGGGCAGGGAATGCCCTCTCCCGCGTT
>JAEEGF010745553.1_pt1 | contig 13491 bp, 12 predicted proteins | sample 9134171 | NCBI WGS metagenome assembly JAEEGF01 (sample SAMN16246542, study PRJNA631951) | gut metagenome | biome: gut microbiome; feature: rumen; material: AP-attached | host: Bos | place: Iran: Karaj | collected 2018-10
GAATCCCGAAATCTGCGGGTTGCTCTGGAATGCGGTAGTCTGGTCTAGCTTGCTCTTGGTGGCGATGGCGTTCGCGCATGCGATGAATTCCGGGAGGGATTTCCATACGGAGAGCGGGCCCGTCACGAAGGACTCGATGGCCTTGAACGCGTTCTTGATGGCCTTCTGGTTCTTGACCGAGCGGGGGCCCTTGATGTTTGTCGCCGAATTCGGGAGCAGCGTGTGGTTCTTGATGGTCACCAGCATCTTGTTGTCGATGCGGCTTGCGTCGCCGTCCTCGCTGTCTTGGAACTGGCTGTCGCCGAGTCCGGAATCGGGAACCACGAGTTCTTCCTCGTCCTTGTTGAAGCAGTGGGCGAGGTAGTGCGTGTAGGCTGCACCCGGGTTCATCTTCGGGCGCACCGCGAGCGATGCAAACTGCGAAATGCGGTCGACAGATACCGGCAGGAGCTTGCCCGTGTCGGCATGGAAGGTACCCTCATTATCGAGGTAGATGCTGTCGAGGTTGCTTATTGCGGCGCGGGTCATGTCGACCGGGCTAATCGCGTTGAGCAGCTTGTTGCCGTTCTGGAGCATGAACGTGCCGTTCTCGGAACCCATCACCCAGGCGGCAATGCAGGGGTGGTTGTGCTGTTCCTTGACAATGTCGTTGATGAGGTTCTTCGCGTATTCCAGGCCGGCGGGGGTAGACCTCATGGTGTGGATGGGGAATTCCTGGAACACCAGGAGACCGATCTCGTCACAGATGTCGAGAGCCTCGGTGCTGAGCGGTGCGCCGCAGCTGCGGATGGCGTTGAAGCCTGCCGCCTTCACGGCGAGGAGGTCCTTCTTGAGGGCCGGGTTGTTCGTGGTCCAGAGTCCGCCTTCGCTCCACTGCTGGTTGTAGCATACGCCCTGCAGCTTGACGATGGCATCGTTCAGGTAGAAGTCGCCCTTGAGGCAGTCGAACTTGCGGAAACCGAACGTGCGCATGATGGGGAAGGCGTATTCCGGGGCCTTGCCCTTGCCGCTCTTGAGTTCCATCTGCACTTCGACCGCGAACATGTTGGGCTTTTCGGGGCTCCAGACGAACTTGGAGCGGTTCCAGTCCTTGATGTTGAGGCCGATGCGGAACGTGGCGTTTTCTTTGTCGAGCTTGGGGCAGTCCTTGAACCACTCGCAAACGTCGCCGCTCGGGTTACGCATGAGAATGCGCAGGCGCGGGCTGTAGCCGCGCGGGTTGTTGAAAGCAATTTCGAGGTTCACGCACTCGGAGTCGGCATCCGGTTCCACGTGCAGGTCCGAAATGAAGGCACTGCTGCCGAGCACCAGGTCCACATGCCCAAAGATGCCGCCGAACGGGTACTGCGTCCAGGGGAGGCCAACGGGCACTTCGCTCGGGTGTACGTAGCGGTCGTCCGCGTCATCGCTGCTGTCGCGGCCAAAGTCGATGCGGCTGTTGGCGGCCCCCATGTTTGCCACGCGGATGCAGAGCACGTTCTCTTCGCCAATCTTGATGGCCTTCTGGGTCTCGAGAACAAACGGCGTGTATGCGCCGAAATGCGTGCCGAGAAGCTTGCCGTTGAGCCAGATGGTCGCATGTGTAGCCACACGTTCAAAGCGCAAGAAAATGCGCTTGGCGACCTGCTTTTCGTCTTCGATGGTGAAACGCTTGAAGTAGAACGCGCAGTCCTGGGACAAAAGCAGTTTTTCAAACGTCCTTTCCCAAATGTGGGGAACCGTCACCGTTTCCGTATCTTCGGGGTAGGTGGCGTACCAGCGGTTGGATATGCCGGAATCTTCGGTATCCCATTTCATCTGCCAATCGCCATCGAGACTCAAAATATTATTCATGTAGGGTCCTTTATGAAATTTTCGTGGAAAATTTAGAAAATATGGTGGAAATGGTGCATTTTATTATCGGAAAATAGCCCGAATTTGTCGAAAAATTCCGAAATCCCTTTACAATTCCGCAAATTTTACTACATTTGGAGTCCCAATAGCAACCAAAAAAGGATTACAAAATGTATTCTATTGTTGAAACAGGTGGTTTCCAGTATAAAGTCGAGCTGGGCAAGGCCTACAAGGTCCCCACTCTTGACGCCGCTGTTGGTTCTGAACTGGAGCTCAAGTCCGTCCTTCTTTTCGCAGGAAAAGAAGTGCAAGTCGGCACCCCTGTCCTGAACGACGCCTCCGTGAAGGTTGAAGTTCTTGCCCACGGCAAGTACGACACCGTCATCGTGTTCAAGAAGAAGCGTCGCACCCGTTACGAACGCCGTAACGGTCATCGTCAGGGCTATACCGAGGTGCTCGTCACGGAACTCCGCTCCGGCGCCGAATCCGCAGTCGTAGATCCCAAAGTTATTACCCGCAACCGCGCTCGCGTGGCTGCCCTTGCCAAGCAGAAGGAGCAGAACAAGCCCCTTACTCGCAAGGAAAAGATTGCCCAGGGTATTCAGAAGCCTGCTAAGGTCAAGAAGAACTCCCTTCGCAAGGCTAAGGAGGCTTAATCCATGGCACACAAGAAAGGTCAAGGTTCCGTACGTAACGGTCGCGACAGTAACGCCAAGTACCTCGGCGTGAAGAAGTTCGCGGGCGAAACCGTCAAGGCCGGTAACATCATCGTGCGTCAGCGCGGTTCTCACTTCCACAAGGGCGTGAACGTCGGTATGGGCAAGGATTTCACCCTGTTCTCCCTCGTTGACGGCAAGGTGAAGTTCGAACACATCGATGCCAACCGCCAGAAGGTTTCCGTCTATCCGGAAGAAGCCAACTAAGGTTCGCTAAAACCGAATTTGAAGGCCGGACGCGCAAGCGCCCGGTTTTCTGTATATATGCGGTTTCTGCAGTGTGGAGCATCTCCTGTGAGCCCAAAGCGGCCCGTATTAACGGGCCGTGTGGGCGAGAGCGAGCGCAAACCGGAGTAATTTAATACTGGAACTAAGCGCGAGCGGTCTCATAAACCTCACCTTCAGAAAAAAAAGAGGCTCATGCGAGCCTCTTTTTTTCTGGAGGTGAGGGGAGTCGAACCCCTGTCCAAAATCACGTCCATGTCCATTCCTACAAGCTTTCCCTTCGTATTTAAGGTCTCGCCTTGTCCACGCCCAAGAAGGTCGGCGCAGATTTCAGCCAGCCTAGTGAATCTCGGACTCTAGCCCCAGGCATGCGAGAATCCTATCCCATATTTCGTCCGGACGTTCATCCCGATGGGAGCGGAACGAGGCCCGGCGTTGCCGCTAATTAGGCAGCGAGTGCGTAGTTTTCGTCAGCACTTATTTTTTTTCAGACTTTTTTACGAGTGCCCTCGTCTGAGACCTCGGCTTGCAACTAACACTTCGGTAACCCTGTCGATGCCAGAGCACCCCCGGTTTTTTCCCAAATATATAAATTTATCGCCCCAAAGGGAAGGTTTGTCAAGTTTCTGCCTTTTTTGCCTTCAAAAAAGCCCGAAAGAAGCAAAAATGGGGACTAAATGCCTGAAAAATCGCATTTTGGTACCCATTTTTACACGCAAACTAACGCAAAAAGTCGGGCAAGGCATGCTTTTCTGCTGATTTTGGGGATTAATTCCCTCGGAAAAGGCTTTTTTATCCCCACTGTTGCGGGCGCGGCATCCAAAAAGTTTTGAACAAGTTAACAAAATGGGTACCAAATACCCCCAAAAAGGCCCTTTTGGTACCCATTTTCACGCATTTCGGCAATTCGCCTACTTTTTCCGCAGGCTTTTTTGCGGTATTCCGCTTGAATCCTGCGCTTCATTCTCTTTATTCCGCGGCGCCCGCCTTTTTTGTCTAAAAATTGCAGTTCCCCCTGCGACCCATTTATATATATTTGTACTTGAAAAACAAGATTTCGGAGATTATGATGAATTTTGCAAGCGCGAAGCCCGGTTTTTTTGTTCAGGACCGCTTCCTTTACAGCAAGGACAACGAGAAGGTCGTTCTGCGTGGCATAAACCACATGTTCATTTGGACTGACCGCGAAGGCAAGACCATTCCCGAAATCGCGAAGACCGGCGCGAACTGCGTGCGCATCGTGTGGAACATGCGCGGGCGCGTGAGCGACCTTGATTCCATCGTGGCGCAGAGCATCTCGAACGGCATGATCCCGATTGTGGAAATGCACGACACGACGGGCAACTGGGAGCGCCTGCCCGAGGTGCTTGACTTCTGGCTGCGCGAAGAGACGCTCCAGATGATTACGAACCACCAGGAATACCTTATCCTGAACGTGGGCAACGAGCCGGGCGCGCAGGAGATTGCCCCGGACGAGTTCTTCGGCATGTACAACATGATTGTGACCAAGATGCGCGCGGTGGGAATCCGCGTGCCCATCATGATAGACGCCGACAACTGGGGCCAGAGTGAAAAGAACATCCTTGCGGTGGGCCCGCGCCTGCTGCATGCCGACCCCGAGCACAACCTGCTGTTCTCCATCCACATGTGGTGGCCGAGCGAACGCCACGACGCGAAGACGACCGGGTTTGCGACCGTGCAGGAACGCGTTACCGCCTGCCTCGAGAAGTCGGTGGAAATCAAGCTCCCGCTGGTGGTGGGCGAGTTTGCCCCGATGGCGGTCGCGGGTGCACGCGAAATCCCGTACAGGCACATCATGGGCGAATGCGAGCGCCTGAACATCGGGTGGCTCTGCTGGAGCTGGGGCCCGGGCAACTCCGACAGTCCCGAGATGGACATGACGGAGCATGGCTCGTACAACACGCTGGTGGGCTGGGGCAAGGAAGTTGCGGTGGATAGCCCGCTGGGTATCCAGAACACGAGCGTTATCCCGACATTCATCCAGAACAAGGACTTTACCACCGGGTCGCTCGGTGGCGGCGCGAACATCATCGAGAATGGCGACTTTTCTGCGGAGAACGCGCTCGACGGCTGGACGACCGACTTCTGGGGCGGCAAGGCAGAAGTGACCGCCAAGGACGGCGTGCTCCATTTCAATATCAAGCAGGCGGGCAAGGAAACCTGGGGCCTGCAGTTCAAGCAGCACTTGACCCTCCGCAACGGCGTCACCTACATCTTCAGCATGCGCGCGAAGGCCGACAAGCCGCGCACGCTCAACGTGAACATCAAGCGCGATGCCGAACAGTACACTCCGTACGCGAACGGGCGTATCCTCGACCTGAGTACCAGCTGGCAGAACTTCAGCTGGAAGTTCACCATGAAGGAGGAAACCGACCCCGAGGCGCTCCTGATTTTCGACATGGGCGGCGTTCCCATATCGTGGTCGCTTGCCGATATCAGCCTGGTGCAGGCCCGCAGTATCGCGGACCGCCTGAACCGTACCTTCCAGCGCAACGTGCAGAAGAACTCCGGCTACTTCAATGCCCCGAATGGCCCGTGGGAACTGCACCTCTACAACGCGAAGGGCGAACTCGAAGAGATCCTTGACCGCGGGCGCGGCGGCGAGGGCATGCGCAGTTACCCGAAAATCGAGAAGAGCGGCATCATGGTCGTGAAGGACGTCGCAGGATAGGCGACCGATCGCGCGGTTTTTAAGCAACTATTTAAACGACTCTATATATGTATCATGACGGCGGACTTGGGTCCGCCGTTTGTGCGTTTTTGAACGAGAAAAATCACGCGATATTCCATTTTCATTTTTACATAGTGTGGAATGTCAACGTTTTTTAACACGCTTGTATCATAAAAAATTAGACAAAATGTCAAAAAAGGCTGTTTAAAGTGTGATTTTAAACAAATTTAGGCACTCTTGTATCATAAAATAGTTGCATTCCGTTCTAAAAATGATTATATTCTTTGTTGTATGAAACCCGTGACGGAATACCAGAATTTTCGCGTTTTTATACGCGACTTCTATACGGAACGCAAAGTGCGGTCCGGGTTTACCTGGCGAGAGTTCGCCAGGGAGGCCGGGTATTCCTCGCCGGTATTCTTGAAGTTGGTGTGTGATGGGACCGCAAACCTCAGCGACGCAGGGATGGAACGCGTCGCTGAGGCCATGGGTCTCGTGGGTGTGGACCTCCAGTATTTCCGCACCCTGGTACGTTTCAACCAAGAGAAGGACGCCGCAAAGAAGCGCGAAATTTTCAAGGAACTCCGTGCCATCACAAAGGAAAACGAGATTACGCTCGTGGGCGAGGACCAGTACGACTACTACGAATCCTGGGTGAACCCGGTGCTTCGTGAAATGGCTCCGTATGTCTCGGACTCGACACCCGCGCAGATGGCGGACAAGCTCACCTTCGGTGCGCAGGCGGCAGAAGTCAAGAAGGCCCTGCAGCTGCTCCAGAAGGTCGGGCTCCTGAACAAGACTGCCGATGGCAAGTACGAGCAGGCGTCCAAGGCGATTACGACCGGTAATCTCGAGTTCACAAGCCTTTCCGTCCGCGAGATGCACCGCCAGATGGGCGAACTTGCTATCCGCTCGCTCGACGAGGTGCCGGTGGACGAACGTAACGTTTCGGGTATGACCTTCGGTGTTTCCGAAGAAGCGTACCAGCGCATTACAAAGGAAATTGCGGATTTCCGCCGCCGCATTACTGCGATTGCCATGCAGGATACGAACGAGAACCGCATTTACCGCTTGAATGTGCAACTCTTCCCGCTTACGAAGGACTTGAAGAAGGGAGGGGACAATGTTTAGTACTTACGCTAACTATATCAAGGGAGGCGCAATATGACCGAAAACGAAAATTCTCTTGACATCGCTTGCTTTGAAGTCAATCAGAGCGGCCGTATCCTGTCGGGTAACAAGCGGTTCTGCCGCATGTTCGGGTTCAACGAATCCGAGGTGACCTGGCATTACATTACCGACTGCTACCGTTACCCCAGGGACTGGGAACTGTTCAGCAACTGCAGCGACCTTTCGCAGAACAAGTTCGTGTTCCGCATGCGTAACCGCAAGGGGCGCAGTTTCAAGTGCTGCCTTACCCGCGAAATCGTGCAGGATGCCGAAGGCAAGATTACCTTCCGCAATACCATCTGCAGGCTCGGCGAACCCGAGATTGCGCAGGCGGCTGCACCTGTTGCCGAGAACCGCTCCGTGGTGTTCATTACCCGCTGTGCACACTGCGGCGACCAGGTGCGCGTGAACACGCTCGCCGAGACCCGCATGCGCGTGCTCTGCGATGCATGTGCCGCGAAGGCCTATCCCGAGGCCTTTAACATTACCGCCCAGGTATAAGCATATTGTCAGTCTAGCGCCGAATTTTTCATAGAACAATGCAAAGTCCGGAGGTGCCGCGAGCACTTCCGGATTTTTTTTACTTTGGTAATATATTTGCCAAGTGGTCAAAGGTCGCCTACGGCTCACAGCGTGGTCGAGACCACCGTAGCCGATATCTCTTGGGCGTTCCCGCACATATATGTGCGGTCGGGCTATATTTTAGGGGCCGCCGCCGTCGCTTCGCTTGTCGCCAGCCTCCTAAAACCAAGCCCCGCTGCGCGGGTCTTGTCCCCAAGTGGTCACTATCCCTAACGCGAATGCGGTAAGATTTTGTTTCTCGAAAAGCGAATAAACTGATTGATTCCAAACTTTACTCAAATGTAATTGTCAAGTAGTCTATCAGCTTTCTCTAGGGGCTTTTGTTAATTCCAGATTTTCATTAAACCATTGTAATTCATTTCTCTACCACTCTGATTCCAGTAGGTCATGTCTTGTTCGATGAAAAGCCACTTAATTGTGTAAAGAAGTAAATCAAGAGGTAATCCAGTTGTAAAACTGCATGAATTTATCATGTCTTCGTTAGGCTCCTCACAATTATAAACCTGAGTAATAAGCTCTTTTAATTTCTCGCTATCGTTTGGAATTTCGTCTACTTTTGCTTTAACATCATTCCATATTTCATCGTGACTCGGTCTGTTTCCTGAACTAATGATGTTACCGTATTTCCCGTATCTGAATTGATAATCTTCGACGCGAACCTCGAAGTCCATTCCTTTGTTCTTATACGCAGGACGGTGGAGATATACTCTCTTGCCATTTTTTCCTGTTTCTACGTAATAATCGTAGTAATTCCACTCTTGTGAAGTCCCATGTTTTTCCTCTAGAAAAAGCATAATCAGTTGTTTGTGGAATTCTTCACGAGTAGTTGCTTTTATTGTAACTTTTTTCTTTGTTTCCATAGGTTCTCTTTAGAAAAAATCTTTAATGTCGATTTTTAACGCTTTTGAAATTTTTGCGATATTACAGAGTGTAATGTTCTTTTCTGCTCGTTCAATCATTCCTATATATGTTCTATGAAGGCCTGCTAATTCAGCAAGCTGCTCCTGAGAAAGATTACGCTCTTTCCGAAAATCATGGACTTTTTGGCCAAAATCCAAGAGAATTGGTTCTTTTTTCATGATGATACTTTTTATAAATAATTTAGAGATGCTAACTAAAGTCATCAACATACTATAGTTAGCATAATTGTAATCCATCTAAGAAGTGACATTGCCGCTAGGGGATGGAAGTCTAACGCAGATAGGGTATTCAGGACAATATTATTCACATTTTGGGGTATAAATGACAATTTTGACAATTTGTGCCATTTTATTTATGTATTTTTGAATCATGATTACTGCAAAACCATTCATCAAGTGGGTTGGCGGAAAAACGCAACTCTTGGACGAGATTCGCAGGTATTATCCTGCTCAAATAGAAAAGTATTGCGAACCATTTGTAGGTGGTGGCGCAGTTCTTTTTGATGTCCTTTCGCGTTTAAGTCCGAAAGAAGTGCTTATTAACGACATAAATGGCGAACTTATAAATACCTATAATCAGATTAAGATCAATAGCAAAGGATTGATAAACATTCTTGCCGAAATACAAGAAAAGTATTGGCGTTCGTCTGTGGAAGAAAATAAAAGCCTTTATTTTGAAAAAAGGGAACGATTCAATTCGTTAAAGGTGAATGGCAACAAAAAAGAGAATCTTGAAAAAGCAGCCCTTTTCATTTTTTTGAACAAGACTTGCTTTAATGGACTTTTTCGCGTTAATTCGAAGGGGCTGTTTAATGTTCCATTCAACAATGCGAAAAAGCCCCTTCTTTGTGATGTGGAAAACTTGAATGCTTGTTCTGAACTACTGAAAAATGTAAAGATGTCCGTTGGTAACTACACTCAATGCAGAGATTTTATCGATTCAAAAACATTTGTGTATATTGACCCACCTTATCGTCCTCTTACTGAAACGGCGGCTTTTACATCATATAACGAAAACGGCTTTGGAGATAAAGAGCAAATTGAGCTTGCTCATTTCATTGAAGAAATCTCTGAAAGAAAAGCTATCGTCGTTACGAGTAATTCAGATCCAAAGAATGTTAGTGAAAGTGATAATTTCTTTGACCGATTATACAAGAAGTTCTCAATTAAGCGAGTTTCTGCTTCAAGGATGATTAATTCCAACGCGAAAAAACGTGGCGCGATTAATGAACTTTTGATAAGTAATGTTGCGTCTGCTTTCTAGGAGATTTTATGGCGAAAAGAAATTTCATTGATTGGTTTAGAACTTTTAGACCTAGCATTGCGACATTCTCGTATTATGCAGATTTCCCTAAAATATTTAGTAACGTAGAATCTATAAAAATTGAACTGAACATTTTAAATTCTCTTATAGGTTCTAAGAACATTAAACAAGAGTTTGAAGCGATTCTGGCAAAGTATCCGAATGTCGTAAAATGCATTCCGGTTTTGTTGGCGGTTAGAAGCACTGAAATTTCTATCAGCGATGAAAATGGAATGTTTGTTTATGAATTTAATGGCATGATGCATGACTTTTCCATCTATTCACAATTTATGGATAAGTCGGGTTTGTTTGACCTTATGCAAAATCACTTGATAAGTAATCTTGTTGATTATGTGACTGGCGTGGAAACGGGATTAGATTCAAATGGCCGAAAAAATCGAGGAGGTCATTTGATGGAAGACTTGGTTGAATTATACATAAAAAAAGCAGGTTTCGTAAAAGATAAGAACTATTTTAAAGAGATGTATATTTCAGATATCGCAAGAAAATGGAATATTGACCTTTCTGCAATTTCCAACCAAGGCAAAATGGAAAAACGCTTTGATTTTGTTGTGAAGGCAGCGAAGAACATTTATGCGATAGAAACAAATTTCTATGGAGGCGGAGGTTCAAAACTCAACGAAACTGCGAGAAGTTACAAGACCATCGCTCTTGAAGCCAAAACAATCCCTAATTTTGAATTTGTGTGGTTTACGGATGGACTCGGTTGGGCTTCTGCGAGGAATAATTTGGAAGAAACTTTTGATGTTCTAGATCATATTTACTGTATTAATGACATGGAAAAAGACATTATGAAGAATGTGTTTAAATAATTTGTTCTTTTGAGGTCATATGTCGTCACGAAACCTGCATGAGAAACCGTTTACTGAAGAGACAAATACAAAATTGTCAATTTTTGAGGGATATGCAAAGGAATGGCTTCCTGTTTTTGTGATGTCAAACAAAAAAGTTTGCATTTGTGATTTTTTTGCAGGAACAGGTTATGATGTTGTTGGCGTGCCAGGAAGTCCAATACGTATTTTGCAACAGATTTGTGGGCAAATAGGTAATATTTTTCAGCGAAAAACGTTTGTTCATGTGATTTTTAATGAATTGGATAGGCAAAAATATAATTCGCTTTGTGAAAAATGCAATGATTTCTGTGAAAAGAATCCAGAGTTGCAAAGGGCGATTCAAGCAAATCTTGTGAAGATTGATATAATCAATGATAATTTTGAAAAAGCATTTGAAAACAATTTATACGAAATACAAAATAGCCCTGCCCTTGTATATTTAGACCAAAATGGTGTTAAATATTTGTCTGAACAATACTTGACGCAGCTAGTTAATTCTGAGAAAATAGATTTTTTATATTTTGTATCTTCATCGTATTATTTAAGATTTGGAACCACAGAAGAATTCCAAAAAAATATTGCGTTTGATATTGAAAAATTAAAAAACATAGATTATAAACGATGCCATATAGAACTTGTTAAGGAATTGAATTTGAAAATTCCTTCAACAAGTAGAGTGCGATTATATCCGTTTACGATAAAGAAAAATACTAACATATATGGAATTGTTTTTGGAGCTAGTCATCCATTAGGGGTTGAAAAATTTTTACGTGTTGCTTGGAAAAAAAATCCTGTTAATGGACTAGCGAATTTTGACATTGATGATGATGAATTGAAGAGTGGCCAACTAGATCTATTTGGACATATTGAACGTACGAAAATTGAAAAGTTTCAAATGGATTTAGAAAATAAAGTTAAAACAAAAGTCTTAAAAACAAATAAAGATGTCTATTTCCATACATTAATGCAGGGACATATTCCTGAACATAGTCAAGAATGTTTGAAAAAGATGAAGCAGAAAGGAATTATTTCTTACAGTACACGAACGCCTTATATATCTTATGATAAGATTTGCAAAGAGAAGAAAATTATTGAATATGTTGTACTTGGATATTGAAAATGAAAACGACTAAAATCGAGTGGACTGATCGAACTTGGAATCCGATTACGGGTTGTAATAAAGCCTCAGAGGGATGTGCGAATTGTTATGCATGGAATATGTCGATGCGTTTACAACGCATGGGACAAGAAAAATATAAAAATGGTTTTAAAGTAACTACGCATGTAAGTTGTCTAGAAGAACCTTTACATTGGAAAAATTCTAGTAATATTTTTGTTTGCTCTATGAGTGACCTTTTTAATGAGAATGTTCCGTTTACATTCATTGATAAGGTTATGGATGTTATTAAAAAAGCGTCTTGGCATCGGTTCCAAATTTTGACAAAAAGAGCTGAGCGAATGAGTGAGTACTTTGCAAATCGTCCAGTTCCTTCTAACGTATGGGTTGGAGTGACTGTAGAAAGCGATAAATATAAAAACCGTATTGATTTCTTGCGAATAATTCCTGCAAAAATCAGATTCTTGTCTTGTGAGCCGCTTCTAAATGATTTAGGTAAATTAAATTTAAAAGAAATTCATTGGGTGATTGTTGGAGGCGAAAGTGGACCTAAAGCTCGACCGATGCAAAAAAAATGGGTTGAGTCAATTCAAAAACAGGCGAAAGAACAGAAGGTCTCCTTCTTTTTTAAACAATGGGGAACATGGGGGGCTGACGGAGTGAAAAGAAATAAGAAAGCAAATGGGAAATTATTGAATGGAAAGATTTTTCAGGCAATGCCACTCTAAAAGAAACTGGGAGTGTAACGTAAAGGCGAAATACTCCTAGAAACTCTTTCTTTACTTGCAGACGAACAAATATAAAGATATCAAATTAAAACCATTTAATCAATGTTATGCTGAAATCATTCTATAAATCAAAGTTGCATGAATTCAATCTTGTTCAAGGCGACTGTGTTGATGTTCTATCGCAATTAGATTTTCAATTTGATATGATTTTTGCAGATCCTCCTTATTTTCTTTCAAATGGCGGTATTTCTGTTCAAAGCGGAAAACAAGTTAGCGTAAACAAAGGTAATTGGGATAAATCGCAGGGTTTCGAAAAGGATAATGAATTTAACCGTAAGTGGATCTCTATATGCCGGGAAAAACTTAAAGAAAACGGGACCATTTGGATAAGCGGGACTTATCATAATATTTTTTCCGTTGCTCAAATGCTAAATGAATTGAACTTCAGAATACTCAATTGTATCACTTGGGCGAAAACAAATCCACCACCAAATTTGAGTTGTAAATTTTTCACACATTCTACAGAGTTTATTCTTTGGGCTCGTAAAAATAAAAAAGTTCCGCACTATTACAATTATGAATTAATGAAACAAATTAATGGTGGAACTCAAATGCGAGATGTATGGCAAATGCCTGCTATTGGTCGCTGGGAAAAAACTTGTGGAAAACATCCGACACAAAAGCCACTGCCTCTTCTTGCCAGAATTATTCAGGCTTCTACAAAAGAAAATGCGTGGATTCTTGATCCATTCTGTGGAAGTTCTACTACAGGGATCGCAGCAAATCTATTAAACAGACGTTATCTCGGAATTGACCAAGAACAAGAATTTCTTAAAATTTCAAAACAACGTCGGCAGGAAATAGAAAATATCACAATTCGAATGGACTATTGTGAACGTATTTGTAAAACTGCGGATGGTGATTTGCAACAAATTTTGGAGTTGCATGAAAATCGCCCTTATTATGGGGTAGATTTACCTATTAGATAATACAAAACACCCCGCCACTTATCGTGACGGGGCGTATTTTCTTTAGAAATGGATCCTATCGGGGCTTGCGCCCCTCCAGGATGACATCCATTACAGACTAATCAACCCTTCCGTATCCTTAGACATGGCGTCGTAGAATGCGTAGCGGGCGTCCACTTCCTTCTGGAGGTCGTCGGCGAGCTTCTTTGCCACTTCCGGATTGTTACGGGTGAGCTGCTTGTAGCGGTTTTCGGTGTAGATGTATTCTGCAACCGGAATCGTCGGCTTCTTGGAGTCGAGGATAAGCGGAGCCTTTCCTTCGGCGGCGAGAGCCGGGTTGTAGCGGAGCAGAGTCCAGTAACCGGAATCCACGGCCATCTTCT
>JAEEGF011412093.1_pt1 | contig 13491 bp, 10 predicted proteins | sample 9134171 | NCBI WGS metagenome assembly JAEEGF01 (sample SAMN16246542, study PRJNA631951) | gut metagenome | biome: gut microbiome; feature: rumen; material: AP-attached | host: Bos | place: Iran: Karaj | collected 2018-10
CCGCAAACACGGATTCAAGACTCATTGTCAGCGATGCGATGGTGGGCCTTACTTTATCTTGGGCGACAATCTGGAGCGTGTAGGCGATTCCGCTTGAACAAAGAGCCGCAAACAGGAGGCCGGCAACGGCGCGAGGGTTTGCGAAGGCCGTGATGACGGTGCTGAAATCCATGGCAGGAAATTTCAAGTCAAAAACAATCATCAGGGGAGCCGTCAAAACGCCAATGGTCAAAAATTGAATGCTCGAAACGCGAATCGGATCGATGTGGTTCACGAACTTGTCTATTACCAAAATGTGGATTGAAAATGCGAGTGCGCACAGTAGCGAAACACCGTCCGAAAGCTCGAGCGAAAAGCCGTCCTTGATGCAGAGCAGGTAAAGCCCTACGGTGGTAATGGCAACGCAAATCCATGTCTTGACAGAAACGAGCTTGCCCAAGAACAAGCTAACTACAGGCACGAGTACGATGTAGCAGGCCGTCAGGAATCCGGACTTGCCGGCAGAAGTACCAAGGTACATTCCCAGTTGTTGCAAGTTCATGGCCGTGCACAAAGCAAGCCCACAAAAAAATCCCGCTTTCCAATGGAGAATCATTTCGTTACGGTTGCGAGGTCTGCGAGGACTTTTGCCCAAGACATCGAGAATTTTGAAAACAAAAGCGAGGAACCCTGCGGCGATAAAGCACCGGATGCACGAGAAAGCGAATGGTCCAAATGCGTTCCCTTCGATTTGGGCGACAAAACCCGATCCCCAAATAAACGCCGTCAACACGAGCAAAAGACTGTAGCCAACACTTGCCATGCGTGCATATATAGCATTTTGCGCTAGAGTTCCAAGGCTGAAATTTTTGAGGCTGCTTCACTTTGGACTTTCGTAATTACAATAATCCTAAGCACTACCGCCTCCTAATAACCAATTTTTAAGCTCTAAGTTCTAAGTTCTACCAATATCCTATCATCTACTAATACTATATTTCCCGTGAAATTAAACATTTATGGAGCATTTATGCGTTGCTTGGTTACCGGTGGTGCTGGATTTTTAGGAAGTCATCTCTGTGAAAGACTTTTGAATGACGGTCACGAAGTCATTTGCCTGGATAATTACTTTACGGGCCGTATGGCGAATGTTGCCCACTTGCGCGATAACCGCAATTTTGAACTTATCCGACACGACGTAACTGAACCGATTCTTCTCGAAGTTGACCGGATTTTCAACTTGGCGTGCCCCGCAAGCCCGATTCATTACCAGTTCAATCCGGTTAAGACAATCAAGACAAGCGTCATGGGAGCCATCAATATGCTTGGTCTCGCCAAACGCGTCTATGCGCGCATTTTGCAGGCGAGTACGAGCGAAGTCTATGGCGACCCGGCCGTGCATCCGCAGACTGAAGACTATTGGGGAAACGTGAACCCCATCGGCATCCGCAGCTGCTACGACGAAGGCAAGCGCGTCGCCGAAACGCTTTTTATGGATTATCACCGCCAAAACAACGTTGATATCCGCATTGTCCGCATTTTTAATACGTACGGTCCGCGCATGCTCCCGAACGACGGTCGCGTCGTCAGTAACTTCATCGTCCAGGCGCTGAATGGCGAAGACCTCACCATCTACGGTGACGGCAGCCAGACCCGTAGCTTCTGTTACGTCGATGACCTCATTGAAGGCTTTGTTCGCATGATGAACCAGGACAAGATTATCGGCCCGGTAAACATCGGCAATCCCGGCGAATTCACGATGCTCGAACTTGCGAAAGAAGTTCTTGAACTCACCGGTTCCAAGAGCAAAATCGTTTATAAGCCGCTCCCCGGTGACGACCCCAAGATGCGCCGCCCAGACATTTCGCTTGCCAAGGAAGCCCTCGGCTGGGAACCGACCATCCCACTCCGCAAAGGTCTCGAAAAGACGATTGTCTATTTTGACAACTTGCTTAAGTCGAAGTAACCGTTTATCTTTATTATTTGTCGTTCATTCTCTACTTTTGGGGTGTCGTCGAGACGCCCCTTTAAATTTTTTCATAAAGATTTAGCTTTACGGAAGAGTGAAATTGTCATTGCTAGATCAATGAAGTAAAGAGTAGAAAATGCTTAGAAAATTATTGCTTGCATTATTGCTTTTGTCCTTAAGCGCTTTGGGCGCGAACTTTCCAAATGTCTCGAATACAGATCTTGTAAATCCAGTCCCGCAGGGCGTAGTTCCTTTGTTCTCGGTGTCTTCTCGTTCTTTGCCTGAAGATTCCATTGATATTGGTTACACCATAGTGAATACGACTTTCGAAGATTCTTTTGAAACGGATTCTTCGGATAAGCTAACTGCAGTCTCTCCTTTACTTGTCCTTGGTGAAGTCCTTGGCTTCAATGGTTTGATTTGGGCATGGGACCGCTATGTTCTTGACAAGGATTATGCTCGTACGGGGCCAAGCTACTGGAAACGTAATCTGAAAGAAGGGTGGGAGTGGGATCACAATCACTGGGCTATCAATTTTTACGGGCATCCTTATCAAGGTTCTGTTTATTACAACATTGCGCGTGGCTCCGGATATGGCTTTTATGCAAGCCTTATGTTTGCAGCGCTTGGAAGCTATACGTGGGAAATGTTTGCCGAGACGGAATACCCTTCCACCAATGACCTTATTACAACTTCGATTGGAGGTGCCGTTTATGGCGAAGTCCTTTACAGGCTTTCGCGTAAGTTCTATGGGACAGATGAATCCTCTTGGTATAAGCAGGTTGGTGCTTTTGGACTTGCGCACTCCGCTTACTTGCAAAGGAAAGTTTTCGGAAATCGCGACGATGTCACTGGAAATACACCGATGAAATTATCGGTATTCTTAGGTGCAGGATCGCACTTTGGAAATATTTACAGGTTCGGTGGCCGCAACGAAGATGATTTGGATCAAAGATGGGACGATAAGCATTTTATGTATGGTGGTGAAATTGAATATGGAAAACCGTTTAGAAAAGTCAATCGACCGTTTGATTACTTTACTTTGTTTACACGCGGCGAGGTTGGCCCCGATGGCACGCTTTTCCAATTAGATGTTACGGGAAAACTCACGAATGTCGGTGTTCATGGACGTGGTCATTGGGTTGATTTTGCAACGTATCTAGACTATTGTACTTTCTACGGCGACTTTGCGACCGTTGGTACAATCTCGGTTGGTACGGGTATTGACTTCTCGCTTTGGCTTTTGCCAACGCTTCGCTTCCGCATGTACCATCAGATTTACTTTATCTTGCTAGGTACAACGGATATGGGCTACGATGACCTGATTCAGGCTGTACATCCGGAATATGCGTCGGATATGGACAATTATCAGTACAATATGGGGGCGAAGTATGTCTTGGGCATGGAACTCATGGTAGGGAAAAAATTCCGTCTGAAGAACAAGACCATTGTCGATGCTTTGCATACAATCCCGGGATCGCTTCCGCACTATGGAGCCGATGGCTGGGATATGCTTTTGATGAATCATACTTCAATGGAATATGATTTGACGAAAAAATTTTCTCTAGGAGGTCGTCTGGATGTTTATGCAAAGATTGCGGCCTACTCCTCCGAGTTCTTTGAACCGATGAGCCGCGGCGTCTTTGCTTATACGCTCTACTTTAGCTATAAATTATTTTAGTAACCCCATACCTCAAAGCGTCGAAGGCGCGACCCCATAGCCCATAGCCCAATTGACGTTTCCTTCACTTTTTTCTAAGATGTTTTCATAATGAGTAATTATCCTTTAAACAAGAACGGAAACATCCGCACTGCGGATTTTTCAATACTGAATCTTTTACGCGAAGTAAGCTTGTTCCCCGACAAGATTGCCATGTTCAACAGCTTGAAGGAACTTGGACTAGAAAATTATATGAATGTCCAAGCTGCAGCGCTTCTCCTCGTAAGGCGCGGTTCTGTTGATGTTGAACTTGATTTAAAAAAATATAAACTTGAAGCAGGTTCCTTGTTCATCGTTTTTCCGGAGCAAGTGGTACGTGCTATGAACGTGTCAGAAGACTTTGATCCGATTTGCATTGCATGTTCCAAGAACATGATTGATGAACTGATTATTCGGTTTGACGATAACACGCGATTGATTTTAAAGTTCCGAGAAAACCCGCTACAACAGCTAGACAAGTTTAAATTTGAACAAATGAATGCAAGTTTCGAGTTCTTGAAACGTAAATTTGATTCGACAGAGACAAGTTCTTGCCGTCTGCAGGTCCTAAAAAACTATTTGATAGGACTCCTTTATGAATGTATCGGCTTGAAAAATAATTTGGTTGCAGCCGAAACTGTCAAGAGTCGTGGCCAGGTTCTTTTTTCTCAGTTTATCGACCTCGTTGTCGAACATCATCGCGAACAACATTCCGTGAAGTTTTACGCCGATGAACTCGGGATTACCCCGAAGTATCTCTCAGCCGTTGCCGAAGAGCAGACCGGCAAGAACGCCAAACGCTGGATTGACGAACATATCGCGCTCGATGCGAAAGTCCTGTTGCGCTCGTCGTCCAGAGACATCCAGAAAGTCTCCAAGATTCTGAACTTCCCTGATGTTTCGTTCTTTGGCAAGTTCTTCAAGCGCCTCGTCGGAGTCTCGCCCAAAGCCTACCGCAAAACGACGGAATAAGTGGCTAGTAGACAGTAAACAGTGGTTAGGAATTTGTCATCCTCGCGTACGCGAGGAACCATAATTTCTTGACTTGCTTTTGGGAAGGACTTTGTCTTCTTGCGCCCAAGTCATCCCGGACACCGTTTCGGGATGGGGATTGCATTCACCCTGACATCGTCATCCTGATCCTGGAGCGTAGCGATAGGGGAAGGATCCAGTAAAATTTTACTCTGATTTAACAGATTGTCTATAATCAATCGCAAGTGCAAGTTGTAAATTGCAGAAAGTGTCATCCTGAGCCCCGGAACAAGTCCGGGGTAAACTCCGTCGGAGAATCGTCATGGCGGACTTGATCCGCCATCTTTTAAAGAATTGGTAAATTTGCAATTAGCGAGTTCGATTATGAAATTGCGAAAACTTATCTTATTCACGCTGCTTTTTGCCTCTGTTTTGTTTCTTGCTGCTTGCGATGAAGAAGAACGTAAGGAATATTACGGTAACGGTGCGTTAAAATCCATTACGACATATCGTGATAGTGTAATAGATGGCCCGTACATCTCGTATTACGAGAATGGAAAAGTATGGGAAAAGGGGCAATATAAAAATGACGAGAAAGATAGCGTTTGGAATATATATCGCGAAAATGGAAAATTGAAAATAGAAGAATCCTATAAATCAGGTAATTTAGATGGAATAAGGAAAGAATGGTACGAAAATGGACAACAGAAAACTGAGGTGAAATACGAAGCCGGTGTTTGTGACGCTTGTTTTTGCAAATACAAAACCAATGCAGGTAATTTTTGTATTGAGAAAGAATGGTATGAAAATGGAAAATTAAAGGAATGGCGTTATAAAACTGAAAATGAGGAAAAATGCGTTGTGAAAACGTGGCATGAAAATGGAAAAATTGCAGAAGAAGGGAATTATAAATCAGGTCAATTAGATGGAAAATGGAAAACCTGGTATGAAAACGGGAAAATACGAAGTGAAAAATATTACAAAGAGAATTTGGAAGATGGCTCTTGGAAGGAATGGTTTGAAAATGGAAAAATGAAAAATACCGAGAGTTACAAAGAAGGACGGAAAAATGGAACTTGGAAAACTTGGTACGAAAACGGTCAATTGGAAGAGGAAGAATTTTATAAAAATGACACATTATTGGTTTATAAGAAATTTGATGAAGAAGGACATCTTTTAGAAGAAAAAGAGTCGTCGGAAGGATGGGAAAAACGTTGCAAAAAGGTATATGCTAGTGATGAAAATAGGGCACATCTTGGGGTGCGTACTAGGAATACATTTGGTTATGATTGTGACAATTATTTTAATGGAAATGGTTTTGAAAAAGTATGGTATCGAAACGGACAATTAAAAGAGGTTCTGGATTATAAGGATGGTAAAATATTTACTTATAAATGTTGGTATCAAAATGGTAAATTGCAAGAAGAAATAGTATCATCTAAAGGGATTGATGATGGAAATTGGCGTACTTGCGTTGGAAAATATGAGCTTCATAAGTCAGTTGAAGAATTTGTTAGTGAAAATTCGTCTGTTCAGAACATTATTCAAAAAGAATGGAATGCTATTCGAAAAGAATGGTATGAAAATGGAAAATTGCGAAGAGAAAGATATTACAAAAATGGGCGTGATAGTCTTTGGAAAACTTGGTATGAAAATGGACAATTAAAATTCGAAGGAAAATATAAACATGGTGAGAAAGATGGCGTTTGGAGAGAATGGCTCGAGAATGGTCGTTTGCAATCGGAATGTTCATATAAATTAGGTAAGAAAACCGGAAAATGTAGGGAATGGTATGAAAACGGGAAAATAGAAGAATCTGGTTTTTATAAAGCTGGTGAAAAAGACGGTGTATGGAAAACATGGTACGAAAATGGAAAACTGAAAGAGAAAATTCATTTTAAAAAAGGAAAACTCGACGGTGTTACGAAAAGATGGTATAAAAACGGGAAAATAATGAGCGAAGTAAAATATGAAGATGGAAAGCCTGTTGGTGTTTGGAAAGTATGGGGAAAAAATGGAAAATTGATAAAGACGGAACAAAGAAAAATGAAGAAAGACGAATTCAGCCATCCCATGTTATTAGATCTCTCTCATCGAATTTTTTCCCCGAATTTATGAATTGCGTTGACTCGTCATGGCGCTTGTCACCCCGACCGCTGTGCCGGGGACGCCATCTCCCCAGAGAATTTATTAACTTGACCTAAATGATTATGAACCTGAAAACACATCTCGCATTCGCGCTATTCATCGCCTTCGCCATTCTTCTCATCGCCTGTGAAAAGAACGAGTCCGTTCAAGAACGCAAAGAGTATTATAGCGACGGTGTGCTTAAAGAGATAACGACATATCGCGATAGTGTAAAAGACGGCCCATACGTCTCGTTTTATGAGAATGGAAACAAGGAAGAAGAAGGACAATATAAAGATGACAAACCAAATGGACTTTGGAAAAGTTGGCATGAAAATGGTCAATTGAGAAAAATAGTGGATTATAAAGACGGGAAAATGTATGCTTCTAAAAGCTGGTATGAAAATGGTCGATTGAAAGAAGAAAAAGAATCTTCTAATGGCTGGCGTAAAGAGGAACGCAGTTGCTGGGAAAGTGCGTTTATAATTGAAAGTGATCGTGTTTACCAAGAATTAATTTGCGAGGATTTTTGTGATGGCGATGGCTATTGGAATGAATACCATGAAAATGGACAACTGAAATCAGAAGTTTATTTTAAAAATGGTAAAAAAAATGGTTTTGTGAAATCTTGGTATGAGGATGGACATCTGCAATCATTTAGCTTTTATGAATCAGGCAAACTTGATGGTGTTTTTAAGGTGTGGTACCCCAATGGGCGTTTGTCTGTAGAGGAAACATACAAATCTGGAAAAATATTTGCTCATAAAAGTTGGTATGAAAATGGAAATTTGAAAAAAGAGAAAAAGTCTTCTATGGGCTTTGATCGTCGTTGTGGCTCAAATCGTACAGATCTTTTTACGAACTGCAAATATGTTTTTGTTGGAGATGGCTTTCTGAATGATTGGTACGAAAATGGACAAATGAAAGAGGAACAAAATTACAAAGCCGGTTATTTGGAAGGACTTCTCAAAAAATGGTATGAAGATGGAAAAATTAAAAAAATCGAAAGTTATGCAAGGGGAATAAAGGACGGCAATTGGAAAAAATGGGATAAAAATGGGCTGTTGTATGAGGAAGAAAATTATAAAAATGGAAAGCTTGATGGTGCTAAAAAAACTTGGTATGAAAATGGCAAACTGGAAGAATTTGCCCATTATAAAGTCGGAGAGTTCGATGGCGTTAGCAAAAAGTGGTATGAAAATGGTCGATTAAACGTAGTTGAAAACTATAAAGCAGGAAAACTAGATGGCCCCCGCAAAGAGTGGCACGAAAACGGAAGATTGGCAAGTGTAGAATATTACATAGATGGGCTAGCAGATGGCGTCAGTAAAAAATGGTATGCGAATGGGAGGTTGGATGAATTACATAAGTATAAAAAAGGTGAGTATGTTGGTATTTGGAAAGAATGGTATGAAAACGGGAAAATATGTAGTATAACAAACTATGAAAAATGTGAGGACCAAAATGGAAGATTGCTATGTCCTCAACAATATTGGGATGTTGACACAGGTGAGCCTGGTTTTGTTGAACTAGTTCCTAAATGATAAATCAATATGAATATTTTTTGGATTCTCGCTTTCGCGAGAATGACGATTTATCTCTACACTTTCATCGCATCGACTTGGTTCACGATGGTGGTGACCGCTTCGATGTATTTGTTTACGTTGTTCAATACGGCAGTGTTGTCCTTGGACATTTCAGGAATGCGCACGTCGGGGAACATGGTATAGACCTGTTCGTGACTTTCGGGATAGTTGCCGGTTGCAAGGAAATACACGCCATAAAGCAAGGGGAGGAGTGTCGGTGCCGAACGCACGAAGATTCCTTGCGGGTTTCGGTCTTCCTTGATGTAGAGGAATGCCCGGCGCAAATGCACGAGCAGACCGCGCAATTCACGTTCGCATTCGATGCGCAGTTCCGCGAGGTTCGGACTGAAATCTGCAAGCGGTGCTTCGCCGCAAAGCGTTACGTTCTTGCTTTTGATATGCAAAAATTCTAGCGGGAACACGTCCTGTGACGACTTGATTTCAAAACGGCTGAATACGTGATTGAACACGATGTTTTCGTGCTTTGCCTTTGCGGTGAGCTTCTGTAGCGGGAGCATGTCTTCGACGGAGTTGGACTTCAAGATAAAGCTCACTGTCCACGGAGATTCCAACGCAGAAAACCCTTCCATAAGGCAATCGCCATGAACGAAAGCCGAAATGAGATTGTCGCCTAGCGCTTCTTCAAAGAGTTTCGGCCATTCTGAATTCTGTAATTCTGCTACGCTTAAGATTTTCTTCATAGTTTACCATCCTCCGCCGGAGCCACCGCCTCCAAAGCTGCCTCCGCCGAAACCGCCTCCGAAGCCGCCACCGCCAAATCCTCCACCAAACCCGCCGCCGAAACCGCCGCGATGGTGGCCGCGACTGCTATTGCTGAGCGCATTTCCGAGTAAAAACCAGAGGCAACCGTTTCCGCGACCGCCACCGTTCTTTGAGACGAATAAAAAGAAAATTACCAGGAGAACGAAGATGAGCCCGAGCGGGCTGTTTTCCGGTTCCTTAGGGAGCTTGTCTGTATCGACTTCGAGCGAAATGTTTTTTTCCTTGGCGACGACTTGCGCAATTTCCCAGACGAGTTGCATCACTCCTTGTCCGTATTTTTGAACTCTGAACGCCGGAACAATCGTCTTTTGTTGTAGCCGTTCTACGAGCACATCGGGTAGGTAACCTTCGGCACCGTAACCGACTTCGACGCTTCGCCTGCGTTGTTTCATCGCGGCAAAAATCAAGATGCCTTCGTTTGATTTTCCGCCAACGCCCCAGTTTTCGGCAATCTTTAAGGCATAATCCCTAAAATCGTAATAACCGATATCATGGACAAGCGCAACCGCAAGTCCGACGCCAGCCTTTTTGTAAAGCTGTTCGGCAATTTCGTTTACAAACTGCGTCTCCTGCTTCGAAAGCAAACGGTCTTCGTCATACACGTAGCTGTTCTGCGGACGCTTCGGTAGCCCCTTCTTGTTCACGCCGAAACCTGCCGCAACAGGGATTGCAAGCAAGAGAATCAGCAACAAAGTCAAAGTTCTTTTATACATAGAAAAAAGCCGCGTTAATCACGGCTTCGTAAAGATAAAAATTTTAGTAGGCGATAGGTTTTAGGTTATAGGAAAAGTATCAACACCTACTTTCCGCAATACGGCTCAAGCTGTTTTTGAAGCGGAGAAAAATCCGTCTTCTTTATAGCGCTCAGAGTGGCATCGACTTCGTTTTTCCCAGCACCTTTCGACATCGAGAAAAAGTCTGCGCCCGAACTTGCACCCTTGATAGAAATGGAAACATCATAAGATGCGAGCTTTCCGAGTTTGTTCCTGAGCGATGTGCTGACATCAACTTTCAACTGTGGATTGGAGGTATCGTCCGTTGCAAAAATGGATTTTTTCGATAGCGCATTTTCGATGGCCATGCAGACGTTAGATGGCATGTTGCACTGGAGGTTGACTTCGCAGCGGGAACGGAGCACTTTATAAGGAAGTTCAAATGCGTTTACCATGCCGGTCTTTCTCAAAAGTTCATACGGCAAGTTCGGTTCCACGATAATGACGTAAGGGCCTTTTTCGAAGTTCACGTTGCGCAGGTTGAATGTGGCGACACCGTCATCTTGGGTACGGCGTTCTGCGAGAGTCCTGCTTTGGCGTGCCACCAACGGAAAACTGGGAACTGGACCGATGGAATCCTTGACGAGAATATCCCAGGAAGGCATTTCGGGTTTACCGATTTCGATATTCGATGCTGTCGTTTCGAAGGTGAGTCTTGAAAGTCTTTCGACAAGAGCCTTTTCGATTTCTGGCAATGAGTGCTGGAGACGGTAGCTGTCGTCAATCGGGTAGATGTCCGCGAGCTGCGCCAAGTAGAAGTTGTATTCATTGACTTTTTCCAGCGCCTCGGCGTGATCGTTTATCGCGTTGATATAAATGCGGTCGTTAAACGCTTGCCTAGAGGATTTTTCGAGATTTGCAATATCTTGTTTGATAGAGCTTAGGCGGAAGCGCAGGTCGGCGGTGAACTCGTCCATGTCGAGCGTCGCTGTTGCCTTGAAGCCTTTCCCTTTTTCCATCTTCACGGGAACGACCTTAACGCCTTTCAGGACGACGTTGCTCTTTACAGTGTTGTTCGCTCTGTAGGTTTCACCGAGAGTGCTCTCGCCGTTGTAGATATCTTCGAACTTGGTTTGCTTCTGTGTCGCAGAAATCTTGGACTTGACCTGCTTTGCGACACCAGCAATGGCTGAGTTGTTCGCTTCTTCTTGTGAAATTTTGGAGGTCGCCGTATAGGTGACGATTTTGCCTGCCATTGCAGGGATTGCGGCAAGGCATGCGCAAAGGAAAATTGACTTAAAGTTCATTATTAATTCAACTCCATCAAAATCAGCTTACGGGTGATATTGATTTTCTTGGTCTCAGCAATGGGCTTGAAAATCTGTCTGAGTTTCGAGTAGATTTCCTGGGAGTCCTTGTACTTGATTGGATTAGCATAGATGACGAAATCCAAGGTCTTTGCTGTCATCACGTTCATCTTGACCGAATTGAAATTGCTCTTGAGACCCTTCATGATGGCATCGTGCAAATCTTCGGTCTGGCTGTCGGAGTATTCGCCCTTGATGTTGGCGACAACCTTGTACTGGGTACCCTTGGTGAGGTCGTTCTTCCAGTAGCTGAGAATCTTTGTTTCGAGACCGGGCATGGCTTTGCGGACTGCTGCCCCGAGGTTCGATGCGAGGTTTATCTTGGACGTGTGGCCGTTGTTGCGGACGGTCGAAGACTGCGAGCCGAGCAGACGAGATGTCGAGGTCTCGTATGCAGATATCTCGACAGTGACTTCTTCATTTGTCACGTCTTGCTTGAACTTGATATAGACGTCTGCGTCAAGAGCGATACCTGCGAGGTAGGAAAGGTCGTCTTCTGTATTCGCGATGTCGTTTTGCATCTGGAGAATTTCATTCAAAGTTTCTTGGCCTTCGATGGACTTGACCTCGTAGTTCTTTTTGGTGAGGTAGCTATGGATGGCTTCTTGTACGGCGTTGGAGTAGTTGTCCGTCACAATTTCTTGCGTTTCGCCCTTGGCGTTCAATGCCGGCGATACCATTATTATGGGCTGCGTGTAATCTTGGAGAACTTCCCTGGCGTTGTCGAGTTCCGTTTTTTCGGCGGTGTTACCCAACGATATAGCCTCTGTGCCGGCGCTGGTTGCGTTCGACTGGAGCGAGTTTACGGTAGCGGTCATGTTACCGTCCAGTTCTCTGTAGGCGTTATCCGCATTTTGGCGAGTAACGGCTGCTTTTTTGCGAGCGTCGGTGTCCGAGTTGCGAGAAACGGCTTTCGGCGCAGAGCAGGCTGTTTCGACCAGAAGAAGCGCTAAGCAGAGTGATGGCATTAAATGTTTCATTTTTTTAGTCCCTTCCGAAGGTTTCCTATAAAAACTATACAGATAATATACAAAGTTTTGTTGAATTGAGTTGTGTTTTATTCCAAATTGTAAAATACTTTTTTATAGTAGTTGCTTTTACAAAGAAAATTGCGTATATATATCACAGAAAGGAGTCTTCACAGGTGTGAGGTTAACATGAACGAAAGATGGATTTGGTTACCCGACTGGGCCTCGAATCTTGGTGTTTGGGAAGACGACCTGGTTGATGTTGCGCCCGCTGCAAGCCACAATTATGTGACTTATGGACAGATGGCCGATTTTCTGGAGCATCCGATGGACCTTCCTGAATTTAAGAAGGCGTCAACGGTTGTTGCTTGGGGACTTGGAGCCCTGTCGCTCATGTGCTCTGTGGCTGGGCCTCAAAAGGGGCAAAAGTGGATTCTGCTTTCGCCTTATGCCGATTTTTGTGACGAAATAGGGCATTGGACTGTGCCGAACCTGCATTTCATGGCGCACCAGCTTTCCACGACGACCGAACCTGCTTTGAAGGCTTTTATGGAATTGTTCGAAGAGGATTTTGGCGACTGGCAGGATGACTGGTTCAATGATGCCAAGAAGTATAAAGCGGATGCGCTGGCGAAGGGGCTTATGTATTTGGCCTCGCACCGTGTGACGTCTGTCGTCCCGAACAGCGAAAGAATAAAAGTGCTCTATGGCCGGTTGGATACGACCGTTGAACCGAAGCTCACGTTGAAACTCAAGGACTTTTTGCCTCAAGCGGAATTCAAGGAACGCCCTAAGGCAGGCCACTGGCCACCGATGCTGTTGCTGTGAGAATAGTTACTAGTTCTGAGTTACTAGTTACTAGATAGAAATTCGAAGTTAGGAATTATTGCCATGTCATCCTGAACGATATAAAAGCGCGAAGCCTTTTCTGTCTTTAGCCCCGAATTAAGGTTGGTGAGCCTGTCGAACCACCGAGCCGGGGGAAGGACCCAGTGAAGAACATAACTGGATCTTTCGTCGATTCTTTCTTCAAGATGACGATTCCTAACCACTTCCTATTGTCCAACAATCAATGACCGACAACTAGTATCTAGTAACTAGTCCATAGGGCAAAGTAACTAGTAACTGTGCCGAAGGCACTTAGTAACTAGCTATTTGTAATTATGTTTTTTGAACTTTGTAATTGCAAACACTGCCACTAGATAAATTGCAAGGAACCATAGCAGGGCGTTTTCAACAAATTCACCAATGGCTGTATAGAAAGTGTTTCTCGTCTTGAGAGGCATTTTTCTTTGTATGACTCGGGTCTCGAATATCTTGGTGTTTTGGTC
>JAEEGF012330631.1_pt1 | contig 13491 bp, 2 predicted proteins | sample 9134171 | NCBI WGS metagenome assembly JAEEGF01 (sample SAMN16246542, study PRJNA631951) | gut metagenome | biome: gut microbiome; feature: rumen; material: AP-attached | host: Bos | place: Iran: Karaj | collected 2018-10
TTATAAATATATTAATATATTATAAAAAATTAAATAGTGATATTATATATTTTTTTATATAAAAATTTATTTTAAATATAATAAATTAAAAATAATATATTATAAATTCATATTTTATTTATTATTAAATAAAAAAAAAATATTTAATTATATATATGATTTTAAAAATAAATTAAAATAAAATAATATATTATATGTGTATTAAAATAATATGTATTTTACTAGAAAAATTTACTCATCAGTAGATAATATAAGAGCGACTCCTGCAAGAATCCAATCAATTTCTTTAGATTCTTCACTTTCCATTCTAAGATAAGCAGTGAAAATATATGTTGGACCTCTTTGAGTAGTATAATATACTGGACATGTATAATAACCTTTAATATTTTTATTTTTCAATTCAATAGCGAAAACATGCATTACAGGAATCTTTGGATCTAATTCTTTGTTAACCATCTCTGTTAAGAATCCAGGTGCATCTGGATTACTGTCTTCCCATTTAGCTCCTTGTAAGAACATTCCACTTAAATAAACTCCACCATCAGGTGGGTAATCTTTAACCATATCTTCACTCATATTAGTAATTTCAGTCATAGTATCTAAATCATCTAAAGGTAAAATTTTAGCTCTTGCAGTGAATTGTTTAACTGCGGTAATAAATGACATAGGATTACATAATAAAGTAATATTAACGCATTTTGGTGTTTTTAATTCTTTTACCCATTCATCCATTTGATCATGTCTTTTTAATAAGTCATCAAACCAGAAAGATAAAGGTTTTTTACTTGGGTATCCTGCAGCTGTATTCCATGCTTCAGGTAATTTATTATATTGTATAGATTGACTAAGTGCTTCCATTGCATCAGTAATATTAAGTTCTCCGTTAAGACCTTTTTCTAAATCTTCTAAAGATTTAAGACATGAGCTGAAAATATAATTTAATCTTTCACATTCTTGGAATGCAACTATATCATAAGGAGAAGGAGATTTACCTGCTTTTTGTCTTAATTGTGAAATATTAAACATATTCTTTTCTTTTAATCTGTCCATGAATTTCTTAATATTATCTTGTAAGCTATCTCCTTTTTGTTGATTTTCTTCTCCTCCAGATGAACCACCCCCTTGAATATCTAAAATGCATTCGAATAAGAATTGACCTTGAGATGTGTTATATGAAATTTCTGCGTTGGGATGTAAATAGAAAAGAATTGGACTTTCGGGTGGTAATTTATCATTAATATATTTTTGATAGTCTTCATAGTTGAATTTAGATGGGTCGGGAGATTTGAAGTTCTTAGCAAGATTGCAACCAGTTAATAATTCTGGTTTAATTAAAGTAGTAAGATATGCGTTATTTGTTCTTCTATCCCAATCATCGGTGATATGACCTCCATACATAATTTCTCCGTATAAATATCTTAAATCTTCATATGGTACTTTATCATATTTTTCTAAATAGTTATTTAATACATCAGCACATATTTGTAAATCACCTTCGTTGAAATTGTATTTTGTTGACCAACCAATTGCTCCGAATTTTCTACGACCTATAATTAATGAATGGAAGAAGCATAAAGCGAATAATATAGCTTTAAATTCGTTCTTTTTAGTACAACTATCTAAACGTGCTTGATCGAAGTTATTTAATGCTCTTTTCATATTTGCTTTCAAATCTTGAGGTGCTTCGTTAGAAACTTTAATACTAGCTTGTAAGATAGGTTCTGGAATAATATCAATAGTAGGTAATGCCGGAGGTTCAGATGATATGAAGCATCTGAAATTAGGATCAGCAGTTTGAGAAACTCTTTCTAAATTATTTTCAAATGTTTTAATCCATTTTTGCATTAAGTGAAGATTTTGTAACATAATCCATTTACCTTCTTTTGCGCATTCTTCTAACATTCTATTTGCTCTATCTTCTTGACCTTGACCCATAGGAATGTTAATGAATGTTCCTGCGTCAATTGATTTATCCATTTTTGCTCCAAGTTCTTCGACATCTTTTGTTGGGTCTATACCAGGGAATAATACGAAGAATATAGGTGTCATATTATTTGTTTCTTTGAATGTAGCTTCCATATCGAATGTTGTTGATTCTATGTATTTATCTCCCATGTATTTTATTATATAATTTATTAATGCTGAAGTTATACGATCTGGTCTTAATGCTTTGATGACTAATAATTTTTGGAAATCTGTTATATCTTTCATTGATTTTGGCATTTCTGAATCTTCTGCTTTTTCATCTTTAAGCCATTTTCTCCAATATGTTGATTCACTGTTAGATGAAATGATATCTAATAATCCACTGAATCTATCTAATTTTTCTAATCCACGAACATTAGCAATTTGATAATCTTTTAATATTTCTTTTGTTTGGGCACTTACTTCATCTAATTCTCCTTTTTTACCTTCGATTAAGAATGATAATTCTTCTGGAATAATTTTTCCTGCTTTAAGAAGTATTCTGAATGTTAATAAAGTAGCAAAGATTAATTTATGGTTTTCAAATAATCCTCTTCTTACATAGAAGAATGAAAATTCTGTTATGCTTGTTGTTAAATCTTCGACTCTTTGTGAACGTAAGTTATCTGGTATATCTTCTTCTTCCTCTTCTTCTTCGACAACTTCTTCTTCTTCTTTTCTTTCTTCATTTTTAGCTTCTTCTTCACCTTCTTTTTTTTCTTCACCTTCTTCTCCTTCTTTTTTTTCTTCTACTACATTTCCATCTGCGTCTTCGAGTGGTTCTTTAGCTTCTTCTTCTTTCTTTTCTTCTTCTTTTTTCTCTTCTTCTTTTTTTTCTGATTTTTTGGCTTCGGATTTTTTCTCTTCTGCGGGGGGCTCACCTTCTTTTTTTTCTTCTTCTTCTTGTTTATTTTTTTCTTCAGGATGAAGTTTTATTTTCCATCTATTTGCGACGTCTTTAACTGCTCTTCTAATAACGAAAATGAATGATTCTAATGAGAATTTATAGAAGGTATGTAATTTATATAATTCAGTGAATAAAAAGAATATTAAAGATCCTCTTTGAGCTGCTGGACTATATGCGTTAGAACTTTCATTGATTTCTTTTTCGGCTTCTTTTGCTTCTTTCATTTTAATTTCAACGTCTTCAGAAACTTTTTTTGATTTTTCTAATCTTTCAACCATAGGTTCATTTTCTAATAAATCTCCGGGTGTATTTAAATCATTTAAAATTTGTTCTTCTAATTCCATTAAAGTGATTTTGTATTGATTTTGTTCTTGAATAACTTGTTCTTTTCTTGCTGCTAATTTAGGTCTTTCCATTTTAACTATAATAGCTAATAATTGATCAGCTAAACCATCTTCAGTAACAGAGAAGTTGATTAAACATGCTTCGGCTTGAATTTCTGGTGGGTAATGAGGGTTAGATAATTTAGTATGCATAATGAATTTGAATTTAGGATGAATTTCATGTGTGTTGTTACCTAATTTATAGAATTTCTTTTTAAATACATTTCTACCTATTATGGGATTTAATGTTGCATCTATCATTTCATCTAAATTTTCGAGAACTACTGTTTTACCATCTTCTATACATTCTCCGATGATATTAATTAATTTTTTGTTGTTCATTCTTAATAATGTTAAACCATTTTCTTTTTCTTTTTCTTTTATCCATTTTATTCCTTGTAATTGAGGGTCTATCATTAATGACCATCTTTCTGAATTTGTTAAAATTGTACCATTTTCAATACTAATTGGATCAGCAGGTAATTTTTGGTTGTTCCATTTTGCTTTTTCGGCATCGTTTGTTAATATTTTTAATGGATCAACAGCTGCTTCAGATTTTGGAATTCCGTTTGTTTCAATAAAGTTGAAGAAACTTTCTTTTATTTTTTCTCTGTATTTTTTAGGGAAAGGTCCACAATATGAAACAAATGCTGAGGCAATTAAGATATCTCCTATAATAACATCTAATTGTTCATTATATTCTTTAATATTAATTGTCCAACGTTCGCTTGAACTTCCTAAAGCGTTTGTGAATCTTTTTGCTAAACTTAATTTATTTTTACAGTTAGTTTCATTTTGAACTGCGTCATTAAGTTCTTTTTCTGCTTTGTTTTTAGCATCCATAACAACAGCTAATTCTTCATTTAAAACTCTGACTTTTTCTTGAACTACAGCTAATTTTTCTTCTGCTTCTCTTAATTCAATAGTTTTTTCATCGACATTTTTTTGCATAGGTTCTACTGTTTTAGCTGCGTTGAAGAAGGCATTCATATAATATAACCATTTATATAATATATCAACTCCTTTAGCTGCTTTTGCGCTTTCGAGTGCTTTTTGTTCGAAATTTTCTTCGACGAAGAAATCAGGGTATGTTTTATTTAAATTATCAAAGTTTTTGACATTATATTTGAAAGTTTTAATAACTTCTAAGAAATATTGGAAGGCATCTATTAATTTTTTAGTATCTAATAATAAGGCTAATATATCATTATTTCCATTCTTTTTTGGCATTGCTTTGTTATCAACTTCAATAGGTATATATTCATTAATTTGACCTGCGACCATAATTCTAATTGCTGTAATGATATCCATAATTTTTTTAGGTGGAGATGGTTTAATTTGACGGACTTTATCTAAATCTTCTTTTTTAATTGATTTGGCTAAAATCATACAATTGTCCATAATAGGTTTGAATTTATTAAGTTCTGCTTGACATTTTGCACTTTCTTCTTCAATTTTAGCTTTCATTTCAGATACTCTTTTTTCTTCTTCGGTGGCTTTTTCTTGTTCTCCTCCCACAACTTCAGCTTTTTCATTTGCCACTTTTGATTTGGCTTCTGCTTCAACTTTGATTTTGCTGATTTCTACACTTTTTACTTCTAATTCTTTTTCCAAATCAGCGATTGATTCTTTGGCGATTTTTAATTTATTCAAACCGGATTCTAATTTACCTTTTATATCTAAAATAGCTTGTGTTTTTTTCTTATACATAGAACCGAAAAGTTTTAATAATTCTAAGAAAGATTTTGGAGTAATATAGGTATATCTTCTATCAGCTTCTAACATTTGTTGTGCTTTTTCTCCGACTATATTAAATGAAGTGGGCATGAATTTAACCACATTTTCGAACCATTCTTTTTCGACTAATTCTTCGAAATCTTTTTTAAGTTGTTCTCTTGCGACGCTAGTCAAAGCTTCTTCAGGCCAAGGTTGGAACCAATCGATAACAGTGCTGTTAATAATAGATGGGAATTTTCTTGCTTTGTTTCTGAGATTTTCTCCGGGTGAGAAACAAATAGCAACATGTAAATTCTTTTTAACTCTTCCTATAAAGAAGTTCCATACATCTTGAGGGGTGTCTTTTCGAGTTGCTGCTTTGCAAGCTGCTTTTACTTTATTGAATATGACTTCTTTGTCATCTGCGTTGAAAAGATCTTGTATGTCTCCGCTTGATAATAAATCGTTGACTAAAATCATGAATTTTTCATCTATAATTTGATTTTCTGTTAAAATGAAAAGAAGACCTGCGTCATCTGACATACCAGTGATATTGAACATTTTTTGAAGATCTTCTTTGAAACTGTTGAATTTATAGTCACTTGAAATTGTTATGCTATATACGTTATATTGACATATGAAAGATGATAGTTTACTCAATGATTGTTTTCCTGATCCTCCGACTCCGACTAAATTAGCATGTCCTGATGGTTGAGAAATGATACGTGTTATTCTGCATACGTGTTTTACTGCGTCATCGAATAATACTAAGTCCATTCTTGTGTTTGAATCGTTGTATTCACTAAGAGCTTGATTTGCTTTGTCTTTGACATCTGATAATTTATTTGCCATTTCATATACGTTATCTAAATAACCATTTACGAATCTACAGAAAATAATTGGTTCGGCTTTTTCTGTTAAGTATTTACCTAAATTGAATTTACCTGCGAAGGCGACTTTTATAACTTCTCCTGACAATTCACTTCTGAATGTATTTAAATCTTTTACTGAAACTAAACGATCTCCATAAACTCTTTCACATTCATGTATCCATAATTTAGCTACTTTTTCAGGGTCTTTGAATTTTTCTACTGTACTCATTAAAACTCCTTGGAAGACTCCAGTGATATGTCTTATATTGAATTCATAATGGAAGTTAATAGCTGATTTTTTAAACTTTGCGAAAACGCTTTTGTGTAGTTTTACAATACCTGCGACTAAACCTTTAGTTAATTCTTGAATGTTTGGAGAGAATTGTTTAAAGTGACCTGTTAAGAAGAATTGATAGATGGTTCTTATTGAATCGTCGCTTGGGAATGGAATAGAACAAATCCAGAAATGTCTTTGTAATCTTGGGTTGATGTTGAATGAACCTGCTGTTGGGTTCATACTTGCTATGAATTGAATGTTCATGAATTCCATAAGTTCCATTTTTTGGCATTCGTATATGTGTTTATAATCCATGAATTGACGGACTAATTCAATTGCGTTTTGTGTTAAGCAACTATCTAATTTTTGCATATTCAAATCGTCGATGAAAATTGCCATTAATTTTGGGTTACCTTTTGGTACGAATGTTCTTTGTGAGAATTTTTCTGTGTTTTGAATTAATACACTTTGCATGATATATGTATCTGAATAATAGTTGAAGTTAACGGTGACATATGTGAATGAATTTGTTTTTTCGTTTTTGAGACGATTTTCTTCGAGCATACCATTTGCGATTTGAGTTTTACCACAACCTGCGTTACCTATTAATAAACTAGGATGACCGATTTCGAGTAATTTTTCCATAATTTCTGAGACTGAAACAGTTTCGCTTGTAGGAACGGTGATATATCTAATATTTTCTCCAGGTTTGAATTCGATTTCTTCGATTTTGTTTGTCCATTCATCGAATCTTGGATTTTCTGGGTCCATAATAACATAATAATCGAAAATGGTTCCTTTTGGTGGGATTTTATATTGTTTGAAATTTTGTCTAAACCAATCACTAAAGCTTCTTCTATAATCTACACCATCTTTATCTGTTAATATAGCTCCCATTGCCCAAATTGCAGCGAAGCAGAATAATAAATCATATCCTGGATAAGGTTCATCATCTCCTTTTATTTGTTTTTTTGGGTCTTTGTTGAGACATGCATCTTTTTTTTCTATATATGCTTCAAGAATTTTACAGAAACTAATTGCGAATGTGATTTGGAAAACTTGATCGACGATAAATCGTGTGGATTTTAAGAATTTAAAGCAAGGTTCTAAAAATACTTCGAAATATGCATTTGTATCTTCTTCGATTTTTTTTCTGAATCTCATTTGTTGCATCCATGATTTTATATATCCTCGATATTGATATCCATCATCATCTGTGATATATAATATACCTGCTCTACTAACTGTGGCTTTAGATGCGAATTTAAGATCTCTTATTTCGAAGAATAATCTCATATGTGGTAACAAATCAATACGATCGTTGTTAGGTAATGTTAAGACTTTGTTATCGTCCATGACTGAGTTCATATTTTCGATCCAATGTGCATCTAAATCTCCATCTAATATGATCCATTTTTGATTTTTGTCTGGAGCTGTGCTCATTGTTTTCATAATGTTAGATAAGATACCATATTTGAAATCTCTTGTTTGAATGTTGATATATTTTCCATATAAATCATCACTTGCTATTGATTTGGGATTTAAGTCTTTAGTTTCGGTTTTTTTTCCTGCGAGTTCGAAGGCTTTTGCTAATGTTCGCCATGTTGATGTCTTTCCAGCACCTGCGTTTCCCATTATAAATACAGAGTGACGAATTTCGATTAATTCTTTTAATTGGACACATTTTAATATAAATCCATCTTCTTTTGAGAATTTAAATGTAGGTATATCTTCTTCTATTACTTGACCACGACTGTTCTTTTTCACATTAACTTCATCACATGCATCTTCGATTTTCTTTTCGAAGTCCATATCTCTTTTACGTGCTACTTCTACTTGAGGGAAAAGATCTCCTATTAATCCATCGAAAATAGGTATATCATCTTGGACAATTTTGGGATAGTTGAAATCTCTTAAAGCTCTTTTTAATAATTGAAGTTCTGTCATGTTTCTATCTGCTCTTTTGAAGGCACCTGCAACAACTAAGACTGATTTAATAGCTCTAAGACCCCAATCGTAGTGCATTTGTTTAGATAATAAATCTTGACATAAGGCGTATAAAACAACGAATTTTTTTGCTAAAACTTTTGCTTCTTGGAAACCTTGGGCCATAAGACTGTTTTCACTAATCATTCCGAAATCAGGTACAACGACTGTGATTGGTCTGAATAATGCTTTTAAACCTTCAGGTAATTCAGATCTACCTAAATAACCAGGATTCATAGTAATGAATACTCCACAAGTTGGATCTAAGGCACATTTTTTTTCTTCCATAATAAATTCACTTTCGTTCTTTTTCAAAGCATCAATAACACATTTAAATTGCATGGAACAAACTGATAAGACTTCTGGAACCAATCTATTAAATTCATCGAAACATCCCCATGAACCTGAAGCGGCTAAACCTCTGAATATATCACCCATACCTTTATAGTCCATTTGTTCTGAACAATTGAAGACATAACAAGCTTTTCCCATTGCTGAAGCTAAATCTTTAGTTGTTTCTGTTTTACCTGTACCAGCTGGACCTGCGGGGCTGCAACCCATCTTTAAATGTAATGCTTGTGTTGCGGTGACATATATTCTATCTGTTAAGGGGGTAACTACTAATCTATCTCCGTTTCCTAAATATTCATAACCATACCATATTTCTGCATCGCATACGTTTAAGTGGCAATCATCTTTTTCATTGTCCCAATATGCTTTTAATTGAGATTGCCATACGAAGTCATCTACTCTATTTACGTTCAAATCTATTAATTTTTCTATAACATCTCTACTATGTGTTTCACTTTTAATTAAGACCATGACTTTAGCCATAGTTTCTTCATTAAGGTTTTCCATAACTGCGTCAATTAAACTTCCTAAGGATTTCAATTGATCATCTAAGACTTTTTTTAATGAATTTCCGCTGATTCCTCCTTCGACGTTTGTGACGAATTTCATTAAATCTGAAAGTAAACATATTTGAGATGGTGTGGCACCTATCCAATCTAATTGGCTCATTGATTTAATGTCATTATTTGATTTTTTAACAAGGGCTTTTAATGAACTTTTCATATGTCCTAAAATTTCAACTAAATAAACTTCAACTTTTCCTAATAATTGGAATGGTGAATCGAAAGGAATTTGTTCGATACCTGTTCTAGTAATCATTGCTTTTGCTGAAGGTCTATTATTGTTGTCTCCTCCTTCCATTTCTAATGAATCCATTGCGATGATAATTTTACTAATGTGTTTGTTAATTGATTTTGGGTTGTTTCCGTTTGATAAAACATCTAATAAATCAACAGATGACATGAAATAAAATCTTGGGAAATCGACACGTTTTGTGTCCATAAATGCGTTTAATGCTTTTTCACATACACTTAATCTTGCTATAATATCTTTTAACCATTTTAATAATGATCTTTCATTTTCGGTTTTTTCTTCGAAGACCATAACTGAAAAGTTTCTTATATTTTTTGTATCTGCTCCTGCTTTTAATATTTCTTTAACTTCTTTGTCGATTTTTTGGAATTCTTCTGTTTCGTTTGGTAATTCTTTTTTAATTTCATCTGAACCTATGAATAAACTTTCTAAAAATGTCCATGTTTTTTGTGTGTCACTTAAAGCGACCCAAACTTCGTTTATTTCATTTAAGTCAGTTTTCCAATTATTAATTCTATCTTCGTAATGTTGTTTATATTTATTTCTAATCATAGTTTGAATTTGTTGCATATTTTCTTCTAAAATTGCATATTGATCTTCATTAATATTTAATAATTTCACACCAGGAACTCTATCGTAATCTTTAATTTCGTATTCAAATTCAAGCCAATTTTTATCTATTTCATCTAATTTCTTACCCATTTTGTCTTCACTTGCTGCTTTATCAGTAATTTCTTGAATTTGTTCTGCTTTGTCTTGAATTTTCATGTCGTAGAATCTTTGTAATTTTAAGTTTTCATTTGGTTCTAAATCAGGTGCATTAAGTTCTTTTCTAACTTCGTCCCAATGTCTTTTTTGCATATAATCATTTTTTAGATATGTGATTAGGGGTACTAATTTTTTCCATAAGTTAATTTCTTTTTGAACACAGTCCATAACTAATGTATAGCTTCCTAATTTTTTTCTCATTTGGTTGTTTTTTTTTGTTAATCCTTGAGATATTTCTTCATCCATTTGTTGACCATTAATATCAGGCCAAGCAGTAGCTTTAAATGATTCGAATTTTTCTTGTGTTTCTTGAATGAAGGTCCACATTTCAGTAACTAAATTCAATTCATTTTTACTATTTTCTAAAGATTTTTTACATCCTTGTGTTTCTTCAGGGTAACCTAAATTATCCATAATGCTATTGTATCTATTTAATTCTTCTTCTAATTTACCTAATTGTTCTTTGAATTTATTTATGTCTTCAAATGCTTTTTCATATCCTATGTTATAATTTGTAGCGAATTCTTCTTTTTTGATAGTAAGTGCGAATTGGTTGATTTTGCTGTAGAAATTTTTAATTTCGTTTTGATAGAAAACTGTTTTGTCGCTTATAATTGGAGCGATTTCGCTTGCGGAATTTTTTCTAGTTTCTTGTAATTCTTGATGTTTTTTGATTAAATTTTCAATACGATCTTTATGAACTTCTTTACTTAAATTCTTTTTTTTTTCATATTCTCCATCGTTGTAATATTCTAATAGTTGATTTATAATTAAATCAAAGTCATCTGAAACTTTTGTAATTTCGTTGTTAGTATTTTTAATTGAAATTAAAACATCAATGTCATTTAAATCTTTGTCTTGAGTTGAACTTCCATCATGTAAACGATTTAATTCATTTTCAAGTCTTTCAACGTTTTCTTTTATGAATTTTTCTGCCATATATTTTCCGACATATTCATTATTAGCTGGGTCAGTTCCTGAAAATTCTACTGAAATAGGTGACCCTCTAACATCTACTTTTTCTTTATCACCTACTAATTTAACACTAATTCTATATTTATCACTGTCTGGGGGGGTGAATTTTACATCATATGTTCCATTTTGTAGATCTGTTATAGTAATAGGTTCTATAGATTTAGTCATATCATTTTCTGAAACTACAGTAACTTCGAATGTGTCTCTTCCACTTAAACGATTTTCATTTTCGTCATTTCTTGCACGTATTCTAAATGATGTTTCCACATTTGGTGTTCCTCCTAAACATGCTGGTCCAAAGAAAATTGTTTTACTTGCATCTGTGTCATAGTATATACTAAATCTCATTGGGTTTGTACTAAGTTCTTCGTTATCGATTTTAATATATACGTCACAATCTTTTGTTCCTTGAAAACGTGTGTTGGGATTGATAAAAGATGGTTCACTAAAAACGGGTGTCATGAATTTTAATTCGGTGTCGCTTATCCATTCTGCTGTTGTTTGGGCATATTTACTTCCTAATATGAAATAAACTGTTATGTTTCCTGCGGCGAGTTTACTTCCGAATAAATGAATTTCTTGATTTCCTGAAATTCTTCCCATGTTAGGTTCTAAGGATTTTACACTGTAACTTGGACCTACTATTGCGCTTACACATATTGAATATATTTCATCGTACCATTCGTTATTGAATCCTCCAAATAATAAAAGATTTTTTGTATGTTGATAATAGAACATTGCTGCATCTTCTCTTGGAGTAGGAATTAAAGTGTCATCATTTAAGGCAACATTTTGGAGAACTTCATCTTCCATATCGCAATATTTCATAACATTTGTACAATCTGCTCTTTCTCTTAATTTAGTTTCGTCAAAGACTTTAGAGCTTCCACCGAAAATAAAATATTTCCAACCTGGTCCACTTTCAACTTCTATTCCACAGTGATTCCAAACTGGATGGTTTTCATCTCCCATATTAGCGCTTTGCCATTCTTGGCTTTCGAAGTTGTATTTTATTGCTGAGCTGAAGCCTTGTAATGTATTCCATCCACCATAGACATATAGTTCGTTGTTATATACGAACATTGAATGACATGTTCTTAATTCAGGATAAGTTGGATTTTCTTTGTACATAATTTCTTCCCATTTTCCTTCGACTGGGTCAAAGCACCATAGATCTTTAAATATGCTATTTTCATATCCTCTTCCTCCGTTTCCTCCAAAAAGGTATACTTTTCCTTCATAGCAACAACATGCGTGTCCGTTTCTTGGAGCAGGGCATTGAGTTTTATCATCCATAGGGATTTTGTTATACATAGTAAATTTTTGTTCAGAAAAATCATATCTATATGTATCATTTAATTTTCCATTTTCTCCTAAACCTCCGAAAAATAATATAAATTCATCTTTTCCGTTTTTTTTTACTGTTGTGGCAGTGTGATTTGATCTCGGGGGGGGTATATCTCCTTTTGGTGATAGTTTTGACCAACCATATGTGTTTTTTTGATATATATCTAGTATCCACATATCATTTGCGGGGCATACTTTTTTTATGTTAGGGTCATCGAGACCATTTACTGTTCCTCCGAATAAAACGAATTTTCCGTTGAATAATGTTATTGTATGTCCACTACGTGCTAAAGGATTTGCGTTTGGCTCACGATTTTTCCATTTAACCCATACTACAGGTTTTACATCTGCGAGTATAGAGTTCATTTTTTAAATTATAATTTTTTAATTAATATGTTATTTATATTTTTTTTTTAAAGATTAGATATATGGGTTTTTTTATATGATGAGAATTAATTTTTTTATTAATGTGAGAAATCTGTTTTTAGGTATGAGTTTTATTTATTAATGTAAATTATTTAAATGAAGAAAAAAATTTATTTTCTAGAAAAAAATTTTTTATTTATATTAAATATGTAACTGTTGAATTTGTTGATATGAATTTATTTATTATTTTATTTTAATTTTAAATTTATATATAATTAATTATTAATTAAATAAAAAAATTAATTTTTTTCTTCAATTACATTATGAATATATTCTTCAGAAAAATTTTTGTCTTGTTCGATATTTGATTTTGTTTTATCAGAATCTTCTTCTTCTTCTTCTTCTTCTTCATTTTTATTATATTTAATGATATTTTTATTATTATTAGAATTAACATAATTATTCTTTGATTTAGATTTTGGAAAATTTATTATTAAAGGATAATTTTGAGTAATATTATAATTATAAAATGACATATCACCTTGTGTTTGTTTCCATATATAATGTAAATCACCTTTTTTGTTTGAAAAATTTAGTTTTTCTTTATTTTTCATTTTTTTTATTTTTACAATTTTTAAAAATTATATATTATTTTGAATGAAATATATGTAACTATTATTTTTTTTTTTAATAAATGATATAAAAAGAAAAACATTTTTATATTTATTAAATAAAGTCTTAAAAATATTGTTCAATTAAAATTAT
>JAEEGF010643735.1_pt1 | contig 13490 bp, 16 predicted proteins | sample 9134171 | NCBI WGS metagenome assembly JAEEGF01 (sample SAMN16246542, study PRJNA631951) | gut metagenome | biome: gut microbiome; feature: rumen; material: AP-attached | host: Bos | place: Iran: Karaj | collected 2018-10
TGTCGATTTTCAAACCTTAGATAATTTGAAATTATGCCCATAACCGAAGATAGACTCAGACAGACATTCAGCGAAGGTGGTGCACAGAAGATTTACCAAGAGGTAAAGGCCTGTGGGGATTTCCTTGGCTTTGCTCGTCGGTATGCATTCAGTGAGGATTATCTCGTAGCAAGGAGTGCTTTATGGGGACTGACCAAGGCCAGTAAAGAAGAATTGTCTCAACTGCAGGTGATACTGAGCGAGTTTATCAATCAAGCCATGCAAATAGATAATTCATCCGTCAGGCGACTATCGCTGAACGTCATTGAACGACTGGAGATGTCTGAAAATGACCTGCGGACGGACTTCCTTGATTTTTGCTTCGAGCACATGATAGATGTCGAGGAGTTACCTGGCATTCAGTCCGTCTGCATGAAACTCGCCTTCCGCATGTGCAAATTCTACCCAGAACTGATGGACGAATTGAAGCGCACCCTCGAAGCGATGGAGATTGACGATTACAAACCCGCTGTGAAATGCGTCCGTAGCAGGATTCTGAGTGGTAAGCTCAAATGAAATGGGAACTATGCCGCTCGGCTTTGCCGCTCTTGCCTAAGCAAGAACTTTTACAATGATAAGCACGTCTAACAGATGAATTCAATAATAGAGAGAACATGAAGACTTTAGGAAACATCATCTAGATTGTTCCTAATTGGGCAAGGAAATCGCCTATTCTTTTATAGGGGATTCCCATTCATCAAGCCTCTGGCCACGGCTCAAACTCCAGTTCAAGCTCGACCCAAGGTTGCTGTTCCTGGGCGGTGGCGTTCTTCTGATTTGATACTCCCAAGCCTAACAGGCGGATGGGGTGGGAGTGAAACTCCACGCTCTGCATCAGCTGTTTTGCCAAAGGAAGAATCTCGTCCTTTGTTCGCAAGATGTGGTCAACGGTAATACTGCGGGTAATCTGCTGAAAGTCCAAGAACTTGGCATCCTGCCGAGTTTGCTCACGCTCGGCAGACTGGAAGCGAGCTTCCGTCTGCTCTCGCTTACGCGCAAACTTCACTTTCAGCGTCAGGGTGTGCCCTTCAAAGTCATTCTTCTCGATGCGCCTGACCAACTCCAGTATCGTGTGATACAGGTGGATGGTGACGGCAGCGTTCTCGCTGATGTCCGACTCAAACGTCTGCTCACAGCTGACGGACTTGCGCTCCCACTCGGAGATAACAGGCCGGTTATCGATTCCTCGCGAGAAATCGTAGAACACCTGCCCCATTTTACCAAACTCCTGCGTCAGCCGGGTGAGTGACATGTTCCTCAGATCCAACCCTGTGAAGATGCCCATGCGGTGCATCTTCTCAGCCGTCTTCTGACCAACACCCCAGATTTTCTCTACCTTTAGCTGGGCGATGAAATCCAAGGCCCTGTCTGGATGAATCACCGTCAGACCATCCGGCTTGCGCCAGTCGGAGGCAATCTTCGCCAGGAACTTGCAGTAACTTACACCAGCCGATGCCGTCAGTCCTGTCGTCTCACGGATGCGCTGCTTAATCTCACGGGCTATGTCAACGCCCAGTTCGATTCCTTTCTTGTTATCTGTCACATCAAGGAATGCTTCATCGAGAGAGATCGGCTCAATCAAATCGGTATAGTCATGGAAGATGTCGTGCAACTGTTCCGACACCTCCTTATACCGCTGGAAATGTGGCTCCACAATAATCAGTTGCGGACAAAGACGTTTGGCCACCTGAATGGACTGTGCAGAATGCACTCCGAACCTCCGGGCCTCGTAGCTGGCCGTCGAAACCACGCCACGTTCGGCATCGTGGCCAACCGCTATCGGCTTACCTTTCAGTTCCGGATTGTCTCGCTGCTCCACAGCGGCAAAGAACTGGTCCATGTCCACGTGGATGATTTTCACCTATTATTTACATATCACTCTTGCTCAGTGAGCCGATGTGAATCTTCATCTTGTGCAGTTCTGGGGTTTGCTGAACCATGATGTCTACCTTCTTCTTGAAAGATTCCTCGTCATAACGGCTTTCATCCTTCTTCAACTCATACGCCCAAGCCTCCTTGCCAATAGGGTCAACTACAACGAGATCAATTTCATTGAAACCTTTTCTGTCCCACCATTTGCCGATGACATATTGCCCCTGTTCCTGGAACTTCCTGGCAAAGTATCGCTCCATCATCAGACCCGAAACACCACTGTAGTCTCTGCGGATGATGGTGTCGAGGGCTTTCAAGGCCTTGTTCTCCACCAGTGCTTGATATTTGAAGAAGAAGCGGAACCAGAAAATCAGGAAGCAGTCATCGAGCTGGTAGCGAACTTTCTTGCCGCTCTCCTTGGCGAAGATAGGCTGATACTTAGTAATCAGACCGTAATAGTCTTCCAAACGGGATAGATAGCTGCTGATATTGTCAATTCCTAACTCATTCTTGATCTCCGCGCTGGTTTTCATCCCGCTGGCAATGCATGTCAGGATGGAGAAATAGATGACGTAATCGGTGCCGAACTCTTCTATCAGGATATTCTTTCCCTCATTAATGAACGGCGAGTTTTCTTCCGTCAGGGCTCCAAGCATCTTCCTCCAACTTGTCTTCCCACGGTCAAGTAGGAGGGTGACATACCAGGCAACGCCGCCTGTAATGCTGAACAGTGCCAACAGGTCTTCAGGTGTGTAGTCAGGGTTGAAGTCATGAAGAATCTCTTTTAAGACGTCAGTCCTGAAGGGCTCAAGAGTTATCTTCTCGTTTGCACGTCCAAAGAGGGGTTCTTCGTAATCCTCGAAAATCTTCTTCATCAGCGTGAACACGGAACCACTGATAATCAAGTTCAGGTGGCTCTTGCTTTTGTTCAAGTCCCAGTCGCGCTGCATGTTATTGAAGACAGTAGGATTGACCTTCTGAAAGTTCTGGAATTCATCGATAATCAGTGTGAATGGCCTGGCTTCAGAGAGATGGAGAACGAATCGGAATACCTCGGAGAATGAGTTCGCCTGTCCCAACACCGGCACACCAAGCTTGCTGGTTATCTCCTGAACAAAGTCCTGGCATAGCAACGCCTCGGCCTTCTTTCCGACGAAGAAATAGAGTACAGTATCATCACCGCAACGAAGCGAAAGCTCCGTCTTGCCAATACGCCTGCGTCCCATCAGGACAGTCATTCGCGCTTCCTTTTTGCTATACCCTAATACATCACTCAGCAACTGCTGTTCAGACTCTCTATCATAGAACTTCATAACTCAAAATGATAATGGCCATTATAATAATGACAGTTATTATTTTGCAAAGGTACATATTTTTTCCGAATAAACAAGCAATTTGAAGGAAAAAAAGTAAAATTGGAGGAAACTATGAAATCTACTGGATATTTCTTCTTGTTTTATCGTATCATCTGAAGAGTCTGTATGCTGAATATAAGCTGTTTTATCTCCACGAGAGAGTACATGACAGGGGCATTTTGAGCATTACCGGTCTTAACTGGTGTAATGAGATGCTGTTCAGCCCATTTGCGGAGCATGACCGGTTGATAACCGAGCTTCGAAAGGTAGCGTTTGGCATCGGCCTGTTTCAGCATATCTGATTTAGGCTCTCTGGCTTTCATATAGTTCGCAACACCTATCTCGGCTGCAGAGGTTATGATACGTCGTAAATCTGACAATGAAATTTCCATGTTTTCAATAATCTCTTCAAAGTTTTAATCCCAGTTTCAAGGAGTTGTAATGCAGATAAGGTGGTAACAAGATACCCCTTTATGCCCCAAATTATGCTTTTTCGTACTTGAATTCAATGTTTTTTCGTTCATATGCTTTGAAATCCAATTTTTTTTTGTTATCTTTGCCGCAAAATTAAGTGTTGTCCTTATCGGAGAATTTAGAAATCAGCTGCAAAGATACTGCAAAACTTCTATTTCTTCAAAGTTTTAAAGTGAATATTTGTAGGTATTACAGACAATTTAACGGAAATTTAAACATTTTCACTGAAATATGAGAATTATCGACAGATTTGACGAGTACATGACGTTCAAGCATCTGAACGACAATCGTGCTACAAAGGACCTGGGGTTTTCAATCGGAATGATTGGGAAATCGAGAAACGAAGGACGTGATCTTTCCAAGAAGGCCGTCCAGAGGATCCTAGCCGTATACAACGATCTCGATGAAACATGGCTCAAGACTGGAGAAGGTGAAATGATCTGTGAGCCACGCAATTCGAGATTGGGAAAATATGGCAAAGAATCTGAGACAACTGAACAGGCAAATGAAGGCTCGGCTTTCTCTGCAAGCCCAACCTCGTTGGACAAGCTCATTGACCAGATGTTCACCAATGGCGTGACCATGAGCAAACTGGTTGAGCAAATTGGAGTTGCCCATCAGTTGATAGCTACTTCTCAGCAGCATTTAACTAAAGCCCAGGAAGAGACAGATAGGATTATCTCATTGCTGGAGCTGGAGAAAGGCAGCAAAGCTGAACTTGAAAAAGCCCTCAGAAATGCCCTGAATAAGTGAACTAAGAAAACAAAAAACAGAGATAAAAAACAGAGAATTTGTAAAGAAAGTTCGATCCGGCGTTATTGAGTCCTTATGATGAATAGCCGCAAAATAGCCGCAAACGCGTTTTTTCCAACCTTCGGAAACCACGATGTACAAATGGGTTGCCAAACAATCCATAGAAGTGCTTGTGGTTCTGAATGTCGTGGGTTCGAGTCCCACCGGGCACCCCAAAGGAAGCCTCTGTAAGACAATTACTTACAGAGGTCTTTAATTTGTTTTTGGCGAAACGAGATTAACTTGAATTTAACTTAAAATCGGCGCAAAATCAGCGCAAATTTCAAAAATCGCCGCAAAATCGCCGCAAAAAAAGGACTCAAATTGTAACATTTTTGAGTCTATCTTTCAGAAGACTTAAGAAATACGCGGATGGCATATAGCGGGAAGATGCGGACGTGCCTGACGGCACCGTCTGCTCGGTCATCGATATAGTCGAACTCGCCGAAATTCTCCAGAGAGCAGCGGATGGCCTGCGAGAGTTTCCGCTCACGCATATAGTCCCAAAGGCTTTTCATGCCCCCTTGAACACCTGCCTTCACCTCGAAAGGCAGTATATGTGTCTCTGCAGGTAATACATAGTCCACCTCGGCAGTGGCATTCTTGGCTTGGCGCTGCCAGTAGAAAAGGTCGTGTCGCAGGTTGGGTGTCAGATAGTGGAGCAGTTCAAGACCTGCCAGCATCTCTGCCATCGGGCCTTTGTTCACCAAGTCGGCAGCCGTCGCTGTGAGGATATGTGTCGTCAGCTCCGTGATGTCACCCATTGTCATGTTCAGCAGTCTCAGCATCAGACCGATATCCAGCACCAGCATCTTGCGAATACCGTCGTCCTTTCCATCGCCTAAAGGCAGGCCGTTGGAATTGGTGTGGGTGACGGGGATGATGATGTTGGCCTTGATTAGCAGGTCGAGGGCTTTCTTCACCTCAGCCGTCTTATACTCGCCAGGCACCTGAGAATACATGAACTTCTTGGTGGCCTGCTGGGCAGCACTCCTCATGGTCATTCTCAGTAGTTGCGGGTCTATCTTCCTCTTGTATTTGGGGAAATCGGCTTCATAACCGATGATGAGATCGTCCTGTACTTCCTGGCACTGCAGGTAGTCGTGAGTCTCCACCCACTTTACCACCGACTCCGGCATGCCGCCCACCAGCATGAAGGTACGCAACAGAGAGGTCAGCTTGTCGTGGAGTGGCGTTGGTAATGGGGATGCAGGAGAAGCCTGGTTGCGGGCTTCCATCAGGAGGCGTTCGCCATTGGCAAGGAGGAATTCATCGAAAGTCATGGGGTACATATACATCGAATGGATTCTGCCCACGCCGAATGTCGGGATGTCATCCAGAACGAACTCCAGTAGCGAGCCTGCTGCAACGACATGCAGTTCGGGCATGTCTTCCTTAAAGTAGCGCAGGGCCATGATGGCCTCCTGACACTCCTGAATCTCGTCGATAAACAAGAGTGTCTCACCAAGAATGATAGGTGTACCATGCATAGCAGCCATCTGGGGCACGATACGCTTCACGTCGAGGTCTTTCTGGAACAGAGCCTTGTAGTCAGCCTGCTTCTCCAAGTTGATTTCGACGAAGTATTTGAATTGTTCACCCAAATGCCTGACGGCTGTGGATTTTCCTATCTGTCGGGCACCTCGAAGCAATACGGGTTTATGGGTTGAACGTGCAGCCCATTCGCTAAGATACTGATCTATGATTCGTTCGTAATACATCTGCGGTATGAATTTTCACGCTGCAAGGATGCGATTAAGCGAGAGCAAAGAGAACATATTCTCATTTGCCGAGCGGGAGCATTCTCGCGGCTTTTACGCCGCAAAGATACGAAAAAGAAATAATCCAAACAAATAATTTGGCAAAAATCGAAAAAATCCCAAGAAAAAATTCAGCAATAATCGAAAAAATCCAAAGAAATATTCTATTCGAGACGCGCTATAAGCAGTATCGGAAAGACAGTCAAACAAAACCTGTATTGTTTACACATATTACCTTTATTCTATGATATAGAATCCTGCTTCTGAAGGATGGTCAAGAACCATGCTCTTGGGATTCTCCTTGGTTAAAAGCCACGTCATCCAGATGTCGCCAGATCCTGAGGCTATGAAGAAGATACCCAATGCCAGCAGGTGCAGGCTACCGATGAAGAGAGCTATGAAAGTAGGGATAACACCCAATACTATGCAAGGCATCATGGCGGCTATCATATAGTTTGGGATAGGCATGGGCTCGTTACAGTGACAGTATGGTGTCAACACCTTCCACCACACGCCGAAACTGATGCTCTTCCACCCGTTCTTGGCAAAACAAGCCCAAGTAAGGCCGTGAATCAGTTCATGTACAACAATGCCAATAATCGCAAGAATAAATGTGAAGCCCCAGTCGCTGAAGGCTCCAAAGAGTTCTCTGAAGTTGTGTTTGCCTCCCCATATCATAAAGAATGGTACTAAGAACATGATGCCCGAAACGACCATTATCCTTAGGCCAAAAATATTAGCCTTCTCAATATCAATAGCCACCTTCTTGAGACCACTTTGTGGAACAAGCGTCTCCTTCGTCGCCGAGCGGCGGCCTTTTACTTCTTGTTCTTCCATATTATTTCATTCTTTTCTCAAACTTAAATAGTCCATCCTCCTGGTCAAATTGAGCTTCGCTCTTCCTCTCTCGCGACTCGGCAGAGCTGATGTTAACATCGCTCTGCTCTCGCTGCTCGTTCGGTTGTCTCGGCATATTGGGGTCAGGATGATGCTCATTGAAGAACTCAACGGCATGGAAACCGCAACGGTTGATGTAGAAGTGGATGTTGCGGCGGTCGAAATACGGGGTGCAGGTTTCCCACACCTCTATCTCTGGATGCATCGTTTCAATGGCTTTCCAGATGGACTGGCCGATACCTTTACTCTGAACACCTACTTTCACGTAGAGAAAGGCTAACTCTCCCATAGTACCATTAGCAGTAATGATGGCACCACCCACACGCTGACCATCCTCGCTAAAGGCTTCGTAAGCTTCGGCACATTCTGCTTCTAATGACTGATAAAAGTCCTTATCTGGCAATACCTGCCACTGGTTTGTTTCTTCTGCATCTTTGTTATATGCCTCGAAACCATGCTGGAAGGACTCCTGCATTTCCTCTTTAAAGGCGATGGTATGCTCCTCAGAGAGTCTGATAAGCTTAATAGAATCCTTAAAACCAAAGAACTGTTTCAATCCTTTTCTCTCCTTCAAGTCATCTACGGTAAAACCATAATGTGTAGCTGCAGCAAGGGTGATGACACGTTCAAGGAAGTCATCGTAAGAAAGAGCGAACCACTCCTTGGGAATATCCACATCGATGGTTCCTCCGCCATAGTGACTGCCTTCGTTCCATGCTTCGTCAAGCTCGGCTTCATATGATCCATCCTCCTTCTTGTTGAAGCAGTACCACGAGGCCCATTCTTCCATTCCCTCTACGTAATGGCCTACAAAATGCGGAACAGAGTGCGATTTCGGCGAATAGGTGGCTTCGCCCTTCTTCGCGTCCCTGCGATAGATCATGAATTTCTCCTTGTGCATCTTATACAATCTCTATTTTATAAACTGCCAATAGTCCTTCTACGCCATAACGAGAGAACTTGGCATGGCTAAGTCTATGTCTTTGAACTCATCTTTCATAGATTGAAAGCGGGGAGGTTTCTTTTTATTCAGTATAATTAAAGGATAAATTGACACGTGCTGTTTTCAGGCCTTTGCCTTGTACGGTTATCGTTGCCTTACCCTTCTTGCCTGTGCTTCTGACAACGAGCAGGGAACGACCCTTCCAAGCCTTATGAGTGTTGTCGGTGTAGCGGTTGCAATCTTTGATGTCAGCATTGCCAAAGCCAATGAGCGTGACAGGGCCGCTGACGGAAGCCGTTAACTCGTTGTTTGCGGTGAGGTTCACAATGCCGTCAGCATCTGTCAGTTCAACGGTAATGAATGCAAGATCCTGACCGTCGGCCTTGAGCGTTGTGCGGTCGGTTGTCAGGCGGATGGTCTTGGCCTCATCGGCTGTCTTTAGAGAGACCTTTTCCTCACCTCCCATTCCCGACGTACCGTCGCCTACCCGTAGCCTTTCAGCACGGAGCGTACCTGGCTGATAGGGTAGCGTAAACGTGGCCATACCTTGTGCCACTTCTTTCTCGCCGACGAGCTGGTCGTTCAGGTATAGGCGTACCTTGGCGTTGCCTTCGTCCGTCGCACCTCGGCCATTCAAGCTAGCTTGATGGCTCTCGGTTTGGCGTCCGTTGGGATAGTGCGAATACACCTCCACGTCGATGTTCTTACCCTCGTGTCCGGGCCATGTCCAACTCTCGTAGGTAGGCCATACGCTCCACATCGTGGTCTTTATCTTTCCGTAATAGCCATCAGGTTCACGTACTGCCATGTAAAGTTGCTCGCCATCCTTGTTCCATAGCATGGAACGGTAGTGGCTGATGGGCTTGCGCTGACCGATGAGGTCGATGTCGCCACAGTAGGCTGCATGGTTGGGGAACATCGGAGCCTCCCATGGTTCTTTGGCTGGTTCGCCTTCATAGTACCAGCGTCCGATGCCCGATTCTCCCAGGTAGTCGATGGCTGTCCACACAAAGTCGCCGATGACCCATGGCTCGTCCTGCACCTTGCGGTAGTTACGCCAGGTGTCGCGCGAATAGCTCTCCGTCTGCACCATCACGCGGTTGGGCACACGTTCGTGGTCACTCTGCGATTTATGAATCATGTAGTTGTAGCCCACAATGTCGTGCTCGGCTGCCAGCGGGTCGTAGATGTCCCACTCGGGGTCCCATGCACAGAGAGCGGAAGTGACAGGGCGTTTCTGTGGGTCGAGTTGACGGCAGAGCGTGTTCAGGTTGTGGGCAGTCTTCACCACCTCAATCTTCTTGCGCTCGATGACCTCGTTGCCCGTTGACCAGCAGAATACGCTGGGGTGGTTGCGGTCGCGCAAAACCATTGCCTTGATGTCCTCTTGCCACCACTTGTCGATGAGCGTGGAATAGTCGTAAGTGTTCTTCTTGTCGCGCCAGCCGTCGAAAGCCTCGTCGATGACCAGCAGTCCCAATTCGTCGCAGGCCCTGAGGAATGTCTCTGAAGGTGGATTGTGAGAAGTGCGGATAGCGTTGAAGCCAGACTCCTTCAGCAGACGTACACGGCGGTATTCAGCAGCATCGAAGGCACGGGCGCCCAGAATGCCGTTGTCGTGGTGAACGCAGCCACCATTGAGCACGATTGGTTTGCCGTTCAGCAGCAGTCCTTCCTCTGCGGAATATTCGATGGTGCGGATGCCATACGTGACGGGCACGACATCACCCTCCCCTTCAATCGTAGTATGGTAGAGGAAAGGATCGTCGGGCGACCACAGGTGAGGATTATCCACATGAATGGTCTTCTCGATAGGTTTGCGTGAACCATCCTCCATCACCACCTCAGCCTTGATTTCCACCGTATGAATGTCGGGAGTGGCCACGCTGACGCTCCATTCGTCGATGTATCGTTTGGGTGTTGTCAGCAGCCACACATGGCGGTAGATGCCTGAACCGCTATACCAGCGGCAGTTTTTCTGCTGCGAATTATCCACTCGCACCTCAATCTCATTCTGGCCAATCTTCGCGTAGGGTGTGATATCCACGAAGAACGAAGAGTAGCCGTAAGGATGTCCACCTGCCTTCTGTCCGTTCACATAGACCTCGGCATTCATATATACACCCTCAAAATACAGGCGCAGCTTTTGATCTTTAAACTTTAAACTTTCCGCTCGACCCGAAGGGGCGCTTTCCTCAGAAAGAACTTTAAACTGTTTCCTGTACCACCCTTTACCTGTCGGCAGATAGGCTCCATCGTGGCCTGCAAGCGCATCCTTATCGAAGTCGCCCTCAATGCTCCAATCGTGTGGCAGGTTGACTGTCCGCCACGTTGTGCTGTCCTTGAAGAACTGCCAGTCGGCATCGAATAATCGCTTACGAATGATGCCTTTGTCGGCACCAAAGGTTGTAACAGCCATCAGTAAAGCTGCAAAAAGTGCTACAATCTGTTTCATTTTAACGTTATTGTTATTCATTATTACAGTGGTTAATATATTCATAGTTTCATAATTACTCCTTACGCTTGGCTTTGCCGCTTGCTACCAACGGGACGCAAGAACTGTTTCTGTTGCTCACTCCAGACAAACCCTCTTTTGTAGAGGTAGTCCTTTATCTGCTTTGGATCTCTGCTGAAGGCAAAACATAGTGCTTCCAGCGTGTCAAATTCCTCGTCTCTCAGGAGCATGTTCACGCTCGAAACCAATATGGCAGGGTCTTTGGGCAGATAATCCATTTCACAAATACTATTAAATCCAAGGGCAAAGGTACTCATAATTCCCCGTTTTTTCGTATATTTGCAGCCATATTTAACAAATAAATGAAATAGGAGGCCTGATTATGGCAGAGAATTGTGAAAAATGTAAGTTTAGGGCTAAGTACGACCAAAAGCCCAATTCGTTTTTAGGCAGGTTCTGGCGGTGGCATATCAACTTTTGCCCAGGCTGGAAAGCGTATTTCACCAACTTGAGTGAAGAGAAGAAAGCCGAGTTAAGGGAAAAGTATAATTTCACGAAATATTGAACTATGAACTTATTGGATTTAGCAAAATCGAGGTACAGCTGCAGGAACTATCAGCCTACGAGTGTTGAACAGGAAAAGCTGGACTATATCATGGAGTGTGTTCGCTTTGCACCTTCAGCAGTGAATAAACAACCTTGGTTGTTCCACATCGTCAGCAACGAGGAGAACAAGACTAAGCTGCAACAGTGTTATAACCGTGATTGGTTCAAGACGGCCCCGATGTATATCATTGCCTCTATCCTGCATGATGAAGAGTGGGTAAGATCCGACGGCAAGCATCATGGCAACATTGATATTGCCATCGCTGTGGAGCATCTTTGCCTGGCTGCTACTGAGCAGGGGCTGGCTACGTGCTGGGTATGCAACTTCGACGCTAATCTATGCAAGGAACTGTTTGGTTTGCCAGAGAATGAGGAACCAGCAGTCATCATTCCTTTGGGCTATGCTGCTGATGAGATAAAACCAAAGAGCCGCAAGGCCATTGGTGAAATTGTTAAGTGATATGGCATACACAGGACGTTTCGGACAGTCAGATGACTATAGGCGCGAAGAACTGATTCGAATAATTGAGCACTCTGTAGAGAACCTGACCCTTCAGGAATTGGAGGCTCTGTATTATGACATGTCTACCAAAAACTACATCAACGAATGAAACTGAAGAAGCGAAAAATAAAGTATGCTGCTTTATTCTGCCTCTGCTGGTTTGTATTCTTAGTTATTCTGGTTGACGGAGTTCTGAAATTCCAGACATTGGTTGACTACTTCGGATCCTACGCATTAGTAGAGATTACGCTATTGCTATTAGTCATCCTGCCCACATTGGCAGTATACAGATTCACAAAAGAAGATAAAACGATGAGTAAGAGAGAATACATACAGGCAAACAAGGACTGGCTGGAGGCCAAGTCAAAGGAGGAAGGGGTTAAGGCTCTTCCAAAGGAAATATATTATAAGGTGCTGGCCGAAGGTGACGCTTCGAGTGCCCAGCCGACGGTACGCAGTATCATCACGGCCCACTACACAGGAAAAACCATCGATGGCAAACAGTTTGATAGCAGCCGTGGCGGTGTGCCTCTGGCTTGCAGGCTATGCGACCTCATTGAGGGCTGGATTATCGCCATGCAGCAGATGCATATCGGTGACAAGTGGGAACTGTATATCCCTGCAGAGATGGGTTATGGCAGGTTCTCTCAGCCTGGCATCCCAGGCGGTTCAACGCTTATTTTTGAAATTGAATTGTTAGGTGTCGCATGACGTTACGTGAGCTCATACTATCAGTAGATTCTGAGCAATATAGCGATTCTACGCTATATCAGAAGCTCCGTGAGACTAAGCCAGAATATGGCTCCAGCAGACATATACTAGTCAAGTTTGTCGATGGGGAGATTGCTGTCACCGATGCCCATGTCGGCTCTTTGGGCGATATTATCACTTACCCAATTGACGTTGAACCAGATTTGAATATCTCAAAGGTCCAGCTTTTGGATGCCATTCTTCATGAACTATCCAACAATGGTTTCAGTGAATCAGAAGAGTCTGATTTTTGGAGTGACTTTGATAATCTGCAAAAAGCAAAGATAGTACGATGAAGCTACCGAAGTTTATCATTACCATGGACGGTGTTTTCCGTCTTGGCATGGTTGACCAGCACAAGCACTTGCTGAAGCCGGGTGACCAGTGCATTGGTGGTGGCTATTATACATTCGACTTCGTTTCCAATCGCATCATCCTTGACAGAGAGTCATACGACTTTGGCCGTCCCAAGTGGCATTTGCTGGATGTGCTGAAAGTTCCCTCAACCTATCGTGGTCTTCGTATTGTTTACAAATACGATGATGGATTCCATAATGATTTCAATGTCAGCGAAGAACTGCAAATAGAATACTATGATTGACTTTGATTCCATCTGGCGCACTCAGGACGAGATAAGGACGGTTGTAAATGCCGTTCTGGGTGAATGCATCTGGAACCTGGCCTATGATGAAAGACGTAGTGCCATCGTTCTTGAACTGTCTGTTACCCTTGAAGAAGATGCTATCAGTGATTTATGCTGCCAATTCCCAATACCGGCTGACTATGACGGGGTAGGATCGAGGGGAACGAAATTCGTTTTTTACTTATAAAAGAAAAGGGAACCGTATTTCTACGATTCCCGAGAGTCCTCTTTCGAGGCATATGATAGAGGCAAGTAAACAACCTTAGCGATTACTTGAAGTGTCCGTGCTTACCACCACGGTTATTCATCGCAATGTGGCGGTCTGCACCATGACGGTCGTTGTGTGCTACACCATGCCTACCGTGATGCGGAGCAGGAGCTGGAGCGTGATGATGCACAGCA
>JAEEGF012501478.1_pt1 | contig 13490 bp, 10 predicted proteins | sample 9134171 | NCBI WGS metagenome assembly JAEEGF01 (sample SAMN16246542, study PRJNA631951) | gut metagenome | biome: gut microbiome; feature: rumen; material: AP-attached | host: Bos | place: Iran: Karaj | collected 2018-10
GACGGCCAGGCTGAACTCACATGCCAGTTCTGCCGCAAAAAATACCATTTCGGCAAAGACAAGCTGCTGGAGATACTGAGCCGCTACACAGACGGCAAGGAAGCGTGACCTGCGGCAGCAAATATATATATATAAAGGAAAAGAACCATTGATCAAGAAAAAAATTGGCCTGATCTTCGGAGGAAGATCTCCTGAGCACGAGGTATCCCTTTTATCGGCAGCATCGGTCTCAAGAGCCATAGACAGAAATAAATACAGCATCGTTTACATCGGCATCACCAAAGACGGCGTGTGGAAGAGACTTAACGTCCCCCTGTCCAGGTCAGCTGAGGAGCTCCTTGAGGACGGTACCTGGGAGGACTATGCCGAGGACTTCGACATGGGAATACTCAGGTCTTCCATAGATTTTGCGCTTCCCATCGTCCACGGACCCTACTGCGAGGATGGCAAGCTCCAGGGCTTCTTCGAGACCATGGGCATCCCCTACGGCGGATGCGGAGTGCTGGCCTCGGCTCTGGCCATGGACAAACTGGCCTCCAAGGATGTTTTCGCCAAGGTGGGATTCCCCATCTGCAGGCACAAGCCCCTCTTCAGCTGGAGGTATTTCTCCCATCCTGAGAAGAGCGAGAGGGAGATCGCCGAGGAGATCGGTTATCCCTGCTTCGTGAAGCCCGCTAACATGGGCTCCTCCGTGGGCATCACCAAGGTGAAGAGCCCTGAGGAATTCTTCAAAGCCTGCGACATCGCCTTCAGCTATGACAAGAGAGTCATCATCGAAGAGGCGGTGGACGTGAGAGACGTGGAGGTGGCCGTCATCGGAAACGAGGCGCCCTTCGCCGGCGAAGTGGGCGAGATTGCAGTCAGCGCCGATTTCTACGATTACAACGCAAAATACATAAATGACAAGTCTGAGATGCTGATCCCGGCACCCATTCCGCCGGAGACCAGAGAGGAGCTGAGAGCCCTGGCCGTCAAGGCCTACGAGGCCATAGACGGAGAAGGCTTCGCCAGGATAGACTTTTTCCTGGAGAAGAGCACCGGGAAGATCCTGCTCAACGAGATCAACACCATACCGGGCTTCACCAAGAGGAGCATGTTCCCGCTTCTCATGGGCGCGGTGGGCATCAGCTATCCGGACGTGATAGAGAGGATAATTGACCTTGGCTATGAGAGATATAACAATAAAAATAACGGGTAAGCAGATCTATGAGGGCTCTGAAGAGGATCAGATGGAATTCGTCACCGACGGCCGCCTCTATGAGAGAAACGGATACTGCTATCTGGTATATGATGAGAGCGAGATCTCGGGGATGGCCGGACTCAAGACCACCCTTCGCTTCAACGACAAGTCGCTGAGGATGAAGAGGGTCGGCAAGGACGGGCCCCAGTCGGAGCTGTACTTCGAGGAGGGAAGACGTTTCTCCTCCAACTACGAGACTCCTGAGGGATCCCTGGGGATCGAAGTTCTGACCACCGCCGTCAGGAACCTGGTGGACAAGGAGGCCGGCAAGGGCCGCCTTGACGTGGAGTACGACGTGTCCCTGGACGGAATGGCGGAAGGAAGGAACAGGATCACTATTGACCTTATGTGATGGCCCCGCCCTGCGGGGGCATCTTTATGCCGGAGCGGCCCTGACCGGGACCGCAGATATTAGGAGATGATTATGGGAAAGATCGGTTTTGATGCAGAAAAATATCTTGAGGAGCAGTCCAAGTACATCCTTGAGAGGATCAACCACAAAAACAGCGAGAGACTCTACCTGGAGTTCGGCGGCAAGCTGGTCCACGACAAGCACGCCATGAGAGTGCTTCCGGGATTCGACGAGAATGCCAAGATCAAGCTTTTGGAAAAGATGAAAGACCAGGCGGAGATCATAATCTGCATCTACTCCGGGGACATCATCAACTCCAAGACCCGCCAGGACTTCGGCATAACCTACGACCTGGAGGTCCTGAGGCTCATCGACATCTACAGGAAGTACCACCTCACCATCAATTCAGTGGTGGTGACCAGGTATGAACCCTCCCCGCAGGTGGATCAGTTCATCAACCGTCTGGCCCGCCGCGGCATCAAGACCTACAAGCACTTCTTCACCAAGGGCTATCCCACCGACGTGGATACCATCGTATCTGAAGAGGGCTACGGCAAGAACCCCTACATCGAGGTCACCAAGCCTCTGGTGGTGGTCACCGCCCCCGGCGGCGGATCCGGCAAACTGGCCACCTGCCTTTCCCAGCTCTACCACGAGTACAAACTTGGCCGCAAGGCCAGGTACGCCAAGTTCGAGACCTTCCCGGTCTGGAACCTTCCCCTGAAGCATCCCGTGAACATCGCCTATGAGGCGGCCACCGCCGATCTCAGAGACGTGAACATGATAGACAGCTTCCACCTGGACGCCTACGGCGAAAAGGCTGTGAACTACAACCGCGACCTGGAGATCTTCCCGGTGATCAAGAGGATCATCGAAGAGATCACCGGCGAGTCCGAGTACCAGAGCCCCACAGACATGGGAGTGAACCGCGTGGGCTTCTGTATCACCGATGACGAGGTGGTGCAGGAAGCTGCCATCCAGGAGATCATCCGCCGTTTCATGATCGCCAAGGTAGCCTACAAAAAAGGCAAGATCGACGAGAAGTCGCTGGAGAGATCTGAGCTTCTCATGAAGGACGTGAACGCCACTGAGCTGGACCGCAAAGTGGTGGCTCCCGCCAGGGACTACGCCGAGTACAAGAGGAACTGCAGCGACAAGTATCTGAACGTCGTTGTCATGGCACTGGAGCTGCCGGACGGCACCATCGTCACAGGCAGATCATCCAGGAGGATGGTGGCCGCAGGCGCTTGCATCCTCAACGCAGTCAAGAAGCTGGAAGGCCTGCCGGATGAGATGTACGTGATCTCGCCGGATGTTTTCTCCAACATCCAGAAACTGAAGGTGGACGTGCTGCACCACGACAGGAGTTCCCTGAACGTGGACGACATACTGACGGCCCTGTCGATCTCGGCGGACATGAACGAGTACGCCAACCGCACCGTGAGGCAGCTCTACAAGCTCAACGGCTGCAAGGCCCACTGCACGGCCATCCTTTCGGACAACGACGAGCAGAGCCTGAGGTCCATGGGCATCGACGTCACCTGCGATCCCGAATACGTGACCACCAACCTGTACCTGGGCTAGCGCAAAAAATCAAAATGACCTCAGCATGGGATGACCTGCTGAGGTTTTTTATGTGTATTATATCTCCCTGATTTACTGCCTATTTCCAAAATATGAAATGAAGCAATACCCAGTGGATTTATACTTAAATAAAACGAAACCCCGCTGATGCGGGGTTGATTTTTTGTTCTGATCGGCCCTCTAGTTTATGGCGAAACGCTCCACATAGTTCAGGAAATCCCTGATGTAGGAGGGGAATTCTCTGGACTTCCGGTAAGTCAGGAAGATCCCGGTGGTGAACCGGTCGTTTTCCAGCTTGCGCAGCGCCAGACCGTCGGTCTCATAGGTGTCCTTGACCTCTGAGAAGGGAAGGATGGCGATGCCCAGTCCCTTCTGAGCCATGGTGTAGGCGGTGCGGTTGTCATCGCAGAGGTACTTGTAGCTCAGGGTCATGTCGTCGGTATCCGATGAGACCTTGATGTAGTCCTGCCAGCGCCTGTTGATGATCAGCGGAAGGGTGGACAGGGTCTCCAGTGAGATGTCGTCGCCCTCTTCCGGGAGAAGCTCGGCCTTGCCCACGCATGTCAGGTGGTCGTTGGTGAGTTTTTTGAACACGAAGGCGTCGGATATGACGAAGGGAGTCCTGAGGAAGGCGAAGTCGATCTTGTCATCCCTGAGGAGATTGATGAGCTCGTAGGTGTTGAGCTCCTTGATGTCCACGGACAGATCGTCGGCCTTGTCGTAGGAGAGGATCATATCGGTGGCAAAACCGATGGACGAGGTGGTGGCTCCGAAGCAGGCGCAGTGAGTGTTTGAGCTCAGGTTGGCCAGCTCCTTGTTCAGGAGATCGGTCAGGGCAAGGATCTGCTCAGCCCGTGCCTTAAGAAGCATGCCCTCCTTGGTTATGGACACGCCGGAAGATGATCTCTCGAAAAGCTTCACCTTAAGCTCCGTCTCCAGCATCTGCACCTGATGGGTCAGCGACGGCTGGGAGATGTGGATGGCTTTGGCGGCTTTGTTGATGGAGCCGTACTCGCATATGTACAGAAAGTTGGTCAGTGAATAAGTATCCATATTGATAAATCCTATACTGTGGGCTGCGTTATAACGATGAGCCCTATCCGTGCGACAGATCATGGCACTTATTATTGCCGTATGCTACTTTACCTATACTATAACAATTCATGGAAGTAAATAATTATTGAAAAACGCTATAACCATATATGTTTATTATATTATTCAAATACAACGCAGGGGATTAAAATATTCTTATCAATTAGCGCGTTAAAGCGAAATGTTTTTTAGGAGGATAATAATGAACATGAAGAAAGTTTTAGTCGTTGTCCTTGCACTGTGCATGGTATTCACCATGGCAGCCTGCGGCGGCTCAAATGGTGGCGGCGGCTCCACAGAACCCCCTGCAGAGCCTCAGCAGCTCACAATGGGCACCATGGGTGCTACCGGCGGATACATGATGCTGGGAACAGCCATCGCAAGCATCGTCAACGAGAACATGGGTGACCTGGTATACATCACACCCGTTCAGGAGTCTCTTGGTTCAGTCGGAAACATCAAGGCTATCGCTTCCGGCGAGAGAGAGCTTGGAATCGCATCATCCAACGTCTGCCTTGACGCTTATGAGGCCAGAACACCTGACTTCCCCGAGCCGGTAACCAACGTCAGCGCATGGTTCACAGCTCACTATGGAATCACATATTCCGTAGCTTCCCAGGCTTCCGGCATCCAGACCTGGAAAGACTTCGAAGGCAAGACAGTTGCCATCGGATCCTTCGGCTCCAATGACGCTTATCTGGCAGAGAACATCTTCTTCCCTGCAGCAGGCGTTGATATCTCCAAAGTTAAGATCGAGTACCTCGGCATGAGCGACGCCTGCACAGCTATCGCAGACGGACAGATCGATGCCTACATCGGTACAGGAGCTCCCAAGGTATCTGCAGTTCTGTCCCTGACAGAGTCCAGAGAGACCGTATTCGTTCCCATGGATCAGGCTGCCATCGATGCCTGCCTTGACAAATATCCCGAGTTCATCATCAAGAACATGGAGCAGTCCGACATGCCTGCTATGATCATGGGCGCTGAGTCCTATCCCACAGTAGCTATGAAGCACGTAGTCATCGTGTCCAGCGACATGGATGAGGATCTGGTCTACAACATGACCAAGTATGTATTCGAGAACCTTGACAAGGTACGTGAAGTTAAGGCTGAATTCGCAGTCATCACTCTCGAAGAGGCCGCTCAGGGCACAGGCATTCCGCTTCACCCCGGCGCACTCAAGTACTTCCAGGAGCAGGGCGTAGCATAAGACTCACCAATGACCGGAAATAGGTAACTTGTATGGTTTGGGTGGCCTCTTTGGCCACCCAAACAAATATATGGGAGAGAACAATGAACTTCAAAAAGAAAATGGAAGAAGCTGTGATCGCCGAAAACGACGGTGAGGCTGCTGCCAAGATAGAGGTTCCTGAAGAACTGGATTCCAAGAGCCGGAACCAGATCATCCTGGATAAACTGAATGACGGATCCCTGGGAAGAGTGGGCGACGTCGTGCTGAGAGGACTGAACACCAAATTCACGCGCATACTGTTTTCCTGCGCCAGTGTCGTGGTGGTCCTCTACACGATATACATCGCATTTTTCGGAATGCCCACCATCCTGTTCCACAGAATATCCCACGTGGCCGTGATACTGATGGTATGTCCGCTGATCTACCCGTCCAAAATATTCAAGGAGGGCAGCAAGGCGGAACTGATCTTCAACGGCATATGCACGGTCCTGGGTCTGGTATCCGCGATATACGCACTCATACACTGGAAGGATTTCTACAGCTATTCGCTGACCACGACGGACCTGATCTTCCTTGTGACCCTGGTGGTCATGGTGCTTGAAGCGACCAGAAGATCCATCGGTATACCCATGGTCTTCATAGCTATCTTTGCCATAGCCTACTGCCTGCTGGGAAGCCACTTCCCCGGTGCGCTGGCTCACAAGGGCTACACCTTCACCAGAGTCATCAACATGATCTGCGTCGGAACGGAGGGACTGTTCAGTTCCACACTGGGCACCGCCGCAGTTGAGATCGCGGCCTTCATGATATTCTCGGCGCTCCTTCAGGTAAGCGGCGCGCTCCAGTATTTCATGAGGCTGGCCTTCGCACTTGCCGGAGGATTCTCCGGAGGCCCCGCAAAGGTGGCTGTAATTTCTTCCGCCATGATGGGAATGGTATCCGGTTCCACGGTGGCAAACGTTACCGCAACAGGTTCACTTACCATCCCGCTCATGAAGATGATGGGATTCAAGCCCACGTACGCGGGATCGGTTGAGGCCTGCTCGTCTGCAGGAGGATCCATAACCCCGCCTGTACTGGGGGCCACGGCCTTCCTCATAGCAGAGATGCTTGACAGGAGCTACTGGGAGATAGCCGTAGCGGCAGTGATCCCGGCGATCCTGTACTATGTATCACTTTTCAACTCAGTACACATCAGATCAGTCAAGGAGGGACTCGTAGGCATCGACAGGGAATACCTTCCCAAACTGTGGGTATCCTTCAAGGCTGCGCTGTTCCTGATATTACCCCTTGCCATACTCATCGGACTGATGGCCATGCAGTATTCGGCACTTCTTTCCGCCATCTATTCCACTCTGGCCCTGTTCGTGGTCACCATGATCAAGAAGGAGACCAGGTTATCGCTGGACGGTCTCGGAAAGGTCTGCAGGATAGCACTTAAGTCCATGGTATCCGTTTCCACGGCCTGCGCCTCTGCGGGAGTCATCGTTGCCACCCTGGCAATGACCGGTCTCGGACAGAAGGTAGGCTCCATCATCACCGAATTCGCAGGCGGCAATCTGGTATTCGGACTCATGCTCACACAGGTTGCGGCACTGCTTCTGGGAACAGGACTTGTAACGCCGGCCACCTATACGCTGCTTGGTGTACTCTGCGCACCTGCGCTGATCAACATGGGAGCAGTTCCCATCGCGGCGCACTTGTTCATTTTCCACTTCGCCATCATAGGTACGCTGACGCCGCCCGTTTCGCTGGCAGCCTTCGCGGCAGCAGGTATCGCGGGCTCCAACCCGATGAAAACAGGTATAGCCGCCTTCCGGCTGGCTTTCCCGGGGTTCCTGGTGCCCTACTTCTTCGTGATCAATCCGTCGCTGATAGGGCAAGGCTCCGCGCTGGAGATACTGATCAACTTCGCCACGGCAGCCGTGGGCGTAATGTTCATAGACTACGCCATCGAAGGATTCATCAAACACAAGATCAACTGGATCTCCAGGATCCTCTGCGCCGTGGCCGGCGTGGGAATGGTATTCCCCAACTATCTGATCTCACTGATAGCTGCCGGCGTTGGCGTCGCTGCGATCCTTCTGGACAGGCTGGTCTTCAGCACTAAGCAAAAGCATTTAAAAGAGGTGGAGAAACATGAAGATACTGTTTAAAAACGCCAACATCATAGACAGCGACCGCTGTGAACTGAACAAAAATGTTTTGGTGAACGACGGCGTAATTGAGGCGATCTTCGGCCAGACTGACAGCCTTCCGGAGGCGGACGAGGTCTACGACCTGAGGGACAAGTGGCTCATGCCGGGAATGGTGGACATGCATACCCATCTCAACGCTGAGACCGGGATCAACAAGTCCGGAGTCAACGGCAAGCTCTGGAGAATGCTGACACCTTCTCCCGAGAAGGCCATACACTTCCTGAGGAACGCCCAGCTCACGCTGATGGCGGGATTCACCACAGTCAGGAACTGCGGACACGTGACCTACTACACCCCCGAGGACGTGGCGGTCAGAGAAGCCATCTACCACGACGTGGCGGTGGGACCCAACGTCATCGCCTGCGCGGGCTTCATCACCATGACCGCGGGCCACGGAGACCTCTCCTATCCCCAGAAGCTCAGAAGGCTTCCGGAGTACGGCATGGGAGAGAGATGCTTCAACGGTCCCTGGGACTGCGTTGAAGGTGTAAGAGAAAAGGTGAGGAACGGCGCCGATTTCATCAAGGTGATGGCATCCGGCGGCATGGGTTCATCAGGGGACGAACCTGACTGGCCCAACTTCACCGTGGAAGAGCTTTCAGCCATCGTGTCAGAAGCTCATGCACTCAAGCGCAAGGTGGCAGCCCACACCCACTGCAGGGAAGCTTCCATCAGATGCATAGAAGCCGGCATCGATACCATCGAGCACGGCTGCGGACTTACCGACGACCTCTGCGAGATGATGGTGGAGAAGGGCCTCTACCTGATCCCCACCATGCGCGTAGTGGATGTTCTGGTGAACAGCGACGACAAGGAGGAGGCCAAGAAGGCCGCTCTTTTGGTGGACGACCACCACAGAGCCTTCAGATCCGCCATCAAGACGGGTGTGAAGATGGCCTATGGTACAGACTCCATCAATGCCCTTAAACACGGTGAGAACGGCCTTGAGATCCTCAACATGAGAGAAGGCGGAATGAGTTCCAAGATGGTATTCGACTGCCTGACATCCAACGCCGCAGACGCACTGGGCAAAGCCGACGTTCAGGGATACATCAGGGAAGGCTACAATGCCGACCTTATCGTCACCGCCAAACAGCCGGTGGAAAACATCGAGTACCTTTCTGAAGCGGGCCACGTAGAACTGGTCATGGTCAGAGGCAAGGTCGTGAAGAACACAATGGAGAGACCATTCTGATATGCAGACCCTTTTATCGTTCATTCCCATTCTCATACTTCTGATATGCCTTCTGGTGCTTAAGCTTTCAGCCATGAAAGCGGGAGCCATCGCGCTGATCTCAGCTGTATGCGTCAGCGCGGTGATATTCCGGCCGGGCATGGACGGACTTGCCGTCGCCATGGGGAAGGGATTCGGACTCGCACTCTTCGTAATATTCATAATCTGGGGCGCCATCTTCCTTTACAACCTGGAAAAAGAGACCGGTGCCCTGGATGTGATAAACAAAAATATCGAGAGGATCATCGAGGACAAGCTCCTCCAGTTCCTTCTCATAAGCTGGGTGTTTTCCGCATTCCTCCAGGGGATAGCCGGCTTCGGCGTCCCCGTGATCGTAGCCACGCCCATACTGATCTGCATGGGCTTCGATCCCATCATGTCAGCTGCTGCGGTGCTGGTTGGCCACTCCTGGGCCATCAGCTTCGGTTCCATGGGCTCGTCCATCTCAGCCATAGATATGGTGACCAACACTGACATCCTGGACATCGTGTCCTACATGGCGCTTTTCGGCATCGTGGGCATGGTGGTGACGGGGATGGCTGTGCTCTTCATCTACGACGGCCTGAACGGCATAAGGCGGGGCATCGTCTATCTTCTGATCGCCTCCCTGACCATGGGACTGTCCCTCATCGTCCTTGCGGCGGTGGGCATGACCTCCGTCATGGGACTGCTTTCGGGAAGCGTGGGAATAGTGACGCTCCTGGTGGTAAACAGCGTTAAGAGCCACGGCAAAAAACCGGAGTTCTACAGGGACAAACTCAATCTTTTCGAGGCGTTCCTGCCCTACCTGCTGATCATAGTTTTGTCGGTGGTGTTCTTTGTCATAAGCCCGAAGATCAAGCTCGTTCTTGACTTCCCGGGCTACGTAAGCGGCACCGGCGTCACGATACCCTCAGAAGAGGCCTACGTGTCCTTTAACGTCCTTAAATACCCCTTCTCCATCATTTTGATGGCGTCTGCCATAAGCAGCGTCATATTCGTGAAAAGGGGCACTCTCGACCGCAAAACATTCAGGACCATACTTCAGAACACAGTGAAGAAGTGCACATCCACCACCATCACTCTGGTGCTCCTGCTGGTAACGGCCCAGATCATGATGGACGGGGGAATGATAAACAACCTGGCGGTATTCCTGGCCAATGTGACCAAGAGCTTCTATCCCTTCGTGGCACCCTTCATCGGGCTTCTGGGAGCCTTCGTCACGGGGAGCAACACCAACTCCAACGTGATCTTCGGCAACCTTCAGGAGACCGCGGCATCCGCTCTCGGGATCAGCACCGCCATAACCTGCGCGGTCCAGTCCATCGGAGCATCCATAGGAGGAGCCATCGGACCCACCACTGTCGCCCTGGGAGCCACTGCGGCACAGGCGGTGGGACAGGAGCCGGACATCTACGCCAAAACCTTGTGGCCCACACTGATCGGGGCCGCCTGCCTGGGCGCGGTCAACTTGCTTTTGATATACCTGCTGTAAAAGGAGGAGAACATGAAAAACATAATACTCTGCATAGTACTGATCCCCACCTTTGCAGCGCTGTACGCCTCAGGCCAGCTGGACAACACCGTCCTGGGCATCCTGGGCATGGCGGGCATCGCCGCCGTAACCATCGGCGCACTGGTAAAGGAGCCCAGGAAAAAGCAATAATGCATAAAATTGTTAATAAATATGCAAAACTGCCGGAACCCCCTCCGGCAGTGTTTTTTTGTCATTTTATTATCATTTTTGGCGTTTTTGGGGGTAAAATTGCAGATTTTGTACCTTTTCTTGTACAAGATTGTATTTTTTTCTGTACAAGACGGAATATAGGTGGTATAATCAACCTAATTTCACAATATTTATTCATCAAGTGGATAAATACCGCAAAACTCTGTATGCCGGAAGGCCTCTTTTGCCCGCGGGCCACAATATGTTGGGGCTGACCGGAGGGAATACAGATGGAAAAGGAAAGGAGGGTATGGACCCGAGATCCATACGAAACGGCATGGTAACAAATCTAGGCAGCAGAACAGTGTCTCCGCCGGACAAAGCCAGCATGAGCGCGGAAGACCTGGCCCTGTATGACCGAATCGACGCTTCGATCGAGAAGTACAAGGACCACGAAGGCGCACTGATCATGGTCCTGCATGAGGCTCAGGAGGCCTATGGCTATCTCCCTGAGGATGTACAGTACTACATCGCCGGCAAAATGGGAGTGCCCCTGGCAGAGGTCAGCGGGGTGGTGAGCTTCTACTCTTTCTTCACCACAAAGAAGAGAGGCAAGCACACGATCCGCGTATGTCAGGGAACGGCCTGCTACGTAAGAGGCGGCAAGCGTCTCGTGGAGGCCATCAAGACGGAACTGGGGATCGACGTGGGAGACACCACTGAGGACGGTCTCTTCACCTTCGAGATCGCAAGGTGCATCGGCGCCTGCGGACTGGCTCCGGCCATCATGATCGACGATGACGTGTACAAGCAGATGACGCCGCAGAAACTGCATATTTTGCTCCGTAAGTATCACGAGGCAGAGAGAGCATCGGAGGCGGAAGAGCCTGAGGAAGAGGGAGGTATCGCATCATGATAAAAAGCATTGCCGACCTTAAGAACGTCAAGAAGACCTACCGCGAAAAGATGGGCAAGTACAAGTATCAGGCTCTGGTATGCTTCGGTACCGGCTGCACATCTGCGGGCTGCAAGGAAGTGCGCGACGCCCTGGTGGAGGAAGTTGAGAAACGCGGCCTCACCAAGGACGTGGCCATCATCGAGAGAGGCTGCATGGGTACCTGCGCCGTAGGACCTGTGGTATACATCCTGCCTGACGAAACATATTACACAGAGATGACTCCCGACAAGGTGAGAGAGGTGGTGGAAAAGCATTTCATCGGCGGAAACCCCATCGTGGAATACACCTTCTACGACAGTCTCCAGAAAAAGAGAGTCGCAAACATAAACGAAGTGGAATTCTTCCGCCGTCAGGTCAGGATCGCACTCAGAAACTGCGGACTGATCGACGTGAACAGCATCGCCAGCTACATCGCCAAGGACGGTTACATCGCTCTGGCCAGGATCCTGGAAAGGAATGACCGCGAGGAAGTCATCAAGGTCATGAAGGATTCCGGCCTGAGAGGCCGCGGCGGCGCAGGCTTCCCCACCGGAGTCAAGTGGGAGGCTGCTTACAAGCAGGACGATAAAGAAAAATACATAATCTGCAACGCGGATGAGGGCGACCCCGGCGCGTTCATGGACCGTTCCGTCTTCGAGGGTGACCCCCACAGCGTCATAGAAGGAATGGCCATCGCCGGATTCGCCATAGGCGCCACCCACGGCGTGGTCTACATCCGCGCCGAATATCCCATAGCCATCCGCCGTCTTAAGGACGCCATGGAGATGGCCAGGGAGGAAGGCGTTCTGGGCAAGAACATCTTCAATTCCGGATTCGATTTCGACATCGAGATAAGGATAGGCGCAGGCGCCTTCGTCTGCGGCGAGGAGACCGCTCTCATGTCCTCCGTCGAGGGCCAGAGAGGCGAGCCCAGGCAGAAGCCGCCCTTCCCCTTCCAGAACGGACTTTTCGGGCACCCCACCATCATCAACAACGTTGAGACCCTGGCCACAGTGCCGGCCATCATGCTCAACGGTTCCGACTGGTTCCGCCAGTTCGGCACCGAAAAGAGCCCAGGCACCAAGGTCTTCGCCCTGACGGGCAACATCGAGAATACCGGTCTGGTGGAGATCCCCATGGGCACGCCCCTTTCGGACGTGATCTACTCTATCGGAGGCGGCATCCCCAACGGCAAAAAATTCAAGGCCGCCCAGACCGGCGGCCCCTCCGGAGGCTGCATCACCGCTGACAACATCAACGTCCCCATGGACTACGAGAGCCTGGCAGAGCTGGGATCCATCGTCGGGTCCGGCGGACTGATCATCATGGATGAGGACACCTGCATGGTGGACACCGCCAGATTCTACATGGATTTCATCCAGGAGGAATCCTGCGGCAAGTGTACCGCCTGCCGTGTGGGAACCAAGCGCATGCTGGAGATCCTCAACCGCATCACCGAGGGCAAAGGCCAGTGGGGCGACATCGAAAGGCTGGAGAAGCTGGGCAGGATCATCAAGGATTCCGCCATGTGCGGACTGGGACAGACCGCAGCCAATCCGGTGCTTTCCACCATCAAGTATTTCAGAGACGAATACGTGGATCACATCCTTCTCAAGAAGTGCGTGGCCGGAGTGTGCAGCGAGCTGGTGAGCTCCCCCTGCGAGAACACCTGCCCCGCAGGCATCAACATCCCGGGCTACATGAGCCTCATCGCCACCAGCGATTACTTCGGGGCAGCCAGGATAATGCTGAGGGACAATCCTTTTGCGGGAATATGCGGACGTGTCTGCACCCATCCCTGTGAGAGGCGCTGCAGGAGAGGCACCGTGGACGAAGCCATGGCCATCTGCGAGCTCAAGAGATACGCCACGGACGTGGCCTACAAGTACGGCTACCCCAAGGACGAGGACTACATCCCTGTGGCCCATCTGGACAAGAAGGTGGCTGTCATCGGAGCCGGCCCCACCGGACTTACCTGCGCCTACTACCTGGCCAGGAAGGGCTACCAGGTGGACG
>JAEEGF011099960.1_pt1 | contig 13488 bp, 12 predicted proteins | sample 9134171 | NCBI WGS metagenome assembly JAEEGF01 (sample SAMN16246542, study PRJNA631951) | gut metagenome | biome: gut microbiome; feature: rumen; material: AP-attached | host: Bos | place: Iran: Karaj | collected 2018-10
TGAGCATGAAAAATATGGTAAAATAGGAACGATATTATCGTACATTACTATTTTATTTTCTGTCTTTGTAAGTGCAATATACCATTTTTTCAAAGTTTTTTCTAATCATGCTCATACATATTTCTGGAAAATATCTGCATCATCTACAGCATTGTATGTCGCTTTACTTGGAATATTTGGATGTTGATTTGATGAATCCATATAAAATAGTGCATATGTTTTTGAAATTAGAGCCATGACATCATTTTTCGTTTGTGTTTCGGTGTCATTTGTTTCCACAATTCATTTCATATATTCACCGAATGGAAGCTTATTTACTACTATATTTTTATATGACTGATTTCATTTTTTATCTTTCATATAATCTTTTTGGAAAATTAGTGATCAATGGAATGTGTTTCGTGGTATTCAAGCGTATGATTTCCTCGTATAGTTATTGATTGTAATGATATTATTTTTTGATGTGATAGTTATTTTTTGTGTAGTATAAGTTTCGTCATTTATGTATAGAACAAATGTGTCTCAAACTCATATAGTAATTTCTCCAGAATTTGATGATACGCTATTTCAATCAAAAAAGAAAGTACATCATCACTCGCAAGATATTTTATATTCATTGTAATCTTGTGTAAGTTCATATAGTAATACTTTGATATCTTGTTTCATAAGTGATTTTGCTTGTGTTAGTGATATTTTTCAGACGATTTTGTCAGAATAATTCGTAGCAGATGTAATATCGTTTTTTGATACATAATCGCTTCTTAATTGTCTCACAATAGGTGCTATTTTTGATTGTTTAGATTCAAAATATTCGTATGTCAATTTTGTAGTAGAAGTTGTGGTTGTCGTTTTGTTTGTCTTTGTAGTGGTTCATGAAACGTTGTGTGATTGTAGTCATATACTCTCAGAACTAACTCGTTGTTTTCAATTTATGATATCACTCACACTTGATCTAATGTATGGCAATATTTCATATACATATTTTCATGGACATGCAGTTGTACCTGCGTCTCTATGTCATGCAATTGTATAGTTTTTACTACTTTGTACATATGGACTTGTCGAAGAATCTTTGTGATAGTATGTGGTTCAATTTGGATTGATATTGTATTTCTGCACAAGTGCTGCTGTTAATTTTATTAGTGAATCAATTGCTTCTTTTGTTGGTTGAACTTCCTCAAAATTTCAAATTAGAGCAATTCAAATACTTGGTGTGTTATTTCGTTTTGCATGTGCTCAAATTGTTCACTCTCATCATGCTCTACCCTCATATATGTTTCAGAATGGATCAATGATAAAATTGTATCAAATATCTCATCGAGCATTTGTCAATGTGTGATACTTATATACATATTTTATATAATCAATAGCATCTTGTTGCGTTTTTATTGTTGTATTATCTGATGCTGTGTGGTGGATAATGATCTTTGTCTTTTTGTTTCTATGATATTCTGTCCACCAAATAGATTCTCAATTATACAAAGTATTTGCCCAATCAGTATACATATCATTGTAAAAATTTTTATTTAAGTATGCATTTGCAGTATTCTTTTTTTCGTTTGCTTTTTCACTTTCAGCTACTTTTTTTAGATATGCTGAATAATTTGTCGCTCTGAGTTCATCTAATGCTTTTTGATTTGCAGCTCTGCTTGCTAAGACAGATTGTCGATATGAATAACTAGTTAATCTTATGCTTTCATTGGCTCACCGCTCTTCACGTGATATTATTGTAATTCATGGTAAATCCCAATCTGCAGCGAAGATCTTCGAATTACCTAATAATAATGCAATTCAAAGCATGATAAATATTTTTGATATTTTTTTCATTTGCAACAAAAATAGGTGAATAAATCTTTCAAATTTTTTATAGTGAATGGTGATAGATTTTCAAGAAATAAATATCTTGTTTATTTTAATATTGAATATGAAATAATAAAAATTATATAGGTATTGTTTAATTGTTATATTTTGAAATGGAATTTACTCATTTACATTGACATAGTACTTTTTCATTTTTGGAAGCTATTTGAACACCAAAAAAAATTGTTGCAAAAGCAAAAGAACTTTGATTTTCTGCAGTAGCAATTACTGATTACTTTGCTATGTATTGAGCAATTCAGCTTTATGAAGCTGCAAAAGAAAATGAAATTAAACCTATTATATGAACTGAGCTTTGATTTGTATTGGATATAAACTGATTTAATAAAGTCGATGAGATTTGAAATATTTGTTTATTGGCAAAAAACACTGAGTGATATCAGAATTTGATGAAATTAGTTTCTGTAGCAAATCAGGCATGAATCGCATGAAAGCCAAAAATTGATATTTCTACTTTGTGAGAAAATAATGAGTGAGTGATCGCTTTTATGTGATGAGAGGAATCTCGGCTTTGAAAAATGATTTCTAGATCTGAAACTGATGACAAAATCATGGAAATTGTCGAAATGATTCAAGAAAAATTATGAAAAGAAAATGTTTACTTTGAACTTGTCGCTCAAAAAGAAGATTCGGCATTAAAAAAGATAAATTCAAAAGTATTTTCACTTGCAAAGGATTATTGAATTCCTGTGATTACTTGAAATGTATTCAACTATATAAATAAATGAGATAAAAATGCTCGAGAGATGGCTTTGGCAATCAAAGACAATAAAAGAATGTTTGATTCTGATAGAAGGAAACCAGCTTGAGATTTCTATTTAATGACATGAGATGAAATAAAAGAAATACTAGTATGAAATTGATATTCTAAATCAGATGCTGATTCACGAATTGAAACAAACAATAAAATTGCTAATGAAATTGATATAAAGATTAATATGTGACAATGACTTTTCCCAAAATATCAGCCAGCAGAAGATGTGGCACAATTGTATGATAGTATAAAAGATTCTTTAATTTCTGATTAATATTTTAATTACATAATATTCAAAAATAATTTTGACAAAATGACAATCTATTTTTTTAAATTTCAATTGAAAAAATTTTTGTTATTATTAAGTTCTTGGATGTTTGAATTTATACATATAAAATATGAATATACAGGAATACTTAGCTAGTAAATTGAATGAAGAGCAATGCAAAGCAGCTTTGCACACAGAGACTTCGAGTCTGATTTTGGCTGGAGCTGGTAGTGGAAAGACCAGGACTTTGACTTACAAAATTGCTTATTTGATGTTTGGATTAGGGATCAAGCCAAGCAATATTTTGGCTGTAACTTTTACAAACAAGGCAGCAAATGAATTAAAAGAGAGATTGATTGATTTAGCTTGAGAATTTGCAAGTTTGGATTTATGAGTTCAAAAAGATGTAAAAAAGGATGAAATAGCAGGAGATTCTATTGATGATTTTTTGGCTTTTGTGGAATCTACAGCACCCAAAAGCAAACCAGCATATTGAGTAAATGATTTCAAATGGATTTGAACATTCCATAGTATTTTTTTGAAAATTTTGAAAGAGGATATTGAATGACTTGAAATGAAATATGATAAAAATTTCTCAATCATTGATGCTGATGATAGTGCAAAAGTTGTAAAAGATTTGCTGAAAAAATACAATATGGAAGATGTCTTGAAACCAAATGAAGTGAAATGATTTATTAGTAATGAAAAAAATAATTGATTTGATGCAAAAAAGTTTGAGAGCAAAGTTGTAAGTCAATATGATATGAATATGTGAAAGATATATACGGAATATCAAAAAGAGCTGGAAAGATCAAATATGCTTGATTTCGATGACTTACTACTACTCCCCTACTTGCTATTCAAGAAAAAACCTGAAATTTTGGAGAAATGGAAAAGAAAATTTTTGTATATTATGGTAGATGAGGCTCAGGATACAAACTGGATCCAGTTTGAGTTGATGAAAATGCTCAGTTGAGAAGATGGAAATATTACTATGATTTGAGATGACTATCAGAGTATTTATGGTTGGAGATGAGCTTTGATGGAGAATTTTTTGAATGTAAAAAAGTATTGGCCTGATATGCAGATGTTTAAATTACAGATAAATTATCGTTCTCGCCCTTATATTGTGGAAGCATGAAATGCTGTGATCAAAAAGAATTTAAAACAATATGACAAAACTGTCCGCTCATTTAGAGAAGAAAATGGTAAAATCACAATTTTTGGAAATAATACTGAAATGGATGAAGCTGCAAACTTGATTGATTTGATTTCCAAAATGAAAAATAGTGGAAAGATTCAGTCTCGATGAGATGTAGCGATATTATATAGGACAAATGCTCAATCCTCCCCTTTTGAGCAAGTTCTAGTTCAGGAATGAATTCCATACAAAATTTGGTGAGCATTTAAATTTTTTGATAGAAAGGAAGTGAAAGATATTTTAGCCTATATGAAATATTTGGCTAATCCAAATGATTCAATTTCATTGAAGAGGATTATCAATTTGCCATGAAGATCTATCTGAAAAACAACTTTGGATAAATTAGAAGAATATGCAGCAGCAAATTGATATAGTTTAAATGAGGTGATAGAAAATATTGATTCTGTACCAGAAAAAGTAACTCCACAAGCGAAAAATGGAATCTTAGAATTCAAAACTTTGATCCATGAAATCACTGATAATTGGGATGACTACTCCCCTGCTGAGGCTATGGAAAAAATTGTAAAATGAATAAAATATAGAGATTATTTGGTCAAAGAACATGGTAGCGATGAAATTGCCGATGAAAAGTACGAAAATGTATGACAATTGATAAATCTGGCTTCAAAATATGTAGAAAAATGACAAGAAGCGATTAGGCAATTTATGGAAGAAATTACATTGCTGACCGATGTCGCTACTGATGAAGGTGGAAATTTAGATGCGATAAAGCTGATGACAGCACATAGTAGTAAATGATTGGAATTCCCTGTTGTTTTCATAGCTGGATTGGAAGATAATGTATTCCCACTTACAAATGCTATGATGGAGCCAAATCTTTTGGAAGAAGAAAGGAGATTGATGTATGTAGCTATTACAAGAGCAAAAGATCACTTATTCCTCTCATATGCAAATAGTAGAATGACTTGGTGACAGACTAGAAGCAATCCAGAAAGTAGATTTATAGCTGAGATACCTTTGGAACTAGTAAAAAGATATGATTTATGATCAGGTTCTGTCTGAGAATGAAATCAGCAAGAAGAACATTATGATATATCAGAATGACATGTAGTAAATCATAAATTATTTGGAAATTGATACGTTTTGGAGGTTTGGAATAACCTTGCTATAGTAAAGTTTTATAATCCAAAATTTTGAGTAAGAAAAATTGAATTAAGATTTTTGAAAAAGGTGGAATAAATGTAATATTATTTATCTCCTAATATCTTATATAAAGCTTTTAGTGTTCTAACTGTGATTAAATTCTTTTCTTCATTATAGCTTATTTGTCCAGTTTTTTCAGAGTTGTCTTTTCTTCTTTTTATCAAAATTGCATCCATTCATACTCATCTTGCTCAATCGACATCATCTGTTATTGAATCTCATATCATAAGCAAGTCCTTCATTTCGTATTTGGAGTCTTCATCTACGTCTTTATTCGCATCGTCTAATATTTTTTGAAAAATCTTTGGATTTGGTTTCATGAATCATACATCGTATGAACGAGCTTCGTAATCAAACTGAAATTCTGGTGTAATTAAATCTCTTAGAGGTTTTTCAAAATCCTGTGATAAATTTGAAATTAAGGCTATTTTATAACCTTTTTTTTGTAACTTTTTTAATACTTCTATTGTATCTCAAAAAACTTCAGTCTTTAATGCTTCATCTTCAGTATGATTTTGAAATGCCTCAATTAACATTTCAATAATTTTATTAGATCCGTGTTTTGATTTATATTCTTTCTCAATTTGCTCTTTTGGTTTTGTTTGAGCTATCTTACGATAATCTTTTAATGGTTCTGCTCACACTATTTTAAGAATCTTTTTTAAGTATTTTAGTGAGTTTGGACGATGTATTAATGTACCATATAAATCGAAACAGATTATTTTCTTTTGTCTCAATAATGGATTATTTTCAAGAATCTTGTCTAAATCTACATATTTTCTCATTTTCCTTTCCTCTCTTCTATTCCTTTTTTTATCAACCTTTTCTTGCTTTCTTTTTTGTCTTTCTTCTTTTTCTGACTGTTTCTTTTCCCTAACTTCTAGTGATTCCCTATTTCTTCACATTATGTGAGTTATATATTAAAATATATTTACATATTTGTTATATAATTAAATAATATAAAATATCAACAAAAAAAATCATTTTGATAAAATATTATTCGACATTACACTTAAAATTATTATATATATTGTATTTAATTATTTAGTTTTGATATGAATATGAATAAAAGAGAAGTTGGTCAAGAATGAGAAGATTTGGTATTGGAATATTATGAAGAAAATTGATATGAAATTTTGGATACTAATTATACTATTAGATGATGAGAAATTGATATTATAGCTCAAAAAGATTGAGAAATAGCTTTTATAGAAGTTAAAGTTGTAGATTGAATGGATGATGTGATGTGATATATCACTCCGAAAAAGTTGATGTATTTGGAAAGAACAATCCAGGATTATATGTATAAAAAGTGATTAAACTTTTGAATTAGAATTGATGTAGCCTTTGTAAAAGATAACAGAATTTTGGAAGTATATGAAAATGTAACAAATAATTAGGAATTTATCTTAAATTTTTTTAAGCAAAAAAACTTGAAAGGACAAATCATATCGTTAAAAGTAGTAAAATGTGTTTATTTTTTATTGTAATTAAAATTCATGAAATTTATTAGGTGATTTATATTATTTTTGTGCTGAATATTGGTATGATGAATTGCAATTAAGCTTAATTCAATAGACATAATACAAAATCATACAATTAAAAACAATTGATTATGATATTATCAAAATAAATATTCTCGTTTTGAGATTGTTGATGCTCTTTTGCAAGAAGATTACTATTATCCTGAAAATATCAACAGCTGACTTATGATTCAAGATGCTGTGAAAGCATATGTGGATGCTATTGATGATCCTTATACTGTTTATATGGATGCGGAAGAAAATAGCGGATTTATGGAAGAATTAGAATGAGAAGATCATTTTGAGTGAATTGGTGCTGTGGTTAGTAAAAAAGATTATTATATATTGATAGAGGAAGTAATAAAGAATGCACCTGCATACAAAGCATGAATCAAGCCATTGGATCGTATAATCATGATTGATGATGAATATGTACAAGATATATCATTAGATGATGCAGTTAGTAAAATGAGGTGACCTGCCTGATCTCTTGTAATAATTACAGTTGAAAGAAATAACTGAGAAGATACTGAGATTTTAAAGATTGAAGTTACTAGAGACACTGTGGATGTCCCATCAGTAACTAGTCAAATCTTAAAAGTTTGAGAAAAAAACATATGATACATTGAGATTTCCACTATTTGAGAAGAAACTGAAAAAATATTTAAAAGAGAAATTGTTGATTTAAAAAATGAATGAATTGACTGAATAATACTTGATTTGAGATGAAATTGATGATGATATTTAGATATTTGAGTAGAAATAGCATCACACTTTATCCCAAAATGACAATTGGTTGTATCTGCAAAATATAGGTGATATTCAGATACAAATTACTATTCCGAATGATATTGAGATTTGGAATGAATAAAAACTGTCGTTTTGATAGATTGACTTACTGCAAGTGCTGGAGAAATTATTGCATTAGCACTAAAGGAACAAGTTTGAGCTACATTGCTCGGAACTACAACATTTTGAAAATGATCTATCCAAACCATTTATCCATTCATAGACTGAGATAGTATAAAGTATACAGTTTGAGCTCGATATCCTCCTAGCGATATCAGTGTAAACGAAATTTGAGCATCACCAGATATTGTGGTAGAATTTGATGCTGATGCTTATATAAATGATGATGTTGATAATCAACTAGAAGAAGCAAAAAATTTATTTAATTAATAATATATCTTATTATGACAGACATTACAGAACAAAACAAAGATTGATTGAATCAAGAGCCTGTTGTCGCTATAGAATGAAATAATGGGGCTCCATCAATTAAAATTACTGTACAAGCTACAGATTGAACAGATTTGGGTACTTTTGAAGCTAAAAAATGAGAGACAATAATGGCTTTGGCACAAGCAAACAATGTTGAAATTCCATTCTCATGTGGAGCTGGAGCTTGTGGATTATGTTTATGTTACATAATCAAATGATGAGAATACTTAAATAAAGCATACACAAATCCATCTTTTATGGAACTGGATGAGGATCAAGTTTTGACTTGTATAGCGGCTATAAAAGACGAATGTTTTGATGATGAAAATGCAAATATTGAAATAGTTTTGAAAAGAGCAATATAGTTTATTTTGTTGATGTTGTATTTAATTTTGTAAATATTGAATTTGGATTTTGAAAAGAAATTTATAGAAAAGCTTATAAAAAAAGATCAAAATGCTTTCAATGAGTTTTATTTGAAAACAATTGATGTATTTTCTCGTTATTTGAATACAAATTATTTTTTAGATAGTGATGAGATCGAAGATATTTTGGCTGATTTTTATGTCAAATGGCGAGATGTCTGTGATAAGTATAAATTCGAGCAATCTTTTTCGGCTTTTGTTTGGACTGTTTTCAAAAATCTTTTAAAAGATAATTTTAAAAAGCACAAAGAAATTCCGTTTACAAGCATGTCTTCATGAAGTGATGATGATGAAAACTTTGAGGATACACTGCAGGATGATCTCGATATTATTGATTTTTTGGAGTCTGAGTTCCAATTCAAGCAGATTGAAGAGTGTATGAGACAACTTGATGAAAATGATAGAGAAATAATCTACTTGAAGTTTATTGAGTGAAAAGATAATAATGAAATTTCAGAAATTTTAGAAATGTCTGTGGATAATGTTAGGCAAAAAACCTTTAGGGCACTAAAAAAGTTAAAGTCCCTATTGAGCATTAGTTAAACATAATCTAATATATTTTAAATAAAATGTCAATCAGTATAAGCCAGGTTTTAATTGATTGTATATTTGAAACATTAGGTAGTAACTAGTATTTTGCTTATTAAAATTAGTAATAAAAAAGTGCGAAAAAAGATAAAAAAAATATTGAAATTAGTCGTAAATAACCTAGTATAATCACTGTACATAAGTACTTATTTTATTTATTAAATTGTACAATTATGACAAAAACTGCTCTTATCGCACAATTAGCTGAAGAATTAGGAGTTTCTAAGAAATTAGCAGCTGAATTGGTTAACACTTTTATCGACACTGTTATAGCTGGTGTTAAAAAGCAAGGTGAAGTTAGAATCCAAGGATTCGGAACTTTCAAATCTTCTAAGAGAAAAGCTAGAGAAGGAGTTAATCCTCAAAATCCATCTCAAAAAATCAAAATCCCTGCAATGAACGTTGTTACATTCAAAGCTGGATCTGATTTCAAAGCTGCTGTTAAATAATAGCAAACTTAATGAGAAATATGAAAAAGCTCCCCTCTGGGAGCTTTTTCTATAAATTAAAATTATTTTTCAAATACAGCATTAAATTTGTTTGTTTTTTAGTATAAAAAAGCTATACAATTTGTGATTTTGCTGAGGTGGTGGAATTGGTAGACACGTACGTTTCAGGTGCGTATGTCGAAAGACATGAGGGTTCGAGTCCCTTCCTCAGCATTTTTTGAAAATTGTTTGATTTTGTGAATAATAATTGTATAAGGTAGTATTGATATCAAATTTATTTGTTAAAAAATTGATATGACATTGACTTGATACATATTGCTTTCAATTATAGGTGGAGGACTACTTTGATATTTCATCTTTTATCTTAGATACGAGCACAAAGACACTGTAAACCAACTTAGGTCAAATTTGAAAGAAGCAAATAAAGAAATTCAATATTTGAATTGAGAATTGGATGAATATACACAACAAAATACCTTATTGAAGCAAAAGACTATGGAATTATTGGATAGAAACGATGAGCTTTCAGATGTTGTTGCTGAATTGAGTAAATACTATGTTCATATCAAAAAAGCTAGTGAGAAAACAAGTGAGTTAAACAAATTTTTACAAGAGCCAAGTGATGTTATTGAAGAAAAAATCAAAAAATTCTCTCAAAAAGATGATATCGATGTTTCAAATGAAAAAATATTTTTCTAATGAGTTATAATTCTAAACATATAGAGATTCTTGATCCGCATACAGGTTACAATTTAATCGCTGATCAATATAAAAACTACCATAATCATTTGGATAGTTTTTGTAATTTGGATATTAATAGATATTTGCCAAGAAATTGTGACAATATCGATATAATTGATTTATGAGCAGGGGATTGAAGGGTATTCAAGTATTTTGAAAATGTGAATTATAGGAAATATGTAGCTTGTGATATTAGTGAAAAACTGCTATCAAGGCATCCAGAAAAGTGAATGAAAGTAGAAAAAGTAGTTTGTGATTTAGAAACTACTCTACCCTTCGATGATGACAGTTTTGATGTAGCAACAAGTTTTTTTGTTATTGAACATATTTCTGATTTGAGGTGATTTTTTGGTGAAGTATATAGAATTTTGAAAGAAGAATGAAGGTGGATTATATGATATTTTTTGCAAAGAAGAGAATTTGAATGGGAAGCAGGACAGGGAAAAGAGCATAAAAAATTTAAGATACAACAATATCACTATAGATTAGAAGAAATTCAAGAGGCAGCTGAATATAATTTTTTCAAATTTAACTACCAGGATGTAGTTGAAAATTGAGTTTTGATTGGATATATTATAGTTTTGGAAAAATAAATTTATGATAAATAAAAATGCCGCCATGATTTTATTCACAACGGCATTTTTTATTTTTTGAAATATTGATTATTTCTTGTATTTACTTTTGTCGAAAGCTAAGATTCATAAAAATATTGGATGTAAGAAAGTTAATCACATTCAGAATTGTTCTTTATCTTTACCAAAGTTTTTAGCTCGTCTTTCTGCTCAAAGTCAACTTAATCATACTCAATGTCATGAGAATTTTTTATCTGAACATATTCATAAATCAAATCTTGATTGTAAATATGGAGTGTCTTTCCATCATCGTTTTTCATACGCTGTAAATGTGAATCATGCTGAGCATGAAAAATATGGTAAAATAGGAACGATATTATCGTACATTACTATTTTATTTTCTGTCTTTGTAAGTGCAATATACCATTTTTTCATATTAATATATCATTTTTTCTCATGTATTTTTTTCATAATTTTTTTTAATTTTTTATTTTTTTCATGTAATTGTTTTTTCAAATCTAAAATTTCATCCTCTTTTATTTCATGTAAATTTTTTAATTGATCAGCCAATCTCAATTTTGTTTCATATCATTCAATTTCTGATTTTAATCAAATAATAATATTATTTTCTTTTTCTAATGTATCTTTATTTAATATTCATCATGATATTAATTTCTTTTTCAATTCTTCAATTTTACCCTTTTTTTCTTTAAATATGATTTCTTTATCTTTTATAGCTTCTGCTGTTTTTTCTATATTTTTTTCAATTTGTTCAATCTTTTCCTTATTTGATAAAGTAAAATAATTTTTTTGTACAAAACTTCATATAAAGTTGTCTAGTTCTCATAATCATAACAATATACTTAAAACTTCCCTATAATCTTTTAATCAAGTATCTTTTGATTTAAATAATGAAAACTCAGTAATTCTATTCTTTTCTATAAAACAATTCTTTAATTTTTCTTTTTCTGATATAGATAAATCAATAATTTTATTGTTAATAAAAATTTTCGGTATTTTACTTCAAATTTTTCACTTACTTTGTATGTATTTTTTTAGATCTTTACCTTTTCTAATACACTCTTTTATTTCTCATGTTAAAGCATATTCTAAGGCTTCAGTAAAACATGACTTTCAACTTCAATTTGGTCAATAAAGAATAATTTTATTTTTATTGTTAAAATCAAAAAAACATCATTCATCGTCATCTCAATATTGTCAAAATCATCTAAAATTTTTTATTTGTATCGTGTCTATTCTGTTAATTTTATGTCAATTTTTTAATGTTTCATAATCAATAAATTTTAATAAATTCAAGTCTATTTTTACTTTAATATTATCAAGATTTCATGGATTAAATTCAGTAAAATACAATTTCAATTTATCACTCATTTTACTTCTTCATGTTTTTACTTCTCATAATTTTATTATTTCTTTTATCTGTTTTAAAATTAAGAAATAATGGATAGATACTTTAATATCATTATCTATTAAATAATCGATAAACTTATTGTAATAATATTCCATTTTGCAATTTAGTATATTATAAAAAAATTTCAATTTTAAATTGGTAAAATATGTAGTTTTGTTAATAATCGTAGTATAAAACATGTAACTAAAGCAAGTGGTATGTACAAAATAAAATATGCTATTGATCTTTGTGTTGCTGATTTTATTCAGTATTTTTTGCTTTTTTCTCATACAATGGAATAACATATTAATCTCAAAATAGTATAAATTGAAAGTATTTGTCAGAAAACCCATTGGATTGTATCGTTTGCAAAAATAGGAAAATTTTCAATGGTAAGTCAGCAAATAATGAAACGAGCGATAATACTTAGTGTACTAACAATTTGATACATTTTTTACACAATAACTGAATTAAAAATAAGTTTTTCTTATTTGAATTGTAAAATTTTATCTATTAAATTCAATTAAAAATCTTGTCAAAAAAAAATTGAAAAAAGGTTTGCATTTTAAAAAATTTTGTGTATACTAATGTCAACAAAGTAAATCCCCATAGTGCGGGGGTTCGGAGAACCCTCATAAAGTGTGCTATGGGGTTTTTGTTTTGCTAAATTTTTTCTTCAATTAGTATTTTTTCCTGAATAATATTATATTCTGTTGTATCATTAAATTCATATTTCCTAAAAAATGCATGAGAAATAATATCAGCGACTTGTAATCATTTTTCTTGAAGTGGTGTACATATCTGGAATACTATATTATCTCTTTGATACTTGTATTTTAAAAACTGCAAAAATTTTTCGTTAAGAGCTTTATTTGTTTCTCTGCGAGATGCTATGAAAAAAGTAATTTCATTTTTGTCTATAAACCTTGTGGAAAGGACAAATCTAATTAGCTCATCAACTGCTTGATTATAAAGTTTATGAATATCTTCTTTTCTATTAATTTTTGCTTTATCAATCCTAAGGTTCATTATACGAACATCTCTTTCTGAGATAATTTTTAATGCTTTTAATATTGATGATTCCTTTTCATGACAAGCATGAAACATTCATACAACTTTGATTCATTTACCTAACATCCAATGATTTAATTTTTTGATGATGAAATCCGGAGTTTTTTTATCTGTACAATATAAGAATGTAATATTAAAAAATTTTGTATTTCCCGATATTTCAATATTACTCAAATCTCAGCTTTCATCCATATCAATGTATGTCATCTTCATTACAAAAAC
>JAEEGF012122339.1_pt1 | contig 13486 bp, 8 predicted proteins | sample 9134171 | NCBI WGS metagenome assembly JAEEGF01 (sample SAMN16246542, study PRJNA631951) | gut metagenome | biome: gut microbiome; feature: rumen; material: AP-attached | host: Bos | place: Iran: Karaj | collected 2018-10
GAAAATCATAGCCACTGCCACCATTAATAATAAAACTTTCTTTTTCATAATCAAGAATTTAAGTTGTTAATATTATTTTGATGCAAAAATACACTAATAAATTCAAAATTCAAAGAAGAAAATTCAAATTTGATTTTAGTGGTAAATGGGTAAATGTGAATAGTGAATAGTGAATAGTGATTAGTAATTTTTCTTTTTTCACTTCTTACTTCTCACTTCAAAACTTAATTATCCTCTCAACATTTTTTGTATCTTTGCAAGTTCAAAAAAAATCTAATCTACTAAACAACATACCGATGAAAATCTCCTATCAGTGGTTAAGTCAATATTTCCATTTCGACTTGTCGCCCGAAGAGGCCGCCAAGTATCTCACATCGAGCGGATTGGAAGTCGAAGGCATTGAATTGTACCAAAGCATTCGCGGTGGCCTCCGCGGCTTGGTTATTGGCGAAGTGCTCACTTGTGAGCCCCACCCCGACTCTGACCATTTGCACCTCACCACCGTCAATGTTGGCGGCGACACCCCACTGAACGTGGTTTGCGGTGCGCCCAATGTGGCTGCCGGCCAGAAGGTGATTGTGGCCACCATCGGTACTACTTTATACAACGGCGACGAGTCGTTCACCATCAAGAAGTCTAAAATCCGCGGCGCCGTTTCCGAAGGCATGATCTGCGCAGAAGACGAGATTGGTGTTGGCACCTCGCACGACGGCATTATGGTGCTGGAAGAGAGCGCCGTGCCAGGCACTCCTGCCGCCGACTACTTCAAGATTGAAGACGACTATATTTTCGAAATCGGCCTCACGCCCAACCGCAGCGACGCCATTTCGCACTACGGCGTAGCCCGCGACCTGTACGCCATGTTGAAAACCAACAACATACCGTGCTCGCCGCTGTTGCTGCCCAACAACTTCAACATGACTCCCATCGCCAAGACACGCAAGATTGACATCGTCATCGACAACCGCACCGCTTGTCCGCGTTACACGGGCTTGACGTTAGGCAATGTCAAGGTGAAAGAGTCGCCCGAATGGCTGAAGACGCGTCTGCGCTCCATCGGTGTGCGCCCCGTGAACAACGTGGTGGATATTACCCAATTTGTCATGTTCGAGATTGGCCAGCCCATGCACGCCTTTGACGCCGACAAAATCAAAGGCGACAAGGTGGTTATCAAGAATTTGCCCGAAGGCACGCCATTTGTCACCCTCGACGGCAACGAAATCAAGTTGTCGGCCGACGACCTGATGATTTGCAACGCCGAAGAACCCATGTGTATCGCCGGTGTTTATGGAGGTTTGGACTCCGGCATCACAGAAAACACTTGCAATGTTTTCCTCGAGAGCGCCTACTTCAATCCTGTATCGGTAAGAAAGACCTCGAAGCGCCATAATTTGAAGACCGACGCGGCTTTCCGCTTCGAACGCGGCTGCGACCCCGACATTACCCCCTACGCCATCAAGCGAGCAGCCCAACTGCTTACTGAGTTGGCCGACGCCATGATCACTTCAGAGATTGTGGATGTTTATCCCACGCCCATCGAGCACAAGAAAATCACCATCAGCCTGGACGAGATCAACCGTCTGGCAGGCAAAGAGCTCAACAAGCACACGGTATCTTCCATCCTGTTGGCATTAGGTATGGAGGTGGAAGCCTGCGGCGAAGAGACCTTTGTCGTTGACGTGCCCCTCTTCAGAGCGGACGTGACACGCCCCGTGGACTTGGTGGAAGAGATTCTCCGCATCTACGGATACAACAACATCGAGATTCCCACCGACATGACCTACGATCTCTCCTCCGTCGGAGTGGCCGCCCCCAGTCGCCGACTCAAGAACATCATTTCCACTTATTTAGCCGACAACGGCTTCTTCGAAGTGATGAACAACTCGCTGACCAAGGCCGCTTACGCCGAGAAGTTCGACTTCCTCAATGCAGATGAGACCATCAAGCTGCTCAACCCGCTGAGCTCGGACCTCAACGCCTTGAGACAGTCGGTCATGATCTCGGGATTGGAAAACATTGCCCACAACCTCAAAAACAAGACCACCAACCTGCGACTGTTTGAGTTTGGCAAGCATTACATCAAAAACACCGAAGCCAAACGCGAGGATGACGTAACTACACGCTTCAAGGAAGAGACGAAGTTGTCGCTTTTCGTTACGGGCAAATTCCACGACGACATCTGGAACGATCGTGCCACCGAGATGGACTTCTTCTACTTGAAAAATATCGTTTTCAACATTTTAAAGAAAGCCAACTATCCTATCCATACGCTCACCTCAACGTGCGAGCCGGCATCGCAATTCATCGACCACATCGCCTACCAATGCAACGGACAGACGCTGGTACAGATGGGGCAGTTACATCCGCGCATGCTCAAGGAATTCGACATCAAAAAGCCTGTTTTCTACGCTGAAATAGACCTGGCCACCCTGTATTGCGCCTGCGGACAATCGTCGATTTGCTTTACCGCCATTCCCGTACACCCGGCCGTAAAACGCGACCTTGCACTGGTTGTTGACAAGAACATCTCCTACGAAATGCTGGAAGCCATTGCCACTAAATTCGGAGGCAAGCTGCTCAAGAGCGTTTCCCTGTTCGACGTTTACGAAGGCGACAAGATTGAGAGCGGTAAGAAATCGTACGCCTTGAATTTTGTACTGCAACATGCAGAAAAGACATTGACCGATGAAGAGATCAACAAGGTCATGAACAAACTGATAGCCGCCTTCGAACGCGAAGTCGGCGCCAAGTTGCGATAATGTCCTAAACGTCGCATCATGCAGTACGTCATCAATCCCGACCAATTCCCGGATGTCGACGGCACCATTGTCACCATCGGCGCCTTCGATGGCGTACATTTAGGTCATCGCGCCATTTTCAAGCAACTGCAACAAGAGGCACAAGCACGACAACTCAAAAGTGTCATCATCACCTTTTCGCCTCATCCACAGCAGGTTCTGTATCCCGAAAGACCTTTCGAACTGATTAACACCGTTGAGCAGAGAATCGAGTTGTTAAGCAAGGAAGATATTGATTACTTGCTCATTATACATTTCACGCTCGATTTTGCCTCTTGGACACCCGAGCGGTTCATTCAAGATATTCTGATAAAACGTCTGCACACCCGCGCCATTGTTATGGGACCGAACCACGCCTTTGGCCACAATCGCAGCGGCAACCATCAAAGCATTCAGCAGTTCTGTCGTGACAATCACATCGACATTATCGAAATCCCTGAAGTGATTCTCCACGACAATGCCGTCCGCTCCTCCCAAATACGCCGATTCATCCAAGCCAAAGAATACGACAAGGCATCGGAACTATTGGGCTATGAAATTCACAATGTATAATGTACAATGTATAATTATTAATTGTAAATTGTTAATTGTAAATTACTTCCGCTCGTATGTCTGGAATACGATAGTCTCACCGGTGGTACGTACCTCGAAACTGTCGCCAAGGGCCGAGTTTAGCGTGCCTTCCCACCAATAACGGAATTTCCTCCCCTCTACAGGATATTCCAAACCTCTGTAACTCAGAACATTATCTTTATCCAAGCTGAACACCGACACTTGTTGCCGTGCAAAACTGCGAAAAGTGGTGTCGCCGCTTATGGCGGTAAACACTCCGTAGTCGGTAAACATCCGGCATTGGGCTTTGGTGGCAAAGTCGGTGAGCAGGGCGATATTGGCCAGCAGGTGGTCCTCACGCAGACCGCTCGCCCCCACTATGGCCAGACGTCTCCAGCCCTGCGCCACGCTGTAGTCCACCGCCTTGCTAAGGTCGTTGTTGTCCTGCCGCGACACAACAACAAGCCTATCCGAAAGTCTCTCTTTCAGTGCTTTGGACAGCGAGTCGCCGTCGCCTACCACTGCCGTGGGCATAATACCGGCATCGAGCGACTTGGCCGCCGCACCGTCGCAGCACACCACGGGCAGCCCGCCGCGCAGCAGCGACAATGGAATGTCGTTTCGCGGAAACTCGCCATTGGCAAGTATCACAGCGTCAAATTCCTGTATGTCAATTTTGTATTGCATCATGTTTCAGTACCGTGGGTTGCACCCACGTTTGTTTTATTTGCCGTGGGTTGCACCCACGTTTGTAGTCCGTCGCCCTTTCAGGGCTTTTTGGTATTTTATTATTTTTTATTCGATTTCTTATTTTTGCGTTTCGCCGAACCGTGGCGGGAGTCGTGTCTGCCGCCGTTTTTCGGCTTGCGGTCGGGACGCTGCTCTTTGGTATCGCGGCGACGGTCGGGACGTGCCGTGGGTTCGTCGTCGTCGTTCACCAGAGTGAAATCCAGCTGCTTGCGCTGCATGTCCACACGTTTCACACGTATCGTCACTGGCGAGCCCAGCTTGTAGGTCTTGCCGTAGCGGCGGCCTATCACCTGATAGTTGTCATCGTCGAGGTAATAGAAATCGTCGTTGAGGTCGCCGAGGGGAATCATGCCCTCGCATTTGTTGCCCTCTATTTCGGCGTAGATGCCCCATTTGCTCACGCCCGAGATAAGTGCCGGAAATTCCTGACCTATCTTGTCGGAGAGGAACTCGGCCTGCTTGTATTTCACCGAAGTGCGTTCGGCTTCCACAGCCTTGCGCTCCATCAGCGAGGCATGTTTGCAACGCTCCTCATAGGCCGTCTGGTCGGCGGACTTGCCACCATGCAGGTAGCTGTCGAGCAGGCGGTGCACCATAAGGTCGGGGTAGCGGCGTATGGGCGAGGTGAAATGCGTGTAGTAGGGGAACGCCAGACCGTAGTGACCGATGTTGTCGGTGGAGTAGAAAGCCTTGGCCATGGTGCGTATGGCAATGGCGTCGATCATATTCTGCTCGCCCTTGCCCTCGGTAGCCTCGAACAGGTTGTTGAACGACTTGGCCAGCGACTGGCGGTTGGCAACGTTCATCTTGTAGCCGAGCTTGCGCACAAACTGCACAAAGGTGTTCAGCTTTTCGGGGTTGGGCTCGTCGTGAACACGATATACGAAAGTCTTGGCTTTGCCTTTGCCATGAGGCTTGCCCACAAATTCGGCCACACTTTTGTTTGCCAAAAGCATAAACTCCTCTATCAGGAAATTGGCCTCCTTCTGCTCTTTGATGTAAACGCCTATGGGCTTGGCATTTTCGTCGAGCTTGAATTTCACCTCCACGCTCTCGAAATTGATGGCTCCCGTTTTGTGGCGGGCTTCCTTCATTATCTGTGCCAACTCGTTGAGTTTCAGAATTTCGTCTTTCAAATCGCCTTTGCCGGTCTCTATTATCTGCTGTGCCTCCTCGTAGGAGAAACGGCGGTTGGAGTTTATCACCGTCTTGCCGAACCATTGGTTGTGCACACGGGCGTCGTCGTCCATCTCGAAAACGGCCGAGAAACAGAGCTTGTCCTCGTTGGGACGCAGCGAGCAGAGGTTGTTGCACAGCTTTTCGGGCAACATGGGGATGGTGCGGTCAACCAGATACACCGAGGTGGCGCGGTTGTATGCCTCGTTGTCGATGGGGGTGCCGGGTTTCACGTAGTGCGACACGTCGGCTATATGCACGCCGATGCGGTAACGGCCGTTGTCCAAACGGCGGAACGAAAGGGCGTCGTCGAAGTCCTTGGCGTCGGCGGGGTCGATGGTGAAAGTGATGTCGTCCCTGAAATCGCGGCGACGGGCTATCTCCTCGTCGGTGATTTTGGCAGGAATTTTGCCAGCGGCTTTCTCCACCTCGGCAGGGAACGACAGCGGAAAGTCGAACTCGGCGAGTATCGACTGCATCTCCACATCGTTTTCGCCGGGCTGGCCAAGCACCTGCAGCACTTTGCCCACGGGGTTGTTCAGGTTATCGGGCCATTCCACCATCTCCACAAGGGCTTTCTGTCCGTTGCGGGCGCCGCCGAGGTTCTCCAGCGGGATGAAAATGTCCACGTTCATCGTTTTGAGGTCGGGGATAAGGAACGCAAAACGGCGCTGTATCTCCACAAGTCCCACAAACTGGGTCTTGGCACGTTTCAGCACCTCCACCACACGGCCTTCGGGCTGTTTCATCTTGCGGGCGGGGAAGAGCTGTATCTTCACCGTGTCGCCGTGCAGGGCGTGGCCTATATTGTTGGGCGCCACGAAAATTTCCTGTGCCTCGGGGTCGTCGGGAATGACGTAGGTCTGGCTTCGACGGCGTATGTCGAGGGTGCCCACCACGAAATTCTGCGGAAGCAGGTCATCGGAAATCTTGTGCGGGTTGATACGAAACTTGCCGCGACTCTCGCAGATAAGCACGCCCTCGTCGGCAAGGTCGAGGATGGTGTTTATCACCTTCTGACGCGAAGCCTTGTCCATAGCGCCCATGCGGGCCGACACCTGCTTGTGGTTGAGCGACTCAAAGGGGTTGCTGGCAAAAATTTTCAGCAGCTGTGTAGTAAAGTCTTTGTTTGTCATAGTTTTTTTAGTTTTAATTTGTTAGTTTTTAGTTGTTTGTACACTTGGAGCGGAAGCGTTGTTTTTAGGTCTTATCCAAAAAAAGGAAGACTTTCATGGCCTGAAAATCTTCCCCCTTTACTTTTGGGTGGGAGATGGGATTCGAACCCACGACCTTCGGAACCACAATCCGCGACTCTAACCAGCTGAGCTACACCCACCGTAAAAAGTTGTGCAAAGGTAGCACTTTTTTTCGAAACGACAAAATTTTTTGTTCCTCAAACAACGGTATACACCCACAACAAATTGTTTGTCAAAGGTTTATTCCAATAAAATATCTAATGGCGGCAACCCGCTTTTTCTCCCAAAAAAGACTTTGAAAACCGTAAATTCAAGCAATTTTCGAGGTAAAATTTGATGGTTTTTGACACTTTTGCGGCAAGCAATTCATCTCCTTCATTATATATTAACCAATTGTATGTACTATCGCATTATATTGGGTCAAATTTTGAGGTGGTGTAATGAAACGGTATAATAAATTGTGAGATTTTGTAAAAAGATTGTGCTCTTGCATCTGTAACACATTGCCAATATGTTAGTTGCGGCAGATTTGTTCTTCTCCGCTTCGCTATCGAAACTGCCACTGGATGATTCTTCATATTCACGCTTTGTTTTTCAATGCCTTTGGCTGCCGCACTTGGGATTGGTTGCGGAATTTCAAAACCAAACGATTTTTGTCAAAAAATCGACGCGCGTTGGGCCGAACAGTTACCCGGGAAGCGGGGGTATGTGAGCTGGATAGGGATTAACTGTTCTTGATTTTTTGCTCCACTTTTGTATCAAGACAAAAGTGGAATAAAGAAAAAAATCGTATCTTTGCAAAACCAAACTCCATGCGATGCACACCGCCAAAGCAAATAGTATCACCATCGAGCCACCGCCCTTGACAGGCGGAGCTGAGGCTGTTTACTACTTCCACAGCGACCACTTGGGCAGTGCGAGTTGGATAACCGACGGAACGGGAGCAGCGGTGCAGCACTTGCTGTATTTGCCGTTTGGTGAACACTTTGTAAATGAGCAAAGCACAGGTTATTTTGAGCGGTTTACGTTTACGGGTAAGGAGCGGGATGCGGAGACAGGGTATTACTACCACGGAGCGAGGTTTAATAGCAGTGATATTGGGTGGCTGAGCGTGGACCCGATGGCGGATAAGTATCCGAGTATGACGCCGTATAACTATTGTGCGTGGAATCCGGTGAAAATTATTGATCCCGATGGTAGATTTGGATTTTTAAAACATGGTTCAATGGTATTTAAAGCCACAAAAGGAAAAAATATTGGTCTATTACATAGAATGCAAATGTGGTATGGGGCAAGTATTCGTGCTGATATTTGTAATCAAGGAGAAAAACAAATTCATATGGACAGTTATAACCCACTAGTAATGATTGAAAGTGAGATTTTCGGATGCTTTATTAATACCTATAATAATGCTATCCGTAATTACGAAAACAATATGAAAAATGGAGAATATATTGATGCTGGTGTAAATTTGCATACTGTGGCAGATTTTTATTCTCATTCAAATTATGTTGAACTATATGCTGAATTTGCACAAAAGAACGATGGCTATAGTATGGATTTAGATAAGATACCTACTTTTGCTGAGGCACAAAAAGATGAAAAATTGATGAGTTTTTTAAATGGACGATTGAAATCTGGTATCTATCCAGCTGATTATTATCCACTTGATGAAACTCATAGTTATATTAATAAAGATTCGAAAAATAGTAAAAGAGGTAGTAAGGAATTCGTAAAGGACTATGGATATTCATTTTATGAAGTTGCAATAAAATTAGCTGAAAAAGAAACGCTTAAGATAATAAATAGAAAAGCAGAATGAAATATATACCTATTTTTATAATATTATCGTTTTGTTTTTGGGGGTGCTATAGCAGTTCAGGCTATTATTTGGAATCTTACAAGCCCCGAAAGAGACATATTGCTTGTATGATAGACAAAAAAGACAGTATTCATTTAAATTCCGATCTGATAATCAAAAATAATGTCGAGAATGTAAATTCTAAATGTGAAATTAATAACAACCTTAAGTATTTTTATATCTATGATATCACCGTTTATACTCCTTTTAAAAACAAAAATCCAAATATTACTGTGAACTCAATCATCGTCACTGTAAATGACGATACCGTACCAACTATAATACACAAAGAATTTGCTCCGTTGGAGGAAAGGATAATTATAGATTCTCTTATAGATTCCCTTCCAGTATGTGTTACAGCAAATTTTATGAATTATAGATATATGTCAATTTATGCTGAGATTTGTATGCCTCTCGATGAAATAGACAGACTATGCGTGACTTATCAGATTGTTATCAATAACAAAATTATCACAAAAAAACATAAATACCGAAAATATTGGTATTATTATGCTCGTCCTTGGGGTAATATTTTTGGGCTATTTATTTAATAGTTGTAATAGTCCACTAGTTTTGTTGAAGACATTTGAGCCTTTTTAGTATTGAAATAATTAGAAATAATATCGAACAATATACCAGAAACAAACAACATCTTATGCCCTACCGTAGCACACATATATCCCGGCACCTGAAAGCCGCAGCCACCAACGCCTGCGGCAGACTGCTACGGGTGGACGACGGCACGGGGTACCAGACATTTGCGTACGACCGCCTTGGCAACGTGGCCGAGAACATAAGGGCAATAGCCCTGCCCTTTGAGGACTCTGTTTATAATTTCCGAATGCTGTTTGAATACGACAGCTGGAACCGTGTGCAGAGGATTGTATATCCTGACAGCGAGGTGGTTAGCTATAATTACGACCTTGCGGGAAACCCCGTTGCCACAAATTTACAATCCCACCTTCCGAGATATTGCCCAATTTGTCGTAAGAAAATGCATGAGAGCACTATTTATAAATGGTATTGTAAGCGACAACTAATAATACTATGCTAATAATCATGAAAAAGATTAAAAACACACCTCGCATTCTCCTTTTTTTGCTAAGCTCTTTTTTCCATTTTTCTTCTGCCATAATATATTTATGCTGTAAATTACAAATAAAAAGATTATACACAGATAGAAACGCTAAAATGACTATTATAAAATAATCTGTCAAAAAAAGGCCCCAAAATTTTACTGGCAATATTAAAATAGCATTCAAATTAGAAAACTGAATCATAGACACAATTGTTGCAGCTACAACAAGTTCATTTTCATGCGTTGGGTCATAAAACGGATTCATGTCTTTGGTTTTGTCCGTTCTTATCAAAAAGTCAGCTATTCTGTAAAATAAATAATGATAAAATTTCATTGTTTTAAACTTTATTTAAATGGAACAGCCGTTTGCGCCGGTGGCGGCGGTTACAAACCGCATCTTGGAATCAGAGGAGTATTTAATCATCATTGGTCAAATTCAGTACTATTCTCTATAAGATTTACAATATCATCAACTATTATTTTTTTTTGTTTCTCTAAAGGAATACTTTTAAAAGAGCATAACAACGATGAATCATCATCAAATTCTACATCCATAATATCTGTAGAAAAAAATAGTTTATAAATAACATATTCTTTTTTATTATGCAAATAATTTTGCAAAACATCTAATGATGGTATTGCACCTATGAAATCCTTGTAATTACCTAAATCAATATATAAAGTTGAATCATCATCAAAAATGCCAATATTTATTCTTGTGATTTCAATATTTTGATGATTAAAAAAAGAGAAAACAAAATCTATTCGACAAGGTATTATATGGAGATATAAATTGTTATATATCAGATTATTGACATGATTAATAGTGATTTCCATATGCTAATTAATTAAATTCCAGTTGCGGCGGTTTTACAACCCCTCCTTTGTTTGTCAAACGCTTTCTACAACCTTGTGAACCATTACAACTACAGATTCATATAATTTTCCACATGGTATTTGAGCATCTGCGACACTTTTGCAATTTGTTCGGAGTTTTGCCGGCCTTCCATCAGGTCGTAGAGTGTCTGCAGCTTGTCGATATAACTGCCAATCTCCTCCTCGTAATGGAGCGGGTCGTCGGAGGCGAAGTAAAAACGCAGTTTGCCGTCCCAAATGGCAGTGAGCGGTTCCAAAAAGGGACTTAAACGGTCGAAAATGAGTTTAAACGGTATCTCCTGCTTGTGGTTTTTGGCAAGCATGGCCATGTGCAGCATAGTTTCGGAGCACTGCTCTATGTCGGCCTCCACATAATGCCGCACCTGCGGGCTCATGGCAAAGAAATATCCCGTTTCGGTGGCCAGCTGGTCGGTTTTGCGTTGGGCAAAGGCGTTGATGGCTGTGTCGCCCGCCGCCCAGTAGGCGTTGAGCATGGAGAGCAGCACCTCGTCGCGGAGCATCTTTTCGGGCACGTAGTGCATCACGGTGTCCCAAAGACGCATGGCGGTGGCGTAGTCGCGCTCCTCCACCAGTGTTTCCGACAGCTCTCCGATGTCCTCCAGCAGCATTTTGCAGAAATTGCGCGAAGTCTCGTCGAGGTAAACGCCGTGCAGGTCGTGCCAAAGGAAACTGTCGAGCACGTTGTCGGCCATAAGCTTGCTGTTCACCACAATCTGCTCGGAGCTGGAACGTTCGGCGTTGTCCAGTCCGAAAGGGGTAAGACGGTAGGCCATGCCTTCGAGCTGCAGGTATTTCTCCAACTCCGGCACGGCGGAAAGCGCATATTGCGAATAATATACGGGACGCTGCCAGTCGTTGTGGAGCAGTATGTCGTAGTGCATCAGGTCGCTGCGGGAGAGGGTGCCGCCAAGCAGCACAAACACACTGCGGGGTATGCGTTTGTAGGCAATGCCGGGAGTCTGTGCGGCGAAAGCCTCGGCGTTTACCGGAATCTCCACCCTCGAGGTGGGGATGACGAAATAATCCACGTCGTCCATATAATGTATGGCGCGGCTGTCGTCCTTCACCATCTCCATCATCTCGTCGAGCGAGAGGATTTTCTTGCCTTCGGGATTAGAAAAAACTAGCTGCCGTTTGCGTCCGTGGTACTGACTTGCGTCGAAGGAGAGCTGCAGCGGCCGGGCATCGTTCTGCGCTTGGCGCAACTGGTCGATATACCACGGGGTGCTGAGCAGGCTCAGGTTTACAATTCGCACGTCGGTGCGGATGCCCTCCACCTCCTGCAGGTACCACAGCGGGAAGGTGTCGTTGTCGCCGTGGGTGAAAAGGATGGCGTTGCGTTGGCACGACATCAGCAGGTTGTATGCCGAATCGCGAGCCATAAAACGGCCGGAGCGGTTGTGGTCGTCGTAGTTCTGGGCGGCCATCAAGGCGGGAACCACCATAAGAATCACAGCCACAACAACTTGCAGTGCCTTGCCGAGCCAGCCTCTGATTTTTCCCGCAAGGGAGAGGAAAAGGCTTGCGCCGATGCCTATCCAGATGGCAAAGGCGTAGAACGAAGTCACATAAACGTAGTCGCGTTCGCGAGGCTCGTAGGGTGCGGAGTTAAGATATACGACGAGTCCCACGCCGGTTATCAGAAACAGCAGTCCCACCAATCCGGCGCCACGGCTGTCGCGCTTGATATGGTACAGCAGTCCCACAATGCCGAGCAGCAGCGGGATGGCGTAATATTCGTTGCGGCCTGGGTTGCGCAATGTTTCGGGGATGTCGCTCTTGGCGGTGCCGTTGAAAAAGCGGTCGGCGGCGGGGATTCCGGTGGTTACCGCGCCGTTGCGGATGGAGCCGAAGCCCTGACAGTCGTTGAAACGTCCGCAGTAGTTCCACATAAAGTAACGGAAATAGGAGTGCACCAGCTGGAATGTTACGAAAAACCGCAGGTTGTCGCCAAACGAAGGACGGTACATCCTCTCGCCGTCGGTCTCCACAAAAGTGCCACTGAGTCCGCTCCAAGCGGGATAGTAATGTTCCGCGTCGGCTTTCCACATACGTGGGAAAAAGGTGCAGAAGGCCTTATTATATATGTATCCGCTGTTGCGGCCGCTGTCGGCGATGATATAGCGGGCCTCCACGGCAACGTTTTTCAGATGGTTTTGCGATATAAAACGCTGTGCCTCACAGCTTTCGGCGAAAAGCAGGGCGGTGTCGCCGGTCTCAATGCGGTAAAACAGCTCATAAACAGGGTCTTTCTGTCCGTAGTCCTCAACGGGGGCGGTGTAATAAGGACCATAGACGAGGGGCGGCTGGGTGTACTGGTCGCGACTCCAGTAGGAATAGAACGACACCGGGTTGTCGGGACGGCCTTCGTTCAGCGGCAGCTGCGACTGCGAACGGAGTATAGTGGCCACATTGGGCGAAAGTCCGAGCAGGAAAAGCATCACGGCCACCACTGCCAGCTCCAGCCTGAGGAGACGTTTGACCAACGCCACCACAAGCACAGCTACAATCACCAAAGCCACAAGGCCGGCGGTGAGCAGCATGGCACCGTTTACCGAAAGGTGCATATTATTGACAAACAAGATGTTGCATTTGGCAAAAAGCAAGAACAGTCCCGGAATTATCAGCTTGTAAACCACCAGCAAGGCCGCCAACGAGGCCACAAAGGCCAGCAACGTTTTCCACCAGCGGGGATGGAAGGTGTTGTAATACACCAACATCACCGCCGAAGGTATGACGAGCATCGAGAGGAAATGCACTCCCTCGGAGAGTCCGAGCAGCAGAGCCGTCAGCAGCAGCCACCGCACGGAACGGCGTGGGTCGGTGGCAAACTCCGCCTCCCAGCGCAGCATAGCCCACAGCAGCACGGCTGTAAACAGCGACGAGAGGGCGTAAACTTCGGCCTCCACCGCCGAAAACCAGAAACTGTCGGAGAAACAGAAAGCCAAGGCTCCCACCATGGAGGCGGCAATGGTGGCAAAAGTGCCTGTCGTGCCGTCAACGAAACGACGTATCAGTCGCGAGATGGTCCAGAAAAGGAACATCACCGTGGCACCGCTGGCCACTGCCGAGAGCATGTTCACCGCCCAGGCCACGCGCGTCGGGTCGCCGAACGAGAGGTGCGAAAACAGGTGAGCCACAAGCATATACAGAGGCGCTCCCGGCGGATGTCCCACCT
>JAEEGF012453562.1_pt1 | contig 13485 bp, 7 predicted proteins | sample 9134171 | NCBI WGS metagenome assembly JAEEGF01 (sample SAMN16246542, study PRJNA631951) | gut metagenome | biome: gut microbiome; feature: rumen; material: AP-attached | host: Bos | place: Iran: Karaj | collected 2018-10
TTTTTTGTTTTTACACTTTCTATTTCGGATTGATTTTCAGAGTGTTAACCCCTTTTTTATAATTTTTTTATTTTTTCACAAAAATCAACCAATAGAAAAAGCCGGAAATCCGCATGAATACGGCATTCCCGGTCAAAAAATATTTTTCTAAAAATTTATTAATTAATATTGATTTATCTAACAACAGGTGTCTAAAGACGCTTCGCAGACAGGATAAAACGCTTCGTCGTGTAGGTATTCAGTTGGCCGCTGCGATTATATTCCTCCAATTCCAGAATCATATCCCGAACGCTCTTGCCGGGATCATTCCCCGGAACATCCAGGAAGTGTTCTGTCACATAACCACTCAACTTAATCAAACGCTGCAGCTCCGTGCGGGTGTAACGCTGAATCATAGGCTCCTCCGCATCCTGTCGCACCTGGTCGAAGCATAGAAGCGGCATCAGATTCTCCCAATACTTTACATTAGAAGCACTCACCAATAGCTGACCGTCTTTCTTCAAAAGCGGTGCAATGCGAAGCAGCACATCTCCCGGATGCTTTAGATAGGATAGCGCATCGTCGATGAGAATCACATCGAAGCTTTCCTCTTCATATGGAAGATCCATCGTCTCCACATCGCCACAAATAACGTCACCAACAGCGCTGGCCACGTCCGCCAGCACGGCATTTCCTTCAATTCCATACAATTTAGCGTTAGAAAAACAACATTGTAGCCAGGTCAAATTCACACCGGCGCCGCAGCCGATTTCAAGAACCGCAAGTTTTTTGTTGGATTTCGCACGAATCTGTCCAATTAAGTCTACATTTGCATAGAGATGGTTCTCGATGGAGAACCCAAATCTTCTATATAGGAAGATGCCAACCTGCTCCGACCACATGGTATAATCCACTTCCGGCATTGGAAGAACAAAGTGATCAATCTCCGGGAGTACCAGTCCATACTGCTGCTGGATACGAATCCGTTCGCTGCGATAGAATTCCAAATCTCCATCTTCCTTGCATCCGGAGATTGCCCGCTGCACGCAAAGTCCAGCATGTAGCGCATTCCCATACATCTCACAGGCACTCCCCAACAACCACCACAGCTCACTGTTGCTGTTGTCCATAGCCAAGCCTTCCCTAGCAGAGCTCCAGAGCTTGTCTACATCTCCGGTCGCATGATAGATGGCAGACTCTAAAATCGTTCCATCAATATCAATGCCATTCTGCTCCGTATAGGCCCGTTCCAAATCGGCTAAAGCACCATCAAAATCCCCCGATTCAATCTTGCCTGCAATTTGTTTCTTCCACTTCTCCTGCATAACATCCCCCATAGTGTTATTTTTGCAACCAATTATATAGTTATAGTTTACCACATTCGCCACGAAAAAAGAGAGCGGATTGCTCCACTCTCTTTCTCTGGTTGTACGCGCCATGAACTAGCCTAATAGAGACATTACGCCCTGTGTAGACTGGTTTGCCTGAGCCAGCATGGACTGTCCTGCCTGAGCGAGGATATTGTTCTTGCTGTAGGTTACCATCTCGCTGGCCATATCCGTGTCACGGATACGGGATTCTGCCGCGGTAGTGTTCTCAACTACGTTGTCTACGTTCGCGATGGTGTGCTCCAATCTGTTCTGGATAGCTCCAAGTGCGCTTCTCTGATCGGAAACCTTCTGTACTGCGTCAGCAATTGCGTCGATTGCATAAGTTGCTGTGATGCCGTTGTCGTTGGACGATCCAACAACATCCAGGCCCTTAACGCCGAGGTAAGCGGAGTTCATTGTTTCAATGTTAACGCCAATCTTGTTCGTCATATCAGCATCCGCACCTACATGTAAGTTGAAAGTTAAAGCCTTAGCCACGGTCACTGTCTTAGCAGTGAATGTGAAAAGAGTTGCACCCTCAGCATGATTAATTGTAGGATTCGCTGTTGCTCCAACGCCATTTGCCTTTGCCAGTTCTTCAGCCATTTTTCCGTACGCATCAGTTGTAGAAAGCGAATTAGAATTGTTATCAGTTGTCGTAACAATAGAATATTCTACGCCACCGATATTAACCTTATCGCCAACCGCAAGTGTATCTGCTGTAAAGAAATACTCACCTGCAGTGGTAGCAGATTCTGCGAACTTACCCTTCAGTCCTGCATCATGACCTTCAAGAGTAACACTCTTGGTTGTACCTGCAACATCACCCTTCAGCAAGTATGTCTCGTTGAATTTTGTTGTCTCTGCAACACGATCAATCTCTGTTGTCAGCTGATCAATCTCGTTCTGGAGTGCGGTTCTGTCAGATTCACTATTTGTTCCGTTGGCTGCCTGTACTGCCAATTCATTCATACGCTGTAACATTGCATGAACTTCAGTCAAGGCACCTTCAGCGGTCTGCACTGCTGAAATTCCGTCCTGAGCATTGGTTGATGCCCTATCCAAACCATTGATCTGCTTACGCATTTTTTCACTGATAGATAAACCCGCTGCATCATCTGCTGCACGGTTAATCTTGTATCCAGAGGACAACTTCTCGGTTGACTTTCCCTGAGCACTTGTTGTCACACCTAACATTCTATTTGCGTTCATCGCCTGCATATTGTGTTGTACTACCATAATTTTTTCCTCCTTGATAATACTGCCCCAATTCCCTTTGGGGAGACGCTGTATGCGAATACTCCTTAGATATTCCAGTGACAGCTGTGAATAGTTATACGAATCCGATTGGAATCCAACAATCGGAGTTACCACAGCACGTGTTCTGTGGTCTTGCATCTTAGATATCGGATGGAAATTGAATGAACTTTATATGCAATTATCAGAAAACTGTGGTTGTATTTTTCGTTTCCATTGCACATTCCCATTTCCGGGTGATTCAGTATTTCCAAAATGTTGATGTGACGTGAATATATGTTAAGAAGAAAAGCAACCCAACGGCTAAATAGTTGGGCAACCCATAAAAGCAAAATGGAGCGGATATCCTGCGGTGATTTGGTGCTCCTCGTTGAAAGGCGCATATTCAGATGCTAAAATGTAGAAAGGATTCCTATGAATCAAGAAATGCAAGGCATTGGTTGAACAGCAGGAGAAGAGCAAATAAAGTAATAGGGAGCAAATCCAATATGGCGGAAAGCAATATAATCTTATCCATCAGTATGATGACCAACGGACGAAATCCAGAAGAACTATCGCGTAGCATTGAATCACTAGCACATCTGCGCAAGGCTGTACCTTCTGAATTCATTATTGTCGACACCGGTTGCAATAGCGAAATACACCAATATATTAAAACAATGGCAGACCATATTGTTTCATTCACTTGGTGTGATGATTTTGCTGCTGCCAGAAATGCCGGATTAGCACTCGCACGCGGAAGTTGGTTTATGTTTCTGGATGACGATGAATACTTCGATGAAACTAGCGAAATCGAGTCGTTTTTCTCCAGTAATGATTATAAAAACTATGAAGCCGCACAATACATTATCAGAAGTTACTTCGACGCAGAGGGAAAAACTTGGTCTGACGACAGCCTCACACGATTAATTCGGCGTACCAAAGAATTACATTTTCATGGCCGAATTCACGAATATCTACTTCCTGCAGCCTCACTTTCTCGCGAAAAATATCTAAAGACATTTGCACATCATTACGGATACGCAAACAGTAATAGTACTAAAAAGGCGCTGCGAAACATCCCCATGCTTCATGAAATGATTGCCGAGGAGAAAGACAATATTCGTTGGCCTCAGCAGCTCCTTCAAGAGTACCTATCAATCAAAGAGTATGAAAAAGCTGCCGATTTGTGTCGTACAACGTTAGAATCTTTCTACGACTATGCCATCAGCATTCATTCCATTGATTATGGGTCTTTTCCTGTCGGTTTACTATTATCGGATTGGCTTTCCAATGATATTGACACTCTCATTAGCGATTATCAATGGCTGTCCCAAACAATACCGGATTATTTGAAGATAGCCAATTCAAATGAGGTTACTCCCGTTCACTTCGTAATCGCCAAAATATATGTCCTTGTATCCCATGCTTATCGATTGAAAGGACTTTATGCTGATTCGCTAGAATTCTCCGGCAATTACTTGCTTTTACGAAATAGGCTATTTGATAACCAAGCAAATAATGATTACCAAAATCTTTACGGATGCTATTTAACAGCAGATGCATTTAACCCGCCATGTTGCAACAATATATATTGCGATTTAATTATTTCTGCTTTGCACCATAAAGACATTGCAACCGCCACGTTATATCTAAAAATGCTACACTTTGATGAAAGCACCCTGTATTTAGGTGACCCAACATTTCTAAAAGAGATTCAAAGTTTAAAGGATAGTTTACCGGTTTAAATAATAGCTGAGCGAGTGCACTATTTTGGAAATAATAATGTCATACTGCATTTCCATGCCAATTTTGGCTTTTAGTGCACTAACTGCCTCCATCAACATATTCTGTTCAAATGCATCTACGAATTCCTGTAATCCCAGACAGAGCAAAGCTTTAGGCGATAACATTTGGGCATCTTCCATAGCCTGTTTCGTGTAAACCCAAGAATAATACTGTGCACTAGCCGCTCCTACCTGCTTCATCAACATATACAGGTCTTCAAACGTTGAGATACCTTCCTGTTGCAACAGCTGTAAGCCATATTCCATCCATAGGTATGCGATGGCAGGCGAAACATTCAATGGAATATCGCCTAGCAAATCCATACGATTCATCCATTCATTTACACTCCAACTATTGGATGCTCTACTGATTTCAAAAACTGCTTTTGCTACATCCGAACGGGATGCCAACTCAACAATATTAACATTTGCTTCTTTCAAGCAAACTATTACATCTATAGCGGTTGCAAGTATTTGTGAACATGTTCCCGAGTCCCACGCAGATGCCATTTCTTTCAACAATTGCTTTGCCTTATCCGCCGAGTAATCGCTCACTATAGCTCTCACTCGGGCAGACAATATCATTGGATGAGAAACATTCAGCTCTGCTAGAAATCCATTTTCTTCTCCCCATTCATCTAGCAAGTAATCCGCAATACTTCGATTCCACATCATTTGTTCACATAAATACAGTGCTTCCTTATGAGCATCCGTATGCTGGATTGCATGTAAAATTGCATCAGGGATCTCTTCGCGAACTCGAATTTCCTTTGATTCCCAGCATATTTGATCTGCCAATTTCAATATCATCTCACCATTACCGGCAAATAATGCAGAAAGCAAAATCGTCTGGAGGCTTTCTTCAAAAACAGTTTCTTCGTATGCGGTGGAAATAAACCAAAGGCACGAAATGCGATTAACCACATCCCTATGTTCAGCATAATCATGCATGTACCTTTGCCCTTCTTCTACTGCGTTTTCATATAAGTTTATCCTGCTCATAATCAAGCAATGATATAAAGCCAATGCACCTCTTGTATAGGGCAAAATCTTTGCATCTTTTTCTATTTCTTTGAGCGCTACTAATGCATCATCATATCGGCACTCTGCGTAAAGCGCGTCCACCCAACCACACGCAAAAATGTCACGCCAACTTTCTCGAAAAATAGTTGCTAAATCGTCCGCTTTGGAATAAAACAAATGGCACAGTTGTTCCTGTTGTTCCCTCCATTCAACCACATGGTATTCCTGCGCTAACTGCATCGCCGCATGAGCGTCATCTTCATTCCTTTTCAAGGCATCTTCTAAAAGTTTAATATTACGATTCGCATGTGCAAGCTTCTCCTGGGCAGAATCGTATATATACCCATAATGCCCCAGCACTGCATCTATTTGGCAGTACTCTCCAGGCGGTCCAACTAATGTCTCATGGATTTTTCCAACGAAATGTAATCCGGGACTTCTATGCACCAATCGCAAGATATATCCCTCATCATGTGTTTCCTCATCCCAATCACTATAATTCCATAACAACAGTTCCGCCCATTGATATCGTTCATATGCACCGCTCACGAAAAAATCAACCAATGGTGATGGATTTTTTATTACTTCATCATCATCAATATACAACACCCATTCACCACGGCAACGTTCCAAGCCAGCATTACGCCCCGCAGCAAAATCGTTTATCCAAGTAAAACTAACAACTTCATCTGCGTATGCTTCCAACAACTTACGCTCTTCCATGTCACATCCCGTATCAACAACAATCAATTCACAAGGCAACATTGTCTTCAGCTGCTGAATGGATTCTAAGCACATATGTAAGGTTTTCTTTTTTCCCGGCGTCATCAAAGTCACAGACAAGATCGGTTCCTTAGTTATTCCCATGTAATATCGTCTCCCTGAATCTCCATCGCATGCCTTAGCATTTGCGGCAATTCATCTTTGCATCCCCTTGCATAAGCTTCTGTATATATCCCAGAAAACAAATGTATGCAGTTGCATGCAAACTTTTTCTCATTTTGTAGTTTCTCTGATGATAACCCCCATGTAATCTCCAGCTCATCCTGCCGAACACGAATCAGCTTGCCTAATATCTGATTTTCATCACACCATTTCCGTATAGGGCCTATCGCTTCATTCCAATCAGCTTCCGTATAAAACTTTTGAAAAGCACTTCCATATTTCAGCAATTTCCACCCAGGTATTTGAGTCAGCACCCCTGAAACATCGTTTTTGTTCTCGTCAACTATTTTCCACACCTGATTTGGAATTTTGAACACGTCTGTACAAACCTGAAAGTATTTTTCCAACAAACAAGAAATTTGAGAAGCATTCTCATGCATCCACGCATCCAGTATATGCAGGTAAATAATGGTTTCGAAATCATCTCTCCAATCTTTGAAATACGAGCATAACAACGATGTCACATCTTGATTATTCAATACATACTCATGCAAATCATACTTTATAGTTGTTTCATCTATCTGCAAATATCCCTCAGCAAAATAATCTGCCGCATCTCGCTTATTGATTTGGCAAGCCAACAAAAAACCACGCTTCCAAGCATCGTGCTGTCGTTCTTCTGAAAAAGCATCGCGAATAATCAGGACATCTGTTACCCAAGCTTCCGCATTATTCTCCTGTTGTTTCAAGTAGAGTTCCCGATACTTACTTAGAGCATCTAGTTCCTCACCCTGTTTGTTCAGACTTTCTGCTGCTAGCGAAATCTCATAAAAAACCAAAGCACGAGTATATAACAGCATTTGTTTTTCTTTCGCGTATTCATTCCCCAATTGAATCACACTGTCATAATCACCTTTTTCGCGATAAACCCTTAATAAGCAGCACTGGAACGCTCCACGATAAGCAAGTGCATCCAAGCCCTCCTTATCCTCTAATAAATTCAAGCCCTTCTCACACAAATCCAGTGCCGCCTCATATTTCTGAATAGCAAGATACTCAACAAGAAGCTGCATGTACCAATGCATTTGACTCGGCTCATCCTGTATCATTTCCTGTAAAGGTACAATGTTTCTATACGCATGCTTCACTCGCTCTTCATCATTTTTAAATACATACCCATAATGCTCTGCTATAGAATCTAACAGTTTTTTAGGACCAGATTTAGGGCCCAATATCTCATGGACTTTTCCATGAAACTTTGTATCTTTTGTTATACGAATCAGTCTTCCGGCGCTACTATCATTCCACTTTGTCCCCTGGAGATCACCGTAATTACGCACTATATAGTTCGCAGAACCATAGCTTTGGTATTCTCCCGAAAGGAAAAAATCTTCTATCGCTTGCGTATCTATAAACCATTCATCATCGTCAATGAACATAAACCACTGTCCACTACATTTAACTAACCCGGCATTCCTAGCAGCAGCAAAATCATTGCACCATTCAAAATCTACAATCTGATCTGCATAAGATTCGATAATGTTACGCATTTCCTGATTGCAACCGGTATCTACAATGACTAATTCACATTGGACGTTTTGGCGCAAATTTTGCAGTGAATCCAGGCACTTACGGATGGTTTCTATTCTGTTGGACGTCATAAGTGAAATACTAAGAATTGGCTTCATTCTTCACACACCTAAGCAAATACTGATATGCATAAAACTGTATATCCTCGCACGTTTCCTCGCGTTCAATTAATTCTTTAACAAACGGTAAAACATCTTCCCCCTTCAAAGTCAACGGCAGTATTTGCTTTACCTCATATCGTAATGATGTAAACAAACGGTTTGCAGACTCTGCTGTATAAAACCTCATATGAGTACGATCCAATATACCTGCATCTTCATAAGTCCAATGCCCTAACAAATAACTTTGTAAGACAGAATAATGCATTACATTCGGAAGACTGACCAGTAACTGACCGCCCTCCTTCAAATAACCACGTAATCTTTCAAGCATAGGTTCCGGATATGCGATATGTTCCACTACATCCGCAAGAATAATGTAATCGAAGTATTCTGTAGGCCATGGCAGTTCCATTGTAGATGCATCCCCGGCAATAATAGGGAAATTGCTCCCACCCAAAGAAGCAACATCATCGCGGATTTCAATACCATGAACTTCTGCATTCGGCCAGCGATATTTCAATCTGCGAATTGTTGCCCCTAAGGCGCATCCAACATCCAAAACGTGAATCTCCGCTTCTTTATCATCTTGAATCATGTCAAGAACTTCTTCTCTCGGATACAAGCTATAACCAACATCAAATCCCCATTTTGCGTTCATTTTTTGCTGATTATTCTGCAGCAGGCTTCCAAAATCTTTTCGTTTTCCGAAAGCCGAGCTACCTTTATGATAAATAAAGCAGTTATGGCAAAGGACATTATGATATCCCGATTCCATAACACGAAAACCATAATCGTTATCTTCGAAATTACCCGGGGTAAAACGTTCGTCAAGTTCGCCAACTTTATCCCATATACTACGGCGAATCAGAAGCGCAAAGCCCACCAAATACGGCTTATCTTCCAATGTTTTTTCCTCTGGAATTTGTAATGTGCGAGCGAACTCTTTCCATTGTTCTATCGAATCAAATGGTTTTACGATTTGTTGCAAATTTGAAACATAATTGGAACATGCTCCTGCAGCACCATTTTCCGGGCTCTCATAGAGCCCCATGCGAAGCATAAAAAGAGAATTATCAAATAACTCCGTATCGTTGTTTAACAGGAAAATATCATTATCTTTTGCAGATTTGCGTGCGCCTATATTACAACCTCTCGGGAAGCCCTCATTTTCCTTATTCTCAATAAGAATAATATCTGATTGCTGTCTTAAGTATTCTACGGAGTCATCCTCTGATGCGTTATCAACAACCACAATCTCATATGCTGATTTCGGACAAGTAGCTCGAATGCTTTCTAAGCATTTCTGTGTTAGTTCGCGCTGATTGTATGACAAAATAACTATAGATGCTGGAGCAACAGAAATAATCTGTTCTTTTTCCAGCGCGTCCATAGCTTCTTGTATTACCACTTGGTCCTCTGGTTGAGTGCAGTAAAACAACGCATTTTCATATGATAAAAAGGCCTGATTGGGATTACTATTCACTAACTGATTTCCCAACATAAAGTATAATTCGTAATTCTTTGGATCGATACGCAACCCCTGTTCAATATACTTTCTTGCGCCCTTTTCATCACCAAAATGTTCCAATATTGTAGCTGCCAGGATCATTAATTCAGAAGTATAGTCTTTCTTCTCCTTAATCATTCCAAGAACCACATGCAATGCTTCTTCCCATTTTCCCTCTTCCATCAATCGTAATAATTCTTCCATTTCATACCCCCAATTCTTTTTTCATTTGTAACGCAGATCTTGCCCCCTGAGGCAAGTTATAATTATCTAACGTTAACGCCATTGCTTGAAAATATTTTCCATAGAACGGCAAAGCTTTCTCTACATATTCTTCTTTTCGTTTTTTCTGTTCTTGCTCATCAACTGTCCAGTATATCGCTTGCTGAAGGCCATTTAATTCGATTAATTCGTAGCGATCATCTTCAACCGTTTTCCAAGACAGAATCGCTTCTGTTTTTTCCTTCCACTCCATTTCTGTATAACCTTCTTGGAATATACTTCCTTGGCTATACAATTTCTTTATTGGCATTTTAAGGAATAACTCTTCTAAAGCAATATTGTTTTGTTTTCCAATATCCCACACTTCTTTTGGTACCGCGAAAATATCATTTACATTTTCAAATAGACCCGAATAACCTTCTACCAGCTGTCCTTGATCATTATGTTTACCCGCCAGAAAAATTCGGCAAATCAACACTACTTCATTATCGCTATCCTCAACAGTGACCATTCTAAGGATTGACTCCGTTTTATTCGGTAATAATCGAACCAATTGATATAAATCAGCTCGATAGAAATCTTGTTTCCAGAAGCATAACAACCCAAACCACTTAGAAAAATACTCTGAGTAGTCCATAGCATTAACCAGTTCAAGGTAACTTTGAAAGAATACACTCTTAATCGTTACATCCTCAGATAGATTCAAAAGCATCTCAATTGTTCTATCTGCGAGTCCAAAACGTTCTTCATGTATTGCCGCAAGCCATCCCCGCATTCCGGAATCTATTAATGCTTGAGGGAACAATGCCTGTCCAACTAATAATAGTTCGGAATGAAACGATTTCTTACCACCATCCGTTAATTGGTTATAACAGTTCAATAGTTCTTCCATAATATCAGCGGCATGCTTATAATCTTTAATTTCATAATAAGCCCTTATCGCTTCCCGATGTAGATAAGCCTGTGTCACCAAGTTGTTTCCGGCATCCTGTATATAGGTTTTGTAGTATCCAATCGCTTGATTATGACTTTCTATCATGTTAGAAGCTAGCATAACTGCCCCATAGAATATTTCCGGATAGTAATGCTCGACCTGTATGTTTGATGAATGAAATAGATCAAAGGTCTCTGAAGCCAGGGTTAAGGCCTCTCGATACTCACCTATGTTAATATACTCAACCACAAGTTGCGCACGTGAATGCATATCCAACGGATTATCCTGAATCATTTCTTTAAGAGGTGAAATATTACGATAGGAATGCAGAATTCGAGCCTGATCATTTTCGAAAATATATCCGGAATGATGAATCACCTCTTGAATCTTGCAACTACGCAATCCTTTGGGGAAAAGTGTTTCATGTATTTTGCCCTCATAATGAATTCCCGGCACCATCTGAAATAGATAGAACGTTTCACAATCGTTATGAAGCTTCATGTCCTTATTAACATAGTTATACTCTGCACAATAGGCGCATCCATACTCTTGATAAATACCGGACTTAAAAAAGCGAATTGTTCCCTCTAATTTTGCATCTATCCATTCATCATCATCCAATCTCATAAACCATTGGCCACGACACGCCTTTAACCCAGCATTCCTCGCTGCCGCGAAATCATTGCACCATGGAAATATCACGATTCGATCCGTATATTCATCCAGTATTTCTAACATTTCCTCATCACAACCTGTATCAACCATTACAAGCTCTGAAGGAATTGCTTTACGCAAATGATTTAACGACTCCAAGCAACGCCGAACTTCTTTTTTACGATTCGATGTCATAATACATATACTTAGCAATGGATTATCGACATTATAATTATTTTTTCCCATAATTGCCTCACATAGTTGCTTGTAAAAACTGTGCATATTGATGCGATAAATCAGTCAACACTTTTTCCCGCCTTGGGTTTTCGCGAATAGAATCCTTAATCCTCATAAATGCTGTTCGATAGTCCCCAGTTCCAATAGCCTGTAATATCTCTTCAAGCGCAATCATCATCTGCAAAGGTTCCGACAAAAAACAGTGTTCCTCATAGGCCTGTTTTTTGTACACTTGATCATAATATTCATGTCCAAGCGGAATCATTTTTTCCATTAATTCTATCCGGTCAATGAATTCCATGTCTGCAGTCTCGAATAGTCGCATGTAATAAATGGCGAATCCAAAAAATCGATACTTTTCATCATCCGCCGGCACATAGCGGTCCATGACTGCTTGCGCCTTCTCAAATCGATTAATCCCAACACTCTGCATCATATGTTCCAAACCATTTACAAATTTTGGCATTGGAATTTCCGCAAATTCCTTTCTTAGGTCAATGTTATTCTTAAGTGCAATTTCATAGATAGTATCTGATAGATTCAGAACATCATTCACACCTTGGAAAAGCTTATGATATAATTCCGGCAACCGCTCTCCATCCTTCTTTGCATCCATACCCAGAATATTCAATGTATAAAAATAACTATTGGGGACATCATTTATATCTCTGATATACATATACAGGCAGGAACTATACCCAGGATTTACACGTATACGGTTTTGAACTAAGGCAAAAAAGTAATCTCGGAAATTTGGTACAGCAAATATTTTTTTAAGCAATGTTTGCATCAAATCCACCGGAGCATGTTCTTCTACTGCATTACACAAAGCCTCCATATAATCTTCATGCAATCGAAAATGTTCATCCTCCCATGGTAACATCTCGCAGGCGGAAACAACTGAGTCATAGCGCTTTATTTGCATTGCTGCAATAATTGCAGAAAAAATCGCCAGCCATGCAGAACGATCATGAAAACAGTCTTCCACAAAAAAACGACTGTAGCTCTCCAGGTCATCCCGATATTTCAAATAGCCTTGCATATAACTTAATCCATACTCCAATGCCTGTTCATAATATTCCAACTTATATGCAGCTTGAGCCCCATAACAATACATCATCGTGCGATCCACTTCATCACATTCCTTATGATGAAGATATTTGGAAACGCCAGACAGAACATCTTCATACAAACTGCAATTAAACCCGGATTCCAGTAATGCACCAATCAGTACTCCTATATATGTCTCTCTTCGCTCCTTCGAGTCATCCTCAATTGCCTCTAAATATTTTGATGCATACAATTCCATCTGACTATGTTCAGAGATTACACGGAACTCTTGCAGCAACTGTATTACCGCATGTAAGTCCTCCGGATGTTCTGCCAATCGTTGTTGAAGCGGGCGGATATTGCGATTCGCATGGCGCATCAAGTCAGTTGGTGTATCAAAAATGTACCCATAGTGTCCAATAACCGCCGGAATAAATACCTTATTGTTTCCACGATTAACTAATCGTTCATGGATTTCCCCTTCAAAGTGCATTCCATCCAATCTTCGGTATAGTCGCTGTGCCACCTGTTCCTGGTACTCTTCTTCCGTCCAATCTTTATAATGTCTTTGTATAAAAGACACCACATCATATTGAGTTGAATTGTCAGACTGTAAAAACTCTATCCAAGGAGTCGGATCAACCACCGGTTCATCATCATCCAAATACAAAATCCACTCTCCCACTGCGAGTTCTAAGCCTCTATTCCTTGCTGCAGCAAAATCATTGCACCACTCGAAATCTACAATACGGTCTGCATATCGCTCTATCATATTCCGAGCTGCATCATCACACCCGGTATCTGTAATAATCAATTCCGATGGAACATTTTTCCGTAATTCTTCTAAGGACTTCAGGCACTTTTCAACATATGGACGTTTGCCCGGTGTCATAATTAATATTGATAATTT
>JAEEGF012027167.1_pt1 | contig 13483 bp, 6 predicted proteins | sample 9134171 | NCBI WGS metagenome assembly JAEEGF01 (sample SAMN16246542, study PRJNA631951) | gut metagenome | biome: gut microbiome; feature: rumen; material: AP-attached | host: Bos | place: Iran: Karaj | collected 2018-10
ACAATCGTCCTGCCAACTTGTTGGCTTAAATTCCTGCGCATAGCGCATAACTCCCTATTTAACTCCATCTTGTAACTCCCGAAACTTAAATTAGTTTACTGTTTATTGTTTACTGTTTACTAACCGCTAACCTCTAACCGCTATTACTTCTTCGTAAATTTCAATCCCATATACATACCCTTTACATTCTTGGTCAGTGTGTTAAGGGTACCTAATGAGCTGTTCACCGTACCGGCCTTTTCCGTGATGGCATTCAGCAGCGTCAGCAGCTTGTCCGACTTCATGGCCACCTGCAGCTCACCGCCCGTCTGCTTCACATTCATGGTAATTCCCTTGTTGATGATGGGGAAGGTCAGTTTCAGGTTCGTACCCTCTACAGCCCAGTTAATATTCACCGGCTTGCCGTTGTACTGGATGGTACCCGTCTTGTCCTCATTCAGCGTCATCACCACCTTGCCGCTGGTAAAGCCCACCTTGGTAAGTCCGTTCTGCATCGTCTTCTCCACCTTTGTGCTTACCACGCTGCTGCCCAGGGTAGCCAGTACATTCTCGCTCTCGAAGGCAACGCAGGGCTGGCTGTAGGACCATGTGCCCACCAGCGTCTTTTCCGTTACCTCAGCCGTACCTAACAGATTACCTACAAGGTCGGCTGCCACATTGCCTACGGTAGAATTACCCGTAGCCTTGTTCACAGCCTCACCGGCCACACTCTTCAGTAAGTCACCCAACTGTGCATTCGCATTGCCGCAAAACATCATTCCTAAGGCCACAAAGGCCATTTTAAGCATATTCTTCTTCATCTTCAAATTGTTTTTATTAGTCTGTATCTAATGCAAAAGTACGGCTTTTTCTTAGAATAGCCGTACTTTTTTACATTTATTAATCAAGTTGAGACTTTGCTGCCGGATATTTACCTGCATGTAAATAGTCAGGAAGGACGCGATTGCTACAAGGTTTCCGGTATATTGTGCTTTATCGTAAGTCTGTATTAAGCTACATGCATGTAAGATATATTGTTGTGTAGCGTGTTATTTTTCCTGATTCTGCATTTGGTGAAGAATTCTTTTTCTGTAATTTTGCAGAACAATAACAACAAATAACGAAGATGAAAAAGCCATTCCTCTTATTATTACAGTGTATGTTGCTTCTTATTTCCGCATCATCTTTTGCGGCCGGGGGCTATAACCCAGACAGACAGCCTAATACCATGCAGTATTTCACCCCGGTAGGGGGAAAGTTCTTTGTGGGTGACTGTATCCCTTTTTTTCATGACGGTACCTATTATTTATATTGGTTGCTTGACGAGGGGCATCACAGTGCCCTGGGCGGTCTGGGCGGACACCAGTGGTGTGTCAGCACCACTCAGGACCTCGTACACTGGCAGCATCATCCCATAGCCCTCGGGATTGACGAGGAATGGGAGAAATCCATCTGTACGGGTTCGGTGGTATGTCATAATGGTCAGTTCTATGCCTTCTATGCAACTCGCCTGATTGATGGTGGTAACGTGTGTGAACGCCTCAGTTATGCCATCAGCCCTGATGCGCTGAACTACAGTAAACAGCAGCCCAACCCCTTCTTCACTTCAGCCGAAGGGTACAGCCAGCGTAACTTCAGGGATCCTAAAGTATCCATTGATGCCAATGGTGTATTCCATCTGTTTGTGTCATCTGAGAAAGAGCAGGGCGAGGGGCCCCGGGGCTGCCTTGTTCATATGACCTCCTCGGATCTGAAGAGCTGGAAGGTAGAGGGGACGGTACTGGATGGCCTGAACGGAGTACCTGAATGCCCTGACTACTTCAGTTGGAACGGGTGGTACTACCTGATATTCGGCCTGGGGCTGGACACTTATTATGTTAAGTCCAGAAATCCCTACGGTCCTTGGGAATGGCCTCAGACACAGGCATTGAAGGAGCAGTGGGTGAATGTGGCCAAGACAGGAGCTTTCACAAATGACCGCCGTATTGTAGCCGGGTGGATAGCCAGCCGTTCAGACGGGCGTGACTCAGGAGGCGGAATTTTTGGCGGTAGTGTAGTGTTGCGTGAAGCTTACCAGCTGGCCAATGGTGACCTGGCTACCAAATTCCCCCAGGAGGTCATTCCTGCCTCAGAGGCACCGTCCCCCGCTGGTATAACCCCTGTTAGCCTGGCATCTGTGACAGGAAATTCAGTTCTTATCAGTGCAGATAATAATGAAGGACAGGCCTATGCCGTCAATATCCCCCGTAACTGTAAGATAACGCTGGACATTGAACCGGATGCGGTATGCGAGGAGTATGGCCTGCGCCTGCGTTCAGGTGAGAGCGGTGATAACGGATACGTCCTTTCATTCCAACCCCAGTCGGCAAGGGTAAGCCTGGCACATGATGCATCTCTGGACGCCGTATCCGGCCTGAACAGGAAGATTACCCTGACCATTGTCATGAAGGATGACATTATAGATGTTGACATAGACCACCGCCGCTGTCTGGTTAACCGTCTTCCGGACCAGAATGGCAATTACCTGTGGTTCTATGCCAGAAAGGGGAATGTAAGATTCGGCAATGTACAGGTAAGCCCCCTGGTAGCATCCACGGCAGAGTTTGAGGACGGGACGGTACTTCCGTCATATTTTATTGACAAATATTCCTATCCGGTTAAGGCCATGGTGTTTAATGATAATATACATTGGAATCAGTGGCGTGACAGTCATGGCGGGAAAACGGGGGTGGTCTTAGGAACGCCCCCTTCTGATAGGAACGGCAGGCAATGGTATGATACCCAGTATGAACTTACCGGGAAGGATACCCGTCAATGGAAAGACATGACGTCCCCTCTGGGAACGGGCACGTGGGCTAATGTGGATATATCTGCCGACATCTATATACGCCGCTCCTTTGCTATTGACAAGCCGGTAAAGGACCGGCTGGTGGTCAGAAGCTGTTTTGATGATGCACCATGCGAGATCTATCTGAACGGTCATCTGCTGGTAGCTTATCCGGACGGGGATCCGGATGGCTCCCTGAATGCCCAATACCTGCTGACGGATGAGGATGTGTCGTTCATCAGGACGGACGGTTCTGAAAATGTGCTGGCCATGCATGTCCACAATGACTTTGGCGGGTCAAATGCAGACTTCGGTCTGTATGTGGCCACACCTCCCTTTACGGCCCTGACAACACATGATTACGGCACCCAGTGCGGAAATATCGTTGCGGCAGACTTTACGAATAACGGTTCCATGGAACTACTTATTGCCGGAGAACAGGGTTATAGCCAGTCACGCCCGCGATGGTTGCTGAAAAAAGGCACTGACAATAAATGGACAGATATGGGAAACCCTCTGAACTGCGCCCTGCGTCCGTCATTCAGTATCTGTGACTTTGACGGTGACGGCAATATGGATGTAGTCTGTTTCGAGAATCCCCTGCCTACACTTGCCGAGGTTAGGAAGAAGCAGTTTACGAATGACAAGGGAGTCTTTCTGGGCAATGGTGACGGAACATTCCGTCAGCTGGAAGTAAGTATCGTTGACAGCAGGGCTTTGCTTCCTAAGAATTTTACCCGTGCCTTCAGTACCATATATAATATAAGGTCCGGTGCTGTGGCCGATTTCAATAATGACGGGCTTGCCGATATTGTAGGCATTGGTGTATCTGAGAATAATGTTGTCCTGCTGAACAGGGGAATGGATGGTAACAAGGTCACCTTCAAGCCTGCCTATTTTGATGATGGTATTGTAAAGGGCAGCAGTGAACGCAGGGGGCGGTCCTTCTCGGACGGCTTTGTCATACCGGCCGACTTCAATAATGACGGATACTGTGATTTCATCGTTTCGTCCAATAATTGGGACTATCGTCAGAATGTGGGCGCAGACTGGGAACGTTTTACCGAGGTTTATCTGAATGACGGAACCGGCGAGCATTTCAGCCGTACCTATTGGGGGTTACAGAATCCGTCGGTCTATAATGGGGGTGTCGCTGTGGCAGATTTCAACAATGACGGCTTCCTGGATGTATATGTAAGCGGTGACGGCGGTTTCTTCCCGGGGACGCCAATGGCCATGGAACTGACCGGCACGCATGATCAGGGCTATTGGGAGCATACGATGGTCTGTATCAATGACGGAACCGGGCACTTCAGCCCGCTTCCGGAAAACCTATTTGACCGTCATAGGGTACGGGGCCTTAATTCAGTAGCAGGTGTTGCCAATGCCTATGACTGGAACGGTGACGGACGTATTGACATTATCCATCAGGGATGGTGCCCTGATGAGAGCATGCAAAGCGGTTTTATATGGCTGAATAATGGTAACGAAGGTTTTCGGCGACAACTGTCATACGGTGGAGGGTCAGAGTCGGCAACGGTTATTACGGACTGGGACGGTGACGGAAGGAAGGATATCCTGACAACCGGCTTCTGTGAAAACACCCAGTTCACAGATCATAATTACAGTACCGGCCGTACATTCATTGTTACCCAATGTGAAGAGCCGAAGACGGATATCCCTGCGGCTCCTGCAGAAGTGAATGTGAAAGAGACTGGGAACGGGCAGGTATGTGTTAGCTGGGTTCCGGCCGAGGGCGCGCCTGCAAATACAACCTATGAACTGTATATCAGGGCAGAGGACGGCAGGCTCCTGGGTAACTGTAGAGCATTTGTTAACGGTGCCTGGAATGGACTGCGAAAGGTAGAGGAGGCCGGTAACCGCGGCACAGCTACAACTGCACTGCTGTCTCTGCCCGACGGAAATTACACCGTTGGCGTGCAGGCTGTTGACGGCCGTAGGGTAGGCTCTGCCTTCTGTACCAGTGATTTTTCCGTTACCTATGAACAGGAAACTTCAGTTTCACGCCCTGTACCTGCCAAGGCGGATTCGGCCGGATACTATCTCACAGGCCAGCCGGCACCCCGGAGGGCTGACAGCAAGACAAGGCATATTATAGTTCATAAGGGCCGGAAAATCCTTCAATGATGTGTAGCCAGGGATATGCCTTTCCTGCCGCAGAAAGCCCTATCTTGCCTCAAATCGGGTAGAGGAGCGTTCTATGAGCTGACCTTGCAACAGGACAGTGATGGGTGACGAGTCCCTGTGCATTATCCGTCTGATAAGTATTTCAATGCTGACATCAGCAATCTGATTACAGGGCTGGCTATAAGTGGTTAGGGGATGATTCAGGAAGGCAGCATACTTCATATTGTCAAATCCGCTTATCAGATAGTCAGTTCCGCAATGGTATCCCAGTTCTGAAAGTGATGACATCAGAATAACTGCCGTAGCATCGTTTGCACAGATAATACCACTCTGGTGGCGTATTATAGGGATGTTCCTTACCACGTTCATGTCCTTGGGGTCACCGCAGATATAGCTTCTGGGGTAAAAGTCCAGCCCGGCCTCCATTATAGCTAACTTTACCGCCTTCAGGCGGATACCTACAGAATTGGCAGAATAGTTATTGGCAAAGAAATATATATTCTTGCAACCCGCCTTTATCATGTGCTGAGCCATAATATCCCCGGCAGTATAATTGTCCAGGCTTACCAGGTCAAACCTGCTCCGTTGCGGAGAAGGCACCACATCACGGTCTATCAGTATCATCGGAATCTGCGCCTCCAAGGCCAGGTCGCATACAGCTTTGTTGATAGCATCGGCATTCCTTACCCGCTCAAAGGGAGCAAAGAACAAACCGTCCACTTTCTTGGCAATATATCTTTTACATGAAGCAATGGCAAGCATACTCCTTGTCTCGGCATTGTTTGCAGTAGTACCCTCACATTCGCAGGTAAACCCCATCGTTCCGGCTTGTTGCAGAATCCTGTTGTTTATGTCGGCAAAAATCTCTGATTCTCCGGCACCTGGAAGCAGCAGCCCAAAGGTGTAGGCCGCCTTCTTGGTACCCGCTGCCTGCACAACTGTTCCTATGCCCCGTTTTCTGAGCAACAGTCCGTCCCTGGCCAATTGGTCATACACCTTGGCAACTGTAGGCCTGGAAACATTAAACTCCTGGGCAATAATACTTTCTGCAGGCATTAGCGTGCCTTCAGTATAAGTATAGTTGTCGAGACGTTCCCTGATGATGTCCAGTACTGACCGGTAGTTATGTTTCATATAATGGCTGTTATCTCAGTAATGCAAAAGTACGGCTTTTTCTTATAATAGCCGCACTTTTTTCAGATTAATTTAAGTTTCGGAAGCCGCGCTTCCTTTTTAGGGGCTAGGGGCAAGGGGATTCCGGCCGATGGCCGGGCCATTAGTTAAAAAATGTTTCAGATTTTCATTTTTCTGATTATACATACACGTATTTAATAATAATACCATAATTTTGCGTTTATAAATTAACGCAGACGATAATATAGAGCTAAATCTGTACATTAACTTATCGTATTCGAGTATATAAACAATACCATTATGACAGACTATTACGAGTATTCCATACCAGAACTGATCAGGCTATTGGGTGCAAGGTTCAAGGACTACCGTCTGCGTTGCAATATGACGCAGAAGGAGGTGGCGGAACAGTCAGGCGTTTCAGTTAATACAATTACCAAGTTTGAGAACGGCACCACCGGCAGCATGTCCCTTGGTACATTTCTCTTGCTCATGAAGGCGGTAGGACGGATTGAGGGGCTGGATGAAATGATGCCGGAACTCCCCGAGTCGGCATACCTGCAGAACAAAGGAAAGAAAGTTCAACGCATAAGACATAAACAGTTGTGATTACAAGCTCGCTTAAAGTCCTTTTATGGGACAGGGAAATCGGCCGCCTGTCATGGGACGGAAGACGCGGCATAAGCTACTTTGAATATAACAGGGAGTTCCTTGACGGTACGCTTGACGTATTCCCGCTGATAGCATCGGTAAAGTCTCCTGCCAGCCGTCTTCCCATCATGGGTGACAAGGACACTAAACTTTATCGCAGGCTTCCGCCATTCCTTGCCGATTCATTACCGGATGCATGGGGTAATCAGGTCTTTGAGTGCTGGAGGCTGGAGAGCGGCATCCGAAACCAGGAACTGACTCCCCTGGACATTCTGTCCTTTATAGGTAAAAGGGGTATGGGCGCAATTGAATTCCTTCCCGAGTCCTCCGGAATGAAGAAGTCCGAAAAACTCAATCTGGAATCGTTGACCACCCTTGCTCAGCGGATCTTTGCGGAAAGAGAGAATGCCAGAATTCAGCCCGAGGAGTCGCTTACTATGCAGTCATTGATTGCGGTAGGTACATCTGCCGGAGGAAGACAGCCCAAGGCCATCATCGCCATTCATCCCGAGACCGGCGAGATACGCAGCGGTCAGATAAGCGGGCAGAAGGGATTTGAGTATTGCATACTGAAATTCGGAGATCAGGAGCGTTCCTCCGCCGAACTTGAAATGACATACTACGAAATGGCTCTGGCTGCAGGCATACAGATGATGCCCTGCAGGCTGATTGAAACCGAAGGGAAGTGTCATTTCATCACCCGGCGTTTTGACCGTGACAAAGACCGAAAACTTCACATGCAAACCTTGGCGGCACTGTACCCGGAGGCGGACAGTTATGAGAAATTGTTAATGGTCTGCCGTAAAATGCGCCTTCCGGAATCTGCTCAGGAGGAGGTGTTCCGCCGGATGGCCTTCAATTATCTGGCCAACAACACAGATGATCATAATAAGAACTTCTCATTTCTTATGGACGAGAACGGATGTTGGCGACTGTCTCCCGCCTATGATATGACATATATATTCAATGCAGGGGGGCGCTTGCCGGAAACGATGCATTGTCTAATGATGAGGGGGAAACTCTCCGGATGGACAAAGGATGATGCGTTGGCCCTGGCAAAAGAGAACGGTATCCGTAAAGCGGAAACCATCATATCCGAAGTGGCTGAAGCCGTCAGGAACTTCCGTTCCTATGCCGTAAAAAACAACGTTCAGATCCGTTGGACTAATGCGGTGGAGCAAACCCTCATATCCAATCTCGACTCCTGGGGGCTGAATGAGCCCAAGAAGGGTATCTCATTGTCTGTTAATGGCCATGAACTGACCGGAATCCGCATTGAGCAGACGTACAAAGGTAATTTCCACCTTGTGGCAAACGTTGACGGGACTGAGAAGAAGTATGTCATCGCAAAAAACAAGGAAGAATACACTTATATTGAAACCATCGGCGCAATAAACCTTTCAGAAAAGTATCTGGCAACACTGGTAAGGAAATACCTGTTGCGGTAATAGCCAATCTTCCCCGGACCCTTTCGGACCATTAAGATTTGCGTATTTTCGCACTTTTCCGGCAAAAATACAATTTTGTTTCTAAATAACAATCTTTCTGATAAAAAAGTTCAAGATTAAAACTTTGGAAGTTAAAAAGGAAGTTAACTCGCTACGCTCGTGGAAGTTAAAAGGGAAGTTAAAAGGACGATACCAATACAGGTGCAGAACTATCCTCTCGCCCCTTGCCCATTGCCCCTTGCCCCAAGAGCTCCCTCCCATTTTGGGGAGGGGTGGGGAGAGGGGCCACTATCCCCTTTTAATTCGGTACGTCATAAAAAAATCCCTGCTGCACGTGGCGCCACATGCAGCAGGGGAAACACACTTAATAAGTAAAAACTTCATTGTCGCGTCGATTCACATCGATGCTTTTCCTTAACCATCCATAATTCGGATGTATATTTTACTGTTCTTTCACAGTTAAATCTAAATCCGGTATTATTTCCTGGTTTTAGCTGGTTTAGTTAGTTTTACAATGCAAAGGTATATCTTTTTTTTATATGCAGCAAATATTTCAATGTTTTTTTTGCAGAATAGACGAAAATTCATTCTATTTGGGCTTGCCTCTTATGCAAAAGTCTGCCGAAAAGTGAGCGGGGAAGCGCAACTTGCGAAGTTCCTTCCTGCCGTTTTGGGGGTGTTGGGACTCTATTTGTCCAATATACGGCAAAAAACTTTGTGAAATTTGTCTCCCATAAAGAAAATTTCAATATCTTTGGCTTCGGTGAATATAGCGATTATTGCCTGTACCGCTTTGTAATTGAGCACTATAAATGTACGGGTTCTTCGCTCCTCACGGAATTTGAAGACAATAAATTTTCTATGAAATCACGATAAGATACGCTTAGAATCATAATACCGAAAATACAATATCATGAAAAGATTATCTTCCCTTTTTACCGCTTTACTGCTGATGACCCTCCCGGCATGGGCTGACAGGTACCCCATCGACAACTATGACGAGCCGACTGTGGATGCCACGGCTCCGGCTGCGGAATGGAATGCCATAACTGAGGGATTGCACTGTTCGTGGGCTGACAGGAACGTACATTACATGAAACATCGTGTGCCCCAGTTGACCGAGAAGACCGCCGCCACCATCAGCGCGTGGAAAGGCGAGCGTGCCAATCTGGAGGCCGTGCTGTTCAGCAAGTCCGACCAGGGAATCCTGTCTGTTCGCATGACAGAACTGAAGAAGAACGGCCAGAACACCGGCATGTCATGTGCCAGTGCCCGTTTCCTGAACTATGTCATTACCGACGACGGACGGGGATGCGGCAATCACGACTTCACGCTGACACCCTGGCTGGTGCCAGATGTGATTGAGCAGGACAAGCCAAAGGCAGTCAATGCCCGCGAGACCCGTCCTGTGTGGTGCTCCATTGAGGTACCGCGCGACATAGAAGCCGGTGTTTATACCACTGTGATGGAGGTTGTTGACGAGCGCAACACCGTCATAAAGTCCTTGGAACTGACTGTCAATGTAAACGATCATGCGTTGCCCGATGTGGCCGACCGGAAATTCCATCTCGACCTCTGGCAGCAGCCTTATGCCGTAAGCCGCTACTACGGAGTTGAGCGATGGAGCGATGAGCACATAGCAGCGCTGCGTCCCTATCTGCAGGCTTTGGGCAAAGCAGGACAGCGTGTTGTAACGGCCATCCTGTTCTACGAGCCGTGGGGCGAGCAGTCACACGACAAGTTCTCCGCAATGATTCAGACCACCAGGAAGACTGACGGTACATGGGCGTTTGACTATGATGTGTTCGACAAGTATGTGGAGTTGTGCGCGGAATATGGTATCGACAGGCAAATCAACTGCTACTCTATGGTGACCTGGGACATGAAGTTCCGTTACTTCGACGAGGCTACCGGTCAGGACATTGACTGGGCACTGACCGTCGGGAGCGAGGATTACAAAGCCCTGTGGAATGCTTACCTGAAAGCGTTCCGCGCACATTTGGAGGAGAAGGGCTGGTTCGGGAAGACCTGCATAGCCATGGACGAGCGCAGCGAAGCGCAAATGCTTTCGGCATACGAGATTATCCGGGCCAACGGCTTCAAGATGGCCCTTGCGGGCAATTACCACCCGTCATTGAACGACAAGCTGTATGACTTCTGTGTCGCCTTGGCACAGGGCCGGAACTTTACGGCAGCCGAGCGTAAGTATCGCAAGGACAGGAATCTGCTGACAACCGTTTATACCTGCTGCACCGAGAGCGAACCGAATATCTTCTCCAATTCCCTGCCGGCAGAAGCGGCGTTCCTGCCCATCCACATTGCCGCGAACGGACTGGACGGCTATCTGCACTGGTCTTGGATTAACTGGGACGAGCACCCGCTGACAGATTCCCGTTTCCGTAAGTTCGGGTCGGGCGACACCTATTGCTACTATCCCGGCAACCGGTCCTCTGTGCGCTTTGAGCGTCTCGTAGAAGGCATCCACCAGTTTGAGAAGATACAGCTGTTGAAACAGGAGAAGGCCTCCGACGCGGAATGGATGTCCAAGCTGAATCTCCTGCTTGAGGACTGCAAGGACTACATCGTAGCCGGAACGGAGTGTGCTGAAAAGGTGGACCGCCTGGAAGCTTTCCTGAACGGCGAGGCGGTGGACATCCCCAACCGCCTTTCCGGATACTGGAAGATTAAGGTGGATGACACGCATTATGCCAAGTCCGCCGCCAACCTGACGCAATGGGCTACAGAGATCAGTGCGCAGACGGACTACGACCTCTTCCTGATTGAAGGCACCCGCGAGGTGTGTACCATCAAACTGGCGGGCCGCTCCAACAACATCGGCCCCGACAGGAACATGCGGCTCTTCGCTGACCAGACATCCGGCACAAAGTATGCTATCGTCGATGCCGGAAACGGCAAGGTAAGGTTAAGGAACAACGGCTATTGGGTGTATGTTGAGAACGGGACCTTCACATGGAACACCGACAAAAGCACGATGTTTGAACTGGAGTTCGTGATGGAAAGCAAGGAGCCGGAGCGCACCACACTCTTCAGCACGCTGAGCGGCGGGATGGACATCCCTCCGTATCGCATACCGGGTATCACCTGCGGTAAGGAAGGCCGTCTCATTGCCAGCGCGGCACGTCTTGTCTGTGGTACAGACCCGGGATACGGGCAAGTGGATTGCGTGGTGAAAATAAGCGATGACAATGGCCTGACGTGGAGTGACAGGGAGATTGACGTGGCAGTCGGTGACGCCTCATTGATAAATAATGTCAAGACCCCGATGGAGGCGGCCTACGGGGACCCTGCCGTCGTGATGGACCGTGTGCACAACGAGGTGCTGGTAATGGCCGTGGCCGGATGTACCGTCTATACCTACGGCTCTACCAACCGCCAGAATCCCAATATGATAGCCGCTATCCGCAGTCTCGATGGGGGAGAGACCTGGCAGCCGCCCGTTGACCAGACGGAGGACATCTACGGCCTCTTCGACAAGGGCAAACCGATGGCAGCCGCTTTCGTGGGAGGCGGTCGGATCTTCCAGAGCCGCATCGTGAAGGTGGGCGACTACTACCGCATCTATGCCGCCCTGGCCGCACGTCCCGACGGGAACCGCGTTATCTACTCGGACGACTTCGGCCGCACATGGAAAGCGCTTGGCGGAGCCAGTGCGACGCCTGTGCCCAATGGCGACGAGCCTAAATGCGAGGAACTGCCCGACGGACGTGTCATCATCACCAGCCGTACAGGTGGAGGCCGTCTGCTGAACATCTTCACCTATACCGACACCCGAACCGGAGCAGGCAAGTGGGAAACAGAGACCAAGGCAACCATGAGCGGCCTTAGCGCAAGTCCCAGCAGCAACCCCACAAACGGCGAGATGCTCATTGTGCCTGCCAGGCGTCTCAGCGACGGCAAACCGCTATACGTGGCCTTGCAGTCCGTCCCGACAGGTGGCGGTCGTAACAACGTGGGCATCTTCTTCAAGGAACTGGCCGACATCAGCGATATCCGCAATCTGGCAGCCTTCTCTGCCGGATGGGACGGCTTCTACCAGGTGAGCACAACCGCCTCGGCCTATAGCAGCATCGAACTCCAGGCTGACGACAAGATAGCCTTCTTCTACGAAGAGACCCTGACGAAGTGGGGCACAAAGCCTAATCCCGTGAGCACAAGCTTCCCCACTGGAGCAGGCACGCACAACTTCGATGGCTTTGAGAACATCTACCTGGCCCTCGACCTGGAGATGATTACAGGCGGTAAGTATAGCATCAGCCATGAGGTGAACCGGGGCGAGTATCTGAAGGCATTCTTCAGCGCGCTCATCAACGAGTCGGAACTGACAGCCGAAGATAAGGCCACAGCAAGGGCTTTGGTGGCAAACCTGCCTGCCGAACCTGCGCCGGAGCAGGTTGATGCCATCTATACGTTGCTCACCGGCAGGGAGCCTGCCGACAAGTGGGACGGCAAGACACTCACCTTCACCAACATCCAGCAGAACGGAACGGAGCGAATGCTCTACATTGACGGCAGCATCCTGTCACTCAGCACACGGACCGCCAAAGAGCTTGCCTCGAAGGCCCAGTTCACATGCAAGAAGGAGGAAAGCGGCAAGTACAGTTTTTTTAACGAGCAGACCGGACTCTACATGATATGGCGGGCCGGTCAGAACTACGGTTACAACAACAATGCGGGCACGCTGGCCACGTACAACCCTACCTATTGCGACTGGACCGTCGTGGATGCCGGCAGCACGAAGCCCGGTACCCATTACATCGTCAGCAAACGCAGCAACGGCACCACCGATGGCTCGCTTGTCGTAATGTCATCCGGGGTCTTCGACTCCTACAGCGCAGTTGTGGCATGGGCCGGCAACTACAGCAACCTCTTCTACATCAATGCCGTCGAGGACGAAACGGGTATAGAAAGCCTCTGCTCCGCATCAGGCAGGCCCCACGTCAAGTTTCTCGAGGATAAACATCTCTACATCATCAAGGACGGCACACGATATAACGTAGCAGGCCAGAAAGTTACGTCCAGTCTTTCAAACTGACTCTCGCCTGCGCCGTTAGGTCCGGCAATGATTGTAAGTTCTGGACGACGCTCCATTTATCGGGCAATGAGATAAGAGTAACGGCCTTTCCCTGGAGCGGCGGTACGGCATAGGATACGATAGGTGTTGATATGCCTCACCCCTCCCTCGGGAGGGTTGGGGAGGGGCTTTTACCTAATAAAGCCAACTTGGCGGAAGCAATACTGCCCGGATTTCCCTTTCGAACTCCTGGTAGGTCTGCTT
>JAEEGF011202344.1_pt1 | contig 13482 bp, 8 predicted proteins | sample 9134171 | NCBI WGS metagenome assembly JAEEGF01 (sample SAMN16246542, study PRJNA631951) | gut metagenome | biome: gut microbiome; feature: rumen; material: AP-attached | host: Bos | place: Iran: Karaj | collected 2018-10
AGGTTCCGGAGAACGTCGCAACACTTGCCAGAGGCGATTACTATGTCAAATATGAGGGCACCGGTTTCCTCAGTTATCCCGACATTACCAATATTACAAATAATGTAAAGTACGGAACTGTAACTCTTGTGGAGAAAAGTGTGGTCCAGGGACAGAGAGTTAAGAGGGGCGATGTCATCGCTTATGTGTCCGTTACACCGGATTCCATAAAACTCGAAGAGCTTACGGTAAAACTCCTGAGACTGAACGAAAAAAGGGAACAGGCTCAGGAAGCTGTGGATGATCCTTCCACCATATATCTTGATGAGGATGATCAGGAAAAACTCAAAAATGCCGTCAGCACTTTGGACAGACAGATTAAGAGCACGACTGATCAGATCACGGAGATTCAAAATGCTTACAATATAACAGCATTCTATTCTCCCGTGGACGGGGTTGTGGGTTATATCACAGACCTCAGTGACGGCGCCGTTTTAAAGAGTGCTGAACGTATCGCTACGGTTGCTTCCGATTCATCGGAATATCTTTATGCTGCAAATGATGCCGGTACTCTGTGCTATGGAATGGGACTTACGGGAGAGTACAAAGATCCCGTCACCGGAACCGTTACGGAATTCCCCCTGACTGTATCGAGTGTTTCTTTCGGAGCTGTAAGCAAAGATCTTGCATTGAATAAGGTTTATATCAAGCCTGCAGCAGGTACGGTCATTCCCGGCGGAGCCCATGATACCAATTCGGAGTTTTCCGCACAGATTCCTTCCGGACAGACCCAGACTGCGGAAAATCCCTGGGAAGAGTATCTGATGCGGCAGGAAGCGGAAAATGCTCCCAAGGGTCAGTCCTATAAGATCACAGGCTATTTACAGTATGAAACCGGAGTTGTTCTTGTCCCCGCAAAAGCTGTGACGACTGTGGGAGATCAGAACTATGTAACCGTTCTTAAAGACGGAAAATATATCAAGATAAGTTTTATCGCCGGAGGACCAAATCCCCTGAAGAGCGTTACCATTGACGGCGTAGCTTATATCTGGGCCATAGAGGGACTGGAAGAGGGAATGGTGGTAGTTTACTGATGCTTTTTCTCGAACTTCAGAAAATAAGAAATAAGAAGTGGATGTTTGCCTGCCTCCTTCTCGGTGCAGTGCTTCTGTTTGCGTCTGCCGTAAGTTTTCCTCTTTACAGGACTGCCGTACTGGACAGAATGCTTGAGGACCGGTTTGAGGAGTACTACAAAGAAACCGGCAAGTGGCCCATGCAGATGAAGTTTTATTTCCAGGCGGGAAAATCTTCCAGTATGGATGCGCTGTTTTCCAAGGAAGCGGGTATTACTTCCGTATACGATTCCGTAGGTGTCCCCGAATACAGGACCATTAAATACTACTCCACCATCAGTACCGATGCGGAGCCTGAACTTTCAAGAGGTGAGGACGTCAAGCTTTCGCTCAGGGTGGCAACCATCACTTCTCTTGAAGATCATGTCACCATCACCGATGGTCAGATGTGGGCGGATGAAACAAATGGAAATGTGGTTGACTGTAGCGTAAGTGAACAGACTTTTCTCGCTTCACAGATGGTAATGGGTGATGTGTTTGAATTTTCAGCTATTTCACCTGATGTTAAGGATCCCATCAAGCTTAGAGTGGTGGGCGTGTTTGTGCCCACGGATACCACTGATAATTTCTGGCAGGACGATACCAGATTTTTCAGCAATGTTCTTTTTATAAAAGAAGATGTCTTTATGGAAAAACTGGTCAACGATCCGGGGAGACCCAAGTTTTCCATAAACTGTAATATCTATGCCCAGTTTGATATGAGTGATATCAATGCATCACAGGCAGCTGATATTTTCGAAAGAACCAATACATACCTGAACGGAAGCTATGGCGGTCTTACCGAAAGACCTGCTTTTATGAAAGTGCTTGAAAACTACGAGAGTTCCAGAAGAAGGATATCCGTATCGCTTATGCTGCTGGAAATCCCGCTTCTTCTGCTGCTTGCAGCATTCATTCTTATGATCTCGGGCCAGCTCTATTCCATGGAAGAAAACGAGATTTCCATGTATAAGAGCCGCGGTGCATCCTCCGGTCAGATCTTTCTTCTTTATCTGATACAGAGCGTGATCATATCGGCAATTGCATGCGCCATAGGTGTTCCCGTCGGAACTTTTGTCTGCAGGGGACTGGGCAGTGCAAGCTCGTTCCTTGAGTTTGGAATAAGGAGGGAACTTGTGATCCGCTTCACGGATGAAGTGATGATGTATGCTGTTGTGTCCGCTGTCGCATGTATCATGATAATGACTCTTCCTTCCATTCCCGCATCCAGACTTTCCATTGTCGGTGCAAAGCGCGGAGGCGGAAAAAACAAGAAACCTCTTTGGGAAAAGTTTTTCCTTGATGTTCTTTTCCTGGGAGTTTCAATGTATGGTTACTACAATTTCTCGCATCATACCGGAGATCTTATGGAAAGTGCCCTTAAGGGCGAATCCCTTGATCCGCTTTTATATTTCTCGTCTTCGCTGTTTATTCTCGGAGCCGGGATGCTGTTTATCAGACTCAGGCCGCTTATCGTAAAGGCAATCTTCTTTGTGGGAAAAAAGAGATTTTCTCCTGCCACATTTGCAGCCATGCTTGAGAGCATCAGAAGTGCCCATTCCCAGCAGTATATTTCTCTTTTTGTTATCCTTACTGTTGCACTGGGAATGTTTGATGCCGTATCTGCAAGAACCATTCTGGAAAACTCCCTTGCCAACACTTCCTATCTGGATGCAACCGATATCAGATTTAAGGAAGTCTGGTATGACAATTCCGCATCGAGGGAATTCGACCCTTCGGTAGAATTTACCTATTATGAACCGGATTACAGCGATTATGCGGGATTCACCAAGTTCAGTGACGGATATACCAGAGTTTATCTTGAGGATGGTTATACCAAGGATGGCTCTGCAAGAGAGGCCGTCAGCATAATGGGTATCCATACCAAAGAATTCGGAACCATTACAAATATTGACAGTTCACTGCTGAATAAGCCTTACAGACAGCTCTTAAACGATCTTGCGCTTTCTCCCAAAGGAGTACTTTGCTCTGCGGATTTCAGAGAGACCCGTGGACTCAAAGAAGGAGACAAGGTTACATTTTACGACAAGAATAATGTATCCATAACTGCCGAGATAGTGGGCTTCTTCGAATACTGGCCGGGATATGAGCCCGTATCCAGAACTGTCGGGGCTAACGGAGATCTTAATGAAAAGGCAAATTATATGATCGTTGCCAACTATTCTTTCTTGAGAAAGAAGCTGGGACTTCAGCCGTATTATATCTGGATGGGTGTTTCCGATACCGACAACATTTCACAGTTCTATGACTGGATCGAGGAGTCTCAGACGTCATTGACCTATCTGTCCGACAGGAATGAAGATCTTACCAAAACCGTTGAGGATCCTCTTTTACAGGGTATGAACGGAATCCTTACCATGAGCTTTATAGTAATGCTCATTCTCTGCGCTGCAGGCTATCTGATCTACTGGGTTCTTTCGATCAAATCCAGGGAGATGATGCTCGGCGTATTACGTGCCATGGGCCTTCACTCATCCGAAATGATCGGAATGCTGTCCATTGAACAGGCTATATGCGGATTGTATTCCGTTGCGGCCGGAGCTGTTTCCGGATACATAGCTTACAGATTGTTTGTCCCCATGCTTCAGACTGCATATTCATCCACTGCCCAGGTTCTTCCTCTTGTCATGATAAGAGAACCTGCGGATATGATAAGACTGTTTGCCGCAATAGCTTTGATGCTTGTTGTCAGCATCTTTGTGCTTACCGTGATCATCAAGAAGCAGAATATGATCAAAGCGCTTAAACTTGGAGAGGAATGATATGGGATCTGTTGTTGAGGTTAAAGAGGTAACAAGGGACTTTCAGACCCCGGGCGGAAAAGTATCCGTCCTGAAGGGCATAACCTGTACAATTGAAAAAGACACCATGTGTATCCTCAGAGGAAGGTCAGGATCCGGAAAGACCACGCTACTGAATATCATTGGTGCGCTGGATGATCCTACCTCCGGGCAGATACTGATCGATGGTAAGAATCCTTCCTCTCTTATGGGAAGATCCAGAGAAAACATGAGAAGACGTGATCTCGGATTTGTATTCCAGTCCGTAAGCCTTATTCCTTCCATGAACGCTATACAGAATGTCCAGTTCTCCATGCGTATGGCGGGAGTAAGTGAGGATATGGAAAAGAGGGCACAGGAGGTTTTGTCTCTCGTCGGACTGTCAAACAGAATGACACATATGCCTCAGGAAATGTCGGGAGGAGAGCAGCAGAGAGTGGCAATTGCCAGAGCCATTGCCCACCGCCCCAGACTGATACTTGCGGACGAGCCTACTGCAGAACTCGATTCCGGAATGGCTACAGAGGTAACCAGATTATTCAAGCAGATCTCCGAAGAGGAGCATGTAACCATAATCATGACAACCCATGATGTGGGACTTATGGGCGCCGGAGATCAGCTTATAGAACTTAAGAACGGACGTATTGAGGGAAACGATGACGACTGAAGAAGTAAAGACCGAAGAACTTAATACAGAAGAAAAGGGTGTAAAAACACCGGAATACATGATAGATGCCGAGGGTCTCGTCAAAATATACAAGACCAAGGAAACCGAGGTGCTGGCACTCTCGGGACTAGACCTTAAGATTGAAAAAGGCGAGTTTACGGCTCTTATCGGTAATTCCGGATCCGGTAAATCCACATTCCTGAACATGATCGGAGGCCTGGATATTCCCAGTGCGGGAAAACTGTTTGTGGGAGGAAAGAATCTCTTCCGAATGACGGAACGGGAGAGAGTCAGGTACAAGCGGGATACTGTAGGATTTGTCTGGCAGAACAATGCAAGAAACCTGTTCCCCTACCTTTCCGCATTCGACAATGTCTGCATTCCCATGAGGATCAGCGGACAGAAGAACCGGAAGAGGAGAGCGGAGGAACTGCTGGAATCCGTGGGGATGATACACCGCAGAAACTCCATGCTGCAGACTCTTTCGGGAGGCGAACAGCAAAGAGTGGCAATAGCCATTGCCCTGGCTAATTCGCCGGGACTGCTGCTGGCGGATGAACCCACCGGTTCCGTGGATGAGAAGACTGCGGATCAGATATTTGAGATCTTCACCAAACTGAACGAAGCTGGGCAGACCATCCTTGTTGTAACACATGATATAGCACTTTCACGAAAAGTCCGAAGAGTAGTGGCAATAAGGGATGGACGCATAAGTTCCGAAAGGATCCTCAAAGAAAGCTTTGCAGAAAGACTTAAAGAGTCCGGCGTTGACTGGAGGAATGAGGAAACCCAGGAAGAGTACGTGGTTGTTGACAAAGCAGGTCGTCTCCAGCTGCCTGCGGATGTCATTGAAAAGATGGGTAACGGCCCCGGCCGACTGATAGTTTCATACGAAAATGGTCAAATTAGACTAAAGAAACCCGATAACAATACAAATAATTGACCTGATTGTATGCTTTTTGCACAAAAAGGTTGAAACCATTTGACAATATGCCGTGGTTTTGCATAAAATCAACTGTGATAAAGCAAAAATTAGGTGGTTTTTTGCACATACTAAACATATAATTGAGACTATGAAAAACGGAACCAAAAAACTAATCGGAACTATTGTTTTCTGCGGAGCTTTCGCAGGTGTCTGTGTCCTCTTAAACCTCAGGGACAAAGAGGATTTCAGCAGTAAGTATGAAGGATATGATCTCACCGCCGAAGTAGACGGCCTTGAGAGAGAAGGTACCTATTCGGGATACCTCCTTGAGCATACCGGTGCGGCATATCCCAACAAGACGGTGGATATCGATATATTCGATTACACCGTTGAAGGCGGTGACGCTGAGGTTGTCACCGACTACTATAACGAAGCCAAGGCTTTGCTTACCGAAACCGAATCAAGGGTTTCATTTGATGTCTCTATTCCTGAAAGCGGATATTATTATCTGGAGATGGAATATCTGATCCCTGAATCCAGGGGTGTAGCAGCTGAGAGAAGTGTATATATTAACGGAGAGCTTCCTTTCACGGATGCCGGCAACCTTACTTTCTCACGTATCTGGACCGATGGCGGCGAGATTAAGGTTGATAACCAGGGCAACCAGATCAGACCCAGCCAGGTTGAAGTCTATGACTGGCAGACCTCCTATTTCAGGGATGACATGGGATATAACGAGCATCCCTATACTTTCTATTTTGACAAGGGAACTTCTACCATTACCCTTGGAGCAGAGAATGAACCTATGGCTATCAAGTCTCTTGCTCTTGTTCCCGTCAAAGATCCCATACCTTATGAAGAATATATCGCATCCGCTCCTGCAGGTGTCACCGGAGATACCGGTTACATCCAGGTTATTCAGGGAGAGGATTCTGTTCGTCGTTCTGAAAGCTCACTGTATGCTAAATATGACAGAGCTTCACCTACCACCAAACCCTATTCCGTAACCAGCACCGTTCTTAACTATACCGGCGGTGAAGCGTGGAGATCATACGGGCAGTGGATCGAGTGGGAGTTCGAAGTACCTGAAGATGGTTACTACAATATAATGATCAAGGGCCGTCAGAATTACCAGAGAGGACAGGTTTCCTGCAGAGCCATCTATATTGACGGAGAGATTCCCTTTGCGGAAGCAGGAGTTGTTTCTTTCCCTTATGACAATGACTGGAACTGTGTGGATGTTGCGGACGAGAACGGAAACACTTATAACTTCTACCTTACCAAGGGAACTCATACCATAAGGACTGAGGCGGTTCTCGGAAACGTTGGACCTATTATTGAAGAACTTGAGGATTCCACCTACAGACTTAACCAGATCTACAGAAGGATCCTTGTTTATACCGGAGCAAATCCCGATCAGTACAGAGACTATCGTATTCAGGACAATTACCCCGAAGTTATGGAGGCAATGGAGCTTGAGTACAGAAGACTTTACAGGATCGTTGATGAGTACGTTGCTTATTCCGGACAGAAAGCTACCAATATTGCATCTGCACAGACTGTAGCTCAGCAGCTGGAGCGTTTCTGTGAGAAGCCCGGAAAGATCACTCACGAATTCATTCAGTTTAAGGATAATATCACCGCTCTTGGTACTGCCATGCTCAACATGAGCGATACCAAGATGGATATCGACTACATCGTTATTTCCGGAACGGGAGTACAGCCTGAAAAGGACAAGTCTCATTTCTGGAACAAGGCCATTCACGAAGTTAAGAGTTTCGTTGCATCCTTCATAGTTGACTACAACTCTGTCGGTGATGTTTACGAGAATTCCAGCCGCGAAGATACCATTAAGGTTTGGGTTACCACCGGTCGTGACCAGGGTACCATCCTTAAGACCATGATCGATGATACTTTCACACCCGAGACCGGAATCAAGGTCAACGTTGAGATAGTCGATCCTTCAGCTCTTCTTAATGCTGTACTTGCAGGACGCGGACCTGATGTTGTTCTTTCCGTAGGTGCCGATCAGCCTGTAAACTACGCTCTCAGAAATGCATCGGTGGACATCACCCAGTTTGATGGATGGGAAGAAGTCCTCAGCCATTACTCAGAGAGTTCGTACGAACAGTACAGACTCGGCGATGCGATTTACGCAGTTCCTGAGCAGCAGCAGTTCAACGTTATGTTCTATCGTACTGATGTACTTGAAGAACTTGGACTTGAGCCCCCCAACACCTGGCAGGAACTCATCGAGATGCTTCCTACCATTCAGGGTAATAACCTTTCAATAGGTATTCCTACTGCCGGCGGATCATCAGCTACCGCTACTGCATCCACCGCAGTTGCATCAAATGCTCCCGACCTTTCACTGTACTTCACCCTTCTGTTCCAGAACGGCGGTGATATGTATAACGAAGAGGGAACAAGAACTACAGTAGATACCGAAGCCGGAGTTAAGGCATTCGATGAATATCTGAGATACTTTAACGATTATGGTCTTCCTGTTATCTACGACTTTGTAAGCCGTTTCCGTTCCGGCGAGATGCCCATCGGAATTTGCTCATACTCTCAGTACAATACGCTTATGGTATCCGCTCCCGAGATAAAGGGACTTTGGGACTTCACTGTTATCCCCGGAACCGTCAGAGTAGATGAAAACGGTAATGAGTTTATTGACAGATCCGATTTCATTACCGGAAACTGTACCATGATGATCGCTACCGATAACGAGACGGTTAAACAAAACTCATGGGAGTTCATGAGATGGTGGGCTCAGCCTGATACACAGGTAAGATTTGGACGTGAGATAGAAGCTCTTCTCGGATCCTCTGCACGATATGCTACCGCAAACAGAGATGCATTCTCACAGCTCTCCTGGAGCTACAATGATATCCAGGTTCTCAATGAACAGTGGGATTCAACCGTAGGTATCAGAGAGGTTCCCGGCGGATACTACACCGGACGTCATATCGCCAACGCCTGCAGAAAGGTTATCAACGAAAAGACTGACAGCCGTGAGACGATCATTGATTACTCCATTATGATCAATGATGAGATAGACAGAAAACGCCGAGAGTTTGGTATGCCGGTATACGGAGAAGAATAAGGATGTCACAACTTTTAAAAGACTATGTCAAGGTAAAAAAGCATAATTTCAGAGTGGGAGTTAAGAAAGCCAGACTTTCAAAGAACTGTTATCTGTTCCTTGCTCCTTATGCGGTCATTTTCACGATGTTCTTTATACTTCCTGTCGTGATCTCGATCTTCTACAGTTTTACTTATTACAATATTCTGGAGAGTCCGAGATTCATAGGATTGCAGAACTACATCTCACTGTTCCTTGAAGATGACATTTTCCTCATCTCCATCAAGAACACATTTATGATCGCAATCATAACAGGACCTTTGGGATATCTGATGAGTTTCCTGTTTGCGTGGCTCATCAATGAGCTGCCGAGATGGGTACGAAGTGTTGCAGTCGTTATCTTTTATGCACCTTCCATCGCCGGTAACTGTTACGTAATCTTCTCGGTTTTCTTCAGAGGTGATGCTTACGGATACATAAATGCATTCCTTATGAATGCCGGATTCATTGATGCCCCGATCCTGTTCTTCATCAATCCCACATATATGCTTCCCGTCTGTATGGGAGTTATCCTGTGGATGAGTCTCGGTACCGGATTCCTTTCATTCGTAGCAGGTCTTCAGGGTGTTGATAAAGCCCAGTTTGAAGCCGGATATATGGACGGTATCAAGAACAGATGGCAGGAACTCTGGTTCATCACCCTTCCCAATATGAAGCCCATGCTCATGTTCGGTGCGGTCATGTCCATAACCCAGGCCTTCAGTGTCTGTGAAGTAACCATGACACTCTGCGGATATCCTTCAACGGACTATGCAGCAAGAACCATAGTAACTCACCTTTTCGACTACGGTTTCAACAGATTCGAAATGGGTTATGCATGTTCCATAGCAACTATATTGTTCCTTGTTATGATACTCTGCAACAAAGCAATACAGTCACTCTTAAGCAGGGTAGGTACCTGATATGTCAGATATGAATAAAAACACAATTGAAGAGCAGAATATCTCCGCAGAAATGGAGAACGCAGCTGTCGAGACTGAGGCTGTTGCTGAAGAGGCTGCGGAAAACGCTTCAGAAGTACTTGAAGATGCTGCGGAAGAGACAAAAGAAGCTTCCGATAACATTTCCAAGGTGACTGCTGAGAAAACTTCCGAAAAAAAGAGCCGCAAGTCAAAGAAGAAGGACGATGAGGAATTTGTCTATCACAAGCCTCTCATCAAGAAGCGTAAGCCTAACCGCAGTATTGCAGGAGATATTTTCCTTTATGTATTCCTCATTCTTGTTGCTGTTGTCATGTTCTTCCCCATCGTGTATGCGGTTGAATCGGCATTAAAGCCTCTGGATGAGCTGTACAAATTCCCTCCCAAGATATTTGCACAGAACCCTACTCTGGACAACTTCTCGGATCTGTTCGTTACTTTGTCCAAGTCATGGGTATCCTTCTCAAGATATCTTTTCAACACCGTATTTATTACAGGTGTAGGTACCGCGGGACATCTTTTCCTTGCATCCATGGCAGCTTTCGTACTTGCAAAGTATGAATTCCCCGGCGGAAAGACTTTCTTCAAGGTTGTCACCGTTGCAATGATGTTCACAGGATATGTAACCGGTATTCCCAACTACATCATCATGAGTAAGCTTCACATGATCGATACTTACTGGGCGATAATCATTCCCGCATTTGCTTCTCCCATGGGCCTTTTCCTTATGAAGCAGTTCATGGAAGGTCTTCCCACCTCACTGATCGAGGCTGCGAAGATCGACGGAGCAAGTGAGTGGTGTGTATTCTCCAGGATCGTAATGCCTAACGTTAAGCCTGCATGGCTTACACTCATCATCTTCTCAGTTCAGGCTCTTTGGAATAACCCCGCATCAACCATTATCTATTCCGAAGAGATGAAGACACTGCCTTTTGCAATGAGACAGATCCAGGCCGGCGGTATCGCAAGAACAGGTGAGGCTGCTGCGGTTCTCGTAGTCCTTATGATAGTACCTATAGCAATATTCATATTCTCGGAGAGCCAGATACTTGAAACCATGGCTTCCTCAGGTTTGAAGGATTGATGATGATGAAAATGTCTTTATTTAAAAATTTCAATAAAGCAGGTATTGCTGCCTGTGCTGTAGCTGTGGGAATCATGTCGGTCCCCATGACTGCGAATGCATCGGCAATGGAACACAGAACTTACACTTATATCTACGATTATTGGGAAGATGTTCAGGATTGTCCCAATGTATATGAAGTAAGTGCTGTATATACCTCCTCGGAACTCGGACTTGATACGAGAATGAGTTCTCCCTCCGGACTGTATGCCAAGGATAACATGGTATACATCTGCGATACCGGTAATAACAGAATAGTTGTCCTCGAAAAAGATGAGACCGGCAGGCTGGTTGTCAAGGATATATATGACAGCGTTAAGAACGCACCCGGTGCTGCATCCTTAAGTGGACCTACCGATATTGCGGTATCCGATGAAGGCAACATATTCATTGCCGATAAGGGAAACAACAGGATCCTTAAGCTGGACAGCAGACTGAACTATATCATGCAGTTTGATCTTCCTAATGATTCAGCCATTCCTGCAGATACCACGTTCTTACCTAATAAGATCGTCATTGATACCGCAGAAAGAGTTTACTGCATTGCCGACGGAATAAATAAGGGTCTTTTGAAATACGAACCTGATGGAACATTTTCAGGATTTGTAGGTGCTAATAAAGCTTCATATGACTGGCTGGATTATCTCTGGAAGAGATTTGCTACTCAGGAACAGCTGGACAGAATGCAGCAGGATGTTCCCACGGAGTATTCCAATATATATATGGATTATGAAGGATTCATATATGCAAGTGCGGGAAGCTTCGAGCCTGAAGATCTGGATGCAGGAAAAGTTGATGCAGTCAGAAGACTGAACCTTCTCGGAAACGACATCCTTGTTAGAAACAGTGAGATTCCCGTATTCGGAGATCTGTACTGGGGATCGGCCGGCGGATATTCGGGACCTTCTTATTTTTCCGATGTGACCGCTTTTGAAAACGACATTTTCGTATGTCTCGACAGAAACCGTGGAAGACTCTTCGGATATGATGATCAGGGACGTATGGTTTTCGCCTTCGGTGGAAACGGTAATATGGACGGTTACTTCAGACGTCCCGTGGGTATAGAACATATCGGTTATGATCTGATCGTTCTTGATACCACAGACTGCTCGCTGACCTACTTTGTTCTGAGCGAGTTCGGACAGGCCATATATGATGCCATCGACCAGTTTGATGCCGGAAAGTATGAAGAGTCCGGAGAATCCTGGCAGAAGGTTCTTGATATCGATGGAAACTATGACCTCGCATATATCGGAATCGGACGTTCTCTCCTTCGCCAGGAAAAATATAAAGAGGCGATGGAATATTTTGAGATCAAGTACGATGACGATAACTGGTCCAAAGCCTTCAAGGAGTACAGAAAGGAATGGGTTCAGAGCCATCTGTTCCTTACGGTTTTAGTAATCCTGCTCCTTTTCCTCATACCTCTTAGTATAGAAAAATACAGAGATATGAGAGTTGAGATAGCAACATCCGACGTTTTCAGATTCCCGGATCCCGAGGACAATATGACCAGAGAAGAGATCAGGGAGTATCACAAGAAACAGCGTCAGGAATATAAAGAAAGAGAAAAAGCCAAGAAGGAAGCAAAGAGACTGGCAAAGCTTGGCAGCAACAGATATTAAACCCTGATAGGGGAAGAGATTATGGCACAGACATCAGTTAAAGAAAATGGAATACTCAAAGGCATCGGCGGATGGTTCAGGAACACCTTCAATGCAAAATACTTTGATGCACTGAAGTTTTCACTGCATTGCATTACCCATCCCCTTGATGGTTTTTGGGATCTTACACATGAGAAGAGAGGCACTTATGCTGCGGCAAATACCATTCTTTTTCTCACCGTATTGATAAGAATACTCAAGTTAAAGTATACCAGCTTTATATTCCTTACGGTTTACTGGGAAGAGCTGAATATCTTCCTGTATATTGCGAGTATTATTTTCCCGTTGTCACTTTTCGTAGTAGGCAACTGGGCTACCACCACTCTGTTTGATGGAAAAGGACGACTTGGCCAGGTGTATATCGGTACCTGCTATGCGCTGACTCCCTATCCTCTTATGCAGATCCCGCTTATGGTGATAAGTAATGTCGTTACTGTTGATGAAGCGGAATTCTATTCGGTGCTTTCAGCAATATCAATAATCTGGTGCGGATTGCTCATTATAGCTGCCATGGGTCAGATACATGAGTTCTCCGGAGCCAAGAATATACTGTTCATGGTCTTTTCATTGTTTGCGATGCTGGTTATGATCTTCATACTCATGCTGTTCTTCAGTATGATCACCCAGGGTATTGGCTACTTTTATTCCCTTTACAAAGAGTTCATGTTCAGAGTATAGCAATCGCATTGTTATAAAATATCAATCTGATATACCGGAGTTTTCATGAGAAAAAGAAGTGCAGAACAGAAAAAAGAAACAAGAAACGAGATAGTTAAGACTCTTAAGAGTCTTATCGCTCCCGGAATATTTGCGCTGATCATCGGCGGAATCATATTCTTCGTTGTTACATATACCAACAATATCGAAGAGGAAGTCCTGATACCTGTCAATTCCTATGCAGGAGATGACAAGCCCATCGTTCTCGAGAGCAGTGATCTTGTGCTGACCATGGATCCGACTACCACTTACTTTGATGTCAAGGTAAAGGATACCGGAGCTGTATGGACCTCGGTTCCTACCAATCCCGAAGAAGATACCCTGGCTATGAGCGCTGAAAAAGGACATATCCGTTCAACTCTCAGCGTTACATATTCGGATGATATCGGAACTGAGATATCACTCAATAACTATACTTACAGTATT
>JAEEGF011286571.1_pt1 | contig 13481 bp, 2 predicted proteins | sample 9134171 | NCBI WGS metagenome assembly JAEEGF01 (sample SAMN16246542, study PRJNA631951) | gut metagenome | biome: gut microbiome; feature: rumen; material: AP-attached | host: Bos | place: Iran: Karaj | collected 2018-10
ATAAGCGGTCTGGATCACTCATTGTTCAACAACCTCTGTGGTAGCGTCTATAACCTTGGTGTTACTGGTACCTTCAATAGCGCTGGTGTAGTAGATAAGGGTACCGGTTATGTAGAAAGTGCTTGGGTTAAGACAACAGCTACAGAAGCGGTAACGGGAACGAAACCTTATGCCGTCTTTGGTGCTCCATCAGATACCAAGGGCTATCAGGTTGTCAACTCTTACTTCTGGAATGGCAACAACAGCTTGTTTAACACAAGCACTGAAGATGGTGTTACCACTTCCGGTGGTGCCCGTGGTAAATCTCGTGCTATGACTGCTCAGGAGTTCTACAACGGTACGGTGGCTTACAACCTGAACAACTTCTACCTGTACAAGCGCTATAGCGACCAGAAGACAACTTCAGGCGATGAGAAGCAGAGGTACAGCTACTTCACCATCGGCGATGATAATAAGTTAGTGCTGCAGAACAACCACTACTACAGTGAGCATACCGACCTCTGCTCTACTGGCCACATAGATGATAGCGGCAACGCCATTATGTATGTGGAGGACCGCTTTGCCGATGGTGACTTCCGCTATGCAGGTGGTACCATCCCCGATACCGAGGACGAGCGTTACTATACTTGGACGGAAACAGATGAGGAAACGGGAGTAGAAACCGTACGAAGCGAATTCTTCCCCATCTGGCCCGACGACTACATCTTCTTTGGACAGAAGCTGACCTACGACTGGGCAGTGGAGGCTCATCAGGAAGTGCCGACGGCTGTGGTTCGCGATGGTGGACGTCTGTCCTACGGTGACAATGCCAACCGCGTCTATCGTGCTCCGGCATACTATCGCTCGAAGACGATGGGTGTGGCTCACTTCAACCCGCAGGCATATCTGGCACAGACTCGGAAGAATGTTCCGGCTACGTTGGCATATCCGCAAATGACAGCCATTGACTTCAAGGGACACTATGGGGCCAATGAGGCCTATGGGGCTTATGGGCTGGGCTGGAACACCCAGACTGGGCAGTTCTACGCTCCGCTGCTCGACGACGATGGTCTGAGAGGCATCATCAACTGTGACGAGACACAGAACCTGCTGGCTTATGCTCCTGCCGAGGCTGAGAACAAGAAGACCTACGATGTGCTGGAAGCTTACTTCACAGAGCCCATTTATGAGGAGCACTATAACAACGATGAAGGCTATCGCCTCGTACGTGAGGCTGCTACAGCAACCGTCCATGGTCACCTGGTACAGAACGATCTGAAGGCCACCAACGACCATCTGCTGGTTGACCATCAGGACTTCAATGCTCCGGTTGCCTACGACTTCGATGCAGACCACCTGATGTGGTATCAGCGCATTCCTACTGACGAGGAGTATGTTGACTTGGAGAAGGGTTGGCAGGGCATCAGCGTACCGTTCACTGCCGAGTTGGTAACCACCAACGAGAAGGGTGAGATTACCCACTTCTACAGCGGCAGCGACGAGAGCCATAATGAAACTGGCACGAAGACGAAGAAAGGTCATGAGTACTGGCTACGTCAGCTGACCGATGGTGAAGACATGACACTGAAGCCAGAAACCACAGGTACCTTGGAAGCTAACTTCCACTATCCTGCTGCTGCCGGTGACAACAAGACCGTTGGCAACACCTTCCTGTGGGATTACTATTATAAGAACGAGCCTGTCCACGACCAGCAGGACAAGAATGCGGACACCTACTTGCAGTACCGTCAGTACTACAACAGTGAGCGCACCTATACTAACTATCCGTTGCTGTCAGCTGCTATGCCATACATCATCGGTCTGCCAGGTAAGACTTACTATGAGTTCGACCTCAGCGGTAATTTCGAGGCTGAGAATACGGCAGTGCCCATCACTAAGATTGGTAAGCAGATTCTCTCGTTCGTCTCCAACAAGCGTGAGCACATCGATGTCAGCGATGATGAGATAAAGAGGGCTGAAACGACGGTGAAATATAGTGGACAGAACTACACCTTCAAGCCCAGCTATCTGAACGAGACCTTGGAGGTAGGTGCTACCAATACCCATTACGCACTCAACACGACAGGTAGTAGCTTCGACAAGACCGTCGCTGCAACGAATGTCAGCGCCTTCCGTCCGTACTTCACCGGTCCTGCTGATGCTCCAGCAAGACAGTTTGTCGCTCAGCGCATCGCCTTCGGTAGCACTGATGGTGAGATATACGACGGTCCCGAGTCAGCTCTTGGTGGTCTCGAGATTTACGTGAAGGATCATCGCATCATCACCACGTCGCACCTGAAGGAGGCTGTGGTCATCAGCATCGTCAATGTCGGCGGCATCTCGCTTGCCAACTACGTGCTGCAGCCGGGTGAGACCGTCGAGACCCGCGTCCAGAACACTGGCGTATATATCGTGAACAAGAAAAAAGTCTTTGTGAAATAAACCACGGATTACACGAAATAAAACACACAACATAGATGTTAGTACGATGCTGAGAGCTGAGAAAAGACATAAAATATGAGCAAGAAAGAGGCACTAAAGATATTTGATAATAATAATGTTCGCGTCGTTTGGGATGACGAACAACAGGAATGGTATTTCTGCGTTGTTGATGTCATAGAGGTTCTGACTGATAGCATTAATCCAACAGACTACCTCAAAAAGATGCGCAAAAGAGATCCTGAACTGAATGTCTATATGGGGACAAATTGTCCCCAGGTACTGATGACGACCCCAACGGGGAAACGTCGTAAGACCCTTGCTGCCAATTCAGAGCAACTATTCCGTATCATCCAGTCTATACCCTCATCTAAGGCAGAGCCTTTCAAACAATGGATGGCTCTGGTGGCTGCTGAGCGACTCGATCAGATGCAGGATCCAGAACTTTCTATAGATCAGGCAGTAGCTGATTATCAGCGTTTAGGCTATTCAGAAAGTTGGATAAACCAGCGATTAAAGAGCATTGAAGTGCGTAAACTTCTTACTGATGAGTGGAAACGTGGTGGCATCCAAGGCCAGCAATATGCTTCGCTTACTGATATTATAACAGCAGCATGGAGCGGAAGAACCACTAAGCAATACAAGCACTTGAAAGGCCTACACAAAGAGAATCTTCGTGATAATATGACGAATGTTGAACTGCTATTGAATTCTTTAGCTGAGGCCTCGGCGACAGAGATTTCAAAGAAAGAAAATCCACAAGGATATGGACAGAATGCTGACGTCGCCAAACGAGGCGGAAATGTGGCAAAAGCTGCCCGCAATCAGTTAGAATCACAACTTGGTCATTCTGTTGTAACATCACTTAATGCAAAGGACTATTTTAAGAGTATAGAGCAAAAAGAGAATGAACAATTGGACAGTAATAGTGACGATAAATAAAAACAATATATGACACACACTATGAATATAACATACAGATGTAAGAAGCAAGTAACGAGGTTGATGGCAAGGTGTACCCAAGGTGCAACCAAGGTGTACCCAAGGTGTACCCAAGCTCTAAGCAGGCTCATGAGTATGCGTAGGAGCAGCTTAGGAGCAGGCAAGGAGCAGCTTAGGAGCAGCTTAGGAGCAGCTAAGGAGCACCAAAGGAGCACCAAAGGAGCACCTAAGGAGCACCAAAGGAGCACTTTGGAGTATGCCTACGCTATGCCTCCGCTCTGCCGTGATGGTCATCTTAATGATGGTTGTAGGGGGAAATGAAGCATTGGCGCAGACCGACTTTTCGGGTACGTATTTTATTGCAAATGACGCAAATCATGCTGCTGCTATTGATACACGGTGGTACTTAGTACCTGGAGCGGATCCACATCAACCCCACTATGCTGACGCTTATTTTAGTGATGAGTATTGCAATAAATCAGGTAAAGGCGATTATAAAACAACCTATGGTGACCCTGAAAAGCCTTTCCTTACCACTTACCAGACCAATCAAGACTTAAACTCCATCTGGATTATCAGTTCTGCTGGCGATGGGTCTTATTATATCAAACATGCCAAAACGGGCAAGTACATTATCTATGAGCCGCCTTACCAGAGTGCAACAAACCGTAAGTCTATGCACCTTGAAAGTACAGAAACTCCTGGAGAAAATGCCAAGTTTACCATTACTGGTAGCTTAAGCGGTCCCATCAATATCAACCCTAAAAGCGTCACTTCCGGTAATAAGTACTTCAACCCTGCAACAGGCGTTGGAAACCGTGCTTATTACTATGCTCCTACAGGAGAGTACTGGCACGATGGAATGATTGGACTTTGGAGTGGTAGTGATGGTAATTCCAGATGGTGGTTTGAGAAAACCGTCATTCCACCTACCATCACATACAATGAAGAAACAGGTGAAGCAACGATAACCTCGGTGACGGGCACAACTATTCATTATGAGTTTGATGGTACTGTACCAACGAGCAGCAGCGCAACATATTCAGACCCTGTATCGATGGCTGGACATACTATCATCAAGGCTATTGCTGTGGATGCTCAAAGTACAACCTCAAATGTCGTTACGCTGACTTTGAAAGATTTTACCTACCATATCTTGTATAAGGATAAAACAGAGGCTATTCGAGCAACAAAGAGGCAGGCTGTTGGTAAGCAGCTGAGTGAAAGTTATACGGATATTCCCGCTGCCATCCGTAGCCCGTATTTAGATGGTGAGACCATTACGTTCTACAACGATGCGGATTGTGCGGAAGAGCATAAAATTTCCGAGACACCATCTGCAACGAGTGACATCTATGTAAGATATACGACGACTCATCTGGATGGCAAGTTCCTACATCTTCAAGGAGCCCGTGCCCTGAACATTACGATAAATGGTGACTACATCTCCGACAGCGGAACGGCAGGTAGTGGTGCGTTTGCACATAAACCAGGCGCTACTGAAGACGAAAAGATGACCAGACCCTACTTGTGGTACCTCTTAGGAAATGATCCATACGCCATAGAGATTAGGAATGCTCAAACAAACAACTATATAGGATATACCACTCCATCAACGCTTTCATTAGAAACAGCACCGACGAATAAGAAGTTTATCCTTATGACGGGCAGTGATCCTGGTGTTTATACGGGTGACGGCGAACACTACGAACAGATGGAGCTGATGGCGGCTACAGGCGATGGCAACTACTATCGCATCAGCCGCTCGGTTGATGCCTTTAGCCTCAGCACCACTACTACTGGTGATGCTACCCTACAGATAACTGCAGCTCCCAACAGTTCTTCTGCTACTTACAACCTGATTGACCAGGCTGGTAAGATATTGCTAACCAAGACTAGCAAATTAGATAACGTGGTAATACCAGATGAATGGGTGAGCCCGATGGTTGAGACATATAACTATTGGAAAGTCGGCGCTTTCGACATCTATGGTACAGGAGATAATACAGTCTATAAACTCAAGGATAATCCAGAGGCATACCGTATCACAACTCCTACGGATGTGGATGACGGCATGATTTATATCACTTACGAAGTGAACAACACCATCACCTTCGACATCTCTGACGATGATGCCGTTCACAACGAACTATATCCCGCCTATAGACTTAAGTTCTATGGTGGTGAGAAATTCCTGCAAGAGAACGGAAAAGACGGTCTTGATGGCACTGCACAAAAGGCAGAATACCCCTACTCCAATGGTGATGCTATGCTGTATGTCTATAGCGAAACCAAGCGAGAAACGCAATTCAACTCTGGCGCCAGCACCCGTGCCCGTTGGTTGTGGTATGCTGTCAGCCCTCAAGCAGCAAAAGTCAACACCGGCTCAGGAGAGGTTGATGTTACTCCAGACTATCACGGTGACCCCTATCATGTGAAGATTATGAGCCACTCTTCTCAGGCTTCGAGCCATAACTACTTCCGCACCTACGTGGTGAACTATGGCGGTAGCAACCATGTGGTAACGGGTGTGACCACAAAGAACGAGAATGTAGATGCGTCTCACGACAACCAGCTCCCGACAGAGTATATGATTCTGAGTGCTCCTAACGACAGATATAAGTTGGTTACTGTTGATGAGATTTCTGATGGAACAACAACAGAGCGTCGCACGGTGAACACCTTCGAGCAGTACTGGAAGAACAATCCCACTGTTCAGAACAGGTTGGGTGACGCGAAAGTCGCTGCTTCAGAAAGCACTACCGGCGACGGCATCCAACTCACAACAGCACAAGCATCCCTGTTGACTGGCTGGCATACCTACAAGGCTTGGGCGAACGCCGCACCTTGGGTGTCATGGAGCGACGAAGGAGGAAGTGGCAAGCAATATCATAACAAGCACCACTGGTTCCAGACCATTGACATGGGCTCTACCGGTGAGTTCACCTTCGAGGCTACCACCCTTGAGCCGGAAGTCATCCTTCTCGACAATCACGGTTGGGAAATCATGCGTATGCCTTTGTCTGATGCCGCTAAGCTGAAGAAATACGACAGCCCGATGGTAGAGACCTATCATTGGTATCCTACTGCTGCCAAAGTGACTGGCTATCACAAATATAAGGTTAGCGACCCGGAAATTACTGTATATTATTCGTATGAAGAAGGTGGTAAGACCAAGTGGGGCAACAGTGGTTATCACTATACCCACACGTCAAAATCACTTGCCGACACCCCATACCTCCATTTTACTGAACATGGTTGGGAGGAACAGCCTGCCAGTGTAAAGACCGACTTCTATGTTACATACGATGTTAGCCCAGCTTACGCACGATACTATTCTGGTGCTGCGACCGAAGCTGCTGCTACCGTCACTGCTTTCTGGGTAAAGCAAGGTGACGACTATGCCTACATCAATGAAAGCAATCAACTGACCACCACTACCGACCCTACCACTTTACCAGATGTTGAATTTGCGGAATGGTATGTGAAGCCTTACTTCGACATTGATGTTGAAATGGGCTACCAGTACGATGTGGAAGAAGATGATGGAGCAGGTGGCACCTACACACCAAACAAAACCCAAAAGGATGTCCAGAACTACGAAGAGGGCAGGAACGGCTTCGATCCTTATAACGTTCAGTTCCAGAACGTCAAGAAAGAGTACTATTATTTTAAGACCAATACCACAGGTTCTTACCTTGCTGGCGGTTGGGAGGGAACCTCATCAAACCTGAGCTTGCAGAACTTGCATGGTGAAGGAACCACACAAGAAAATGTTGACGGTTACGACCAGACCAAGCTGAGCATCACTAATGCCACCTTCATGGTGGTGAAGGACGAAAGCGGTAACATGCTACTGATGCCTCGTTTCGACCATACGAAGGTGGTGAACTCTTTTACTGATCCTTATCTGTCAGCTCCTAATGTTGCTACGCAGACCTTGGAGCTCACTATGGCTCCCAAGGTGATTTATAACTCTAATGAATTTGCAGCACTCAACGGTCAATATACTTTGGCTTCAACCTTTACATTTGATGAAGATTTTGAGTCATTAGGCACATCAGATTATCCTTTTACAGGTTCTATTGATGGTGGTCTTCATCCCATCTCAGGTCTTAAAAAGCCTCTGATAGCATACGCGGAAAATGCTATTATCAAGAACGTCATCCTGGATGAGGTTGACATCACCACCGATGGCAATGCTGGTGCTATTGTTGCCAATGCCACAGGCGAAACTCGTATCTACAACTGCGGTATCAATGGCGGTAGCGTCGCTGGAACTGACAGTGTTGGTGGTATTGTAGGTGTGCTCGATGGATATTCTCGCGTCATCCATTGCTATAGTTATGCTACTATCACTGGTGGTGGCGATGTCGGTGGTATCGTGGGCTATAACAATTATGCTTCTAATGCTTCTAACATCAGGACCATGGTGATGAACTGCATCTTCTATGGCGATATCACGGGAGGTACTAAGGTCTCTCCTGTTTATGGCGGCAAAAATATTAACAACCTAAACAGTGGAGGTCTGAACACTTTTAACTATTATGCATACGATGAGCTGAAAACAAAAGCCATTACTGACTACAACTGTGCTTTGGCCATTGAGGAGAAGAACCTGAAGCGCTTCGAGTTTTATCGTCTGTTACTCAACAGCAACCGCCGCTTGGCGGCATACTATGCCTCAACCAGTGCTGGCGATGTCCACGAAGAAGACATGATGAAGTTCGTGCTGGAAACGGCAGACCGTTCTATCGCAGAACCTAAGCCTTATCCAATATTGAAAGATCAGGACTATTATCCTTCTATCATCAACTATGATGTGGAGAATGCGCCTGATAGTGCTTCTGTAGGACGCAATCATGGTGGAAAATTAGGCAGGACGCTTTCGGTAACGATTAATCAAGGTAGTGGCGCTCCTGATGGCGCAAGCATCACCAATGGTAGCCTTTCCTTGCAACGTACCGATAAGGACTTTGACCGCTTTAACTTCAACTACGACAAGGTACAGTTGCCTTATTATAACGATGTAGGCACGAAGAACTATACAGGAAACAAGGTGGTAACCGGTTGGAAGATAACAGCCATTACTGCTGTTGATGGTGACCCATACACTTCAGCAAACTATCCTACCTCTGGTATCAAGGACTTCCCCGATCACAACTATGCAGACCGTAAGAGTTCAAACAAAGACCTTTACAGCGTCAGTAAGCGTGTATTCTCTCAGGGAGCTTACTTTGATGTGCCTTACGGTGTGACTTCTATTACTATCGAACCTTACTGGGGTAATGCAGTTTACGTGGCTGATGAATATCTTGATGTGGTTTATAACACTGGTTATACTGCTCAGAAAGTGAGTCAGTTAGGTCAACAGTTCCCGACAGGAAAGATTACCATCAACGGCAGCGAACAGGATGTTTATACTTCCATCAGTGCTGCTATTGATGGTAAAAGTTCCTCGTCGGTCTATGACCTTGCCGTCGTACTGGTGGGCAACTTGCACCAAGGTGATGTACCATCCAAAGAATCCAAGGCTTTCACCATCATGTCAGTGGATTTGAATCATGACAACGAACCGGACTACAGCATGATCTACCACCATGATAACCGTCAACAGGTTTGCCCCATCCGCTTCGACTTCCTGAATATACCAGGTACTGCCCAGGCGCAGAAGCCTAATGGAGCAGAACTCTTGAAGAATTTCACCATTTTCCTAATGAAAGGATGGTTCGAGACGACGAACACTTGTATTGTATATTCCAACCAGGTAGAATACGAGAACAAACAAAATAATACCACCAAGGTTGATGCCCCCCTGATTCTGCTTGGCGGCGACTTTGAACAGTTTGTATCTACACGTGCAGAAGCTGTTGCTGGTAAAACCTACTATATCCATGTAGGCAGTAATGTCAAGATTGATAACTTCGGTTTGGGCACTCATGGTGACGGTAATAAAGGAACCCCCCACATACCAGTGTCAGTAACCGGTGGTGAATTCAAGGGATTCTATTTGACTGGTACATATAACCCTAATGCAGCTGAAATGACCGACAATGCGGAGTGCTACATCAGCGGTGGACACTTTGTGGAAGCAGCCGGCGCCTGTCAGGAACCCATCAATGGCAACGTACACTGGCAAATCTATAATGCAGATATCGATGCTTTCTATGGTGGCGGCATCAACGATGCCCGCCCTATTAAGGGTACCATTACCACCGATATCTATAATAGTCATGTAACCCTTTTCTGCGGTGGCCCGAAGTTTGGTAACATGACTGCAGGTAAGGCTGTGACCACTAATGCTGAGGGATGCGTCTTCGACGAGTATTTCGGTGCCGGTTATGGCGGTCTGTCCTATTCCAGACAGAAGTATATCGACGAAAGCGGATTTAAATTTGGGTCAAATCCCTATACCACCGATAAAGAACTATATTTTGATGGACAAAAAACGAATGCGAGCAACAGCCATCCAGACTATGGTAAGAAAGGACCTGGCGTAGCCATCGACTTTGACTATGAGTTCTTTGTATGGTCAACAGGAAAGACGGGTGCCCGTATGTATGTGAAGTTTGCATCTTTCTCGCTGGCACAGTGCGACAATGTTTTCTCAAATCTTAAGGGATGTACCGTTAACCATAACTTCTATGGTGGCGGCAGCTTGGGCAAGGTCGTGGGTAAGGCGACTTCGGTTCTTGATGGTTGTACTGTTCACGGCAATGTGTTTGGCGGTGGCTATTCAGGCACACTGCCAACGTTAGAGGTAAGAGATGCCGGTTTTACCCAGATTCCAAAATTTAACAGTAACTCAGGTATATTTGAGCCTGGTGTATTTTCAGGAACGACCACCTATACCTGGAAGAATGCCGAAGAAGCTGGTGTTACACTCACCAACGGTGGTGAAGGTAGTGACAAGACAAATCATTACATCTACACGAATCAAAACCTGACCGTATTGGGACAGGTAGGCGAAACCGACCTGACCATCAAGGGAAATACCTCTGTTACAGGAAATGTCTTTGGAGGTGGCGACGAGTCTGCCATTACCGCCAGTGCTACGGCAACGGGTAATACCAAGGTGACGATAGAAGAAAACGACACGCATGAGACTCCGACCGTTAACAATGTCTATGGTGGTGGTAATACTGCTGATGTAGATGGTAACACCGAGGTACACATGATGAATGGTACCGTGAGCCACGATATCTATGGTGGTGGTCGTGGTGAGACAACAATAGTTGGCGGTGACGTCAAGGTGAACATCGGCGGAAAGACCGGTGAGGCTCCCAGCATCACCTACTCTGGTACCGGCCTCGTGGAAGGTTACGTCTATGGCGGTTCGGCACTTGGTGCTGTAAATACGACAGACGGCAAGACCACAACGGTCAACGTCTATGGCGGTACTGTGAATGGTAGCGTCTTTGGTGGCGGTCTGGGACAAGAGGGAGTTGCCGAAGTAGCTGAATCAGGAACACCTGGTGATCCTGGCTATATCGCTCCTCAGGCAGCCATACCAGAAATCGTAGCCCTGAGCCAGGGTAACGTTTTAGTAAATGTTGAAGGCGGTACAGTAAAGACTGCCGTCTATGGCGGTAGTAACGTCAACGGTGTGTTAGAGAAGGATGCCACGGTGAAGCTGATTGGTGGAACAATAGGCAGCGACTGGGGTGAGACACCTCCTAATCCTTTACCTGATGTTGTCTTTGGCGGTGGTAAGGGTGCACCTACACTGGTAAATGGCAATGTGACTGTGAACGTTGGAGAAGAAGGACAGAATGTAGCTACTGGTGCAACCATCTATGGTCATGTCTATGGCGGTGGTGCATTAGGTAATATCAATGCAAGCAAGCCGGAGAGCGTTGTTATTTTCGATGCTACCAAGAAGACACTCGTCAACTTGTATGCCGGTACTATCAATGGCTATGCCTACGGTGGTGGCTTAGGTGACTTAGCAAGTTTAGGTGAAGGTCATGCTGATACTCCAGCATACGTCGGTGGTGATGTAACAGTAACCCTCGACGGAGCAAAGGTACAGCAAGTCTTTGGTGCTAACAATATCAATGGTACTCCAAAGGGGCATGTCTTGGTACATGTGAAGCGGACGGTGGATAGTGCGAAAGATGATTCCAAGACGCGTGAGCAAAGAACAACCTACGACGTACAAGCTGTCTATGGTGGTGGTAACATGGCTGACTATGTGCCTACGGATACCGAAAATGGTTATGCCGAAGTGCTGATTGAAGGCTGTCAGAAGACGAGCATCAATTATGTCTATGGCGGTGGTAACGCTGCTGCCGTTCCCGCAACAGATGTCACCGTAAAGGGTACTTACATTATCAACACACTGTATGGTGGTGGTAATGGTGCAGACCCAGACAAACCAGGGGCAGATGTGGGTATCTACAAGGACGGTGAGACACCTACCAACTATGGTACAGGTAAGGCTGTAACCAAGCTTCTTGGTGGTTATATCAATACTGTCTATGGTGGTAGTAACACCAAGGGTGATGTCCGTGGCGGTACAGATGTCCGCACGAAGAAGCAAGGTCAAGTCATTACTGGCGACTGCTGTACAGAACTGAATGTCGGTAATATCTACGGTGCAGGTAGTCATGCTGACGTTGCGGGTGATGTTAATATCATTCTGGAGTGTATGCCAGAAGATTATGTGGCTGCTGTTTATGGCGGTGCTGAGGAAGCCGTCATTGAAGGTAATGTCACACTGACCGTGACCAGCGGTAAGTTCGGTCGCGTGTTCGGTGGTAACAACAAGGGTGGTAGTATTCAAGGTTCTATTACGGTTGTTGCCAAAGAAGAAGGATGTAAGCCTTTGGAAATAGGTGAACTCTATGGTGGTGGTAACGAAGCCCCCTACTCTCACTTCGGATGTACAAAAGTTGGTGAAACTTGGACTCCCAATACTACGGGTACAGACTATACCGAAGGAAAAGATCATGCCATTGAGGTGATAGTTGAATCATGTACTTCTATCGGTAAGGTTTTCGGTGGTGGTAATGAGGCTACAGTTATTGGTAATACACATGTAGATATTAATTTGTTCCGAGGCTTGGTCGATGGTAATCCTGATTTCCGTCCTCTTGGAAAAATTGGACAGGTTTTCGGTGGTGGTAATTTGGCCAAAGTAATAGGTAACACTACAGTAGATATTGGTACAGACGGGGAATATGTCAATCCTGAAACAAGTACCGTAGATGAAGGACAGAAGAAAGGTGTCAAGATTGAAAGTGGTGATAACTATCTCAAGCCTTTAGTTGATGAAAGACAAACAATCACAGCAGGCATCTATGGCGGTGGTAATGATGCTGACGTAGAAGGCAATACAACTATAAATATAGGTACTGCTCAACAAACGTTAGGTATCAACATCGGAGGTGACATCTTTGGTGGCGGCTTTGGTGAGACGACTCATGTTACTGGTAATGTTGTCGTGAACATTGGTAAAAAGACAGAAACTACTGTTGATGAGACTACGACTTACGGTTACGAGGGTTATGCAATAATCACTGGTGATGTCTATGGCGGTAGTGCCAAGGGTAAGGTGAATACTACCGATGGAAGTTCAATTAGTGATGGTTCTCCAACCACTCAGGTAAACTTCTATGGCGGTACTATACAAGATACAGAGACTCCAAGTGGTAAAGGTAACATTTACGGTGGTGGCCTCGGTGAAGATAACGAAGGAACAGAGACTGATCACGCAGCAGACGTCTATGGTCCTGTCACTGTGACATTGGAAAAGGGTAGCACGACCAATACTGTTGTTAACAACATTTTTGGCTGTAACAATGTACTGGGTACTCCTAAGAATACAGTAACGGTCAATATCAATGGAGGTACTGTTAACCATAGCGTCTATGGCGGTGGTAACCAGGCTGCCTATACACCAACAGAGAGCACTTCCAATTATCCTGCCGTGAACATCAACAACGGTACTGTTATGGAGAATGTCTTTGGTGGTGGTCTCGGTCTGACAGCAACTGCTACAGGTAATCCGCACATCACGATTGGTGATGGTGTCGAAGGTCATGTTGTCGCCATCAAGAAGTCCGTCTATGGTGGTGGTGAATTGGCTGGCGTTAATGGTAACACCGATATTGTGATGA
>JAEEGF011187758.1_pt1 | contig 13479 bp, 11 predicted proteins | sample 9134171 | NCBI WGS metagenome assembly JAEEGF01 (sample SAMN16246542, study PRJNA631951) | gut metagenome | biome: gut microbiome; feature: rumen; material: AP-attached | host: Bos | place: Iran: Karaj | collected 2018-10
CGGAACTGGTTCTGGAGCAGCTCGCCCACGCTGCGCATGCGCCGGTTGCCCAGATGGTCGATGTCGTCGATGTCGCCGATGCCGTGGGCCAGGCAGTTGAGGTAGTTGACGCTGGCCAGGATGTCGTCGGGGATGATGTGCTTGGGGGCCAGGTCGTCGGCGCGCTCCCGCAGCACCTCCTCCAGCTCCTCCCCTTCATACCGGTCCATGATCTCCCGGAGGATGATGAGGCGGACCTTCTCCTTGAAGAGGGTCTTCACTTCGTCGCTGCAGCCGGGCAGGAAGTCCTCGATGCGGACCATGCCGTTATCGAAGACCTTCACTTCCTTCCCCGCGTGATCCCGCAGCCACACCTCGCCCAGGCCGCTGTTCTGGATGGCCTCGGCCTTCTCCAGGCTCAGGGTCTCCTCCGCGTCGGCCAGGATTTCGCCGGTGCGGGGGTCCACCGCCGGGCGGGCCAGGACCTGGCCCGCGATGCGCTTGCCAAGGGCCATCTTTTTGTTGAACTTATAGCGGCCCACGTTGCCCAGGTCATAGCGGCGCGGGTCGAAGAACAGGTTCATCAGCAGGGTCTCGGAGGATTCCACCGTGGGGGGATCGCCGGGGCGCAGCCGCTTGTAGATTTCCAGCAGGGCTTCTTCCCGGTTCTTGCAGGTATCCCGCTCCAGGGTGGCGGTGAGGCGCTCGTCCTCGCCGAAGATCTCCTTCAGCTGCTCCGCCGTGGAGGAGCCGCCGGCGGCGCTGAGGATGGCGCTGTGGCTCCAGGGCTTATCCTCCCAGGTGGCGCCGATGGCCTTCAGCAGCCAGGTCACGGGGATCTTGCGGTTCTTGTCGATGCGGACGAAAAACGTGTCCTGCGTGTCGGTCTCATATTCCAGCCAGGCGCCCCGGTAGGGGATGGAGGTGGCGCTGTAGACCGTGGTCAGGGTCTTGTCCGTCTTCTTGTCGTAGTACATGCCGGGGCTGCGGATGATCTGGGAGACGATGACGCGCTCGGCCCCGTTGATGACAAAGGTGCCGCCGGGGGTCATGATGGGGAAATCCCCCATGAAAATCTCCTGCTCCTTGATCTCCTCCGTCTCCTTGTTGCGGAGCCGGACCCGCACCTTCAGCGGGGCGGCGTAGGTGGCGTCCCGCGCCTGGCATTCCTCGATGGAATACTTGGGGCTGTCCGTCATGGCGTAGTCGATGAAGGTCAGCTCCAGATTGCCGGAATAGTCCGCGATGGCGGCCACATCCCGGAAGACCTCCCGGAGACCGGTGTCCAGAAACCACTGATAGGATTTCTTCTGGATCTCCAGCAGGTTGGGCATATCCTCGATCTCGTCCATTTTGGCAAAGCTCTTGCGAAGGGTCTTGCCGTACATCATGTCCCTGACCATGCTGTTCACGTCAACACTCATCTTGGCTGTCACACTCCTGTACTCATGGTTTTTGGGAAATCCGCCGCGAATTGATACGCGCGGGGCAGTTGTTTCTTTGTATCCTCTGGACTTGACTTTTTTTATTGCTGTGGTAAACTGTAACTGTAATAGGTGAAGCTTCGCCTGTCGCAAATCGGCAGTGAAAGCAAGTTATTATACTGAGGCTTGCCGGAAATGTCAACCATTATTTTCATATTTCCGCGTTTATGACCCCGCTGTTTTTTCGGCGGCTCCGCGCCGCCGCAGAAAAGGCGGCTTTTTTATTATCCATCATCCTCGGTCGGAGGCGACGAGCATTGAAACGTGACCTTGCGCTGCCCCTGGGCGCTTCCGCGCTGTTCTGGGCGGCGGCATCCGCCCTGCTGGCCCGGCTGCCGGGCTTCGGCGTCCCCGGCGCCCTGATCGCCGGGCTGCTGGTGTCCCTGGCCCTGGGGCTGTGCCTGCGCGCCCTGAAGCTGGAGGGAAGGCTGCTGGCCCTCTGCGCCGTGCTGGCGGCCCTGGCGCTGCTGGGGCGCTTTCTCTGCTTCGGGCGGGAGACCTCGGATTTCACGGATTTCCTTCTGCCCTGGTCCCGGCGGCTGCGTGAGCTGGGCGGGCTTCCCGGCCTGGGAGAGGAGATCGGCAACTACAACGTGCCCTACATGGTGCTCCTGGCCCTGTTCACCTATCTGCCCATCCCGGCGCTCTACCTTATTAAATTATCCGGCACGTTTTTCGATCTGCTCCTGGCCCTGACGCTGGGGCTGACGGTATGTACCCTCGGCGGCAGCCGGACGCGGGCCGGCGTCTGCTTCGTCCTGACCCTCCTGCTCCCCACGGTGTTCCTCAACAGCGCCTCCTGGGGCCAGTGCGACAGCCTCTATGTCTCCCTGGCGCTCCTGGGCCTCTGGCTCTGCCTGGCTTCCAGGCCCGGCTGGGGCATGGCGGCCTTCGGCCTGAGCTTCGCCTTCAAGCTCCAGGCGGTCTTTCTCCTGCCCATCCTCTTTCCCCTGCTTCTGGCGGGAAAGGTGAAGTGGTTCCACCTGCCCGTTTTCCCGGCGGTCTATGTGCTGGCGGTCTCCCCCGCCGTCCTGGCGGGGCGGAAACTCACGGAGGTGCTGCTCTTTTATGTGAGCACCGCCGCCACCGCGGGCAGCGGCCTCAACTACAATTCCCCCTCCATGTATTCCCTTCTGTACTTCTACCGCCTGGCGGACACCCGGGGGGCCGCCCGCGCCGGCATCCTGGCGGCGGCGCTCCTGTGCCTGGCGGTATGCCTCCTGTTCCTCCTGCGGCGGAAGCGGATCACGGACAAAAGCATCCTCTATGCTTCCCTCCTGCTGTGCTGCGGCATCCCGCTGCTGCTGCCCCACATGCATGAACGCTACTTCTTTTTCTGCGACGTGCTGACCCTGTGCCTCAGCTGCCTGCTGCCCGCGGCGGCTCCGACGGTAGTGCTGAGTCAGTTCGCCTCTCTCCTGGGCTACCACGCCTATTACTATCTCCGCTACCTGCTGCCCATGCGCTTCGGCTTTTACGGCCTGGTGCTGACGGCCCTGCTGGCCGCGTTCCTCCTGACTTTCGAGCTGTTCCGGCCGGACACGGAGACGCGCCAGGCCCTTTCCGGCGGGTATGAAAACCCGCAGAGGTAACCGAAATGGCTGAGACGAAACCCCGTTACCCCGAGATCGACGCCCTGAAGGGGCTCGCCATGTTCCTGGTGATCCTGGGTCACGCCGTCATCTGGTTCCCGGTGAACCTGCACGCGGACCCGGTCTGCCTGAAGATTTTCCAGCTGGCTAGCAGCGTCCACATCCATCTGTTCTTTTTCCTCTCCGGCCTCCTGTTCAGCTATAACGGCCGCTACGGCCTCTGGCTGGGGAAAAAGGCGCTGCGCCTGGGCGTCCCCTTCCTGATCTTCAACCTCCTGGACATGCTGCCCCGGGCGCTCCTCACGGCCTTTTTCCGCCGCCCCCGTCCCCTTTCGGAATCCCTGCTCAGTCTCGTGCTCAACGGCGGCGAACTCTGGTTCCTGCGGGCGCTGCTGATCTTCTATGCCCTTTTCGTCCCCCTCGCCCTCCTGCAGAAGCGGAGCATTCTGTGGAAGATCATGGTGGAGGCCGCGCTTATCTTCCTGGCCGTCTATCCCTGGCGGAAGCCTCCGTGGTATGCGGACCTGGACCTGGACCGGCTGCGCCTCTGCCTTCTGTTTTTCAACACGGGCTGCCTTTTCCGGAAGCCCTATCCCGCCCTCCGGGCCCGGCTGCAGGCCGTCCCCCTGCCGCCGAAGCTGATCGCCGCCCTGGCGCTCGCGGCGATCTGGGTCTTCTCCGTATTCCGCATCCGGCTTCCCGGCTGGCAGGCCTGGGCGCTGGTGATCGTCAACGCTCTCGTCGCCATCGCCGCCTTTTGGCTGCTGACCTGCTGGAAGCCCTTCCTGCGCTTCTTCGAGCGCTTCGGGCCCTGGACGCTGCAGCTCTATCTGCTCAACAGCTGGACCATGGGCGCTTCCCGCTACGTCGTCTGCACCCTTCTGGGCGTCACCGCCCCGGCGGTCATCCTCGTCTGCAACATGGCCGTGGATTTCTTCCTGTCCTATCTGCTCATCAAATACGTCCTCTCCCGCTTCCGCGTTCTGCGCTTTGCCATGGGCGTCACCGCGCCTCCGCCGCCGCCCCTGCGGGCAAAATCCGCGCCGCCTGACGGCTGAGAAACCGCAGCGGAATCTTCCCTCTCTGTGATTGCAGAGAGGGTTTTTTTATGCTATACTGTTATTTAGCGGTCATTTGCGGCTGCCGAACAGGAGGAGAGAAAAAATGATCCAGGTCCGGGACCAGAGAATCGACGAATCCGTTTTCATGAAGCTGCATGAAAAGGAGATATCCGCTTGGCCCACAGGTCGGGACATCGACCTGGACGAGGCGGTGGAATACCAGAAATCCCTGCCGGAGGACAAGAGCTTCTGGCGCAGGCTGGCGAAATACAAGGCCGAGGGCAAGACCGGCCTCTATCCCCGCTCCGGCGTGCCGGTGGTGGAGGAGGAGATCAAGCTGCTGCAGAGCCTCAACAGCGTGGGGGTGGAGCTGTTCCCCTTCACCACCGACTCCTACACCCGCAACCGCCAGTTTGAAAAGGCGCAGTTCGGCCTGGAGGAGAGCATCCGCACCGGCAAGAACAAGCTCAACGGCTACCCCATCATCAACCACGGGGTGAAGGTGAACCGCCGGGTGGTGGAATCCTGCCGGGGCGCCTTCGACCCCCGCAGCAGCTACGGGGCCAATTCCTTCGTGGCGGAGATGGCCTTCGCCTCCGGCATGACCAGCATGCCCAACAGCTTCTTCGGCTGGATCGCGGGCTATGACAAGACCGTGACGCCGGAGGCCTGCATCGAGACGGCGCAGTATCTGGGCCGGCTCATGGGCTGGTATGCGGACCGGGGGGTCATCCTCTCCTCCGCCTGCCACGGCTGGCTGCCCAATGGGGTGGTGCCCATGTATATGAACATGGCCACCCAGATCATCGAAAGTCTGGTGACCACGGGCCAGGGCGGAAGGGCCATCATCCCCCTGACCAACATGCAGGGGAATTTCTCCCAGGACCTGAGCGACATCCGGGCCAGCGAGATCCTCTTCCCCAAATACTTTGAAAAGCTGGGCAGGAAGGACGCCTTCATCCCCGGCATCATCGGCAACCAGTCCTCCCTGTTCCCCTTCCCCCAGGACGTGGGCATGGCCTACGGCTATATCAACTACACCGCCATGCTGGCCGCCGTGGCCGGGCTCCCGGCATGCAGCGTCAAGACGGTGGACGAGGCCAGCGGCGTTCCCTCCATCCAGAGCCATATGGAGACCTACCGCAGCGCCAACTGGCTTTTCAGCGTCATGCGGGCCCAGAATTGGGAGGTCAACAAAGACGAGGTGGCCCTGGAGACGGAGATGACCGTGAAGGCCGTCAGCGCCATCGTGGACAAGGTGCTGGAGCTGGGCGACGGGGATATCTGCGTGGGCACCGTGAAGGCCATCGAGGCCGGCGTGCTGGACTCTCCCTTCTCCATCAACTACCATCCCCGGGACCTCTGCCTGGGGGCCAGGGACCTGCATGGGGCCTGCCGCTATCTGGATTTCGGCAACATCCCCGTGCCGGAGGACGTGAAGGAATACCACCGGGAAAAGCTCCATGAGCGGGAACTGGCGGAGGGCAGCAAGCTGGGCTTCAACACCTCCATCGCCGACTTCTGGTGCCTGAGCCGGGGGAAGATCACCGGCGTCACGGAGGTCAGCCCCTATGAGGCGGAGGCGATGTCCTTCAAGCCGGAGATCGAGGCGAAGCACCCCACGGTCATCACCGGCACCGTGGGCGTGGACAGCCACGTCATCGGCACCAAGATCGTCAGCCGCGTCCTGGGGCAGTACGGCTTCAAGGTAGTGGCCCTGGGTGCGCAGACCAGCGTGGAGGACTTCATCAAGGCCGCCCAGGAGACCGACGCCTGCGCCATGCTCATTTCCAGCCTCTACGGCATGGCGGAGATGGACTGCCTGGGCTTCCGGGACAAGTGCGTCGAGGCGGGCGTCGGGGATATCCTGCTGTATATCGGCGGCATCCTGGGCGTGGGCGTCCGGGATTTCAAGGAGGATGAAGCCCGGTTCAAGGACCCGAAGATCGGCTTCGACCGGGTCTATCCCCCGGAGACGGATGTGGAAAGGGACATCGTGGACCTCTGCAAGGACCTGAAAGCGAAAGGACTTCTGTAATTTGTCCGACAAACGGATCTTTATCGACTTCGGAAGCACCTTCACCAAGGTGGTGGCCTTCGACCTGGAGCGGGAGACCCTCCTGGGCCGGGTCCAGGCCCCCAGCACCGTGGATACGGATGTGAACCTGGGCCTGGACCGGGCGCTTCATGCGCTGCGGCAGCGCGTGGCGGTGGAGGAAAAGGATATTGCTTCCGCCCTGGCCTGCTCCAGCGCCGCCGGCGGGCTGCGCATGGCCTGCATCGGCCTGGTGCCGGAATACACCACGGAGGCGGGGCGGCTGGCGGCCCTGGGGGCCGGGGCCAAGGTGGTGGGCGCTTTCTCCTACGAAATGACGCGAAGCGAGCTGCGCGCCCTGGAAGCCCTGGAGGCGGACATCGTCCTCCTCACCGGGGGCACCGACGGGGGCAACAAGCGCACCATCCTCCATAACGCTTCTCTGCTGGCCGCCTCGGAGCGCATCCGCAACATCATCGTGGCAGGCAACAAATCCGCCGGGGACGAGCTGCGGGATATTTTCGCCGGCAGCGGCCGGAACGTGGTCTTCACGGAAAACGTCATGCCGGAATTCGGCAGGCTGAACATCGAGCCGGTGAACGCCGTGATCCGGGAGATGTTCATCAGCCGGATCACGGAGGCGAAGGGCGTGGACAAGGCCCGGCAGCGCATCGGCGACGTGGTGATGCCCACCCCCTCGGCGGTGCTGGCCGGCGCGAAGGTGCTGGCCGACGGCACCTATGGGGAAGCGGGCCTGGGTCCCCTGATGGTGGTGGACGTGGGCGGCGCCACCACGGACGTTTACAGCGTGGCGGAGGGCGTCCCCCGGAAGGCGGGCGTCAGCTACGTTGGCCTGCCGGAGCCCTATGCCAAGCGCAGCGTGGAGGGCGACCTGGGCCTCTTTCACAATCTGGACACCCTCATGGCCCTGGCCGCGGAGGAGCACCTGGAATTCCAGGGGGGCGAGAGCCGGGAGGAGGTGCTTTCCGGCCTGCGAAGGGTGCTGGGCGTCCCCGCCGGGGACAGTCAGACCAGGGACCAGCTGCTGCTGAGCCGCCTGGCCGTGAAGACCGCGGCGGACCGGCACGTGGGGCGGCTGGAATGCCGCATGACCATGAACGGCGAAACCTGGTTTCAGCGGGGCAAGGACCTGACGGAGCTGAAAACCGTGCTGGGCGCGGGAGGGCCCCTGGCCTTCAGCGCGGACCCCCTGTATGTGCTCCGGGGCGCGGCGGACAGTCCGGACCCCGCCGTCCTCAAGCCGAAAGCGCCCCGCTTCCTCCTGGACAGGCGCTACATCCTCTTTGCCGTGGGGCTCCTGAGCCTGACGGAGCCGGAAAAGGCGCTGCGGATCTTCAAAAAATACGTCGCGGAGCTCGCTCCGGCAGAATAAAATCGAGGCTCGACCATGACGGTCGAGCCTCGTTACATTCATCGGCGCTTACTTTGTGAAGCGGAATGCGAAGGTCTTGCTCACGGGATAATCCGGGTCGGCGGCGGCAATGGTGTCCGTGTACTGCTGGCTCGCCTTGAGGTTCTTGGCAATGAGCCGGTCGTAGCGCTCGCCGCTCTCCAGGAGATAGGTGATATAATACTTGCCGTCGCTGTAGACGGTATTCACCGTGCCGGCCTCCGCGCCGCTGAACACGAACTCCTCCACCGCCTGTTCGGCGAGCTGCCCCATGACCACGTTCTCATGGAGGCCGCCGGCACGGTTTTCGCCGGAGGTGTCGTACTGATCCGCAAGGGCCGCGAAGTTATCCTCCGTGGGGTCCTCGTTGTAGGCGGCCAGGATATCGTCCACGGTCTTCTGGGCGGCCGCCCGGGTGACGTCGGTGATCTCACCCAGCTGCTCGTCGTTTTCCACGTTGATGGTGATGCCGCGGAAATTGGCGATGTTATAGGAATTGTCGTTGCGCTCCAGGAACAGGAGCACGTAATAGCCGGTGCTGAACTCGATGACGGTGGTATCCCCCTCCTGCCGGGCAGGGTCCGTCAGCCAGGCGCGCCATTCGGTGTTGGAGATGCCCGTGGGAGACGTGAGGCGGCGCAGGCAGGCGTCCTCCTTCTCATAGTCGGCCTTCTGATCCTCCGGCGCGAAGCGGTAGACCGCGTCGGCAAAGGCGGCCTTGTCCCGGGCGGAGGCGATCTCATTGGCGGTATCCTTCGCCTGGGCCTTGGCGGTCTCGGCGTCGATCCCGGCCTCCTCGTCCGCCTGGGCGTTCACCGTATAGGTCATGAAGCTGACCAGGTCGTAATCGTTGCAGACGGAGTCATAGTATTCGTCCAGCTCCGCCTCGGTGTAGGAATCCATCCACTTTTCATTGAGATACTGGCTGTAGTAGCTGGCCCGATAGGTCTTTTCCAGCAGATCGCGCAGGCGCTTCTCCGTCACGCCCTTGCCGTACAGCGCGCGGATATAGGCCCGGTAGTCGCTGTAGTTGTTGCTGGCGGCGGCGGACTTGAGGGATTCGATGTGGCTGCTGATCTCCTGCCGCTGGGCGGAAGACAGCTCCCAGCCCTCCTTGTCGGCCATGTCGTTGAGGATGGTCATCTGCTTCAGGCTGTCGATGGCCTGACCCTCGAAATAATCCGCCCAGGTCTGATCCTCGCTGTACTGCTGCTTGTCCAGGGGCTGGGTGGTATCCAGGAACATGGAGGCATAGCTGCCGTAGGTGTTGGAAAGATTGGTATAAGTGTTGTAATACGTGTTATAGTATTCGTAGTTGAAATCGGAGGCGGTATAGCCGGCATGGCCGATCTTCAGCGCGTTCACGCCGGTGTAGAACAGATTGGAGTTGAAGATCAGGCCCAGGACCAGCAGCACGACCACCACGGCGACGACGATGCCGGTGATGAGCTTTTTGCGCTTTTTGGTCTTGAAGGTCTCCTTGGCGCGGACCTGGCGCTTTTCCGTTCCGTCGCTCCGCTCCTCAAAGCGTTTCTTTTTCTCTCTGGAAGCACTCATTGGTTCATCCATCCCTTTTTCAGTTTGCTTATGATGATAGCTGAACTATTATAAGCATTACGCCCGCTGATTGCAAGCATAATCCGTCTGTTTTTGGAATCTTCCCCTCCTTCTTCCCCTGTCGAGGGCAAAGGAGCGTCTCCGGCGCTTGTTTTTTGCAGCTTCCTATGATATAGTATGATATTGTAAGTTACTGTCAGGGAAAGGATCGGCCATGGCAAAGCGAATGCTTGTCGTCCGCAATCCGAAAGCGGGCAGCTTTCTCAGCCAAAACCTGTTTCTGGAAGCGGCGGGCGTCATTTTCAAGAACGAGGACTTCAACGTCTATGTCTACACCACCACCGGCCGGGGGGACGCGACCCGCATCGCCCAGGAGGAAGGCCCGGGGGTGGACCGCATCGTGGCCTTCGGCGGGGACGGGACGCTCAGCGAGGTCATCAACGGGGTCATGCGCCTGCCCGCCAAGGACCGGCCGGTGCTGGGCTATATCCCCGCCGGGACTACCAACGATTTCGCCTCCGGCGTGGGCCTCAGCCGCAATATCGTCAAGGCGGCGGAGACGGTGCTCAGCGGCATCCCCACGCCCCTGGACGTGGGCCAGTTCGGGCACGATCGCTATTTTTCCTATGTGGCCTCCTTCGGCACCTTCACCAAGGCCAGCTACTCCGCCCCCCAGGACATGAAAAACGCCCTGGGCTACGCCGCCTATCTGCTGGAGGGGCTGCGCAGCCTGGCGGATATCCGCAGCATCCCCCTGACCGTCACGGCGGACGGGAAAATCTATGAGGACGAATTCATTTTCGGCGCCGTCTCCAACGCCATGAGCGTGGGCGGCGTGATGAAATACAATTACGAGCAGGTGAATCTCAGCGACGGGCTGTTCGAGGTGCTGATGATCCGCACCCCCAAGAACCTGACGGAGATCCAGAACATGCTGGGAGACGCGGCCAACCGCAACTATGCGGAAAGCCCCCACATCCTGTATCAGAAGGCCCGGAAGGTCCACATCCATTCGGACCAGCTCCTGGCCTGGACCGTGGACGGAGAGGCCGGCGGCGAAACCACGGAGATCGACGTCCGCAACTGCAAACGGGCGATACAAATCCTTACGCCAAAGGAGAAGGAATATGCTTGAGATCAAGGGACTGAGCTATCATGTGAGCGACGACGCCGGGGACAAGGACATCCTCAGCGACGTCGACCTGGAAATAAAGGACGGGGCCTTCGTCGTGGTCACCGGTCCCAACGGCGGGGGCAAGACCACCCTGGCCAAGGCCGTCATGGGCCTGGTGCAGCCCACGGCGGGCAGCATCCTCTTCGACGGGACAGAGCTCATGGGCAAGAGCGTCACGGAGCGGGCCCGCCTGGGGGTGTGCTACGGCTTCCAGCAGCCGCCCCGCTTCAAGGGCCTGCAGGTGACGGAGCTTTTGAGCATCGCCGCGGGGAAAAAGCTTAGCGCCAACGAGTGCTGCGCCTATCTCACCAAGGTGGGCCTCTGCACCGAGGATTATCTGGACCGGGAGATCGACGCCTCCCTCTCCGGGGGCGAGGTGAAGCGCATCGAGATCGCCTCCCTCCTGGCGCGCAACGCCAAGCTGATGATCTTCGACGAGCCGGAGGCGGGCATCGACCTGTGGAGCTTCGTGCGCCTGACCCAGACCTTTGAAAGCCTGCACAAGCGCTCCGACAGCACCATCATCGTCATCTCCCACCAGGAGCGGATCATCCGCCTGGCGGACGAGGTGGTCCTGGTGGCCGGAGGGCGGGTCACGGCCAGGGGCTCCTTTGACGAGGTGATGCCCCTGATGGACGCGGAGGATATGACCTGCGCGCTGAAGGAGGCCTGAACATGGGAAAGCTGAGCCAGATCGAACTGAATATGCTCAAGGCCATCGCGGACCTGCACAAGATCCCGGAGGGGGCCTACAACATCCGCGCCGACGGCGTCAGCGCCGGGCGCAATTCCACGGAGCATATCGAGATCGTTTCCAAGACGGACAAGCAGGGCATCGACATCATCGTGAAGCCCGGCACGAAAAACGAGAGCGTCCACATCCCGGTCATCATCTCCAAGACCGGGTATGAGGAGCTGGTCTACAACGATTTTTACATCGGCGAGGACTGCGACGTGGTCATCATCGCCGGCTGCGGCATCCACAACTCCGGCTGCAACACCTCCAAGCACGACGGCGTCCACACCTTCCATGTGGGCAAGGGCTCCCGGGTGAAGTATGTGGAGAAGCACTACGGCGAGGGCGAGGGCACCGGGGAAAAGGTCATGAACCCCCAGACGGTGATCTACCTGGAGGAAGGGGCCTATATGGAGATGGACACCACCCAGATCCGGGGCATCGACTCCACCAAGCGGGAGACCACCGTGGAGGCCGGGCCCGGGGCGGAGATCGTGGTGCTGGAAAAGCTCATGACCCACGATAAGCAGAGCGCCGTCAGCGATATGACCATCCACCTAAACGGGGACGATTCCCGGGGCCGGGTCATCTCCCGCAGCGTGGCCCAGGGGGAAAGCCGACAAGTCTTCCACCCCAACATGGAGGGCAACGCCCGCTGCTTCGGCCATGTCCAGTGCGACACCATCATCATGGGGGACGCCAAGGTCAGCTCCATCCCCGCCATCAGCGCCAACCACGTGGACGCCCAGCTCATCCACGAGGCCGCCATCGGGCGCATCGCCGGGGACCAGCTCATGAAGCTCATGACCCTGGGCCTCAGCCCGGAGGAAGCGGAAGAGCGCATCCTGGCGGGATTTTTGAAGTAAGAAAACGAATATTTACAGGGCGAAGAGGCCGCATGCCCCTTCGCCCTGTTTTGTCATTCTGTCCAGTCTTCCACTGAAAGCCCCGGCACCCGGCGGAATTCGCCTGTATTGTGGGTCACGATGGGGATGGAGCGCGTCAGCGCCTGGGCCGCGATCAGGATATCGTAAGGCCCGATCCCCATACCCTTTCGCTCCAGGTATCCCCGTATCTTTGCCGCGGTCAGCGCATCTTCCGTCGTAAACGGGAGGATGCGGAACGGCGCGAGAAACATCGCCAGCTTTTGTCTGGTTTTTTCTCCCCATTTGCTTTTCTCCGCACCATATTCCAGCTCATAGACCGAGAGTGCAGACAGGCAGAGCTCAGACGGTTCCAGGGAAAGCAGCTTTTCCGTGAGCTGGGGATGGGTATGCTTCATGAAATGAATGCATACGTTGGTGTCCAGAAGGAACATTACAGGGCCTCCCGCTCAGGGATTTCTTCCCATGAGGGCTGTTCTCTGTCGTTCATAAAGTCCTCCGGAAACGTCCCGATCACCTGACGGACCGGCGCCCAGGGATCGTCTGCCGGATAAGCGATATAGATGTCGCCGATCTTGTTGATGCAGTATTCCTTTTTATCCGTCCGCATATCCTGTGGAATGCGGAGGGCCTGGCTGTTCCCATTTTGAAACACTCTGGTTTTCAGCATCGTCGGAGCCTCCTTTTCTGTGTGTATAGTTCGTGTGTACGCTTACAGTATACGCAAAAGGGCGGAGAATTGCAAGTGCTTTCTGTTCGGTTTTTTCTCACCGGAGGATATGTCAGATGGTTCAAGAAACTTGACACAGGCAGAAAAGACGCCGCCGGGGTGACCCCGGCGGCGCTTTGATTGATTAGTCTGGACCCGGCCCTGCGGATTCTCCGCTTCCATCCTCCAGCAATCCGATCAATTGGAAAAGCAGATGGTCATAAATCTTCAAAAGCTGCTGATTTGTTGCCTCGCGGGAGGCTATGATCCGCCCCACCGCATCGGCTGCGGAGGCTACGGGATTCGGCCCGGCTATGTCGTCCACCGGGCGTTTCCCGGACGTGATCCCCAGGAGGGAATCCAGCGCGTCGTGGATATAGGCGGTATCATTTTGGAGCGCGGACATCTGCGCCAGGATATAAGGGACGGAGAATTCAGCGGTCCCGGCTGCTTTTTCCGCAAGTGCGGCTTTGGGAGAAGCGTCGGCGCGAGGTGCGGCTTCCTGTACGTTTTTATCGGTCATGAGGTGTTCCTCCAAATCGCTGAAATTCGGCGGACACGCCAGACAGATCGTGTTTTCGGAAATGAAGCGTGCCCGACCGTTTTTGACAAGACCTTTTGCCCGCTTGGGGTAGGTCGCTTCATATCTGTTTCCGGATTCGTCTACCACAATGATGTTTTTTTCGATGGGTGTCTTCCCCCTTGTCATAGACCGTAAACCGCCGTTTTTTGTGATGGGTGCCCGCCCCTGGTTTACAGATTCAAAATACACTTTTTCCAAATACTTGTCAATCTGTTTTCACTATAAGCATTTTCTCACAGCCGATCATACTTCCGAATCAATATCACCCGGATCG
>JAEEGF010144781.1_pt1 | contig 13478 bp, 9 predicted proteins | sample 9134171 | NCBI WGS metagenome assembly JAEEGF01 (sample SAMN16246542, study PRJNA631951) | gut metagenome | biome: gut microbiome; feature: rumen; material: AP-attached | host: Bos | place: Iran: Karaj | collected 2018-10
TGACCGGAAAGCCTGCGGCGAAAGAGAATCTCGCATACACGGGCGGCGCTCAGGCGCTGATCACTGCCGGTTCGGCAAGCGGTGGCACGGTTGTGTATGCTTTGGGAACCGGAGGCCCCGCGCCCGCATGGAACGCGTATTCCACCACAATCCCTACTGCGGTGAATCCGGGCACCTATTATGTTTATTACTATGTTCAGGGGGACTCATCCCATATGGATACGGTCCCGCAGAATGTGAAGGTGGAGATCGGGAAGCAGGATATCACGATGACCATTGAGCCAGAGGCAAAGGCACTTGTCTACAATGGTCAGCCTCAGCAGCTGATCACTGCGGGAAAGGCATCTTTCGGAACGATCCGATACGCAGTAACGTCCATTCGGAATTACGAGGAACCGGCTGACAGTGACTACTCCACCGAAATCCCTACCGCAACCGATACCGGAAGTTACATGGTATGGATTAAAGTGGCCGGGGATGCATATCATAATGACTATGAAGACTGGGTTTTTCCGGGTATCCAAAAGCAGTCTGTAACCATTGACCCGAAGCCGGAGGGAAAGGAATTGTACTACACCGGCGAACCGCAGGAGCTGGTGACCCCCGGAAAGGCTTCCTACGGACAGGTGCTGTATGCGCTGAGAAATGAAAACTGGGATTGGCCGGATGCAAGTGAATTCTCCACCACGATACCGACCGGGACGGAAGTGGGAACGTATTATGTCACCTATACCACCATGGAGGATGAGAATCATGTGAGCGTGATTTCAGGAACGGTAGGTGTTTCAATCCGTCCAGCAGAGGAGAAACCTTCAGATGATCCCAACCCCGGACAGGTGGTCACGCCCTCCGGTCTTTCGGATTACATTGAGAATGCAAACCTGACCTGGGTCTATTCCAACTATAAGGCTTACTGGTATGAGAACAATTATCGTCAGGGTACCCTGACCGATACCCAGGGCATCCTCGGTTTTGGTACCAATCGCGGCCGCGAGATTTATGACAGCGCGTCCAACGGATGGTACTGGCTGGATTCCGTTTATGACGGCGCCAAGGCGGAAGGTAAGGAAGTCTGGATCCCTTATGTGTATCAGGATGAGCTGGCGGCTGCGGAAGATGGGTACGGCCGCTATGCCAAGGGCATAAACGATGAAGAGACCATTGCCAGAATGGCTTCCTGGAGCATCAATGATGAAGCCGACATGTCGGCGCAGGTGGCAGATGCCATCCGGAATCACACCGGCAAGTGGGTTCGTTATGACGAAAACGGTGCGATGCTGAAGGGCTGGGTGACTATCACCGGTGATCTGGCTCTTTGTTACCCGGACCAGGAAGGTAACGTATATTATTACGATCAGAAGACCGGCCTCATGGCGAAAGGGTACCTCACCATCGGCGGAGTCCTGCACTACTTTGACGAGACCACCGGCGTGATGCAGTGGTAAAAACAAATACCACATTGTTTGACGAACGTTAAACAATGTGGTATTTTTATGCTGTGAAGATATATTTGACAAGCGTCAAATAAAGAGGTGTTTGCTATGGCTGATTCCAGAGTGTACAGAGATCTGCAGGATCTACGGTATCTGAAATGGTCTCATGCCCGGAATTCCAGCGGGACGGCGGGAACATTCCTGAAGTCGGAGGCTGTGATCGGCGGGAAGAAGAGATATTATAAGCTTTCCAATTTTGATCCGGAAGCGGGCGTGGTGGGGCACGAGTGCGTCAACGAACTGATCGTGGATCGGTTCCTGAACCTGCTGCAGGTTCCCCATATCCATTACGACCTGATCCATGCGCTGATCGAGGTGGAGGGGAGAGAGTACGAGACCTACCTGTGCTGCTCGGAGGATTTTAAGGAGCGCGGGGAGAGTAAGATGCCCCTGGATAATTTCTTCGGCGAGAATGCCCGCAAGGGCGAGTCACATTATGAGTTCTGCGAGCGGATGGGGTGGCACGAGTTCATCGATCAAATGCTGGCGGTGGACTATCTGATCCTGAATCGGGATCGGCATGGAGCAAATATTGAAGTCCTGCGGAAGGCAAGAGAGAAGTCTATACGATTGGCTCCGCTTTTTGATCATGGCCTGTCTCTGGTCTATTCCTGTGCTTCCGAGGAAGAGGTTCGGAAGTTTGATGTGAAGGCGGACAAGTCTTGCCAGAATTATATCGGGTCCCGATCCTGTTATGAGAATCTGGCCCTGATCCGGGATAAGAGATCCGTTTTCCCGGGGGCGCTCCGGGAGGAGGATCGAAAGGAACTGCTCCGGGATCTGGAGGAAGTGCTGCCGAAGGTGTATTTGGATAAGATCTGGAAGATGATCTTCACAAGGTATCAAATCTATGAAACACTATGAGCTGTATGATGGGGATCTGGGGCGGTCCGTGGGAACGCTTCTGTCCTATGAAAAAGACAAGAATGTCATAATTGAGCTGGAGGATAATCTGGATGAGTGGACGGCTCCTTTCCTTTTCGCAACCCGCGTAAAGAAGGGTGTGTTCACAATGCCAAGAGATTTGAGCATGAAATGGATCCGGGAGCGGGTCATCCCCAGCGGGCGGCAGAACATTGCGGCGATCCTGCGGAATTACAACCTGAAAGAGTATGATGAGATGAAGCTTCTGGAGTTGTCCGGTGGCCATTCTTCTCAGGATGCGATCGTACTTCGGAAGCAGGAGGAACTCCCGGAGTATGTCCGGCAGCGGATGCAGAGAAATGTGACGGGTGTCTTCCCCACCGGGGAGCGGAGTCTGGTGTGTTTCTTCGCGGATGAGACGATGCGGAAGATCGATCTGAATACTCTGTCGGATCTGGAGGATGTGGAGAAGGTACTTCGGAATGAAGAACTCTTCCGTTCTGTCACCATTGGCAGCGGGGGGTATTACATCTCCTTTGGAAATACTATCGATCTTCCGGCAGCAGTCCTGTACGAAGCAGGGGTGGAGATCCCCCTGACCCGGGATGACTTCGTGTCCTTTGCTCAAAACAATATTGTGGACACCACGGAGGCAGGCATCCTCTTGGATTGCAGCCGCCAGAACCTGTCCTATCTCATCCGTAAGCAGAAGCTGACCCCGGTGAAGACCGACACCGGCGGAAACCTTTACCTCAAGGAAGACGTGCTGAAGACCAACTGGTGAGATTCACCTACTTTTCAAAGTTTATCTTAAGTTGCCCTCACTGACACGCTGTGATACACTAAAGCAGGTGGCGAATCCGACATCACGGCAGAACCTCTTGGAAAATTGCCACCGGATAAGGAGAAAACAGATGTCCAAGATCAATATCCCCGATGGGTATAAGCCGGTGCTGGGGCTCCGGGAGACCCAAATCGCAATCAAGGAAGTGAAGGATGAGTTCCAGCGGGAGCTGGCGACTCAGCTGAATCTGCACCGTGTGTCCGCGCCTTTGTTCGTGACGCCGGAGAGCGGACTGAACGATAATCTGAACGGCGTGGAGCGCCCCGTTTCCTTCGAAGTCAAGGAGCTTCCGGGACGGAGCTTTGAGATCGTGCACTCTCTGGCAAAGTGGAAGCGCATGGCGCTGGGCCGCTACGGCTTCGCAGTGGGCGAGGGCCTGTACACGGATATGAACGCAATCCGCCGGGATGAGGATACGGATAATATCCACTCGGTCTATGTGGACCAGTGGGACTGGGAGAAGATCATCACCAAGGAGCAGCGCACCGAGGAGACTCTGAAGGAGACGGTGAAGGCTGTGTATGACGCACTCCGCGTGACGGAGAAGTACATGTCCAACCGTTACAGCCACATCGAGTGCATTCTGCCGGAGCAGATCACCTTTGTGACTTCTCAGGAGCTGCTGGACAAGTATCCCGGACTGGATGCAAAGCAGAGAGAGTATGAGGCTGCGAAGGAGTACGGTGCTATCTTCCTCATGAAGATCGGCGACCTGCTGTCCGACGGTCAGAAGCATGACGGCCGTGCGCCGGACTATGATGACTGGCAGCTGAACGGCGATATCATTGTTTACTATCCTGTGACGGATATCGCTCTGGAGCTGAGCTCCATGGGTATCCGTGTGGACGAGGTGTCCCTTGCGGAGCAGCTGAAGAAAGCGGGCTGCGAGGAGCGTGCGGAGCTTCCCTTCCAGAAGGCAGTTCTGGAGAAGAAGCTTCCCTACACCATCGGCGGCGGTATCGGACAGAGCCGTATCTGTATGTTCTTCCTGCGCAAGTGCCACATCGGCGAGGTGCAGGTATCTGTCTGGCCCCAGGACGAGGTGGAATTCGCGAAGGAAAAGGGCGTCATCATTCTGTAAGGATGGCGCGGGAGACATTACATGAAGTTAGGAAACACCATAAAGGCGAATAAGGCGCGGATCCTGTTTGCGTTGCTGGTGGCCATTGCGCTGGGACTGGATGCCCGAAGGGAAGCTGCCTCCATGGCAGAAAACCTGATCACGAACCAGCTGCTTGGCCCCGCAGTGTGCATGGTGACGGTGGGAGCCTACGGGCTCCGGAATCTGCGGAAGCCTTATTATATTCTGGTGAGCATCCTCGGCATTTTGAGTACCATCGGAGGCGGCGTGTTCTGGTATTATCACCAGACCGCCGGCTTTGTCGCGTATTTTACCATGGTGCCTTTGAACATCGGGTTCCTGCTGATCGTTTACGGACTGATGGTGGAGCATGCTTTTTTGAAAAAGGACATGGAGTTCAAGCTGGCGAAGTGGGAGATCGCGGCCATCGTCTGTGCGGTGGGAATGGTGCTGGCGGTGAACGAGGCATTCTGGCCCCTGTACTATCTGGGAATGGCGTTCCCTCTGTGGCACGCACCCTTCACGCGGGAGCAGAAGACACAGGCGCTGGATGGTGCGTTGGACGGCGTGCTGCTGGGCTTTTTCCTGATCCAGAGTTTTGCATATTACAACCGGCCCTATGATGTGATCCGCTATGTGGGGACCTGGTTTGGTTCCAATATGAACGCCCTCTTTTATCTGGAGGTGCTGGCGGCCATCGCGGGGAAGTATTTCCTTGCAAGGCTGCGTTACCGCAAGAACCCGACAAAGACCGGAAAGTTCTGGATCGTGTGGCATTGGATCTTTCTCGCCGGAACAGTGGATTTCATCCTGTTCACCATGGGACGGACGGCCCTCGGTGTGGCAGGGGTGATGATCCTGCTGCTGGGCGTGCTGGGAGCTCTGCGATGTCTGAAGGATAAGTTCGGCTGGGTGGCGCTGCGGGCGGTGCTCTTCGGAGCGGCTGTTTTAGCGGGACTGCCCATTGTCTATTGGACGATCCGTTATATTCCCGCTTATTGTGATCACCCGCTTTATTACACCGGAGAGTGGAGCGATGATAAGGTTCCGCCCCGGGCCGATGTGGACGATCCCCGGTATGTGCAGTTCGGGGATGCGCTGCAGGCTATGTTCGGGCGTATTGTGGGTCCCGACGGATTCATTCATGTTTCAGAGGCGGAGAGCGAGCCGGTTCTCACAAAGATCAAGCTGGCGTCTGCCGGCGATGAGATGCCCATCGGTACCACCGGTGGCATCGAGGACCTTTCGGAGGCGGAGCTTTTGCTGCTGGCCATGGATGATCTTGGCGGCGAAGATCTGGAGGGGTATCTTTGGACCTTCCGGGCGGACATGATCATGGGAGATGAGGCGACCATGGACCTCAGCGGGACCTACGGCTTCAAGTACATCCCGAAGCCTTCCAATTTTTCCGCCTGTGCAAGACTCATGGTGTACAAACTGTACTTCTCGAACCTGAATCTCATCGGACATCGGAATTATGATTCATATTTCGAGACAAGACTACTGTCCGTGTACCACGGACACAACCTGTTCGCCCAGTGGATGTATCTTTTTGGAATCCCCGCGGGGGGACTGGCTGTGCTGTTGCTGATCTACGGTATCATCCGGAGCCGGCAGCTCTTTGGACGGAAGTGTCCGGATGCGCTGGTGTGCCTCCTGTTCTATGTGGTGCATGTGGGATTCGGCATGCTGGAATGTGCCTTTTTCCCGGGCCAGGCCATCATCTTTTTCTCCTGCCTTATGCCGTTCTTCCTGATGGCCATGGAGCAGGGAAGCCTGTGGGCAGAATATTTACCTGAGGAGAATTGATCGGAATGAAAGCTTTGGAAAAAGCTTCGGATAATCGACAGAACAAGGCCGGATGGATCATCGCGGCGGCAGTGGCGGTATGCGCACTGGCGGCGCTGTGTATCGCCGGCTTCCTGTACGTTCAGGGGAAGGAGCTTCGGGAGGATCTGAAGCGCCTGGAGCAGGGAAATTATGGATTCGTCTACCTGTCCATGAGCCCGGTGGATACTCTGTCGGAGGAAGAGATCCGCTTTTATTACGGCTGCGAGATGTTTCGGACGGAAAGGCCCATGACCTCTGTGGAGGAAATTCGGAAATATCTGAAGATCCTGGCAGACGGGCAGCCCGATCTTCGGTATCTGTATCTGGGGATCCGGCCGGATCTGGTGTCCTTCGAGGAACTGGCAGGTTCGGAGGAGTATGGGAGATTGTTGGAAACCCATCCGGAGCTTCGGCTGGTGTTTCATCCTTCCTATCCTTCCGTGGAATACTGGAAGGTTCTCTCGGAAGAGGAGTGCATGAAGGAACTGACGGCTTACGGGGATTTCCTTTCCGCGGTTTCGGAAGCCGGGACGGCGTATTTTTATGGCGGTGCCGAGTGGTTGGTGAGCAATCCGGAGCTGTATGCGGAGGAGTTCTGCCTGCGGGAGGATCTGACGCTGCCGCTGCTGGAAGCGGATGGGTATCAGGTGACGGCGGACAGCTGGATGGATCTGGCGGCGGACCTTCGGGAAGTGGTGCTGAAATACCGGGAGGGAAACGTCTCCTATCCGGATCTTTCGGACACGAGAGTGGTGATCTTCGGAGACAGTATCTTCGGCAATTTTACGGATGATCTGGGATCTGCGAAGATCCTGCAGCGGACCACGGGGGCGGAGGTGTACAACCTCGCCATCGGCGGAGCCAGCTGGTGTCGGAAGAAGCCGGAGGACATGTGCATCGGGGACGAGATCGATCTGCTGCTGGGAACTTCCGAAAAGGAAGAGCCCCGGGAGGATTACGCGGCAGCCCGCGCTTTGCTGGGGGCTGCGGATGGAAAGAAGACGGTGGTCCTCGTGGAATTCGGGGTCAATGATTACTTTGGCGGGTTTGAGATGGGCACAGCGGATTCTGGGGAGGAAGGCACTGTGCTGGGAAGCATGAATGTCAACCTCGCAAGGCTTCGGGAGATTTACCCGGATGCGGAGATCGTTGTGTTGGCACCCGGTGAGATCCGGCAGTTCTCCTTCGGAGAAGACAGTAAGGCGGAGGGCGCCGGGACTTTGGCGGATTATCGCGCGGCGATCTTGAGTCAGGCGGAGGCGCAGGGCCTCCGGACGGTGGATCTGGCCGAGACGCTGGATACGCCCCGGGAGGAGCTGTACAAGATCATCACCGACGGCACGCATCTCAACGAGCGGGGGCGGTTCCTGCTGGCTGTGAAGCTGGGAGAGCTGCTGGCGGAGTAAGGATGGAAGGAGCATCGGGAGAACCGGGAATGCGGGGACTGAGATGCGCAAGAATTTTTTATGGGAAATCGGAATGAATCCGGCCGAATGAAAATCGAATACTTCGTCTCGGCGGTGCTGCTGCTGGCGTATGTGGGGGCCTGCTACTTCCTGTTTTATCGGCAGGCCATGAACGCCTATGCCAATTCCATGGTGGGAAACGGGCCTTACTATTCGGACGTGCTGGCCTATATCCAGCAGGCCATGGGATACCGGAGCGGGTACACCTTTACCTATCCGGTGTATTTCAACATGATAGCGTTCTGCTCCCTGTTCCTTCCGGTGGAGGTGTCGACGGCACTGGTGACGACGCTGCTCTGTGGCGGAAGCGTGGTGCTGGTGGCGTATTATGGGAGGAGGTTCCTTGGCTCCGCGGGAGTTCGGGGCAGCGCGGCCGGTGGTGCTGACCGGGCATCTGCGGGGGTTCTGCTCCCCTTCCTGATGGCGCTGTCTCTGCACCTGATCTCCATGCTGTACCTGCCGACGGGTCAGTGGCATCTGAACCTCAACACCCGGTACATCGGTGTGTTTACGCCCAACCCGTACCACAATGCGACTTATTTGGCGGTGCGGTGTATATCCATTCCGGCGTTCTTCCTGTTTGTGGAATTGCTGGAGAGTTATGAGCGTGAGTTTTCCCTGAAAAAGGGGATCTGGTTCGGCTTCTGGCTGCTGATGACGGCGCTGACGAAGCCCAGCTTTACGATCATCATGGTGGCGGCCTGCGGGCTGTGGATGGCATGGCGCCTGATCCGGGAGAAGTTCCGGAATTTTGCCGGGACTCTGAGGTTGGGGTGCTGCTTTATTCCTACCTTTGTTGTGCTGCTCACTCAGTTTATGGGCACCTTCGGAGAACAGACGGAAAGCGGTTCCGATGCGGTCAGTTCGCTGTACCGGTCCCTGACCGGCATCATGCCACTCACCGGCGAGCTGGGAGTGACAGTGGCGGAGCGGTATCCGGAGTATCTGGGAACCGGTATGAACTTTGGATTCCTGGATGCCTGGAAGATCGTCTGCGGAAACATTCCGGTGGCGATCCTGCTGGCGGGTGCATTCCCTCTGGCAGCAGTGGTGGTGCCGGCATTTGAGAATTGGGCAGCGAAGCAGAGGGGTGAGGCAGGGTCTCGAGTGGACCTCGAGCCGGGTAGCGATGTCCAAGGGCATGCTTTTGGTGCCGCCTTCGGCAGAAACCTCTTGAACTTCAGCACTCTGTTTTATCTTTGCGGTCTGGCCTCCTTCGTCTTCCTTTACGAGCGGGGCGAGCGTTTCATTCACCTGAACTTCAGCTGGGGCTACATGCATGGACTGTTCACTCTTTCCATGGCGGGGCTGTTCCTGCTGGTGAAGGGAACGGTGCGGCACAAGCTGGGACGTGCCATCCTGTGGATCCTGTATGCGGCGCATCTCATCTGCGGTATCGGATATTTTGTATACCTGCTGATGGGTGGCAATTATCAGAGTTTTTAAAATCGGTGCTACTGTCTGAATCGGACGGTAGCACTTTTCCGGAAAATATGTTAGGATAGCGTGTAACGCTTTGGACGGAGCATCCGCCCGAAAGCATTTGTCATGGAATACGGGAAACATGAAATCGGCCGGATGGAGAGCAAACGGCCGCATTAGTCATGCTCCGAGAGGACAAACTTATGGAAAAAGAACAACTTGCAATCTTTGGCGGCACGCCGGTGCGGGCACAGGACAAGCGCATCGCATACGGAAAACAGTGCATTGAAGAGGATGATATCCGCGCGGTGGAGGAGGTGCTTCGCAGCCCCTTCCTGACGGGCGGCCCCAATATTGAGGGAGTGGATGCGGATCTTTGCGCGGTCACGGGAGCGAAGTATTCCGTGGTCTGCAGCAACGGTACGGCGGCCCTCCATATGGCATGCATGGCAGCAGGCATCGGCGAGGGGGACGAGGTCATCGTCAGCGCCATCACCTTTGCGGCATCCGCCAACTGCGTGCTGTACTGCGGCGGTACGCCGGTCTTTGCCGACATCCTGCCGGACACTTACAACATCGATCCTAAGTCCGTCCGGGAGAAGATCACTTCCCGCACCAAGGCGATCGTGGCGGTGGATTACACCGGCCAGGCCACAGAGCTGGACGAGCTTCGGGCCATCTGCGATGAGCACAACCTGATCCTCATCGAGGATGCGGCCCATGCCATCGGCACCAGGTATAAGGGACGCCCGGTGGGCTCCATTGCGGACATTACCTGCTTCAGCTTCCATCCCGTGAAGACGGTGACCAGTGGCGAGGGCGGTGCCTGTACCACCAACGATCCGGAGCTGTACAAGCGTCTGCACCTGCTTCGGAGCCACGGCATCACCCGCGATATGGATGAGATGGTGAACAAGTCCGACGATCCCTGGTACAACGAGCAGGTGATGCTGGGCTACAATTACCGCATGACGGATTTCCAGGCGGCGCTGCTTCGCAGCCAGCTGAAGAAGCTGCAGCGTTTTTCCGATCGCCGGAAGGAGATCGCTGCCCGGTATGACAAGGCCTTCGGGGACATGAAGGAGATCTTCCTTCAGGCTCAGAATCCGGATTCCGACACCACTCGTCACCTGTATGTGATCCGGCTGAATCCCGAGCACATCAGCTGCACGAGACGGGAATTCTTCGACGCCATGGTGGCGGAGGGAACGGTGCCCCAGGTGCACTATCTGCCGGTGTATCGGCATTCTTATTACGAGAAGCTGGGCTACAAGAAGGGCCTGTGCCCCGTGGCGGAGGCAACGTACGAGCAGATTCTGAGCATTCCTTTTTATCCGGCCCTGACGGATGAGGATGTGGAAGATGTGATCCACGTGATCAAGAAGATCGCTGCGTACTACAGTAAGTAAGGTTGAAGCCCGACGGACCATCGATCGGTACCGCCGGTTCAGCATAGAGTGGGGTGGAGGATCACCCTGCAAACGTATCAAAGAGAGTTAGGAGATTTCGTAACACAATGAGCAACACAAGTAATTTCGGTACTGTCGAGGAGCACAACATTCTCAAGGGACTTCTCGGCGCCATTGTCATGGGCACTGCTGCGTCCATGGTTTTCGTCATCATCGGATGCCTCGGCTATGTATCCGCATACATCGGCTTCCTGATGGCATTCGCCGCATGCTGGGGCTACCAGAAGATGGCCGGCAGCATCAAGGCTTATGACGCGATTTTCTGCGGACTCATCGCGCTGGGACTGGTGTTCCCCGCATGTCTGCTGGTAGAGAGCTACTGGCTGTATGATGAAGTGTTCAAGGAGATGGGCGTGTCCCTGCCGGACACCGTTCGTTCCATCGGCTGGCTGCTTGAGACCTATGAAGAGGTGAAGGATAGCTTCAGCTCCATGCTGGTATCCGGCCTGCTGTACACCGCGCTGGGCGTGGTCCTGTACATGTTCACCTTCTTTGCAGCCCGCAAGGCTGAGAAGCTGAACCAGGTGACCATCAACGAGCTTGGCAAGAAGAAGGGCCAGTGGATCGTGCTCCTGCTGATGTTCCTGGGCGTGGTCCTGTGCCTGGGCAGCGTGGTTCTGGGCGCAACTGTTCTGGACAACGATGCATTCTCCATCGTGGGTATTGTGGCACTGTTCGCCTGCATCATCGCCGGCTGCATTGTTTCTGTAAAGAGCCAGCCCGCAACCCTGACCTTCAACGATGAGGGACTGAACTACAACGACAAGAAGGGCAATGCCACCAAGAAGCTGGTGAAGTGGGACGATCTTTCCTCCTATGTGAAGGACGAGATCACCGGCGTCATCACCTTCACAAAGAAGGATGGCAACACCCTGACCTTCAATCCCGAGCGTTTCCCTGACCTCAAGCTGTTCTATGACAAGCTGGAGAGCCAGTTCGGCGCAGGCAACGATCCCTTCGGATACGGCAGCTCTGCATACGAAGCAAGCTTTAATCAGGATCAGTATCTTCAGTAATTCGACGCACAACAGGCAAAGGTAAAATGCGGAACAACGATAAGAAGATAAAACCTCATAAGTATCCGGTATCGCGGATCGTGGCGGTGTTGGCAGTGGACATTCTGACCAGCTTGCTGGCCTCTTTCCTGTCCATTTCCATCCGCTTTGATTTTGGACCGGTGATGGCACCTTTCTGGGAGCATTATCTGAAGAATATTCCCATGATCCTGTGCGTCACCATCCTGTGCTATATCGCGCTGCGGTTGTACCGCTCCATCTGGCGTTATGCCAGTGCCAACGAGCTGATCCGGATCATCGTCGCCACCTTCCTTGCGGCGGCAGTGATCTTCCTGATCTCCACACGGGTGACGGGATACCGTATGCCCCGGAGTTACTATGCATTCTACTGGGCCATCACCGCCATCTTCACTTCGGCGGTGCGGTTCAGTTACCGGGCGTTCCACATCATCGCGGACAACTTCACGGAGGGAGCCCGGGCGAAACGGAAAAACGTTATGGTCATCGGCGCCGGAGCCGCAGGCAATCTGATCCTGCGGGAGATCGAGTCCAGCGCTTATCTGAACATGAAGGTGAAGTGCATCATCGATGACAACGAGCTGACCCACGGCCGCACCCTGCGGGGCGTGCCCATTGTGGGCGGACGCCGGGACATCGGGCGGATGGCCAAGGCCTATGCCATCGATGAGATCATCTTCGCGATCCCTTCCGCAAATATGCAGGTGCGCCGGGAAATCCTCAGCATCTGTAACGATACCGGCTGTATGCTGAAGGCCATGCCGGGTATGTATCAGCTGATCAACGGTGATGTGTCCGTGGCGAAGCTGAAGGAAGTGGACATCGAGGATCTGCTGGGCCGGGAGCCTGTGCGGATCAACACGGAGGAAGTCCTCAACATGCACCGCGGCAAGGTGGTGCTGGTGACGGGCGGCGGCGGTTCCATCGGAAGTGAGCTTTGCCGGCAGATCGCAGGGCACGAGCCGAAGCAGCTGATCATCGTGGATATTTATGAGAACAATGCTTACGACATTCAGCAGGAGCTGCGGATGCGGTATCCGGAGCTGAATCTGGTGGTGCTCATCGCATCGGTGCGGAACGAAGCCCGGATGGACAAGATCTTCGAGACCTACCGTCCGGAGATCGTGTACCACGCGGCGGCCCACAAGCATGTGCCGCTGATGGAGGACAGCCCTAACGAGGCCATCAAGAACAATGTGGAGGGCACGCTGAAGACCGCAAAGGCGGCGGACAAGTACGGCACCGAGCGCTTCGTGCTGATCTCCACGGACAAGGCAGTGAACCCGACGAATGTGATGGGTGCATCCAAGCGGATCTGCGAGATGATCATTCAGCACATCAATGCACATTCCAAGACGAATTTCGTGGCAGTGCGGTTCGGCAACGTGCTGGGCAGCAACGGTTCGGTCATCCCTCTGTTCAAGAAGCAGATCCTGGAGGGCGGCCCTGTGACAGTGACGGATCCGGAGATCATCCGGTATTTCATGTCCATCCCCGAGGCGGTGTCCCTTGTGCTTCAGGCGGGCGCTTACGCCAAGGGCGGCGAGATCTTCGTGCTGGATATGGGCTATCCCATCAAGATCGCGGACCTTGCAAAGAACCTGATCCGGCTTTCCGGTTACAAGGTGGATGAGGACATCAAGATCGTCTACACGGGCCTGCGCCCCGGCGAGAAGATGTACGAGGAGCTGCTGATGGATGAGGAAGGCCTCAGGAAGACGGAGAATCATCTGATCTTCATCGGCAAGCCCATCGAGTTTGACGATGCCACCTTCGAGGAGCGGCTGCAGCGCATTTCCGCGGACGCCGAGAACGAAATGGCAGACATCCGGCCCGTGATCAAGGAACTGGTACCCACGTATCATTATGGGGAATAAGGGATTGAGAGAGTTGTGAGAATAGAAACACCTGAGCGGCGCACCGCTCAGGTGTTTTTTGATGCTTTTGCAGTGCTGGCGTGCTGCGGAAAGCATCA
>JAEEGF010610738.1_pt1 | contig 13474 bp, 10 predicted proteins | sample 9134171 | NCBI WGS metagenome assembly JAEEGF01 (sample SAMN16246542, study PRJNA631951) | gut metagenome | biome: gut microbiome; feature: rumen; material: AP-attached | host: Bos | place: Iran: Karaj | collected 2018-10
TCGACATGTCGCGACTCGAGGAACTTTGTGCCTGCCGCGCAGCCATAGCCCTGATCAGAGAGCGTGGCATGCAGCAGCTGATAGCCGATACCTATAGGGCTTGCAAGCAGTCACTCACCTCTCACCCCTCACCTCTCACCTCTGTTAATCACGTGCGCGCCATCTATGCACCGTTCAGCGTCGAAGAGATCAATCACAAGATTGTCGAGATGTTACGCCCCGAGGGCATGCAGGCTCCCATCCAGTTGGTCTATCAGAGCATCGAGGGGCTCCACGAGGCCTGTCCTCAGCATCCTGGCGACTGGTACTTCACAGGCCGTTACCCCACGCCCGGAGGTGTGCGCCAGGTGAATCAGGCGTTCGTGAATTATGTAGAACAAGTTTTGAAATTACAGTTATAAAAATAAAAGAAAGGATAGATTATGTGTGGAATCGTAGCAATACTGAATGTAAGAGAGCAGACGCAACAACTGCGCGACCAAGCCTTGAAGATGAGTCAGAAGATCCGTCATCGCGGCCCCGACTGGAGCGGCATCTATTGCGGTGGAAGTGCCATTCTCGCCCATGAGCGTCTGAGCATCGTCGATCCCGAGAGTGGCGGACAGCCCCTGTTCTCGCCCGACCGCAAGCAGGTGCTGGCAGTCAATGGCGAGATCTATAACCATCAGGAGATCCGTCGCCGCTATGCTGGTCAGTATGAGTTCCAGACAGGCTCCGACTGCGAGGTCATTCTCGCCCTCTATCGTGAGAAGGGCATCCACTTCCTCGAAGACCTCTCAGGCATCTTCGCCTTCGTGCTCTACGACGAGGAGCGCGATGAGTTCCTGATAGCCCGCGATCCCATTGGCGTCATTCCCCTATACATTGGCTACGATGCCGACGGCAAGGTGTATGTCGCCTCCGAACTGAAGGCCCTCGAAGGTCAGTGCGAGCGTTATGAGCCGTTCCTGCCCGGCCATTATTATTGGAGTGGTGATCCAGGCATGAAGCGCTATTACAAGCGCGACTGGTTTACCTATGCTGCCGTGCAGGATAATCCCGCCTCTGTCGAAGCCATCCATGATGCCCTCGAGGATGCCGTCCGTCGCCAGCTGATGTCCGATGTGCCCTATGGTGTGCTGCTCTCTGGCGGTCTCGACTCCTCAGTCATCTCTGCCATAGCCGAGAAATACTCCGAGATGCGTATCGAAGACGGCTCGCGCACCAAGGCCTATTGGCCGCGCCTCCATTCGTTTGCTGTCGGACTGAAGGGCGCTCCCGATCTGGCAAAGGCCAGACTGGTGGCCGATCATATCGGAACCGTTCACCACGAGATCAACTATACCATTCAGGAAGGTCTCGACGCCATCCGCGATGTCATCTACTTCATCGAGACCTACGATGTCACCACCGTCCGCGCCTCCACACCCATGTATCTGCTGGCGCGCGTCATCAAGTCGATGGGCATCAAGATGGTGCTCTCGGGCGAGGGTGCCGACGAGATCTTTGGCGGCTATCTCTATTTCCATAAGGCGCCCGATGCGAAGGCCTTCCACGAAGAGACCGTGCGCAAACTCGGCAAACTCTATCTCTACGACTGTCTGCGTGCCAACAAGAGCCTTTCGGCCTGGGGTGTAGAGGGCCGTGTGCCTTTCCTCGACAAGGAGTTCCTCGATGTGGCCATGCGCACCAATCCTGCTGCCAAGATGTGTCCTGGCTCGACCGTCGAGAAGAAGATTGTGCGCGAAGCCTTTGCCGATATGCTGCCCGAAGCCGTCGCCTGGCGCCAGAAAGAGCAGTTCAGCGATGGGGTAGGTTACTCTTGGATTGACACCCTGAAGCAGATCACCTCCGAGGCCGTTTCCGACGAGCAGATGGCCCATGCTGCAGAGCGTTTCCCCATCAACCCGCCCAAGAACAAGGAGGAGTATTATTATCGCAGCATCTTTGCCGAGCACTTCCCTTCCGACTCAGCAGCCCTCAGCGTTCCCAGCGAGGCCAGCGTGGCTTGTTCCACCGCCATCGCCCTCGAGTGGGATGCCGCCTTCAAGGGGATGAACGATCCCTCTGGTCGCGCCGTCAAGGGTGTCCATGAGCAGGCCTATTAATGCGATCATGGGGACAGTCTCGAGTGATTCGGCTGTCCCCATGATTCGTTATTGATTCTTCTCTTCGAATAGCTTCAGCTTTTCCTCAGCCCGATCGGCAATCCACTTCTGGTGGCTCTCCTCAATCTCTTTCAGCTTATTATCCCGATACGTGTTGATGGTCTCTGAATACTGGTCCATCATTTTTCCCATCTCCTTCTTCGCCTCGTCAGCCTCCTCCGCAGGTAACTCTTTCGTTCTGTCGGCCAACAACTGCGTATATTTCCCTTTGATCTTCTCCACATCCACCTTACACTCGTCGTAAAGCGTCTTGACGGCTTCTTTCAGGACGTCGTAACGATTGTTGTCCACCTCGGGCATCCTACAGATGATATGACGTTCCTTGTCATAATTAGGCGTGTCAGGCATGAAGAAACGGTCTTCGTCTTTGGGCTTGATCACTTCCTGTTTGAACTCTGGATGCACCTTGGCAATACCTTCCTGAATATTGGGAATCATGGTGATGTCGTGAGGTACGATCTCGAACGTGAACTCGTCGGGTTGCATCGTGGAGGCCATGTCCTCAATATGATACTCATTACCCTCAACATCAGCAATGGTGATTGACAACAGAGACATCGGCTCTGCGACGATACACAGATTCATATAACGGTAATTCAGCAGACAGGCATAGCCTGTGAGCTTGGTGTCAACCTCTCCTAAAAGTATTTCAATCGATCTTCTCATAACTTTCAACTTTCAATTCTCAATTTTCTTTTGGTGCATCGTTCTCCTTCAGCTTCGCATTCAATTGGGCTGACGAGGGTGAACTGGGAGTGGATATACCATCGCTGATGTTCGGACTCTTCAGCGACGACTTGGCATCCAGATGGTCAACCTCCAGCTTCGGCATCTTGACATCGGCCTTGAACTCAGTCTTGCCATTAACCGTATTATCGCCCACAGACTCTATCTTGTCGCCCTTGATAGCCACCTTGTCGCCATCCAATTGTAACAGGGCCTTACCACCATCCTGCTGAATCTCAGCAGTGGTCTTACCATAGACACCCGTCTTGTCTGCCGATATCTGCAGTTCCTTGGTCAGGGTGTTCTCATTGGTTCGGCCCACGAACATCTTCTCGGCCAACATCACCAGATTACCGCCTTGGGCCAAGCCCTTGTCGCTGCCCGAACTGCCATCACTATCCATCGACTTCACGAATACATCCTTGGCGTTGAAGGTCAGTTGTCCAGAAGCCTTTGAATCCTTGTCCTTAGCGGCCATCGACATCTGCTCGGCTGCGAATCTCAGCGTACCAGTGGTATTGCCGTCCTTGTCGAACGAGGCTTGTCCCATGCGATTGGCAGTTACATACCACGAACCAGTGGTGTTCTTGTCTTTGTCGTACGACAGCATGCTCATATTCTCTGCACGGATGCTGAAACGACTGTCCTTGGTCTGATCCTTCTCTTGATACTTCCCGTTGTCGATCGAGTAGTCCACGGCTTTTATCGACACATCCTTCGAGTTGATATGCACGCTGCCTTCAGTGGTGTAGTCACCGTCAAGCTTGCCTTCTTCCTTCAGCTGCCTGTTCACTGTCGAGATATCCACATCGTGGGTGGCGATACGTACATAACTGTTGTCAATCAGTGTCCCGTCCTTCTTATAGGTGGTAATCGCCATTCTGCCCGTTTGCACGTTGATGGCTGCTTCCTTGTTCTCGCGGATGTTTCCATCACCGTCCATCGAGGCGATGGCCATTTTCTCAGCGGTCACTGTGAGGTGGGCGCCAGTCGATTCCTCCTTGAATTTCTCGGAGGCGTCTTTCACCTTCTGCTGCTCGTCTTCTAAGGCCTTCTTCCTGCGCTTGGCCTCTGCCAGTAGTGCCATGGTGTTAATGGTGCTGTTCAGGGCATTATAAGCCTGAGGCAGCAGTGCGTTGAACTCTTCTGTCAGGTCGTCAATCATCGTTGCGGTCACACGCAACAGCGTCTCGTCGCTGTTCAGCAGATCCTGACCTCTCAGCATCACTTCCATCTCTGCGATGATGGGGGTAATCTTCATGATGGCTGTTGTCGCCTCCAGATCCAGGCTCTGCGCCTGTGAACTGACTTCGCTCAGCTTGCTCTCGATGGCAGCCAGACGGTTCTGCGACGACTGCGATGCATCGATCTCCACTGCTTCGTCGGCATGAATCCTGATGCCCGAGTCGCCTGCCGTCAGCGGTGTACGCGCAAAGTAGCCGTCCTTCTCGGCTTCATGACTCTCCAGGGTGATGTGTCTGGCCTGACTGGTAATCGATGAGTTGCTGCGTACCACCTCTTCGATGCCGTCTGGACCTGGGTCGATGGCTGTCTGTGAGATGACGGCGGCACGCGTCTTCACACTGCCGTATTCGCCTACACCTTCCAGACCTAAGTTCTGACCCCTGATAATGATAGAGCCTCCTTCACCGTAGAGCATACCACTGGCATCCACGTTGCCGATGATAATCTCTGGTGCAGAGAGCACAATGCGCTCGTTGTCGCGGATAAACTTGCCGCGCGCCACTTCGTTGATAATGTCAACCTTCAGCTGTTGTATCTCGGCTTTCTGTTTGCGGATCTCAGCAAGGTCTTTCGACACGCTTGACTGAAGATTCTGTAATGCCGACAACCAGTTGGTAAATATTGTATCTGCCATAAATCTCTATTACTTATTGAATCGTTAACAACTTTGCTTTCAACTTCGCTGCCGATACTTCCGTACCCGTCAGGTTCCAGTGGTGATCCGGATTACCATCCTTGTTGAAGGTAATGGTCTCAGCAGGATCGTCCGACAAGAGAATCTTTCCTTTTACACCGACTTTCCAGCGTCTGCGGTTTACAGTAGAGTCCACCCATGGTTTTAGGTAAGTGTCCTCAAAGCTGTTCTTAAGCGTCTTGCATTTCTGCGCGTCGTCAGAAGTAGCGATCAGTTCTCCCACCATTTTATTCCAGTTATCATCAACATCCAGGTTGTCTTTATCGCCAGGACTACCGATACTCAGGTTGTAGTTCTTCGCCGTCTTTCCGATATTGGTGTCAGACAACAGGGTCTTCGCTGCCTTTCGCTTATAGTTCTTCTTGATGTTGTCCCAGTTTTTATCCTCTGGCTCATCTGTCACGTCAGAACTGCCTATGGCACTGAATTTCTGTTTTTTGATGGCGTCTTTAACATATTGCGCATAAGAAGGAGCCTCTGCCACACCGAAATTAATCTGATCCTGACTGTAACTGTCAATAGCGATATAGAGGTTGTGGATGGCTGTCAGCAGCCTGTTCGCTGCAGTGATAATGCTCTGGCGATCCTTGATAATCTGATCCCTCTGCCCTTCCTTGCTTTTATCCAGATCATTCTCTACCACTTCCTCAATCATAAAGGAGTCGTCTTCCTTCATGCTTGCGTTCAGATCCTTATCGTTCTTCTTCTCATCTTCTTCCTGGTCGTCATTCTTTTTCTGGTCATCATCCTCTTTCTTTTCATCCTCATCCTTATCATCGATGGCGAGGTTATCTGGCCAGGTATATTGCAGACTTTCTGGATCTGGTATTCCACTCTGCCAACCTTTTCCCTTAATCTGGGCGAAGTCGATGACCTCACCATTGGGGTTAATGCCATCAAGGTTCGTCTGATTATTAAATGTTTCGGCAGCACTTTGAAAGGCCTCATAACACTCTTTGATGGCTGTGATTCTGCTATCTGCGGTTGACGCTACCATATTGATGGCTGCCACGATGTTGAGGATGGCATTCGTCTCGTCGTCCATGCCCTCTCTGGCATCGTGTGGAATTTCCGCTGAGCCACTGCCCGCTTCAACCCGTATAAAGGTGTGCGACTTGATTTTCGTGGTACCGTCGATGGGGCGCAGAAACATATCGGCTACCGTGCGCAGCAGTCTCACGTCAACCACTTTGTCAGCTGCTCGTTTAAACGCGCCCTTACAACCGTTGAATATAGCGGTGGGGATGGCCAGGAAGTGAGCGCCTGCCCAACTATAGCCCGCCTCCTCGAATTTCGAAGCATCCGGGAGGTATCGGTTCTTGACAGCCAGACCCGACTCTATGCTTACTGTGTCGCTCGCCTCGATGCTGACGTTCTTTCCCTGAATCTTGATATCACCGTTGGGCGCTGAGATGTTGATGCCTGTAAAAGCATTCAGCGACACGTCGCCCATCGCCGACTGTATCACGACCGAACGGGCGTCGCTCGAAAGGTCTATCTTATAGAGTCCGTAACGGTCGCTGATGGTCATACCGCCAGTAAGGTCCCTACATTTTTCATTATCGTCTAAGATATCTGGCAAGAGATTGTTGGGGATAAAACTTCTGATGGCCTTTATTCCAGGGAATAGCCCCCAGAAGAAAGTACCGCCATTGACACCGTCGTTAAATGTGATGTTATGACCGTTCTTCGATGTGATGGTGCGGTCAGACAAATAACTCCAAGAGTCATTAGAGCGTGGTGAGAGCAGGAATCCTGATACGTAAGGGCGCTCAATGTTGCCCTCCTCAAAGCTGACCATCACTTCATCGCCCACATTGGGTTTGAACTTCACGCCTCCACCGTCCGTGGCAAAGGGGAGCGACACGCGAATCCAGGGCGAGGCATCGCCTTTCTCTGGCTGCCAGGCGAATCTGATGCGCACACGACCTATCTTCTCCGGGTCGAAATTGTCGGTCACAAATGCCAGCTGCGACTGCGACTCACGGATAGCCTCTCCTGGCAGGAATGGTGGCATGATCAGATTGGCATCACCATATAGCTTGACGGCGACGACCTGTTGTTGCTCCGCGTAAAGCGCTCCGTTGACTTTGCAACTGCCGTTCACGCCAATGACGAGATAGGTGTCGCCATCTACTTTGATCAGGTCGCCGATATGCAGGTTCTTGGTCTTGTTGCCGAATTCCAGATAGACCGCATCCTCACTGACTTTCTTCTCAGCCTTGCGTACCAGCGAATAGAATTCTGCGTTCAGATTCAGTTTGTCTTTGCTGAGTTTCACTTTCTGGTCGTCAAAGGTGCTGAACTGACTGATGCGTGTTTCGTCTTTTGACTTCTGCTCGCTTTTACCGTCCCAGTCGTTGACGTTTGATTTCTGATACTTCGATTCTATATTCAGCATGACAATAGGCACGTTGGCACACTTGTAGGCGTAGGTCGTAGCCATATTGGTGGAGAATTGTGTGAGCGATGTGGCTCCGAGCAACATGCAAACGCAACTGACGGAGTTCGTCTCTAAGAACCCCATCTGTTCTCCATAGTTCGTGTACTCCGTACTCGTCTTGTCCAGATAGTCATCGTATGTCAGCGGCTCGCTGTAAGGTTTGTCTTTCGGATCTGTATGCTCATTCAGATAGTTAAAGCCATAATCAGAGGTTTCTGTTCCTTCGCAGACGATATCCTCGTAGTGACGATCTGCGGCCAAAGGGGCATAATCGGTATCTTCATGCGTCTTGAGTATCTCCATGCCAAAGTGCAGCTTTCCGTTCTCATGGTACATGAACTCTCCACAACGGTTGGCCGTGCGGCGCAGGAAGTCGTAAAGACTCTCATTATACTGTACGAGATAGGGCTGGATAAACTCGCTGCCTTCGGTGGTACCATACTGGATGACGTTCAGATTCAGACTGGCAGAGATATCACTCTTGTCGAGTTTGAATTTCTGCACCTCCTTGGTAAAGATATCCTTGCCGAGTTTCTTGCCACTCCAGGCCTTCGAGTATTTGTCGAGGGTCATCAGCTTGTCTTCGCTGTAGATGGTCAGCTCCAGCTTCACGCTGGTTCCTGTTGTGGATTTCTGGAAGATGGGCTTCACCTTGAACACAAAATAGTTCTGGGCCACCTCATTGTCGCCTTCGTCTGTCTCTATCTTCAGCGACACCGACTTCTGGTGGAAGGTATTCACCAGATCCTTATGCGAGGGAGTGCCTCCCACACTCATCGTTACCAGTATCTCTGCCGGATGGTATATACCTTTGTCATACGACAGACTCTCCAGATTATACTTGCAGTTACCTATCTCCTTATCTTCCTGGAAATGGAACTCATAGTCGTCAATCTTTAATAAATATTTATCGTTAACCATAGATTTCGGTTTTTAGTTCAACTCTATTTTAGCTGCTTATCTCAAGGGTCTTGTCAGTCGTCTTGCCTTTATAAGTGATCGAATTCACTAACAGCTTGACATGGATGAGCATCTGCCTGTCATCCTTGTCGTGGCCGCCAGTACAGAAGTCGTCCTCCACGTCTATCAGAAAGCCATTTACCACGAGCATGTTATCATAGCCTTTCAATCGCTGCTGTTCGTTAAACGTGGCATTGAAGAGGAATGTGTAGTCGTACGGATCGTTCTCTGTCAGTCGCTGATGATAGAGCGTGCCTTCTTCAGGCCTGACGAGCCGCACCGTAAACGACATCACGGTGGTATTGGTCGGCCCGTAAGGGAAACCCGCGTCATCACGGCTCCGTTGACAACAGTAATTGAAATGCTGCAACGTGCTACACTTCTCTTTCAATACATTATTACCTTGATCCTGCAAGGCATCAGGAAAAAGCGTCGCTTTTAGTTGATCAGACAAAAGATTGGGAACCATATAGTTTACTAGTTTAATTATTGTTATAGGGATTCGTGAACGTAGCGCCTTCGAACGTTACTTTGTCGGCTACGAGAGACAGCTTGATGGTGCGCAGCATCTGCTTGTCGATGTGGTATTCCTCTTCGATGGCGAAACAGTAGGCATTTTCGAAGACCAGGTTACCGTTGTTATTACTGGAGTCGGCCTGCGCATCGGCCAGATCGAGCGCTACACGTCCGCAGAGAGGCTGACCACTGATATACCAGTCATAAAGAGCGAGATCCTCCTGACTAGGAGCCACCAGAGTGATGTCGATGCTCTTGCAACAGGCGTCCGAGTCAGGACGGATGTTATTCGCCACTCTGCTAAAATGACAGAACAGATTCACCACGTTATAGTTCTGCCGATAGATCTGTGACTCATTGTCACCGATCTGCAATTTTGCTTGTACTTCCATATAGTGTAGTTTTTTTTGTGTGTGAGTCCGCGTTTAGTCTTCCGTATGTCCCAACTTCATCTGGTAAACCACCACATCGTTCTGGGCGGCAAAGTGGTCGAGCATCTTCTGTTTGGCATTATCCGCCTTTTTCTGCCATTCGGCACCTGCCTTATTGGGGGCGACGGCCTTGTTCATCCGCTCGTCTTCCTCAAATATGAAGAAACTGGTCATGCCTACGATATCCAAGGTGTCGTATATCCTCTTATCGCAGTTCAGGAACTCGATCTTCGACGAATGGCCGATCTTCTGCTGAACATAGGTAATCATGCGGATACCGCTACTCGAGATATATGTCAGGTCGGTCACATCGAAGACGATCCTCTCGATATCATGCCCCTCATATTGTTTCAGTTCCTCCTGAAGCTTAGGTACACTCACTGATGTCAACTCATATCCGGCGTAAATAAAAAGGATTTTTCCCTCCTCTCTGATGTTAAACTCATTCTCCATATTGGTAAATTTTTGTGCTGAAACGTATGACTTGTGTGCAAAGATAAAAAATAAAGTTTAAATAGCCTATGATTTTGGCGAAAAATTGCAATTTTATTTTTTCCAGTCGAAGTAGGGTAGGGTTCAATCCAAACGGCTGCTCAACTGATAATCGTTTAGTTTTTAGTTAGTTGATAAATGGGGTCTGGTCTCGAAATAAGCCCGGGGTCTGGTCTCGAAATAAAGTTTTCCCCGAAAACTTCTACTTTCGGGACCTGACCCCCAGCCCGGGCAGAGGGATGGAGTGACCTTCAGTCGCCCACGTACGGATCACCTCACCAGCAGCGTCCCAGGCAGCCTTGATCACACCTGTAGAGATGCCAGAGTGAGTAGAGGCCTCTGCGAACACTTTCTTCTCCTGGACAAGTTAGTAATAATTTTTATTATATCTCTCACTTGCCGTTCAGAATACCTCCTCAGCACCTATTAATCGAAAAAACTGCTACTGTTAATGCGCGCAAATTCTAGATTTAACCCTCGCAATTTTTCTCCTTAATGGCCACCGTATCGGTATCTCTTATCGACAGTGCAAAGGTACAAAAAATTCATGAATCCTCCAAGCTTTTTTCGAATTTGTTTCTGATTTATTTCAAATGTTAAATTCGACGTCAGCCAATGCGTGGCACCGCGGCACGCGGCTTCGCGGCATTAGCAAAATGCAATTCGCGGCAAGGAGATCTTTATATATTATATATAATTATTATATATTATAATATATAATAATTTAAAATATAGATATACGCCACACCTTCTACACATGAAATAACCAAATGCCGCGTGCCGCGCTGCCGCGCTGCCGCGCATATACATGTCAATGTCACTGCGAGCCTTGTATGCTAAGTGCATGTGAGGCATCTTGCGGAAAATGTGCGGTACTGCCGCGAACAATTTCTTGCAGAAATCTTTGGCGAAACCAATTTTTATGTTTACCTTTGCAACTGATATTTCTAAGAGAGATAAATAGGGAAATGAGCATAGAATATATGTCGCAAGAGGGCTACGACAAACTCGTGGCCGAACTGCAACAAATGGTGAACGTGGAGCTGCCACAGGTGAAGGATGCCATCGCTGAGGCGCGCGATAAGGGCGACCTGAGCGAGAACTTCGAATATCATGCCGCCAAGCGCGAACAGGCGCGGCTGTTAGGACGTATCCGTTTTAAACAGCGGGTGCTGGAGAACGCGCGCGTGATCGACACCTCGCGGCTGCATAACGACACCGTAGGACTGCTGAGCAAGGTGGAGATGACGAATCTGGCCAACCAAGCGAAGATGACGTATATTATTGCGAGCCCTAACGAGGCTAATCTTCGTGAAGGGAAGATCTCTATCAAATCGCCTATCGCCCAGGCACTGCTTAACAAGAAGGTGGGCGACGAGGTGGAAGTGCGCGTACCGGCTGGTATGCTGAAACTCAGAATAGAAAGTATCCAGATGGCATGATGGCCATCTGGATACTCTCAGAAACGCTTTATTCTTATTTTACCACGACTTTCTGCCCCTCATGGAGGTAGATGCCAGGCGCTGACGGACGGCTCGACAGACGGACGCCCTGAAGCGTGTGCCAGACGTCGGAGGCGGCATCGACGGCCTTGACCTGACGGATGGCGGAGGGCACGGACGGCATCGTGATCGTGAGTTGGCGATCATCGACCACATTGTCGATATCGTCTTCGGAAGGATAGTCGCCCAGCATGCTCTTGATCGACTGGCCTACCTCTTCGATAGTGTCGAGAAGGGAGTTCTTGCCGAATATGGCTGCTATCTTGGCCATGTCTTCTGCCGATTTGAACTGATCGAGCGCTTCGTCAGAGTTGGGATTCTGGGGTTCATTGCCCTCTGCATGGGTCACAAAGGCGCTGGTGACGAACTGGGCTGCCGCATCGAGCACGAGTTGATTGCTCATGCGATTGCTCAGCCATTTCTTAGCCCATATGGCCACTGACTCCTGGAGCCTGACCTTGGCATAGAGGGGGAAATCGCCCTCGTCGAAGCCGGGGAAGGATGAGACGGTGGACGTGGTGATGGAGAGTTGGCTGAACTGATCGTCGAACGAAAGGATGCGATAGTCGCAAGGGTAGGCAATCGTGGAGCCTGTGCAGACGTCGTAGATCTCCTGCCCCTGGCTGTTGACATAGCGCGTGATGTCGGAGACGTGGTAATGGCCTGTGAACACCACCTTGACGCCTGCCTCCATCAGGAGGTCGCGGATGCGCTCGTTGTCGCGGACGACAGAGAGGGGATGGAACGACTCCTGATTGAAGAAATGGGGGATGAGCGAGTGGTGCATCATGACGATGACCTGCTGACCCCGCGTGCGCGCATCGGCGGCTTTCTGACAAGCCCAGACGACGGCATCGTCGTCGATGATGGCATACTGGCCCGTATCGATGCCTATCAGCGAGAGGCCGGGATAGAGATCGACGGCATAGGTGAGGGTAGAGCCGTGAAGCTCGGAATCGTCGCCATAGCCGTAAGGCTTGTAATAGGTCTGGAAGTCGTCTTGCGTCATAGAGGCCACCGCTGAATAGCCATTGCCCTCGTATTTGCGGGCTCCCTCCTGATTGAAACGGTCGTGGTTGCCAGGGATGACGAAGACGCGGATGCCGGCTGCCTCGATCTCTGCGAGTTTATCGACGACATACTGGTGGCTCTCGTACTCGGCATCTTTCGTCAGGTCGCCAGGGATAAGCAGCAGCTCGGGCTTATCGGCCTTGATGCGCTCAACGAGCAGGTCGAAGACGGGAACGCTCAGCTCCTGCATCTTCTTGTTCTCGGCGAGGTCGGCCTTCCAGGCGGTATTTTCCTGACTGTCGAGCAGCGAGGGTGCCATCACGTGGATGTCGGACAAGACGTAGATCTTCTTGTCGGCAAAGCCCCGTAGGCTCGCAGCGAAGCAGAGCCACAGCAGGAACGCTATTCGGAGTGGGTGGTTTGTTCTCATGAAGACGCTAATTTTTTATCGGATAAATAACAGTTCGCGATATTTGGGCAATGACCAGAGGCCGTCTTCGACAATCATCTCCAGATGATCGATCTCTGAACGGATGGCATCCATCTTGGGGCATACCGTATCGTGATAGGCGATGGCGCGCTCATGGATGCTGGGGATGCGATTGGCCACGCGACGGGCATCAGTCAGTTCTTCGACGAGTTGCTCGATGCGCTCTGTGCGCTCGGCTATCTCCTCGATCAGTTTCATGTTACGGGCAGAGAGGCGCTCGGCGCGCTCCAGAGGGAACACATCCTTCATGCCCTGCACGTTCTTGATGAGCTGCGACTGGTAATGGGTGGAAACGGGGATGATGTGGTTCATCGACAGGTCGCCCATGACGCGTGCCTCGATCTGAACGGTCTTCACATAGGTCTCCCATTTCACCTCGTTGCGGGCTTCGAGTTCCTTGCGGTTCATGACCTTTGTGGCCTCGAACATGCGGATAGACGACTCGTCGAGATAGTGCTCGATAATCTTCGGACACGACTTCTCGACATCGAGTCCGCGGCGACGGGCTTCGACCACCCAGGCCTCGCTGTAGCCGTTGCCGTCGAAACGGACGGGCTTGCAGGCCTTGATGTCCTCGCGCAGTACATCGAGGATGGCTGACACCTTGCTGTCGCCAGCGGCCATCTTGGCATCGACCCGCTGCTTGAAGTCCTGCAGGGCTTCGGCCATCGCTGAGTTCAGGGCAATCATCGCTGAGGCACAGTTGGCCGACGAGCCTGGTGCACGGAACTCGAAACGGTTACCAGTGAAGGCGAAGGGCGACGTGCGGTTACGGTCGGTATTGTCGATAATCAGATCGGGTATCTGTGGGATATCA
>JAEEGF010393780.1_pt1 | contig 13473 bp, 1 predicted proteins | sample 9134171 | NCBI WGS metagenome assembly JAEEGF01 (sample SAMN16246542, study PRJNA631951) | gut metagenome | biome: gut microbiome; feature: rumen; material: AP-attached | host: Bos | place: Iran: Karaj | collected 2018-10
TTGTCGTCGAAGGACTGCATCCAGGCGGTGAAGTAGTAGGCTCCGTTGGCATCCAAGGAAATCTGTCCGAGTGTGATTGTGTCGCTCTCGAAGTCGCCGAGGCGGTTGTTGTAGACAACCTTGTTGCTGTAGTTCACAGCACCGCTGACGTTCAGTGTGATGGTGTCGTTGAACATGTCGATGTTCAGCCTTGAGAGGTTGTTGATTACGGCCTTGATGTCAACCGGCGTGTTGTCGCATGCGCTGCGCTCGCTGATGTCGATGGGCAGCAGGGTGAGTTCTGCATCCTCGTCAGCGGTGATTTGGATGCGGTCGATGCTCTGGTTGGCGCCGCCGAAGCTCATTGCGCGGAACACCACGGAGAGGCAGTTCGATTTGGTGAATGCGCTCAGGTCAATCTCATATTTTCTCCAGATGTCGACAGTATCGGCGGTAAGCACACGCTTGACCTCGGTGAAGTTTGCTCCGCCGTCGGTCGAGACAAGCACGGTCAGCATGTCGTTTTTGGTGCAGGTCGCGCTGTGCGCGTACCAGAAGCTCAGTATCGGGTTGACGCATCCCTGGATGTTCACACCGTTGAAGACTGCGTGAGCGTAGGCACCCGGATCGTTCTCGCCTTTGAATTCAAGCCGTCCGGTTCCGAATGCTGGGGCGATTGTCGGGTTGCTTCCGCTGCCCTTCACCACCTTCCATTCTGTTGTGCCGGACATCGTCACGTTGATGAACTCGTTCGGTTCGGTTGAGAAGTCAACGTCGTAGGGGAGTTCCACGCGTCCCACCTTGTAGATGAGGCTCATCGTGTCGTTTGAGAGGTCGGTGTCGGAGGTGTCGTTGAGCGTCACCTTGATGCGGTACACGCCGCTGACAACGGTCGGGATGTTGCCGAGAGGCAGGCTGTTCACCTGCTGGAAGTCAACGGTCCCAATTGTCAGGGTGGTGTCGTGGTGGTAGCTGATCGCACCGCTCACATCGAGAGAAACCTTCAGTGCGGAGTGGGAGAAGTCGGCCTTCTTGAGACCTCCGTTCTTGAAGCTGATCTTCACCGGCATTGAGGTCGGGAAGCAGGTCACGTCGGTGATGGGCTGCGGTGAGAGGAATGATACCATCTGCAGGTCAACCTCCTCCTTGATTTCGATGCCGTAGCAGCCCATTGTGGTCTTCGGGGTGCGGCGCTTGCCGTTTATGTCGGTTTGCACGGTTGTTTCCCTCGGGCAAACAAACGCATTATAGTCGTCCAGCTCGAAGTTCTTCGTGGAATCGGTGAAGTCGGGCCTCACGCTGACCGAATGCTGGTCCATTCCGGTGGCGGATTTCCAGGCGGACAATGTGGTGATTGCGGAGCCTGCGTATCCGATATAGTTGCCGGAGAGATCCTTGTAGTTGTTGTAGTCCAGAATCACGTATGAGTTGGTGTAGTACGAGCTGAGGTAACAGGGGTAGTTGGTGCCAGTGCCCTCAGTCACAAACTGGTTGTTTTTCATAGTGATCTTGTAGCTGCTGCTGCCGTTGTAGGCATATATTCCGTAAACGGTCCCCGTGGTGGACTTGGCGAAGATGCTGTTGTGGTACAGGTCCCAGCTCTGGTACGGATAGTAGAAGTAAAGACCGTATTTGGCCCCGCCGTTGCCCTCAACCATTATCTCGTTGTTCACCATGGTGCCTGGGGTTCCGCCGTATGATGGATAGTTCTTGTAGTAGTACCAGTACACGCCATATCCGGTGCCGGAGGTCACCACATGGATGCGGTTGCCCTCAACCTTGTCCACGTTGGAGTAGTAGTATGCATAGATTCCGTAATAGGTGCCTGTGCTGCCCTTCCGGTTGGTGATGGTGTTGTACGACATGCTCTTGTAGTGGGAGTAGTAGTAGGCGTAGATGCCGTAGTAGTAGGCGTCGCTCAGGATGTTGCTGTCGACCGTGATGCTTGATGCGGTCATGTTCGCCGTTCCTCCGGCCAGATAGTAGAGGTACATGTTGTAGTATCCTCCCTTGATGTTGTTGGCCACAAACTCCACGTCCACGGGGTATTGGTTTGCTCCAGACGTGTTCGGGTAGGAAACCGCCTGGTAGTTGGATGCGGTTGAGCTTGTGCTGGCGTAGATGTTGCAGTGCCTGAAACTGACATTCTCGACCTGTCCGTTAAGCTCCACACCAACCATTCCGTTGGAGGTGTTGCCGAAGGTGATGTTGCGGAAACGCCAGTTTGCGCTGTTGTGGAGTGTGAAGGCCTTTCCGGCCCCGCCGTCAACGACCACTTTTGCGTTGGCGTCCGGCATCACAGTAATGGTGTTGGTTGTACTGGAACCCGGCACCGGTCCGGAAATGCTGACGGCTCCGTAGCTGCCCGACTGGACTTTCAGGGTCACAGGCGCGGAGACACCGCAGAGGGTCAGCATCTTTATGGCCTCGGCCGGGGTGCTGAAATCGGCGTTGTTGCCACCGACGGTGTAGCTGCCAGCCATGTAGCCGGAGCAGGTGTAGGTGGTCGCGTTTATTGTGTCGTCCTCATGTATGGAGTCCTTCAGCGAGCCGATTCCTGTCAGGTAGGCCTTGAAGCGGTGGCTGCCGCTCTTTAATATGAATGTGCCGATTGAGACATAGTCGGTCTCCCCGACAGCAAGCTGGCCCTTCCAGACGAGGTCGCGGCCCTGTGCCACACCGTCAAGCTCCACGCGGATAGTGGCCTCACGCAGCGTGTCCGTACCGGCATTCATTATGATTACCTGCGGGCGGACGGTGTCGGTGATGAGGGTGGTTCCGGGCAGGTTCACGAAATCGTTGAGCGCACCGTTCATTCTTGGGAGTTCGTTGGTGTAGGCACCAATCAGGGTTTGCGCCACACGGAGCATTCCGTTCACGTCGTGGTCGACGCCCTTCACCTTGGGGCAAAGCATTCCTGTGATGTCGGCCAGCAGCGCGGAGGTGTCGGCATGGACAAACGACGGTTTCCTGTACAGGTCGTGTTTGGCCGACGGGATGTTGGTCTGATGGGTGGCGAAGCTGGAGATGGCACCGTTCTCGTATGCGACGTAGGTCGGCGCGTACCATAGGTTATAGTCCACATCGAAGGCTGCCGCGGCGGTCAGGCTGGAGGTGTAGAGCGGATAGCTCGTGCCGGTGCTCTGGCATACCGAAATGTTGTTTTTGATCTCGCCATAGTAGGCGCCGTACATGTAGGTGTAGAGGCCGTAGGAGGTTGCCGAGCCGCTCAGCAGGATGCTGTTGTTGACCACCTTCGATCCGGAGGGGTAGTACACATACAGTCCGTATGTTGTTGTGCCGGTGTTCTTCAGCACAATCTCGTTGTTGCTTATCACCGTGAAGGAGTCGGTGTAGTAGGTGCGCAGGCTGTACTGGTAGCTGTGCAGGTTTTTCCCGCGGAAGCGGTTGCCGTTGAACAATGCGCTGTCGGTGTAGTAGGAGAGGCATCCGTAGTCGTAGCTGTTTCCGGAACGGGCACCGTCAAAACGGTTATGGGTTAGTTTCAGATTATTGTTGTAATAGAAATAGGCTGCATAGGAATAGTAGTCGGCGATGCGGTTGCTGTCGAACACTATGTGGCTGTTCCTGGCCGTGGTGCTGCTGCCGTAGAAATAGATGGCGTAGCTTCCACCCAGAATCTCGTTGCCGATAAAGCGGATGTTATAGATGGGTGCGGCGCTGTTGCGGTAGATCACAGTGTAGTTGCTGCTGCTGACGGCCGTGTCGAAACCTAACAGTTTGCAGTGGTTGAATTCGATGTCCTTTAGTCCGGTTCCGAGCTGGATGCAGTGGTTGCGCAGCTTGCGGGCGTTGAAGGTGATGTTTTTGAAAACCATTCCGGCACTGTTGCTTATTGCGACCACCGGCGCGGTCTTCGGATGGAAGATGACGCTGTCCGCGCTGCCCGCCATTGAGGCGATGGTGATGTGGTATTGTCCGGAGGTGTTGAAGTTGCTGAACGAGAGATTGTCGGTGTAGTTGCCGCTGGCCAGTTCCAGGGTCACGTCACCGCCAAGGCCGCATTTTTCCAAAATGCTGAGAGCGTCCGACAGGGTCGGGAAGTTGTACTTTCCTCCCTGGCCAATGGTGTAGGTTCCCTTTATCAGGCTGTCGCAGCCGAAGGCTATGACGGTCAGTGTGTCGTCATCGGTCACGGTGTCGGTGCCGTTGTTCGGGGTGTTGACCCATACTGTGATGGTGTCGTAGGCCATGGGCCGCTGTATGTAGGATCCGATTGTGATGGTGTCGGTGAAGTCGAGCGGCAGGTTGCCCTTGTAGGTGACCGAAGGCTGCACAACGCCGTTCACGCTCCATCCAAGTTTGGCCGAGGTCAGATTTTTGCTGCCCCTGTTGATGATGGTCACCTTGACCTGCTGCCTGCCGGCGATGGTTCCGGTTCCAGGATTGTCGATGGATTCCATGGCCACCGCGTTGGAGTCGAGGTTCGCGCTTTTGGCCTTGCCGAAATAGAACATCGTGGTGGGCAGGTCGGTGACTGTTCCGGATGATGTTCCGCTGCAGCTGAAGTAGCCCTGGCGGTCCACCGCGTTGTACCCGACGTTTGAGTTGCGCATCCAATAGAGGATGCTTGAGTTGCAGGCGTTTTTCGGGTCGTCGTCGACCACGTACCACAGCAGGTTCATGTTGGCTGGCAACAGGAATCCGCGGTCAAATACAATCTGGTTCCAGCCCTGCTTGCCGGTAACCGTGCCCTGGTATACCAGTGTCGCACCGTCCTTTAACGGGTCGATTGTGCTGGTGCCGGCCGCTGTAAGGGAGGTAATGTTTGTCGCCTTGAGGTAGATTTTGACATTGTCATGGGTATTGACGGCGGTGTAGGTGGTGTAGAAACCCATTGCCCCGATGAATCCGCCGCTCTTGTTTGCGCGCACATGCTCCGCCATGTACAGCACCTTGACCCAGCTTGGGGAGGCTCCTGCAAGCATGAAGGGGAAGGAGCAGTTCTGGATGCCGGTGGAGGTTCCGCCGTAGAGGTTGGAGTCGCCGTTGAGGGTCACCAGGCCGCCGGCAGCGTATTTGTTGGTGAATGAGCCCGATTCGCGTCTGCTGTTGCCTGCGGCGTCAACCGCGTTGATCCAATAGGTGAAGGTTGTGCCGTACACATGCCTCGGGATTGTGGCCTTCCAAAGGGAGTCGCCGCCGTCCATGTCGGTCATCCTGATGGAGTCCTTTTTGGTCTTGCCCTCATAGGTTGCCGTGTATCCCAGCCACGGCTGCTTGATGCGGCCTTCGCTGCGGGTCGCGACCTTTGCGTTGAATTCGTATGGTCCTACGGTGTAGACGGTGTCGGTAAAGAATTTGGTGAATTCCACCGCCGGCGGGTTCAGCTTGTAGTTCGACACCAGCACCTGGAAGTCGTCCACATACCAGCCTGCGGCGATGAAGGAGCCGAGATAGCTCCCCTTGCGGATGATGAAGCGGAAACGCACTTTGGAGTAGCCCGCATAGTCCGTGACGTCGAAGGTCTCCTGTTTCCACCAGCTGTTGGTCGGCTTGGCGAAGGTGTCGGTTTCATCCCAGGTGGTGTATGAGGAGTGGGAGAATCCCGAGTCCAGCCTGTAGGTGGCGCAGCCGCCCTTGTAGGCGTCGTAGGGGATTATTCTCCATTTGTTTGCAGATCCGAGCACATCCTCCTGGTATTCGATCCGGCAGATGTCGGAGGGGAGCACTTTGCAGATGTGGTTGAAGCGGATGGTCACGTACTTGTAGTTGGTGCAGTCGAAGTATGGTGTGACCAATGTGGCGGTATCTCCTGACATATAGGGGATTAATCCATGCATTGCATATTTTTCGGACATGCAGATGCCGGTGTCCGGTTTCCACGAGGGTGAGGTTGCCGAATAGGCGGGGAGAATGTCCCAGCCCGACGGCTTTTTGGAAGAAAATTTCTCATTGCAGAGATAGGTCGCCTGAGCCTGCGCGCAGACAGCTGCAAAAAGCAGCATAGCCGTCAGCGAAATCCGTTTTAATAATTTAATGTACCTCATAATATTAAAAAAAAACGTTTTTATAATTAAATTATTCATTCATTGCGTTCAGGAATAATCTTTACGCAAAAATCAATTTGCAAAGATACAAAAAAATGGGATACCGACACTCATTTTACAAAAAAACGGGGTCAGCGACCCCGTTTTTTGTGCGGACGAAATGCGCGTTACCGCGTGATATTCATTTTACGTGTGATCCGTTGTCCGCGGTATTCCATTGTGTAATAATATACGCCGGCGGCCCAGTCGGAAGCGTCAACCTCGATGCGGTTGCTGCCCGCTTCGGCCTCGGTTTCCTGACGGTAAATCACCTGTCCGTTGGCGGTCATGACGCTGATGCGCACCGTGCCGGCCTGCGGCAGTGTGAACGGTATGGCGGTGACATTGCTGGCCGGGTTCGGGATGTTCTGACCCAGATTCCAGTCAAGTTGCTCGGCATCCGCGATGCCGACGCTGTCGCGGTAGCAGCGGAACTGCTTGGCGATGGTGTCGTTGCTGCGGATGCTGTCGCCGTCAAATGCCTTGACGTAAGCCCTCAGAGTGTACTTTCCGGTGTAATTCGGCACACTGTAGGTCGTGGTGAAGTCGTGGTTCATGCTCTCGTTCACATCCATGTGGCTGATCATCTCGCTGATGCTCTCCACCACGCGGTTGCTGTCGTTGACCACATCCACATGCACCATAATGCTGTCGGCCGCAATGTTACCGATGTTGGCCACGCGCACGGTGGGCGAGAGTTTGGTCTTGCCGAGAGCCTGTTCGGTGGTTGTGATTTCCAGCACCTGTATGTCGATGGAGTCGGGGATAAGGACCTGACCAACCATGCGGACGGTGTTGTTGCTGGTGTCGGCGTCGCAGGAAAGTTCCGCATACATTTCAAAGAAATAGAAGGGCTCCTCCTTGGTTGCGGACGGCACTGCGTATGCCATCGGATGGATGAGGGTGTCGCCCGAGTGGAGCAGACTGTTGACGGTATCGGCCAGCACTTCGTTGCCATTGATGCTCATGTGCAGGATCACCTGACCAACAGTGATGTTGCCGTTGTTGAGCACCACAGCGTTCACATTGACGGTGTCACCGACCTGCTTCATCATCTGGTTGTCCAATCCGAGCACGGTGTCCAAGGCAATCTCCTGCATGATGAAGATGGAGGAGTCGCTTGCGGTGTCGTTGGCACTCCGGTCATCGCGGGACTGCATCCAGGCGTTGATGTTGTATTTGCCGTTGGCGTCAAAACTGATTTGTCCGAGAGTGACGGTGTCGTTGGCGAAGCCGCTAAGAAGCTTGTTGTAGACAACCTTATTGCTATAGCTGACAGCACCGCTCACATTGAGTGTGAGTGTGTCGTTAAGCATGTCAACCTCCAGTTTTGAAAGGTTGCTGATCACAGCCTTGATATCCACAGGGGTGTTGTCGCATGCTGTCCGTCCGCTGATGTCGATGGGCAGCAGACTGAAGGTGGCGTCCTTCACGGAGGCGATGCAGATGCGGTCGATGCTCTGGTTGGCACCGCCGAAGCTCGTTGCACGCAAGACAATGGAGAGGCAGCTTGCCTGTTTGAAGGCGCTCAGGTCAATGTCATGTCTCTTCCATCCGGTCACGGTGTCTGCCACAGGGATGCGCCTTACCTCGGTGTATTTGGCACCGCCGTCGGTCGAGACCAGCACGGTCAGCATGTCGTTTTTGGTGCAGGTTGCGCTGTGTGCGTACCAGAAGGAGAGTGTCGGGTCGAGGCATCCCTGGAGGTCCATGCCGTTCAGCACGACGATGGCGCTGTCACCGGAATTGTTCTCGCCGGCGAATTCAAGCCGTCCTGTGCCGAATGCGGGGGTGACGGCAGGATTGCTGCCCGTGCCCTTGACCACATTCCAGTTGGTCTTGCCGGCCATGGTGGCGCATACAATCTCAACAGGTTCGGTGGAGAAGTCCGCATCGAATGGGAGGGATACCCGTCCCATCTTGTAGACAATGCTCATCGTGTCGTTGCTGTTGTCGGCATCGGAGGTGTCGGTGAGAGTCACCTTGATGCGGTAGATGCCGTTGGCTACAGTCGGAATCTGACCTATAATCAGGCTGTCCTCCTGCTTATAGTCCAAGGTGCCCTTGGTGAAGGTGGTGTCGAAGTGGTGGCTGACAGCTCCGGTCACATCAACCGACACCTTCAGCGCGGAGTGGGAGTAGTCGGCCTTCTTCATACCGATGTTCTTGTAGCTTATCTTCACCGGTACGGAGGTGGGAAGGCATGTGGCGCCAGTGATAGGCTTCGGCGAGAGGATGGCGAGCATCTGCAGGTCGACATCTTCATTGATATCAAAGCCGTAGCAGCCCATTGTGGTTTTCGGAGTGCGGTTTTTGCCGTTGATGTCCGTGGTTGTTCCTTGCAGCCTCTGGCAGAGGTATGGCATGTAGTTGGCCAGCTCGAAGTTCTTGGTCGAATCGATGAAGGATGGTTTTACACTTACCGAATTCTGGTCCATGCCTGTGGCTGTCTTCCACGCGGAGAGCGTGGCGATATCGGAGCCTGCATAACCGATGTTTCCTCCGGAGAGGTTCACGTAGTTGTTATAGTCCAGAGTCACGTATGAGTTGGAGTAGTATGAGGCCAGGTAGCAGGGGTAGTTGGTGCCTGTACCCTCGGTCACAAACAGGTTGTTCTTCATGGTGATCTTGTAGGAGCTGCTTGCGTTGTAGGCGTAGATTCCGTAAACGGTCCCTGAGGTTGATTTTACGAAGATGCTGTTGTGGTACAGCTCCCAGCTCTGGTACGGATAGTAGAAGTAAAGACCGTATTTGGTTCCTCCGTTGCCCTCAACCATAATTTCGTTGTTCACCATGGTGCCAGGGCTGCCGCCGTATGTTGCGTAGTTCTTGTAGTAGTACCAGTACACACCATAGCCGGTGCTTGAGGTCACCACGTGTATGCGGTTGTTCTCCATCCTGTCCACATTAGAGTAGTAGTATGCGTAGATTCCGTAATAGGTTCCGGTGCTGTTCTTACGGTTGGTTATGGTGTTGTACGACATGCTCTTGTAGTGTGAGTAGTAGTAGGCGTAGATTCCGTAGTAGTAGGCGTCGCTGAGAATGTTGCTGTCCACCGTGATGCTTGATGCGGTCATGTTACCGGTGCCGCCTGCAAGGTAGTAGAGGTACATGTTATAGTATCCTCCGCGGATGTTGTTGCCAATGAACTCCACATCCACGGGGTAGGTGGTCGCGCCGGAGGCGTTCGGATAGGAGACCGCCCTGTGTGTGGAGGCGGTGGCACTTGTGCTGGCGTAGATGTTGCAGTGTTTGAAGCTGACATCCTCAACATCCCCCATCAGTTCCACACCGACCGTACCGTTGGTGGTGTTGCCGAAGGTGATGTCGCGGAAATGCCAGTGTGAACTGTTCTGAAGGCTGAATGCTGTTCCGCTACCGCCGTCGATGACCACTTTTGCTCCGGCATCCGGAATCACAGTGATGGTGTTGGTCGAGCTTGCTCCGGCAACTGGTCCGGAGATGGAGACGGCACCGTAGCTGCCGGATTGGATGCTCACGGTGACAGGTGCGGATATGCCGCAGAGGTTGATCATCCTGAAGGCTTCGGCCGGGGTGGTGAAGTCGCCTTTGTTCGTGCCTACGTGGTAGCTGCCTGCCAAGGGGCCGGAGCAGGTGAAGGTGTTTGCATGGACCGTGTCGTCTGCTGCAATCGAATCCTTCAGGCTGCCGATTCCGGTAAGATAGGCTGTGATCCGGTGGCTTCCGTTTTTAAGCCTGAAGTTGCCGAGGGGCACAGTGTCCATTTCGCTGATGGCAAGCTTACCTTTCCACACAAGGTCGCGGCCTTGTGCAACACCGTCGAGCTCCACGCGGATAGTGGCCTCGGTCAGAGTCTCGGTACCAGCGTTCATCAGTATGACATAAGGTCTTACAGTGTCTGTGATCATTGTTGTTCCCGGCAGGTTCAGGATCTCTGTCAGTGCGCCGTTCATCTTGGGCAGTTCGTTGGTGTAGGCTCCCATCAGGGTCTGCGCCACACGGAGCATACCTCTCCTGTCGTTGTCAACTCCCCTCACTTTTGGGCAGAGCAGCCCTGTGTTGTCCTTCAGCATTGCGGAGGAGTCGGAGTTTGTGAAGAGCGGCTGCTTGTAGAGGTCGTGCACTGCCGACGGCATTGAGGTCTGGAAGGCGGTCAAGGATGTTTTTGCAGCCCCGACATATCCGACATTGGTCTTGCTCCACCAGCAGTTGTAGTCCACGTCGTAGTTTGCGGCGGCCGTTGTGCTGGTGAAATAGTTCGGGTAGCAGGTGCCGCTGCTCAGGCAGACCGAAATGTTGTTGTGGATTTGTGCACGGTAGGCTGTGCTGCCGGTATAGACGTACATGCCGTAGGAGGTTGCCGTGCCGTTCAATATGATGCTGTTGTTGGCGACTTTGGAGTCGTAGGTGTAATACACATACATTCCGTACGAGGTTGTTCCGGTGTTCTTCAGCACTATCTCATTGTTGCTTATTACCGTGAATGAGTCTGTATAGTAGGTGCGCATGCCGTAGACGTAGCTGTTCAGCGCCCTGTTACGGACAAGGTTCGCGTCAAACAGTCCGCTGTCGGTGTAGTATGCGTAGAAACCGTAGTCGTAGTTGTTTCCGGAACGTGCCCCTTCGATGAAGTTATGCGTGAACTTAATGTTGCTGTTGTAGTAGAAGTAGGTGGCGTATGAATAATAATCCATGATGTGGTTGCTGTCGAACAGGATGTTGCTGTTCTTGGCGGAGGTGCTGCTGCCGTAGAAGTAGATGCCGTAGCTGCCGCCCAGAATTTCGTTGCCGATGAAGCGGATGTCATAGATGGGGCTTCCCGACGCCCTGTAGATGTTGGAGAAGGAATTGTTGCTGACAGCCGTGTCGAAACCGTACATCTTGCAATGGCTGAACTCAATGTCTTTCAGCTGTGAAGTCAGCTGCACGCAGTTGGGTTTCGCCTTTGTTCCGTCGAAGGTGAGGTTCTTGAAGACAAGTCCTGAGCAGCTGCCGATGGAGACAACCGGACCGGTTTTCGGACGGAACACCACGCTGTCCGCGTTGTCCGCCATGGAGGTTATGGTTATGTGGTATTTGCCCGAGGTGTTGATGTTGCTGAGATTGATGGCCTCGGTGTAGGTGCCGCTTGCCAGTTTGAGGGTCACATCACCGCCTATACCGCAGCGTTCCAGAATGCTTAAAGCGTCCGTCAGGTTCTGGAAATTGTATTTTCCGCCCTGGCCTATGGTATAGGTTCCCTTTATCAGGCTGTCGCAGCCGAAGGCGATGACGGTCAGTGTGTCGTCATCTAAGACGGAATCCACCTGGTTGTTGGGTTTGCTCACCCATACGGTTATGGTGTCGTAGAGCATTGAACGCTGGATGTAGCTGCCTAATGTGACAGTGTCGACAAAATCGGTGTAGAGATGGCCCGTCCAGGTCTTCGGGGTCTGCAGAACGCCGTTGACCGTCCAGTTGATCTGGCAGGCGTCCAGCCAGCCGTCACCCATATTCTGGATCGAGACCTTCACAGTCTGTTTGCCGGCGATGGTGCCCTCTGTCGGGTTGTCGATGCTGGCTAAGGCCACGGAGTTGGAGTCGAAGTTGGCGCCTCCGCCCATACCAAGGCGGATCAGCGGCACCATGGTTGACGATGACCAGCTTCCACTGTAGTTGTATGTGCAGCGGCTGCTCTGCGAGTGTCCCGCCCAGTAGATGGAGCTGGAGGAGGTTGTTCCACCGCATCCCTCATAGAAGATGTAGAGGTTCTTTCCGGCGGGAAGTGAGAACGGTTTCTGGAGCCTTACCTCGTTCCATTGGACTTTGCTGACGGTAGTGTCGTCGTACACAAGTGTGGCCCCTGATGTGACCGGATCCATGAAGCCGGTTGTGGTCGTCTGGTCGGTGGTGGCCAACATCCAAATTTTAAGGTTGCGGGTAACTTTGACGTTGCCAGCGTTGGTTGAATTTGGCCGCAGATACCACGCCAGACGGGAGAAGACCATCGGAGTGTTCTTCGGGTTGATCTCGGAGGCAAGGTAGAGTGAGCGGCTGAGCGAGGTGGTGTACCCGACGTGGTAGATGATGGCCAAGTTGTTGTTGGTGGCGCCTGTGGTGTCGCCGGGCATGTAGTAGGTGTAGCCGCTGACTTTTCCGGCTTTGAGCCGCTTGTTGACAAAGTTGCCGTTTGCACGTGCGTTATTGCCGTTTACATCGCGGCCGAAGATGGAGTAGCTGATTTGTGAGCCGTAGTACTGTTGCGGTATGTCGGCCTCCCAGATGGAGTCGCCCTCCACAGCCTTCATCCTGATGGAATCCTTCTTGGTCTTGCCCTCGTATGTGACACTGTAGGCCAAATAGGGGTTCACGATTTTTGCTGCGGTGCGGCTGGCCACTTTCGCCTTGACGGTGAAGGGGCCTGCGGAATAGACGGTGTCGCTCAGGTTGGTGATGAACTCCACCACCGGCGGTTTGAGCTCGTACTTTGAAACCAATACCTGGAAGTCGTCCACATACCAGCCTGCGGCGATGAAGGAGCCGAGGTAGCTCCCCTTGCGGATGATGAAGCGGAAGCGCACTTTGGAGTAGCCCGCATAGTCGCTCATGTTGATGGTCTCCTGTTTCCACCAGCCGTTGGTCGGTTTGGCGTTCGTGTCGTTGTCGGCCCAGGTGGTGTAGGAGGAGTGGGAGAATCCCGTGTCCTGCCTGTAGGTGGCGCAGCCGCCCTTATAGGCATCGTATGGGATGGGACGCCATTTGTTGGCGGTGCCGAGCACATCCTCCTGATACTCGATCCGGCAGATGTCGGAGGGGAGCACCTTACAGATGTGGTTGAACCGCACCATCACATACTCGTAGTTGGTGCAGTCGAAATAGGGCGTGACCAACGTGGCGGTGTCGCCACTGTTGTAAGGCACCGACCCATGCATGGCATAACTGGTGGAGACGCAGATGCCGGTGTCCGGTTTCCAGGAGGGTGCGGTGGCTGAATATGCGGGAAGAATGTCCCAGCCAGACGGCTTTTTTGCGGAGAATTTCTCGTTGCAGAGAAATGTCCCCTGTGCGGATGCGCCGGAAAAAGCGTAGAGCAGTGCCAGCGCAAACAGTGTGATACGTTTTAATGGTGTTTTGTGATACATATTATTATTATTATTTGTGTTTTTTTCAATTACCGTGCAATGTTCATTTTGCGTGTGATTCGTTGTCCACAGTATTCCATTGTGTAGTAGTAGACCCCGGCGGCCCAGTCGGAGGCGTCAACCTCGATGCGGTTGCTGCCCGCTTCGGCCTCGGTTTCCTGACGGAATATCACCTGTCCGTTGGCGGTCATGACGCTGATGCGAACCATGCCTGCCTGCGGCAGCGTGAACGGTATGGCGGTGACGCTGCTGGCCGGGTTCGGGATGTTCTCTCCGAGGCTCCAGTCAAGCTGCTCCGCATCGCGGATGCCGACGCTGTCGCGGTAGCAGCGGAACTGCTT
>JAEEGF012248354.1_pt1 | contig 13473 bp, 13 predicted proteins | sample 9134171 | NCBI WGS metagenome assembly JAEEGF01 (sample SAMN16246542, study PRJNA631951) | gut metagenome | biome: gut microbiome; feature: rumen; material: AP-attached | host: Bos | place: Iran: Karaj | collected 2018-10
AAGGAAGGTAAAAAATCAATGAAAATCATAGTTGGACTTGGACATCCAGGAGACAAATATAGTAAAACAAGACACAATGTAGGCTGGTTATTTTTAGACTATTTATCTGAAGTATATGGGATAGATGTTCAAAAGAGTAACTGTGATGCATTAGTTGGAGAAAAAAATATAGATGGTGAGAAAATTATCTTTGCAAAGCCAATGACATTTATGAACTTAAGTGGTAATGCTGTTCAAAAATTAAAAAATTGGTATAAAGTAGAAGACAAAGATATCATGATTCTTTTTGATGATATAGATATTCCATTTGGAACATTCAGATACAGAGAAAAGGGCAGTGGTGGCTCACACAACGGAATGAAAGATGTAGTACAAAAACTAAGCTCTCAAGAAATAAAAAGAATAAGAGTAGGTCTTGGTGGACTAAAACACGAAAAACAAGATATGGTAGATTTTGTATTACAGAGATTTTCTAAAGATGAGTTAGAAAAACTTGAAGAAGTATTTGCGGAGGCTTCAAAGCAAGTAGATGAATTTATAAAATCTAAGTAATTAACATAGAAAACATTGACAAAATTTGTTAACTATGTTAAAATAATACACGTATTCCGCACAGAACAGGTTAAAAAGTACTATTTTAGTACACCTTAATGGCGAGAGCAAGATAGAATTTATAAGGAGGAACATTATGTACGCAATAGTTGAAATTAGTGGTAAACAGTACAAAGTTCAAGAAGGAGACATTGTTTTCGTTGACAGACTAGAAGAACTAGAAGAAGGAAAATCAACAACTTTTGATAAAGTTCTTTTCATCTCTGATGGAGACAAAACTACAGTTGGAACTGATACTGTAAAAGGAGCTAAAGTTAAAGCTACAGTTGTTGGACATGGAAAAGCTAAAAAGGTTGTAGTATTCAAATACAAACCTAAGAAAAATGAAAGAAAAGTAAGAGGTCACAGACAACCTTATACTAAAATCCAAATTGAAAAAATAACAACTGGAACAAGAGCTAAAAAAGCAGCAGAAGAAACAGAAGCTGCAGAATAATTTAAAGTAAAACGTAATGTGATAAAAAAGGAGTGAGATAAATGGCACATAAAAAAGGAGGCGGCTCTACAAAAAACGGTAGAGATAGTGAAGCTAAAAGACTTGGAGCTAAAAGAGCTGATGGTCAATTCGTATTAGCAGGAAATATCCTATACAGACAAAGAGGTACTAAAATATATCCAGGTACTAACGTTGGAATAGGAAGCGATGATACTTTATTTGCTAAAGTTGACGGTGTCGTTAAATTTGAAAGAAAAGGAAGAAGCGACAAAAAAGTTAGCGTATATCCTGTAGAAGAATAACGTAAAATTACAACCAGAGAAATCTGGTTGTTTTTTTATGCCAAAAATTAAGCCCCCGGAAATAAATCCGGGAGCTCTTTAATGTTCGAGTGTGATCTTACTGCATTTTGCGACGGAAAAGCTTTTGCTTTTGTCTACTTTTTGACTGTTCCTCAGGTGCATCAAATGACTTAAACTCTAAATCCGTAACAGGAAGAGTTTTAATGATACCATATGCACCAACTCTTACACAAACATCTGGTCCTAAAACTTCAACACCCTTAGAAGGATGAATTGTATCAGTAACAGACTGTGCAAAAGACTGCTTTGTAGCCTTTTCTCCATGATTTACAAGGACAGACTTAGCATTAGGAAAGCGTTCGATTGACTCAAGCAAATCCTCTTTTTTACCATGACCAGAAAACTCATTAGTTGCAAGAACACGTGCCTTCTTTTCTACCATAACGCCTTTTACATCAATCAACTCACCTTGAGGTGTGTCTTGTAATACCCTTCCAAAAGTGTTAGGAGTAGTAAAGCCACAAAAGTGAATTGTTGCATCAGCGCGTGTAATAAAATACGGCAGATAGAACTGTGCAGGGCCATAACTTCCCATACCAGATGTGGTAAGGATAACCTTAGCACCACCTTTTTTAAGAAGTGATTCACGCTCAGCAAACTCATGAATCATTGAAAGATTCTCAGGTACAAAATCTCTAGCCTCAGGTGTTAACAATTTCTTGTGATGGTTATAATAGCTTGTGTAGCTCTGTGCAAGATTACCATCTAAGAAGATTGGAATGGTTGGGTCTAATTTTCCTGCTTCCTGAAGTCTGCGAATTTTAAGCAAGATTTCTTGCGTTCTTCCCAGTGCAAAAACAGGTGCAATGAAAGTATGTCCCATATCCATAGACTCAAGTAAGTTATCATCAAAAACACGTTTGATAGTGCTATTAGATGTAGTACCATACGTAGACTCTTCAATTACTGTAACAGGCAGCTCATAAATATTCTTGGGCATAGCTTTGACATCAAAAAACATGTTAGTCTTTGCATAGTCTCCGCTAAAGAAAAGGTTAATAGACCTTTGCCCAGGATAGCTAATAGTTACAAGAATCGAACTTGCACCAAGCAAGTGCCCGTTTCCAGCAAACATAACAGAAACATTAGGGTCAATCTTAATACGACGATTAAACTCAACTCCATATACATTGTCCATTGCATAAGATACATCATCTTTATCAAAAAGAGGCGCATTCATAAGATTTGCTAAATAGACAGGTACAGAAGAGTCACTCATCGCATGACGAACCCGACCTTGGTTTTGAGACGTTGCTGCCTCAAAAATCTCTGCTGTGTTGTTAAGAGCGTAAGTCATAAGCTCAGAAGTTGTTGTGCTTGCGTAGGTTGGACCATTAAATCCATCCTTGTAAAGTTTGGGAATTCTCCCAATATGGTCAATATGGTTATGCGTCACAAGAGCAAAGTCAATCTCTCGAGGATCAAAAGGAAAGTAGTAATTCTCCCTCTGGTATTTCTCCTCTTGGAAGAGACCACAATCAACAATAAATTTGATTCTCCTTTGATCTGGCAAACGTACAGTGCAGATGTTGCATGAACCAGTAACCTCATCATGAAGGGCTACTATGTCTACAAACATATCCGCCTTGGTATTTTTGCTCATACTCAAAACCTCCTTATCTCGTGTGCTGCCAAATAATTATTGACAGAAGCCAAAACAACAATTGTTGTTTTTAGTAAAAATTTACTGTTGCTCGTCCTTATCTTATCATGGTATAGAGAGTGAGTCAACCCAAAAAGAATAATTTTAGACAAAAAAATACCCAAGCATTAAGCTTAGGTATTTATATTTAAGGGTTAAATGGATAAGACTTTAATAGTCCATAAGCTCCAACCCTCATTGTATGATTTGGACCAAGGATTGCTACATGTTTAGGGCTTATTTCTTCGGTTATTTTCTTTGCAAAAATCTTTTTAACATCTGCATCTCCGTGATTTACAAGAACAGTTTTTAGATTACTAAATTTTCGCATTAAATCTAAAAGTTCATCTTGTTTTGCATGAGAAGAAAATTCAGTTGTTGTGTATATTTTTGCACGTTTGTATGTCATAACCCCGTTAAGTTCAAAAAGCTCTCCAGGTGTGACATCTTGTAATTTTCTACCTAGTGTATTTTCTGCTGTATATCCACCAAAAATTATTGTACATTTTGGACGAGAAATATAGTTAGGCAAATAGATTTGCGCAGGCCCATAATTTCCCATACCAGAAGTGGTAAGAATAATTTTAGGTTTTCTATCTGTTAAAATAGTATTTCTATGCTCATAGCCTTGAACAATTTCCACATTAGCAGGCATAAAGTTTTTAACATTTAAGTGCTCTGCATTTAATTTGTAAAAATCATCATAAGAGTGAGCAAGATTACCATCTGAGAAAATACGAATATCTTTAGAAAGCTTACCTGTGTCTTGAAGCATCTTTAATCTGTTTTTTATCTCTTGCATTCTTCCAAAAGCAAATACTAGAATAATTAGTGTTTCGCCATTTTTCATAGACTCAATAACTAAGTTATCAAAAACAGGTTTAATGATGTCTTTTTTAGTATTACCATAAGTCGACTCAGTAACTAGATTTATAGGTAAATCTAAAACATCTTGTGGTATGGATTCAACATTAAAGAAAGTATTGTGAGTATTGTAGTCACCAGTAAAGAATGCATAAATTGGTTCTTGTCCACGATACTTAATTGTAACTAAAATTGAACATGCTCCAAGTGTGTGCCCATTTTTAAATAGTCTAACACTAATATGCTCATCTACTTTAAAAGATGTATTATACTCAAGTCCAACTACTTGACTCATAGCATTTTGTACATCATCAACATCATATAATGGCTTAGTGCTATCAAAAATAGGAACAGATGAATCAATTATAACTTTCTTTTTTGAATTTTTCTGGATACTAGAAGACAAAATTTCGGCTGTATTAGTTAATGCTATTGGCATTAGCTCTCCTGCTAGTGTACTAGTGTAGATTTTTCCATTAAAACCTTCTTTACATAGTTTTGGAATTCTTCCAATATGATCAATATGTGTATGAGTTATAAGTGCAAAAGCTATGTCTTTTGGTTCAAACGGAAAGTTATAGTTTTGAGCTTGGTATTTCTCCTCCTGAAATAGACCACAGTCTACAATAAATTGAGTTTTACTCCTGTCTGGATATCTTACTGTACACAAAATACAGGACCCTGTAACTTCTTCATGAAGAGCGGTTACATCCAGATACATGTCGGCTTTGTTCTTTTTTCTCATATAAAAACTCCTCCTTTTTATATTATAAACAATCATTTATAACTAGCCTGAATTTCATAATCTCGAATTCATATAAATATATTGCCTGAGCATATTATATATTGCCATTTAGCTCAAGTCAAGAAAAAATTTGTTAAAAAGAGAAAATAAAGAAGATAAATATACAAAAGTATACATAATTTGATTATTTTTATCTTTAATTAGTAGATTTTTTAAATTATTTATTGTATAATATGAAATATTATTGTGAGGTGAAAAAATTATGGAAGAGAAAAAAACAATTTTAACCGGTATAAGACCTACTGGAAATTTACACTTGGGACATTATTTTGGAGCCGTAGGCAATTGGGTAAAATCTCAAGAAACCTACAATGAATTTATTGAAGTAGCAGATGTTCAAGCATTAACAGATAACTTCAATAACCCAGATAAAGTCAGAAAGAATGTAAGAGAACTAACACTAGATCTACTTGCATGTGGAATAGATCCAACCAAAGCTAAAATATTCATTCAGTCAATGATACCAGAAATTGCTGAGCTTACAGTATATTACTCAAACTTAGTAACTGTATCAAGACTTGAAAGAAATCCAACTATTAAAACAGAGATTTCACAAAAGAAAGCATTATTTGGAAATGATGGAGAAAGTGTAACATATGGATTCTTAGGATATCCAGTAAGCCAAACTGCAGATATAACTGCACTTGGAGGTACATTAGTACCAGTAGGAGATGACCAATTACCTTTACTTGAACAAGCAAGGGAAATAGTTAGAAAATTTAATTCAATTTATGGTGAAACATTACAAGAACCAGAACATTTACTATCTAGTATACCAAGACTTAAAGGCCTAGATGGAAATGAAAAAATGGGAAAAAGTTTAGGAAATGCTATTTTCTTAGTAGATGATGATGAAACTGTAACTAAGAAAGTAATGGATGCTAAAACTGACCCAGATAAGATTAAAAAAGATGATCCTGCAAACCCAGATGTGTGTATGGTACATTATTACCACAAACTTGTAACTAAAGATTTAGATACAATAACTTCTGAATGTAAAGCAGGAGCAAGAGGATGTGTTGCTTGTAAAAAAGAATTAGCAGCAAATTTAATTAACTTCTTAAAACCAATTAAGGAAAAGAGAAGATACTATGAACAAAATCCACAAGAAGTAGATAAAATACTTCTAGATGGTACAAGAGAAGCTAAACAAAAAGCAGAAGAAACAATGTCAAAAGTTAAAAAAGCTATAAAAATAAACTATTTTGAATAGGAGAAAAATCATGGTTATAGATTATGTAAAAATCTCAGTAAAAGCCGGAAATGGTGGAGATGGTGCAGTAAGCTTTAGAAGAGAAAAGTATGTTGCAGCAGGTGGACCTGACGGCGGAGATGGTGGTAGAGGTGGAAGTATATACTTTAAAGTAGATTCTAATACTTCAACACTACTAGATTTTAAATATAAGAAAAAATTTAAAGCAGAAGATGGTAAAAGAGGAGAAGGAGCAAGAAGAATAGGTAAATCTGGACAAGATTTATATATTCCAGTTCCAAAAGGTACAATTGTTAGAGATATAGATAAAGATGTAGTTGTTGCTGACCTTTCAAAAGAAGGTGAAACATTCCTAATTGCAAAAGGTGGAAGAGGTGGAAAAGGTAACACACATTTTGCTACCCCTACAAGACAAGTACCAAACTTTGCAGAACAAGGAAGAAAAGGGCAAGAAAAAAATATTGAACTTGAACTTAAAATGCTTGCAGACGTTGGATTAATAGGATTTCCAAATGTTGGTAAATCTACATTAATATCAATGGTTTCATCTGCAAAACCTAAAATTGCAAATTACCACTTTACAACATTAGATCCAGCACTTGGAGTTGTATCTCCAAAATATGGAAAACCTTTTGTTATGGCAGATATTCCTGGTATAATTGAAGGTGCAAGTGAAGGTGTAGGACTTGGAATTGAGTTCTTAAAACATGTTGAAAGAACAAGATTACTACTACATGTACTTGATGCAGCTGGTTCTGAAGGAAGAAACCCTGTAGAAGATTTCAAAAAGATAAATAGTGAATTAAAAAATTATAGCAAAATATTAGCAGACAAAAAACAAATAGTTGTTGCAAACAAAATGGATATTGCAAATGATGAAACTCTAATTAAAGAAATAGAGGAACTTTGCAAAAAAGAAGGACTTACATTATTTAAAATATCCGCAGCAACAAAAGAGGGAATAGATGAACTTATTGAATATGTAGCTAAAGAATTAGAAAATATTCCTAAAGAAGACATTGTAGAAATAGATGAAATGTATGGATTTGAAGATGAAATTGAAGACCAAGAATGGAATATTGAAATTGAAACAAGAAAAGATGGAAGATACTTCATTGTCAGTGGTGCTCCAATTGAAAGACTTATGTCTAAAGTTAACATTTATGATATTGAATCTCTTCAATACATGCAAAAAATATTAAGACAAATTGGTGTAATGGATAAACTTAAAGAAATGGGAATCGCAAATGGAGATATGATTGAAATTGAAGGTTACCAACTAGATTACACAGAATAAAATATTACAAAATTACAGCCCGCAAACTTAGTGTTTGTGGGTTTTCTTTTTACTTTGTTACAAATTAGTAATAAAAGAAATATGCAAAAGATAATTATCTTAAAATGCTTGAATATCAACATTTGTATAGGTTATTATTACAAAATTATTATTATTTACAAAATATAATTATTATGTTATTTTAGAGGCGTAAAAACAAAAGAATAAGTTTTGAGGTGACGCTATGAAAAAACTAAAGAAAATTTTAGGAGGAACATTAATCGTAGTCGTTTTACTTGTAGCAAGTCTTATCTATGTTAATGGGTTAACTTCTCAAGGAGGCTATGAAATTAAAAACTATGATGTAAACATAGAAGTAACAGAAGGAAATATACTTCGCGTAACAGAAACTATTGATGCATATTTCCACGACCAAAGACACGGAATATATAGAACTATACCAACATCTGGAGTAATAGACAGAGTAGGAAGAGTAGATTCAAAATTTAAAGCAAGTGTTTATGGTATAAATGTTAGTGAAAACTATACTAAATCTTCAACATATGGAACAGATAGTGAAGTAACAATAAAAATAGGAGACGCAAACAAATATGTAACTGGTGATCACAAGTATGTTATTTCATACAACTACTATCTTGGAGATGACAATTTAAAAGATTTTGATGAACTATACTATAACATCATTGGAACAGATTGGGATTGCAATATTGACAAAGTTACATTTAAAATTTCAATGCCTTCAGATTTTGATGCTTCAAACATTGGATTTAGCCATGGAGAAAAAGGAACAATTAATAGCGAAGATGTAAGTTACAATGTAGATGGTACAGTTATAACTGGAAGTTATGAGGGATTAAGACCAAATGAAGCATTAACTATTAGATGTGAACTTCCAGAAGGATACTTTAAAGTAGTAGATTTTATTAATATTATAGATTATATCTTTATTGGTGTAACAATAATTCTTGTTTTAGTTGCATTTAGTAAATGGCTAAAATATGGAAAAGATAAGATTGTTATTCCAACAGTAGAATTCTATCCACCAGAAAACCTAAATAGTTGAGAGCTAGCATTTAACTATAAAACTAAAGTAGATGGAAAAGATGTCACTTCACTTTTAATATATTTAGCAAATCAAGGATATTTAAAAATTGAAGAAACAGAACAAAAATCATTATTCAAACCAAAATTTAAAATTGTTAAACTAAGAGAATATGATGGAGAAAATTCATATGAAAGAACATTCTTCAATGGACTATTTAGAACAAAAGATGAAGTAACAACAAGAGATTTAAGAGATAGATTCTATATTACTCAAGATAGAATTTTAAGTTCAGTAAATTCAAAATCTAATTTAAATACAATTATAGATAAGAAATCGTTAAAATACAAAAAAATCACTACATTATTTGTAGTTATAGCAGTTATTCTAGCTGCTTTAGTTGGTGTGCTTAATTACGAAGTACCAGAAATTGCATTATTCTGTGTACCATTCTCACTAGGTGTAATAATGCCACTAGTTATGTTAATACTTACTTATAGAACAAATCAACCAATAATATCAAAAATAGTACTAACATTTTTCTTAGGTATTTTTATATTTGGTTTTGGATTTGCAATAAAAGAAATGCTAGGTGACCATGAATTCTATATGAATAATGTAGATTACACTGCACTTGGTGTTTGTTCAATAGGAGCAATAGCGTTAATAGTATTAAGACAAATAATGCCAGCAAGAACAAAATACGGAACAGAAGTATTAGGAAAAATAAAAGGATTTAAAAACTTTTTAGTTAATGCTAAAAAGGATGAACTAGAGCAATTAGTGCTACAACATCCAACATACTTTTATGATATTCTACCATACACATATGTACTTGGAATATCAGACAAATGGATAAAGAAATTCGAAGAAATAAATATTTCATCACCAGAGTGGTATAATGCTCAAGATAATTTTAATGTAATAAACTTTGGTAATGTAATGAACAGAACTCTTGCTTCAACAAGTAGTGCAATGAGTTCTAGCCCATCAGAATCAAGTGGTGGATCATCTGGAAGTTCTAGTGGATCTTCTAGTGGTGGCGGTTCATCTGGCGGTGGCTCAGGTGGAGGAGGCGGTGGCTCTTGGTAGTCACTATAAATAAAAGTTGAATAATTAGGAGGTAAGCTATGATAACAATATTAATAATAGTAGCTATAATAATCGTTTTAGCTATGTTTGTAATATTAACATATAATTCACTAGTTGAAAGTAGAAATATGGTAAAAGAGGCATTTGCCACAATGGACGTATACCTTAAAAAGAGATGGGATTTAATACCAAATCTTGTAGAAACAGTTAAAGGTTATGCAAAACACGAAACCGAAACTCTAGAACAAATTATTGAGTCTAGAGGAAAAAATTATAGTCAAATGTCTAAAGAAGAAAAAGTAGAATCAGACAGTATAGTTAAAAGTGAAGTGGTAAAACTTATGGCGCTTGCTGAAAGCTATCCAGATCTTAAAGCAAACCAAAACTTCTTAGACTTAAGTAATCAACTTGTAAAGGTTGAAGATGATATTGAAAATTCAAGAAAATACTATAATGGTACAGTTAAAAACTACAATATTAAAGTTTTAACAATACCAACAAATATTATAGCTTCAATGTTTGGATTTAAAGAAGAAAAAATGTTTGAAGCAAGTGAAGCTGAAAGAGAAAATGTAAAAGTAAGTTTCACAGAAGAAAATGATGAAAACTAATAGCAAAATTCATATATATTATTCCCAAAAAAGAAGAGATAGAAATTAATCTATCTCTCTTTTTTTACTATTTCTTCAATTTTTCTATCTTTCTTTTTACAACTGGTTTTAGTTTTAAAAAGCATAATATTCCAACAAAATAAATTGAAGAAAATAGTATTGCAAAACCTAACCAATCATATCTATTAAAGAAGAATATGATAGGGTATAATGCACTAAGTGCACCAAGCACTAGTCCACCAAAAACTTCGTGTTTTAAATGTCCTACTCTTTTAATAGCCTCATTATCTATTGAGTCAAAAGTTGCATCTAAATGGTCAATTACAAATACATCATCACCATCATTTAACTCAACTACATAGTCTTTTAATTGCTTTAGATTATGGTTAGTATTATCTTGTCTATGTCTTTGACCAAATGCATCACGAATAACAATTGACGCAAGAGTTAGCATTATTAAGAAGTCTTTTGCACTGTTGTATTGAGATACAACATACATATCTGTCATATTAAAAGTACATGCGTTTAAAAATAATATTAGAATAACAGCACATGTAACTACTGCAGTATGTGTAGATGGAAAGTCTCCATCTAAAAAGAACATCTTAAATTTGAACTTTTGTCCTAGCCAACATTTAAGCACAACTTTAAAAGTTTGTGTAATAATCCATGTAAATGCTATTGTCACAGATATGAAGAATATTAAATTGTAGTAAATACTGGTCTCAAATACGAGATTCATATTACCATTCCTCCAATCGAGATATAATTATACAAGAAAAGACGAGAGTTGTCAAAAAAAGAAGATATAAGTAATAAAATAATATATTGAAAAAATATATTTAAATGTTATATAATTTAAATGTAAATAATAAGGAGGTTATTATGAAAGGTAAAATAGGAACAATACTATTAGTAGTTGTACTTATGGTACTAGTTGCTGCATGTTCAATTTTGGGAGTTAAATACTTAGACAACAGAAATGAATTAAAAGAATTAAAAGAAGCTAGTCAAACTACACAAACAGAGGAGCAAAAAGCACCTGAAAGCGAAACAAAAAGTGAATTGGTAGAAAGTACAAAATATGCATTACCTAAGTTTGATGCATCAAAAGTAGATAATTCTAAAAGAGAAAATATGGCTGGATTTGAAGAAGGTGGAGAAGAAGTTATAGTTAGTAATGATTTTAGATATGTTAAAGGGCCAAGAACAATAATATATTCTAATACTATGCCTGAAGAATTAGATTACAGTATATTATATGCAAATGAAAAATATGTTTTAGATTCTAATATAGTTGATGTTAAAACTATTCAACACAATGTATCAAGTGAATTCTACATTATAGCATTAGCAGAAAACGGAAAAATATATTATGGATTAACAAACACACAAATTTCTAAAATAGACTTTAAAGAATATACTGAATTAAGTGATGTTGTAAGACTAGTAAGGGTAGGAGGAAATACTAGAGGAACAGCTATAGGAGCAATAACTTTAGATGGAGTTACTCATTTATTACCATATGACATGCCTTAATGAGGTGAGCTTATGAAAAAGAAAACATTAAAAACATTATCTTCAATAATTATAGTAGCATTAATATGTATTTGTATTTATCTAGTACTAAAGCTATATGATACAAATCAAAAACTAGAAAATGCTCAAAATACAACTACTCAAATAGAGCAAAAAACAAATAACAATCAAGAAAAACAAGAAGTAGATGCTAAAGATAGTAATACTAACTTTTCAGTATATGAAGAGTCTCAAAGAGGAGTAACAATAGCATTAGCCAACTTTAAAGATATAGATAATTATGCACATCAACATGCAATCATCTCACTAGATACTAAATATAGCACAGACTATATGTATGGAACGTATTTTGAACAAGATGGAATTATCTATATACATCTATCTCAAGACATTGGTGAATTAAGATTAAATGGTATAGATGGAATAGAAATTAGCCAAAACAGCAATGGTGGAACTAATGTAAAAATAACTATAAATGAAAATGATGGTACATTAAAAATTGGTAATGGAACATTAAAGAAAATAATTTAAAAGTAGGACAAAATCCTACTTTTTATTTTGTTTTAAAACTACAATATAAACAAATAATATAATTATGAGAATAGTTATAGATTTAATTGGTAAAAAAGCTTTAAAAACAAAATATGAGCTTTATGGGACTATTAAAATATACATTTTAAACAAAATATGCGTAAAAAGAATAGATTTATATAAAATTAGTAAAAACAGCATAAAGAAAAATGCAAAGATAAATATAGAAACATTAAAGAATAAAGAACTCATCAGAGAAGTAATAAATATAGTTAAAACAATTAAGATAAATAAGTTAGATGCAAATATTGGCTTTAATTTAAACGAAATAATAGTTAATCCATATTGCATAGCATTTATCTCATCATTGCTTAGTATTGTTAAAGCAAAAAATAATAGTAAAAATATCATATATCGTGTATATACATCAGATAAATTGCTTGAAGTAAAAATAAAAAGTATAATTGTACTTCCTTTAGTAAAGAATATAAATAGTATTGTTAAAATATTAAAAATATTTTTGAAAGGTGGTATAAAAAATGGAAGAAAAACATCCAATAGAATCTCTAATGATTACATCAATGACATCAATTGAATCAATGGTAGATGTTAACACTATTATAGGAGAAAGCATTATAGCTCCAGATGGAAGTGTTATTATTCCACTATCTAAAGTATGCTTTGGATTTGCAGCAGGAGGTAGTGAGTTTAACACAAATAAATTAAGCAAATACTCAGAAAATGCCAAACTTCCTTTTGGTGGTGGAAGTGGAGCTGGCGTTCATATTAGTCCTGTAGGTTTTCTAGTAATGAAAGATGGTAACGCAAGAGTGCTTAATGTTAATGGTATAAATGTAATAGACAGAGCTGTAGATATGATTCCAGATATAATAAACAAACTTGATGGGATTATAAATAAGAAGATGGATAAAGAGGCAAAAAATGTAGCAACAGGAAGTGCTACAGATATGTCTCCAGATGATTTTGAATAAACCAAAAAGAAAGGAAGTGAAAATTGGTTCACTTCCTTTTATATTTGAGTTGTATCTTGAGTACTGGACATTACCACAAGAGAGATATATTATCTACTTACTACAACATCGATTAATTTTGGGTTAACGTTATTATTTTCAGAGTGTTTAGCAATTTTTTTTGATGCTTTCTTTTCAGCATGAATTGATGCAATTTCTGCAAAGATAGCTTTGATTACTCTAGCAACAAAAGTTACAGGAGTAACAATTACGATTTGCAATACAGCAAATACGAAAAGTTTGATATCTTTGAAAAGCATAATTACAATGCTAATAAATGGAACTGCAAGCAAGAATGCTACAACTCCTACAAGTACATCATTGGTATTATTTTCAGCGTATGCCTTAATAATTGGATTTTCGTTGTTCTTATAATATCTTTTTACTTTTACGTAA
>JAEEGF011162870.1_pt1 | contig 13471 bp, 5 predicted proteins | sample 9134171 | NCBI WGS metagenome assembly JAEEGF01 (sample SAMN16246542, study PRJNA631951) | gut metagenome | biome: gut microbiome; feature: rumen; material: AP-attached | host: Bos | place: Iran: Karaj | collected 2018-10
GGCACTACCCGGCAGACTCCTGCGGAGATCGGCAGCGCTTCACGGTCGATAACTTCTTTAGTATATTGCCACAGCAGATTTTGCGAGCGGGTGAAAATGCTGCCGATGACGATACATTCGGGGTTCAAAATATCGATCAGCACGGACAATCCCTGGCCCAGTTTTTCGCCACAGGTTTTATACACTTCGATCGCTGTCGGGTCGCCGTTGTCGGCGGCAATCGAAATGGTTTTTGCATTGACTTCACCCCCTGCATACATTGGGGCAAGGCCTTTTTCAAGCGCCTGTTCCAGATATTGTTGTCCCAGTTGCGCCAGACCGCCGCCGCTGCAAAAGCCCTCAAACGAGCCGCATTTACCGTACCCCACGGGGCCGTCTTTTTCAATGCGGATATGCCCGACTTCACCGGCGTTGTCGTTGGTGCCGGAATACAGGTGGCCGTCCAAAATAAGGCCGGCGCCAAGCCCTGTACCGAAGGTCAAAAAGATCATATTTTTTGTGCCCTTGCCGGCGCCGAATTTCCATTCAGCCAGGGCACAGGCATTCGCATCATTTTGCAGATGTACCGGCACACCGAAATGGTTTTTGACCTGTTCGATGATCGGCACACAGTCCCATCCGGGCAGATTCGGGGGTCCTAAGATCAATCCCCTGCTCGAGTCCAGCGGTCCTCCGCAGGAAATGCCGATAGATTCAGGCTGCTTTCCGCCGCAGACCTTATCAGCCAGAGCTATCAGACGGTCTATCATCTCCCCCGGGCTGACGTTTAGATCGGTCAGTACTTTTTCCTTGGCGGTAATAATAATACCGCCCGGGGTCTTTTCTGCTGTTACTACGGCACATTTTGTGCCGCCGATATCGAAACCTAATAACATATCACAAACCTATTCCGTCTTTCAGACCTGTTTTATTTCATCGATCAACGTGATCTCTTGCAGCATATTATCATTAACCCGATACGCTTTCAATTCATAATTGCCGAAATAGAGCTCTGTTTTGACGTTAAAAGCATCCAGCTTGATTTCAGCCCGAACCGGCTTATCAAGTGTATTAAATAAATGCATAACGTAACCGTTTCCGTCCTCTGCTTTCTTAAACGCATCGAGACGGACGTTCCTGATTTCGAAGCTTTTGAGATCGTTCTTCCCTTCACCCCCGGGGAAATAAGAAATTGCCACGGGCGTCTCGTTGATGTATTGCGCAGCCTTATCGGTTTCGATCAAAACACTTTCTTTGTTTCCTGCCAGCACCCTGAATCTGAACTCGCTCTCATTTTGATCCATCCGGTGGTGGAAACAGGGATCTTCCATCAGTATTCTGTCGCCGATATCGTGGCAGGAATATGCTGGGGAACGTAAAAGGCTTAACCGGACTCCGCCCTTATCCGTATCCATGCCGTAACAGGTTTGGTTGACCACCGCCAATGCCCGGTCGTTTTCACAAGCCATGACCCATTTGTGGGCAACCTGCTCATAATCTTTTTTTAACGGTTTCACCCCGAACATATCTTCGCCTACGTACTGAGGCTCGTCAAAAGAATTTGGAACATTCAGTTTTAAAAGGGTGTCTTTCTCGTTCCAATATAGTGTAAGTTTAATATCAAACTCTTTTGAATGATTTGAAAAAACGTACACCAACCGCGCTCTAGAAGTATTGTAGCCCAATAAAACTTCGACCATAGTGCGTACTTCGCCCGAATCGATGACATTTACCGGACTGATCTCATCTTCATTTGTCCCCGCAAAAACGGCAGCTTCTCTTCTGTTCAGCAGTTTAAACTTTCCTAAAAGTTTGCCGTGATAAAGCGTTTCTCTAAGCCGCCACGGATTCGGACAATCTTCATAAACAAGCAGTTCGCCCAGGCCGGGAGCAGCATAATTCTGCCCGTTTACAACGTATTCGGAGATACTGCCCGTAGAAGTATCCAGGACGACCTTCATATGATCATTTTCAAAAACAAACGGTTCAAACTGCGATACGGCTTTAACGGTACGGGGATCGTCGTCAACGATTCGCAGTTTGCAATCAAAACGATTTGCGCACATCGGTTTCAGCGTGCCGTGGAACGAGATCTTCTTGCGCCAGTCAAGGGGCATATTGCTGCCCTCTTTTTCCATCTGCGAAGGAAGCGGTTTGTCCCCGTCATACACTGTGGCAACCGTAAAGTTATTGTCCCAGTTTTGATTTTGAAGCATATATTCACACTCGAAATCATCCGTGATCTCATAAGGATGCGGATTGACAATGATGATCGGGATATCCGTGCCGGTTGCCCGAGGCTGGTCTGCACTGAGCGCGAAAAATGCCTTGGTTATTATTTTTTCGCATATCTCCAACCCGTGATCCAGTTTTTGGACCGTATCTTTTTCCGCGCTGCGGATCATTGTCCCCGGCAAAGAATCGTGAAATTCCGAGAACATAAGATCTTCATACGCTTCATGGATCTTTTCGCCCGGATAAGCCATCAAACCGTTTTTTTCGCAAAGCGCTGAAAGCTTTTCCGAAACCGCCAGCCTGCCTTCAAGTTTTCTATGAAGCGCCTTGATCGAATGCATTGACGTAATACTTCCGACGTTTACGGGATTTAAATCTCCATACCATAAAGGAAGATCAGACTTTTCAACCTCGCTGACGTATTGTTCCGGCGTAGAATGCATGACCGTGCTCTTATCGGAAACATGCTCTATCAGTTCGTTGATCGCAATAATGTCTCTTCTGGAAGGTCCGCCTCCGTGGTTCCCGACACCCCAGCACATAAGATACGCTTTATCCTCGGTATGTGAGTTGACATACTGTTCAACGGCTTTGCCCGCAGTGCCGAGCAGCGTATTGTATCCCCAGTCAAAATGATGCGTTAGTATTTTGCTGCCGTCATAACCGACCCAAAGGAAATTCTGCCCGTCAATTCCTTCAGGGATCCCCGTATCCGGCGTCGGCCTTAAATATAAATATGCATCATACCCGCATTTGGCCAAGATCTGTACAAGGCCTCTGGAATGGCCGAAAGAGTCAACGTTGACTGCCGCGTTGGGGCTGACTCCGAATTTTTCTCTGAAAAATTGCTGTCCGTATATAATTTGACGAACTATGGATTCACCGCAGGGCATATTACAATCCGGCTGCAGATACCATCCACCCATTATTTGCCATTTGCCTGCCTGAACGAGCTTTTGAATGCGTTTGAACAAGGGCGGATCGTACTCTTCTATCCACTTATACAGCATGGCTTCGTTGTGATTAAAAACGAAATTGTCAAATTCCTCGCAGAACTCCGCTGCAACTCTGAACGTAGAAAGAACCGTTGCCAATCCTTCGTCCCATTTCCATTGCCACACCGGGTCAATATGCGCATTACATATTAAATGCAGTCTGTTCATATTATAAACTCCTCGCTCAGCATTCCTTTTCAAAAACGTGGAAACCGCTGCCTATCTTCTCACAAATATCCCCAAAATACAAATTGGCATTGACACCGAAAGGAATATTTACGTACAGATACGTTTTACCGAAACGCTTTACCCATCTGACTGACAACTCCCCTTTTATTGTCTGCAATGAAGCGTTTGCGCTTAATAGTTTTTTGGGGAAATACGGCTTGATATCAACCGTATCATACGCCGCCGAAGTGGGTTTGATCCCGCAGATATATGCATAGAACCAATACCCTATAGCGCCGTACATCGGATGATTATGGGAATTCATCGACGACGTCTTTTTGAATTCAAACCTTTCCCAGACAGTCGTTGCTTCCAGCTGGAGCATATATCCAAAAGAAGGATATTCCTCTCTTGTAATAAGCTCCCATGCATCGTCAATATATCCATATTCGGCGAGCATGTCCATCATATAACGGGTGTTAAGATTGCCGGTCGTTATACGGTAATCAAACTTAATGAGATCATCTCTCAGCTGTGCAGCCGCCAGTTTTCTCTTGTTCTCCGGAATAATACCAAGCCATAACGCAAAGCTTTGACTCCCCTGAGAACCGGTGCACATTTTACCCGTATTATCGTCCCACCATTTGTCCAAAATGGCTGCTTTTATTCGTTCCGCGAGCTCGCGGTACTTTATTTCGTCCTCTGTTTTGCCGAGCAACTTTGCGAATCTCGACATTGTCATTGCGTCAAAATAGTAATACCCGCTGGACATAAACAGACCGGGCGTTACTATTGACTCGGCACCTTCATCACCGCCGAGACAGGCATATCCGGGGCCTGCCCAGTCGCCGTAATAAGAATAATTAACAAGATAGTTTTCAGAATGATCTCCGAGACATTTCACCCATCCGGCATACATATCATACGCACGCTGCAATATTTCAAGATTGCCCGTATGGAGATAGCACTGAAGTCCGGCTACGATCGGTGAAGCGCATACCGGATCGGCCGGTCTGTTTCCCCACAAATAAGGCGCCGTACAGGTGATAGCGCCGTTTTCATCCTGGGTATCCATAACGTCTTGAATGATTTTAGGCATCAGTCTGCCGATTTCAAAATTATAGGGCGTTTCCTCAAAGCGCACTGTGGCGTCGTTCATCCAGCCCATGCGCTCATCTCTTTGCGGACAATCGGTAAACAATCCGTGAATATTGGATTTTTCCGTTTGAATAACCAGTTTATGAATACTGTTGACAAGACCGTTTCCGCAGGAAAACTTGCTTTCTGACTGAATATCCGAATACACACTAACTGCGACAATATCATCCTTTTCAAGCATTGGTAACCCGGTGATCTGGGCATATCTGAAACCGTGATAAGTAAAGAGCGGCTGCCAGACTTTTAAGTCTCTTTCATCCCCGGATGCAGTATAAACATCTGTGCTGGCCGCATTACGATATGTAGCCATATACAGCAATCCGTCTTCGTTAATAAATTCGGAATGGGTAATTGATATCCGTTGCCCTTTTTTCAGCTTTTCAGGAAGCTTGATCCTGGTGACCCCTGCTATATTTTGACCGAAGTCAACAACATACGTATTCTCATCCACCTGATTTGCAGTGACCGGTCTATATATTTCCTGCTCAATGACCGGTTCGGCTGTCATGACCCGGGGAACGCCGCCGGGACTTTGAACAATACTTACGTTTTCAAAAGTATTTTCATCACATTCGATGCGGTTCCAATCATTCAAAGCATAGTTGGCGTCGTACGTTTCGCCGTTAAAAATATTGTTCTTAACGATCGCGCCGTAGCTCCATTTCCAGGAAGGATCCGTCTCTATCCTGTCAACGGTTCCGTCTTCGTAATAGATCTTGAGCAGCGCCGAAAGCTGCGGAACTCCCGCAAATTTCTTTATTTGATCCGGTCCGGAGCTTTTCGCTGGAAAGACTATGCCGTTTCTTCTCCAGCCCTCGCCGATCACGATCCCTATACAGTTTTCCCCTTCGGTGATCTTATCGGCAACCTCCGGTTCCATAACGTAATAGCAGTCTTTGGAGTAATCGGAAAATAATGGGTCAAGAACTGTATTGCTGACCGCCACGCCATTGATGTACAGCTTATGATAACCTAAGCCGCAGGCATACAGCACCGCGAGGCTTATTTTTTTATTGACCGTAAACTTCTTTCTGAAATATATCGCCTTTTCTTTTTCGGCAGCCTCAGGGGCGATCCAGCGCAAAGACTTGAAATCGGTGCCGGCAACATAAAAATATTCTTCTCTTGAAGTGCCCCATTCGTCCCGGTTATCTAAAACAGATATTTCTACATACAGTTTGCAATCGCACGGCAGATCGACGTTCTTTAATTTATATTCCTGTTTAGCGGATTCGATCACGCCGGAATCAAAAACAGTTTCCTTGCCGTTTTTGATTTTCAATACGAACGCCTTTTGAAAACCGGACTTGTAATCAGCTTTTACAGCCCATGAAAACACCGGAAGGCTTTCCGTAATACGGTATCGCTCGGTCTTTTTCAAAGGGCTGTAATTCAAGTATATTCCAGTGATTTTATTCATCGCTATTCTCCAATGCAGAGGCGGAGGTTTTAACCTTCTTTTTTATGAACATTTCTGTTTTAATCGACCAGACTGATCAGCGGTGATGCCGTGATATAGCTCGTTGCTCTGCAGCGTACGGACAGTTCGATATAGTAATTGACCGCGTCATCGGGCAGGTGCACGGAGACGGTGTCGCCATTAATCTCGCACTTGGCATAGTGCCACTCCTGATCGATGGTGTCCTGACCGCTAAGATGCAGGCGGCCGTTCGGCGAGTAGCTTAGCGGGGCGTCAATGTAGCACACCCGCGCATTTACTTCCGCGGCATCGGCAGGCAGTGTTATCTGGAACGAAATGTCGCGGCCTTCGCCCGGCAGCGTTTTGAACGTTGCAAGGGGCTCGCCGCCCTTGACGGCCCAGTCAGCGAAACGGTTTATCTCCGGCCGGCTCCAGCCTTCTATATGCCCGTGGCTCCAGTTCTGGATCACAGAAAGCACACTGCCCTGCACGTCCAGACAGGACTTGCTGTTGGAGTTGATTGAGAAGCAGTTATCGTTGGCCCAGCACAACCAGAGCACCTTTGTTTTGACATCTTTCAGTTTCAGCGAAGGCTCCCAGAGTTCGCGCGTGCCGGCAGAATTGAAATTGTTCTTCATCCAGGAGTGCGCTTCGTTCAGGTAGCCGCTGCCGTAAACCGGAATCGCGAACGCGAAGCGCGAGTCGTAGCCAATGGCTATAGACGTGATCACGCCGCCCCAGGAGATGCCGGTCAATCCGACATTTTCGGCGTCAACGCGCGGATCCGCCCGCAGCAGGCTGTCTGCCAGGATCGTCTGCGCTACGGCGTGGTACATCCACATGCGGTCTACACTACCTGTGGATGAATTCATTCCATCGTTGTCCGGGGGCATTATGCGCGGGTCGGAGGACAATACGTTTTTCGGTACGCTCCGGGTCCAGGATGCGGCACCGTAAAAATCGGTGATGCCTTGGGCGGCAGGATAGTAGCCCGTGTTGCCCACTGCAATGGCCGCGTAGCCACGGTCGTTCCAAAGTTTTACCCAATTGGGATACGCGTATCCGCCGCCGCCATGCTGCAGCACGATGGCGGGCACTTTATTGTCCGCGCTCGCGCCTTCGGGGAAACCGATGTACGCGAATACCTTAGTAGCCTTGCCGCCGAAGCTGACACCGTCGAGCCAGATCGCCTTCACATTCGGATAGCCTGCGGGGTCGTATTCGGGACAGTACTGGAACGTGGCTTCTTTGTTCAACAATTCGGAAAACATATAGTCGAGCTCCTCATTTTTGGTGGCAAAGGTCTGCTGATCTGGCTGGTCGCCGTGCGAGCCGGAACCGCCCGGTCGGAGTTCTCCCACGGGGCTGTCAGAAAGGCACAACGCGTCGAGTATGTACCGATCACCGTCACAAGCAACCGAGGGCCGCGCGTCGATCTTCAGGTAATTTACTTTGGCAAGATCAGTGATGCCTTCGTAATTGTTCCATGGTATCAGTTCGCTGAGAGGCAACGCTACATATCCTTCAAAACCATCAGGGATACGGATAGAGGAATCGTCTCCGGCGTCTGATGTGTCGTTGCCCGTGTCGCATTCTATGACTTCGCCGCTCACATCTGTGACGATCGCTTTTGAGGCGTCGATGTAGCTCCGCTTACTTCCGCCGCCCGTGCCGAGGCAGAAAGAAAGACCTACGCTGGTGATATCAGGTGTAACGACCCAGATCCGCAGGTAGTACTCCGGCTGTGCTTCTTTAAATACATTCAGCCGCTTGCCCGTGAGTTCAAACGCCTGGCACCAGGTGGACGCAGAAAGTGTGTTGACCAACGCAAGCCCTTCCTGGGCGTACTCCTCCTCAAAAGAGAACTCCGGATGTGTGATTCCGAAACCGCTGAGATCTAACGGACGGAGTTCTTTGATCGGATCTGAAATCGCGTTAAAGTCTTCGATCGTCAGCGTGACCGTGGAAGGATCCGGTACCGTTGTGGGTTTCGGCGAAGGCGTTGGTGTCGGAGTAGGTCTTTCTGTAGCCGTTGCCGTGTTGATTACTTCTGCGGTATTAGTTGATACGGGATCTGTTCCTGTGTTGCTGCCGGATTGCCCTGAAGGCAGTACGAATTTGTACTCGTAGCTCAGGCGGCCCATGGGAAGGCAGCGCCCGGAAACGTAGTAGTTCATGATCTCTTCCGCGCCATCGACGCCGTCCGCCACCTTGAAATAGATGCGGAGCGCCGAGGCTACGCTGTTGGTATCAATGCCTATCGCGGCCATTGGCACGCTGTAGATCACAGTTTTGTCGTTCACGGCGTATGTGGCATCGCCCGCGGGTTTACCGGTGAAATCAGCGCTTAACTGCTCAATGGCGGCAGTGCCCGACGCGGCGTCGCGGCTCCGGCCGATCACGTATTCATAAGACTCCCAGCCTTTTTGCGCCGGCGTGCCGGTGCCGATGAACAGGTTCATCCAATTGGCATTGTCAGTCACTTTCACCGGATCCGCACATTCAATACGGAAATACAGGTTCTCCGCGTCGTTGGTCAGTTTGACCGAAAGAATGTTGTTGTCCGCTGCAGGCAAAGAATAGTGTACTGTCTTTGCGGCGCCGTACGCATCGCGTTTGTCGTTGACCGTGCCCACATGGCGGTAGACTGCCTTCACCTCATCCCACTGAGCATCGCTGCCGTTAAGGTCAATAGTTTTGTATACATTGTCAGCAATCACGCCGTCGGAATCGTTGTACTTGTACTTGCGGATGTTCGTGATCATCTGGATGAAATACGCGTCTTCGTAGCCACCTTGCATGGGTTCGATGTCGCGGGAGTATTCCATATCCACGTTGTCGCAGAGCATGTACTCGCCGCCGTAGGGCTGCTTATATGCGATCCATTCGTTCCAGCCGGTGACCATCAGGATCTCGGGCTGCGGGTCGGAGGCAAACACGGTCTCCCATTCGGATTGGAAGAACGTGCCGCGGTAGATGTCTTCGTGCTTGTTTTCGCCGGTGTTGATGTCGTAGCCGCGCCCCCAGTTGCACCAGTTCTCATGGGTCAATGAAAAGCTGAAGGGCACCATCGGATGGGTGGCAACGGACACGTTCATCGTATTGCCGTTGAGCGGCTGCGGGTAGACCCATTCGGTGTACGGGAAGGAGTTGTCGTTGTGTTCGTCGTTTGGCCAGCACGCTTCTTTTACGTAGAAGAAGTCCTGAAGTTCCTGCGACAGATCGGATGGCTTGTAGGTAGTTTCGCCGCGGCTCTCCGCCTCGAGAATGTCCTTTTCAGCCGAAGTGTAGCCGATGATCATAGGACGGCCGTCAATTCTATACCAGGAATCCGGATAGTTGCCTTTCTTGTAGTAAGTGTTGTAAATTTGCTTGATGGTGTCAATGGAACGGGAATGTGTATAAAAACACACCTGCGGTGCATCCCAGCCTTCGTCCCTGAGTTCCTGGCTCATTTTCATTATTTTCTTAGCCACTTCACTGTACAGCAAACAGTTAGTGGTGTCGAAGATCAGAAAGTCCACGCCGGCTTCGGTAAGCATTTCCAAGTGCTTCCGGATGACCCATTTGTCAACGCTGTTGTAGTAGCCGTAGAGCGGTTCCGCCCACCAGTGAGCCTGACCGTTAGGGCTGATTTTGCCGCCTTCTTCATGGAATACGATGTCCTGGCCCTGCTCCGCGATTATCTTCGAGACGTCGTAAATGTCACTGGATTGGGGCTGACCCAACCAAAGAAAATAGAAAATTCCAACGTCACGCTTATCTTTTTTGCCTGCCGCTGCAGGCACTGTGCGGCCGTATTCGTCAAAGCCGACGATCATGTTGTTATTGTAGCCGTCTTCATACAGATCCATAACTTCCAGTTTCTCTGTAACAGGCTGCGTGCTCTCTGTAGGAGGTGCGGTTATGTCCCCCGGGATGTTGTCAGCCGTCTTGCAACCGAACGCAGTGAGCATCATCAACGCGCACACCGCCAGAGCAGACAATCTCCTGCCTGTTTTGTTTCGTTCCACGCATCTTTCTTTCGCCAATCTCTTCATACCGGGTCCCTCCTACACAATTACAGCAGAGTGTCTAAATGCAACATGAAGCCATGATATAGAGCAATGGCCGCGATCCGTTTTTAAAGATCGCGACCTTTGCGGTTCTGTCCTATTATTTATGCTTTCTTCTTTTTCTTTGATGCAGCAGCGACTGCAACTATAATTGCCGCCACAACAACCACGCCGCCGATGATCACGGGAATCAGCCAGCCGTTGTTCTTCTTGGGAGCAGGCTCCTCTGATTTGGAATCATCTGTTGTCTTCGGCTCCTCGGTAACGACCGGTGCGTCCGTAGGCGCTTCGGTAGGTACTTCCGTGGGCACTTCTGTGGGTACTTCTGTGGGAGCCTCAGTTGGGGCATCGGTAGATTTCGGCGCGATCTCCGGCAACTCCTGCGTGCATATATACATATCGTGGACAGTCACTAAGAAGAAAGACGGTTCATCGCCGTTCACATCGAAGCCTACTGCCGTGAAAACCGGGTCGTCGTTAGTGAAGATCGGTGTGGACCAATCTCCGTGGTCGCAGAAGATCGATGACGGCATGAACAGGTAGCCGTCGAAGCCCTCAGGTATGCCGTAGCCGTAGCGGCCGTTATTTTGCGAGGTCTCTGCGGCGGGCTCATCGATTACGCTGACCGTGCCGTCAAGCTCGACCAGATACAGTTCCAAATCCATCTCACCGCCCATGTAGGCATGTTCGTAGCCAGGCGTATCCGGCTGGAAACAGAACCAGACTTCTCCGTCGCTCTTGTTGGTCAATGAGAGGACAACATACTTCGCCCCGGTAAGTTTCCCCGCGGCTTTAAGCATCGGCGCGGTAATGCCGTAGCGGTCAACGCAGCTCGCAGCATACTCCTCGCTCAGAATTACATCACCGTCTATGATCTCGCATATGCCGTAGTCCCACGGACTGACAACGGAATCATTAAAATTCTCTACCAGCTTGATCTGCACTTGTTTGTCTCCGTAGCTGATGTCGGTGATTACCTCTTCAGGAGTCATCGTGGGTGCTTCAGTCGGAACCGTCGTGGGCGCTTCAGTCGGAACCGTGTCTCCCGAGTCGCCGTTGATCAAATATTCAGATATTAAAACCTTTAACGGCTTTTCCCAAGAAGATTCTACACTTTGGTCGATTTCAGGAGTTAAAAGCAGAAAACAAGCTTCGGGGTTAAATGACGATGACAGATCATCAAAGTTAACGGTGAAAGAGTCAACATTTGTTCCGTCTTTATCGAGGTAAACTTTAACTGTTGAAGCCGTATCATTATAGTCCGATATTCTGACAGAATAAGTATGTGTAAGATAATCGGTGCCGTCAACAATTGTGTATTCGCCATTGCCAATAGTTGCAGCATCACCTGCTCTTGAATGTACAGTTGTATCAGCAACCAATGCGGTTTGAGTATCTTTAAAAAGGATTCTTAACCCATCGCCATATCCGCTTAATGGATAGTCATCATCTGTAGCCATAAAGCTTAAACTAAAACCGCCGCCAATTCCCATATCTATAATTTGGAATGAGATTTTTGTATCTATTGTAATATCAATAGGTTCAGAATAAGCTCTTGATTGCTGTGGCTGTCTGTCTTTTACCATAAATATCATTTCTTCGCCGGATGAATTTACAGTAGTGTTGACCCTGCCCTTTTGAGCATCCCACTTACCGGGAACGAAATGTGAATCTTCATCAAAAGTATATTCGCTCTCTTCAGCGAAAGCGATTCTGATGTTACATAATGTTAGACATGCAACTAATATAGCTAACAATGGAACAAGAAGTTTTCTGCGTTTCATAATAATCTCCTCCATACTTTTCAGCCTATATTATACCGAAAAAGCCGATTTGTTGGAACCCTTTTAGGGTATATCATGGTTTGTGATCAATTCAATTAATTAGGGCGCCACGCGGGCGCCCTATTTCATTGTTGTTTATTGTTGCAGATCAAAAAGACCTCTTTTTCGCGAAAACAATAACTGCTCCAAGAGCGAGAACTACAATGACTGCAAACATTGCTACCGTGGCATCTCCGGTCTGAGGCTGAGTGGCAGGCTGGGTAGTCGGCTGAGACGGAGAATCGGTGTTGTCCGGATTCGCAAGATAGAAGGTCTCGATCCCGTCTTCGCCGACAACGTAGAAGTTGAAGGCATCAGCGGTAGAGAACACAAACTTCGCAGGATCCGGATTGGCATCCATCTTGGGAAGGACAAGGTACGGAGTCATGTCCACATCATCGCCCTGGCCGTTCATTTTGCCTCTGAGAATTTCATCAAAGTTGGTAATAGTGAATCGGGCAATGTACGTACCGGCCTCAAGCGGCTCGTCGAAATTGAACGCAAACGCAGGATTGTTGTCGCCCTGACCGTCAAGCTCATAGGATTTCACCGGAGCCTGAGAAAGAGTGTACTCGGGATTGTACTCGAACTTGAAGAGCTCGATCTTGTACTTAGCAAAAGGACCGTTGGGAACATTCGCGTTGGAAGCCCAGTAGATCGGAAGACCGAAGCCTTTGAACCCGCCGGCGGTGGTGAATTCAAGAGTCGCGGAATGGTTGTCGCCCTGCAGCCATACGCCGATCGCGGCGCCGTTGCCGATATTCTTGCCGGAATACGTGGTCTCAGGAACCGCGTCGCCTTTGGCGGTACCGTACACTTCGATCTCGCCGAAGCCGCAGTAGTAGTTCGTAGCGTCAGCGATGTTGGGCATCTTGGTGATGGTGATCAGCAGATATCTGGCGTCCATCGAGGTCTCGTAGGTAAGGCTCTCGCACGGGCCTTCACGCTCTACTTCGCCGCCGATCTTGGTCCAGTTCTGCGCGTCGGTGGAAAGGTTGACGTCAAAAGTGTTGGGAACATTGTTGCCATCCAGGAACTTCTGTCCAAGCAGCACGACTTTGGAGATGGTGGCCTCCACGCCGAGGTCAATGCTAACAGTAATGTAAGTGTCCTGCGTGGGAGAACCGGCGTACCAGCCCAGTCTGTCCTGATTAGGCTCACCTTCGGCGAATACGGGTACAAGACCGTCGGTCAGGTAGTTTTTGTCCCAGAAGCCAAGGGCAAGGTTGGCATTGCCTTCGCTGATAGCGGTCTCAACGTTTCTGCCCAGCGCCAGGTTGGTGTCCTCGGCGTGGGACGCGACGGCGAACAACGACACCAGCAGCGCGGTGGCAAGCACGATCGTCAATAATTTTTTCATAGTTTAACCTCCTGATTCGGTTCCGATTGTGTCATGAACCGAAAAGTTACTTTATTTTACCGCGTTTTCGCGGCGGTTGTCAACAATAATCTCTGCGGAATTAGACCTTTTACTTGTGGGAATTAGGGAATTGAGGAGCGTCCAATGGCCGCGGCTCTCACACGCAGCAAGGAGCGGCGACCGCCTTACGCGTGAGTTCATCGCCGCCGGCGATCCCACAATTCCCTAATTCTCTAATTCCCTAATTAGTTCAAGGATAAAAGCCTAATTCCCAAAAG
>JAEEGF012095510.1_pt1 | contig 13471 bp, 10 predicted proteins | sample 9134171 | NCBI WGS metagenome assembly JAEEGF01 (sample SAMN16246542, study PRJNA631951) | gut metagenome | biome: gut microbiome; feature: rumen; material: AP-attached | host: Bos | place: Iran: Karaj | collected 2018-10
CAAAAGTCCGATCTTATCCTTATCGCAGCGCGTCCTTCAATGGGAAAGACCGCATTTGTATTAAACATCGCAAATTATGTGGCAGTCCGCTCGCACATCACGACCGCCGTTTTCAGTCTTGAAATGTCAAAGACGGACCTTGTGCAGCGAATGTATGCCATGAACTCAAAGATAGACGCCACAAAGCTCAGGAACGGTGACCTTGACGATCACGGATGGACCGATCTCATGGGAGCCGCAAGAGAGATATCCGAATCGTCGCTCCTTATAGACGATACGCCGTCCATCAGCGTCTCGGAAGTCAGATCAAAATGCCGTAAGTTAAAGCTTGAAAAGAACCTTGGGCTTGTTCTTATTGACTATCTGCAGCTCATGTCAGGCTCAGGAAGAGCGGAATCCAGGCAGAACGAGATCTCGGAGATCTCGCGATCCCTTAAGGCTCTGGCTCGTGAGCTTGATGTCCCCGTTATCGCGCTATCACAGCTCTCGCGTGCAGTGGAAAGCCGTCCGGACAAGCGTCCCATGCTTTCCGACCTTCGTGAATCCGGTGCGATAGAGCAGGATGCCGACGTTGTAATGTTTATCTACAGAGACGAATATTACAACAAAGAAAAGAGTGAGGATCCGGGTGTTGCCGAGATCATCATAGGAAAACAGCGTAAAGGTCCCGTCGGCACGGTAAGGCTCGGCTGGCAGGGACAGTACACGAGATTTGTAAATCTTGAAGCGCAGCCAAAGAAAGACGAACAATAAAGCAAAAAAAAATCAGCCCCGCCGCATGAAACGGTGGGGCTTTGAAACGGTGGGGCTTTCCTTTTGGTCTGATCAAGCCTGCTCAATGGAGCCTGTAGGGCAAACGCCTGCGCATGTGCCGCAATCAAGGCACTTGTCAGCGTCGATCTCGTAATGCTCGCTGCCCTCAGCGATAGCGCCTGCAGGGCACTCGCCTGCGCATGCGCCGCAGCTTACACAACCGTCATTAATCTTGTATGCCATTATTTTGTTCCTCCTTTATAAAATGCTTAATATGTTGCTTTTATTACCTGCTTATTATATCATCTGCCCGCGGTTTTTCAAGTGAAAAAAATATTGACTATTCATCATGCGGTGGTTATAATCCTTTTGCAAATCAGTTTTACCACGGAGGTACCTAAAATGATCACAAAAGATATGACGATCAATCAGATCTGCAAAGTTAACCAAAACATCATCGCTATCCTTCTCAATGCCGGAATGCATTGTGTAGGTTGTCCTTCGGCTCAGGGTGAGACTCTTGAAGAGGCTGCCATGGTTCACGGACTGGATGCGGATGAACTTGTAAACCGTATCAATGCCTATCTCGGAGAATAAATTCTCTAATCTCTTTTGAGAGCGGCAAGCTTTTTCACTGCGGAGTCCTTGATGATCCTGGTGAAATGCTCGTCATAATAGGATACAGATGCGTAACGGGTGTGCTCAGGGGTGCCGTATTCGGCAGCTATGTTGCACACCTTATTAAATACCTCGGGTGAATGGAGCGAGATATTGAGCACCAGGTAATACTTCTCGTTCCAGTCGTCTTTGTAAAGGGTGTTTTTGCCGGAGTAGAACGGTGCGATCACGCCTGCGAATCTGATGATCTCGGCAAGCGAGTCGAAGATGAAACACTTTTGCATCACAACATGTTCGGGAGAAGATTCCTTTTCTCCCTCCTTGTTGGTAAGCTCCTGAGCAGCCTTTGAAAGAAGGCTGGAGAGCTGGCTCACGCATGCAAAGATCTCGTCCGCGCGTGCCATCTGCTTTGAGCGGTCATCAAAATTCTTTAGATCCTCGGGAGCGGGTGTCATCTGCGAGAAACGCGTGTCAAACTCATCGGGATCCGATACCTTTGTGACTATCAGAACGAGGCAGTCGGAATTCACCGGTATGGCTTCGATCATGAGAGGATTCTCATCCGGTACAAAACCGCATTCATACGAAGCTTTGAGAACGAGCTCGGAAAACAGAGCCTTGGCCTTTTCGGAACCATAGGCGAGCTCCGAGAGCTGTAACTCGCGATCGTTGAGATCCTGACCGTTAAGAGTACACTTGATCTGGGTTTCGCTGAGTTTCTCAATCTTCATAATGCCTCACTTCCTTTCCTTTAAATGTGAGTAAAGTATACATAACAGCATATAAAAAGTCAATTAAGATTCTGAAAAGTATTGAGGCTGCAAAGCGGGTTTGGCTTAAACAGTGGGTTTCAGGGCATCAGGGGGCAAAATTTTTGTGGAAATTGCACAAAAAAAGCCCCTGTTTTTCTACATGCCGCAAGGCAGATTTTCCTTGAAACCAAAGCCTTAAGGGGATTATAATATGGCCGTGACATCAAAGTAAAAGCCGCAAGGCGGAAAGGAGATAATGACAAATGACTTCAGGCTTGACAGCTACCGGCCGTTAAAGACCCTGTCACAGGGGCCGTACGGAGAGGTTGTCCTTGCCGAACACAAGAAGTTACACTGTCGGCGGATCATAAAGACCGTTTATCGGATTCATCCATTTTACGATCGGCTGACAAACGAAGCCCGGATACTTCAAAAGCTGAGGAATGAAGCAATTCCCATAGTATATGACGTATTTGAGGACCAAAACGGTTTTACCTTCATCGAAGAAGCGATCGAAGGCGAATCTCTGGCACTTTTTCTTAAACGGAAAAAATATCTTGGCAAATCGGAAATTCTCGATCTTTCCATCAAACTTTCACAAATATTGATCTACATCCACAAACCCGGAAGGCGGATCTTACATCTTGATGTAAAGCCCGAAAATATCATCATTTCAGAAAACAAACCAAGGCTCATCGATTTTGGGAGCGCAGTATGCTCTGCTGAAGAGAAAGATGAAGGGTGTGTTTTCGGCACCTACGGTTTTTGTGCACCCGAACAGATAACGGGAGAGGGGGATCTGTGCGAGGCCACGGATATCTACGGCCTCGGGAGGACAATGGAATACATGCTGACGTATGCAAGGGAGATACCCAGGGGCTATAAAGCAGTGGTCGACAACTGCCTGAGGCGGGGGAAAACCAGGTATACCGATGCGGGAATGCTAATGACGGATCTGGAAAAACTAAGGGGAAAAGCGGGGAAGAGACTTTCGGAATGCTGGATCGCCGTGTGCGGCGTACCGACAGGCTTTCACGGAAGCTGCTTTTCATACGGGCTTGCAAAAACTATCAAAAGGAGGAAGGGACAAGGCGTCCTGCTCGTGGACTGCAATGAAACGGGCAATCTGGAACACCTTGGCAAAAAAGAACAGGATACTTTGGTGTCACAAGGGTTTACTTACGAAAAGGACGGGATTACTGTCGCGGCGCGCGTGCTGCCCGGCGAAGCAAGAAGATACAGGGGAAGAGGATTCCGGTATATATTGTGTGATTTCGGAGATCGATCAAGATTGGATCCGGAGCTTTCTTTTGACTGTATAGTGCTTGTCGGCAGCATGGCGCCCTGGACTTATCCTTTGTGGGAAAGCGCTGTGTTTACGGAGTCGGAGGACGCTCAGGTCTTTGCGGTGGTCACGGAAACACTGGGCGCAGTCCCTCAATCCCTTTCGGAAGCCTGTACGGTGCTCGACGCCACGAGTCCGCGCCGTGCGGAACATGCAGCAGGTTGTATCCTTAAAATGCTTACGAAGAAAAGGAAGAGGCTCGTCACTGACCGCTCATGATATTTGTAAGCTGACACAACTGAATGATTTGGCAGTGAAAAGAGCCGGGGCGCATCTGTCCGTAACAGATCGAAAGAATGACCCGGCTCTTTTTTTTGCTTGTAATCGTCGGAAAAATAGGTTATATTAAAGAGTGGTCGCGCATGCGGTCATAATATTCGTAACAGGAGACAGTTTATGGCAGATACAAAAGCTAAGAAACCCGCTGCAAAAAAGGCAGAGGATAACGAAAAGAAAAACGCATGGCTCAGCTATTCGGCAGCCGAAAAGAAAAAGCTGGAAGCCTTCTGCGAGGATTACAAGGCATTCATCTCAAACTGCAAGACAGAGCGCGAGTGTGCCGCAGAAAGCATAGAGATCTTAAAGAAGAACGGATACAAAGACCTTGACGAGTGCATCGCAAAGGGCAAAAAACTCAAAGCAGGGGACAAGGTTTACAAGAACAACATGGGAAAAGCCGTCGCAGCATTCATCATCGGCAAAAAGCCCGTAGAAGCCGGAATGCTGATCCTCGGCGCGCACATTGATTCCCCCCGCCTTGATCTTAAGCAGGTTCCGCTTTACGAGGATACCGAGCAGGCCCTTCTTGATACGCATTACTACGGCGGCATCAAGAAATACCAGTGGGTGACACTCCCTCTTGCGCTCCACGGCGTGGTTGCGTTAAAGGACGGCAGCGTTGTCAAAGTCAACATCGGTGAAGATCCCGCAGATCCCGTATTTGAGGTCACCGACATCCTTGTTCACCTTGCACAGCAACAGCTTGAAAAGACCGGAGCAAAGGTCATCGAAGGCGAAGCCCTCAATGTTCTTGTCGGCAGCGAACCTCTCAAGGGAGAGAAAAAGAACGCAGTAAAAGCCAACATCTTAAAGCTTTTAAAGGATAAATACAAGATCACAGAGGATGATTTCCTTTCGGCAGAGATCGAGGTCGTTCCCGCAGGTCCCGCAAGAGACTTGGGCTTCGACCGCAGCATGATCACAGGATACGGACACGATGACAGAGTATGCGCATACACAAGCCTTGCCGCAATGCTGGATGTGACATCCATTGACCGTACAGCCGCATGCCTCCTTGTTGACAAGGAAGAGATCGGATCTGTCGGCGCGACCGGCATGCACAGCGTATTCTTTGAGAATGCCGTTGCCGAGATCATCAATCTCACTACGGACTATTCGGAACTCAAGGTAAGACGCGCACTTGCAAATTCCTGCATGCTTTCCTCAGATGTTTCCGCAGCTTACGATCCCAACTATTCAGAAGTGTTTGAGAAAAAGAACGCAGCATATTTCGGAAAAGGCATTGTTTACAACAAATACACAGGTTCCCGCGGAAAATCAGGTTCCAACGACGCAAATGCCGAATATTTCGCTGCGATCCGCAGAGCAATGGATAAAAACAAGGTCGCTTTCCAGACCGCTGAGCTCGGAAAAGTCGATGTCGGCGGCGGCGGCACCATTGCCTACATCATGGCAAAATACAACATGCAGGTGATCGACGCAGGTGTTGCCGTGCTCTGCATGCACGCGCCCTGGGAGATCGTTTCCAAGTCGGACGTTTACGAGGCCTACAAGGCTTACGTGGCATTCCTTAAGGAAATGTGATGGAAAACACTGAAAACAGACGCATTGCGGAATTTCAGAAGGTGGACGAGGAACAGTTCGTAAAGGATTTCCTTTCGACTTTTCCCGACGAGACCAGAGAGAGCGCCGCGGCGGCTTATGAAAGCATCATACTCCCGAAACGCGCGACAAAAGGTTCCGCGGGGTATGATATAAGAACCACAAAAAGCTTTTCCCTTGCTCCCGGCGGATCGATAAAGATCCCCACGGGCATCAGGGTCAAAATGCGGGAAGACTGGGCTCTGTTTGTTTTCCCGAGAAGCGGTCTGGGCTTTAAGTTCCGTTTTCAGCTCGACAACACCGTCGGTGTGATCGACAGCGACTACTACTATTCCGACAATCAGGGCCACATCTTTGTAAAAATGACAAACGATTCCCGCGACGGAAAGACAGTTTCGCTAACACAGGGCGACGCCTTTGCGCAGGGGATATTCCTGCAATACGGGGTGACAGTGGACGATGACACCACGGACTCAAGAAACGGCGGATTCGGAAGCACAGACAGACGATAAACAACAACATCCACATGAAAGGACAAAATTATGGTACGTGCAATTGTTGGCGCAAACTGGGGAGATGAAGGCAAGGGCAAGATCACCGATATGCTCAGTGAGAAGTCCGATATCATCATCCGTTTTCAGGGAGGAAGCAACGCAGGTCACACTATCGTGAACAAATACGGAAAATTCGCTCTGCATCTTCTTCCTTCAGGTGTTTTTTACGATCACACCACAAGCATCATAGGAAACGGCGTGGCCCTGAACATCCCTTATCTCGTAAAAGAGATCCAGAGCCTTGTGGACAGAGGCGTTCCGAAGCCTCACATTCTGGTCTCCGACCGTGCGCAGATCATGATGCCTTATCATGTGCTGTTTGACGAATATGAAGAGGAAAGACTCGGCAAAAAGTCTTTCGGCTCCACAAAGTCCGGCATTGCGCCGTTCTATTCCGACAAATACGCAAAGATCGGCTTCCAGGTATCGGAGCTCTTTGACGATGAGGTGCTTAAAGAAAAGACGGAGCGCATATGCGAGATGAAAAATATCATCATGCAGCATATGTACCACAAGGATCCCATCGATCCGAAGGAACTGTTAAACACCCTTCACGAATACCGCGACATGGTAGCGCCTTATGTGTGCGATACCGCTCATTTCCTTCGTGATGCCCTTGCGCAGGGCAAGAACATCCTTCTCGAGGGACAGCTCGGCACCTTAAAGGATCCCGATTTCGGCATCTATCCCATGGTAACTTCAAGCTCCACACTTGCAGCATACGGCGCGATCGGCGCAGGCATCCCGCCTTATGAGATAAAGCAGATCACCGCTGTTGTAAAGGCTTACTCCTCAGCGGTCGGCGCAGGCGAATTTGTTTCCGAGATATTCGGAGACGAGGCTGACGAACTCAGACGCCGCGGCGGAGACGGCGGTGAATTCGGCGCCACCACAGGCCGTCCGAGACGTATGGGATGGTTCGATGCCGTTGCGACACGTTACGGCTGCATGATGCAGGGCGCTACGGAAGTGGCTTTCACCGTAATGGACGTACTTGGCTATTTAAAGGAGATCCCTGTCTGCGTCGGTTATGAACTTGACGGCAAGGTCATAAAGGATTTCCCCGTTACTTCAAAGCTCAAGCGCTGCAAGCCCGTATATGAGGTGCTTCCCGGCTGGGGATACGAGACCCGCGGCATAAAGAAATATGAGGATCTTCCCGAGAACGCAAGGAAGTACATCGAATTCATCGAAAAAGAGATAGGCGTTCCGATCACGATGGTATCAAACGGACCCGGAAGAGAAGATATCATCTACAGATGATCGAAAGATAAAAAACAGATACTGCATAAAAAACTCCGGCAAGTCTTAATGGCCTGCCGGAGCTGTTTTTTATTGTTTTTAAGATCTTAAGATCACTGAAGCTTAAAGTTCTTGAGGTCATCCATGATGGAAGATGAGTAGCCGTTAAGCTTTTCGGAAACATCGGAAAGATTTCCGGTCTCGTTGGAGATCTTGCTGCTGTCCTTAACTATGCCGTCACTCAGCTCGATGATCTGGTTGACGGTTGCGGCCTGTTCTTCAGTCGCAGCTGCGTTGTTTGAAGCAACGTCATTGATGCGGTTGATGCCGTCCGCGATCTCACCGATGGCGTCGGTTGCTCTCGAGATGTCCTTATAGATGGACTGGAAGGACTCGTTGGAGCGTTCCACGCCCGCAAGGCACTTCTCCATGTCTCTCATGCAGTCGTCGGCCTTCTTGTTGATCTCCACGATGTTCTGAGTGATGGTCTCTACAAGTGAACCGATCTGTACCGCTGCGCTTGTGGACTGATTTGCGAGAGCGCCTACTTCGCCGGCTACCACTGCAAAGCCCTTACCTGCTTCACCTGCTCTTGCGGCCTCGATGGAGGCGTTGAGCGAAAGGAGGTTGGTCTGCGACGAAATGTCACTGATGGTGCCCGTGATGCCCTTGATCTCGTCCACTGTTTCCGCGGTCATACGAATGATGCTGATAAGCTCGCCGATGGTCTTGTTGAGGGTGGTAACACTTTCTGTCATACCCTTCATCTCATTTCTGCCGTCATTGGAGGATTGTACGGTTTCCTGACAAAGCTCCTTGACCTGTACGGAATTCTGAGCGAGCATTGAAGAAACACTTGCAAGCTCTGTAGCGCCGTTTGCAACATCTTCGATTGATTGGTTGAGGCCGTTGAGATAGTCGTTCAGTCTTTCGATGGATTCGCCCTGAGAAGTGTTGGAAGAACTGAGTCCTCCTGTGATATCGAGACACTGCTCCGCGCTGTTATGCATATCTTTGGAAATGCCTGTGAGGTTTTTGAGCATATCACGCATACGTGCGATATAGTCGTTAAGGCTCTCGCTCAAGGTCGTGATCTCATTGTTTCCTTCCGGAACGAGCTTGGTGGTGAAGTCACCGCTGCTGATCTCACCGATCTTACCGGTAACCACTGTAACGGGATCGAGGTGCTTCTTGATGAAGAAGTACAGGAATCCGGCAAGGAGGAGGAGAAGAGCGATGGAAATGGCCATGTTTACGTTGGTGCTCGAAAGTATGAGGCTTGAAATGTGCTTGTAAGGAACCGCGCTCACAACTACCCATGAGGTGCCTTCGATATCCGTTGCGGCAAAGATCATCTTGCCTGCGCCGGTCTTTACGATCTGCGCCTTGTCATCACTGAAGGATAATGAGGTGTTGAGATTTGTGTACATGCCTGCGAGACCTTTTACGATAGGATCGTCGCATGCGGCAAGGGTCTTACCCACAACAGCATTGTTAGAGCTGAGGAGTATGTCTGTGGTGTCTTTGTTTATGATGTATATTGCGGTATCCGAATAGCTGTACTTAAATCCTTTGATCTTGTCGGAAAGCTTATCAAACACAATATCACTGCTGAGAACGACGTTGTCTTCAAGCTTTATCGCGCATGCGAGACAGGTCTTTCCGGTCGATGCGTCAAGATAGGGATCGGATACATAGATAGATCCGTTCTGCTTTAATGCGCCCTGATACCATGCTCTGCCGGTAAAAACGAAGGTCTCGTCCGGAACCCATCCGGAACCGTCAAGGAATGTCATGTCGTTGCCATAGGCAATGTAGATATCCTGTGAGTCGGGATCCGACTTGGTAAGAGCGAGGAGCATGTTCCACACATCGCTGTATTCCTGCGAAGGCAGGCTCTTGTACACTGCGGCGGTCTGCTCTACTCTTGATTCGATAAGATTCCACCAGTTTGAGATCTCATAGGAATATGATACAGATTCTCTTCCGATTATCGATGAGGTGAGGTCTTCAAGCTGATGAGAAAGGCGGTTTGCACTTACTACGGAGATCACCATGATGATGATGACTACAGCAGCGATGATCCTGGTGAGAAACAGGTTTTTGAGCGATTTCCTTTTCTTGGTCATTTCTTTGCATCTCCCTGAATTTTTATAGAATATACTGATAACATTCTCACATTATATGGCAAAAACAGAGAAAACGCCACAGTTTGCGAGGTTATTTAAGAAAATGATAATTTTTTTAAAAAATAAAAAAATAAGACGCATCCCAAAATGAAATGCGTCCTTAATAAAAAACTGTCAAGTATCACAACTGCAAGATACCCTCGACTTCGGTGATGTCCACTATATAGTGCATGCCGTTACGAAGGCTGATGCTTACGGGGCCCACGGCACCTGTTTTTGAAGTGTCGGAGTATGAGATCTCGGTGATAGGGAAAAGCTCGTCGTCGGTAAAGCCGTCGTTTCCGGGCTTTGTGATCGTTTGGGAGATCAGCCAGTAGGGCTTTGAAGCATCATAGAGCCTGTCACCTGTTTTTGCGGTGGCGCGGATAACGATCGAGTTTTCGGAATCCGGTGAAGTCCCTTTGCTCTTTATGGCTGTAAGCTCCGAGAAGCCCGAAAAAACAGTCATCGCGAGCATGCATTTTCTTCCTGTGTGGTCCGAACCTTTGAGGACTATCGCTTCGGCGCCGTCCTTTGCCCTTTTTTCGATCTCGGTGCCGTTATCGGGAAAACCGAAGGAGCCGAGCGTTATGGTCGCGGGACGCTTAAAGAAACAGAGCTTGTCCGCGCGGATGAGACCAAGAGGAACGGTAAAGTCACAGAGGTACATACCCTGTGTCCAGTGGCGTTCGGTCTCGAGCACCATGTCAAAGAAACCGCGGCGATAGAGTACCTGACCACGATGTCCCGACCAGAAAACGGCATTCATGCGGGAAACCTGACCGGACGCGCCGTCCGTCAGCACATATTGCTGGGATTCCATCGCGATATCGGAACCCGTTGGAGTCGATTCCCACGGAAATTTGGTATCATAGGCGAGCTTGCAGTAGTTCCACATGCCGTGGATATCGTTCTTTGTTTTTACCACCTTTGCGGTACGGAGAACGGTCTCTCCGTTGTCCTTGTGGTTTGAGAAGCAGAGTCCCGGGCCGTCGAGCGCGGTCTCTTTTACGGCATGCTCCGTAAGGATGTCAAAGGAATTTTCCGATTCCTTTGCGGTCCAGAAAGGGTGATCCTTTGGTAACGCAAGGCAGAGAAAAGCCTTTCCCAGCCAGAAAGGGGACTCCGCGCAGGAATAGCCCTGTACGAGAGGCGTGAACTGCCCGTAGAATCCGAGGTTAGGTATGCCGTTCCACAAAAAATCGTCTCTTGTGAGGAACTGTAAGAGCGAGCCCGAGCAGATGCGCCTTGCAAGACCCGGATCTACAGTGGAAGAGCGGAACATCATGTTTCCGTCAAAAGCGCTTGTCGCGGCATTCCTGTAGATGCAGCTCCTTCCCCACATGTTGGTGAAGCCGTCATTGTCAAACATGTCCGCATAGGTGCGCATCAAGGCATTGGAATGCTCTTCAAACTGTGATGCGGCATACGGCTCTTTTTCATAGCCGTACCAGCGGCACCAGAGAGGGGCATAGAAATTGAAAGCCCAGCAGGAATAATAGTCAAAGCACTGACCGTCACGGTACCAGCCGTCTCCTGCGTAGTAGTTAAGTATTGCCTGGGTGTGGTCGCCCATCACGTTTTCGTCGATCTCAAAGCCTTCCTTCCAAAGGAAAGCAAGGTCAAGCATGCAGAAAAGGCGCCAGTTTTGAGGAACCGTCGCATTTAACGCATAGCTCATTAGAAAGTCCGCGATGTTCTTTTTTTCTTCATCGGTGTAGCGGAGCCATATCTCTTCGCGGCACGCATCAAGTCCGATCACCAGCGCGCAGGTCTCCACGGTCTGCTGGAAGCAGCGTGTGTGATCGTCGGGGTTGTTGACCGCATGCAGCTCCTCGTAGGTGCCCACATAGGCACGGTCGTTTTTGAGCACGGTGCTCCTGTAGATCTGGTCCTTGTAATAATCGGCAAGTTTTATCCCATTTATCGTAAGGTCCGGATCTTCATGTATCATCACCGAAGCGATGAAAAAGGAGCGCGTGAGGCCTTCAAATATCTCTGCTTTTTCCTCGGCGATCAGTCTGTCTCCCGTAGCGCCCTTATGAGGGTAAGTGACGTCGGTCTCACGTCTTGGCATCACCACAGGATCTGCAGGCGATGCGATGTGCGAGAACACACCGTTTAACATGTATTTTGCGGCAGCCTTCCAGCTTTCTCTGGTGAGGCCGGTGTAGGGGCTTAAAGTAAAATCGGTAAATTCCGGTGTCCAGGCGTTTTTCATACTCTTCTCCGATCTGTTTGTCATTTTATTCTTCCGGAACTTCGTTTCCCCTAAGGAGATTCAGGAAATATTTTGCGGGCTCCGAGAGCGGCATTGAATCGTCATAGGCCGCCACTATCTTTCTCGGAGGCACCTTTTCCTGAGTCTTTATCGTGAACAGGTCGGGATTTGAGCGCGCTTCCACGCAGAAATCGGGAACGAACGCAATGCCGAGACCGATCTCTGCAAGGTCGATCAGAAGGTCGTTACTTGAAAGCTCAACGCCCGGAACCAGGTCGATCGACGATTTCTGGAAAAGCTCATGCAGGAAAACGCTTGTCGTGGAGACTTTGTCGAGCATCAGTATCGGAAGCGTCGAAAGTCTTCTGAACGAGAGCGTTTCGTTTTCAAAGGGATATGCCGTGCGGCTTGCGACAAAAACATCGTTGAACTCGCGTAACTGCACGACCTTAAGCGAATTTCCCAGTGTGGGGTTAGGGGCGTTCGAAACGATGAGGTCCGCCTTGTTTTCGTCGAGGAGAGCCGCGCATCCCGATGAGGTTGCGTTTATTACCTTAAGATGTATGTCAGGGTATTTCTTGTGAAAAGCGTTGAAATGAGGCACCAGGAAATAGCGGCACAGCGTGTCGCTCGCGGCGATCTTGAACTGGATCTCGCCGGTCTCACGAGCGGAAGAAAGCTGGTTTTCCGCCTTTGTGATAAGGCTGATCGCAGGCTCTATATGCCTGAAAAGGATCTCACCTTCCTTTGTGAGCGAAACTCTTTTTGTGCTCCTTATGAAAAGCGTTTGTCCGAGACGCCTCTCGAGAACTTTGATCGACTGACTCACGGCAGACTGAGAGATAAAAAGTTCGGCTGCCGCATCGGAAAAGCTGAGCGATCTCGCAACGTGGTAAAATACCTTGTAGAGCTCATAGTTAACATCCGTCATGGCTCGTCTCCTTTTATTGTATTCCCGATTAGTACGGGTTATAAAATGAACAAGATTTATTAATTTTCATAATATCACAAATTGTGGTTTAATTAAAGCACAAGTTTTGTTTTTTGCTATTTTGGGAAGAACGGAGAAGATCATGGTAAGAAGAGTATATGCTGAAAAGAAAGCCGATTTCGCCGTACGCGCGAAGGAACTGGCAAACGAGATAAGGGAATATCTTGATATCACAAGTGTCGACGCGGTGCGCGTCCTGATACGCTATGACATAGAAAACTTAAGCGAACAGACCTACAAAAAGGCTCTGAACACTGTGTTTTCCGAGCCTACATGCGATCTGCTCTACGAAGGCGGATTTCCGAAGAATGCCGGAGATACCGTGTTTTCAGTGGAATACCTTCCCGGACAGTTCGATCAGAGAGCGGATTCCGCAGTGCAGTGCGTAAAGCTCCTCAATGAGTCCGAAGAGCCTGTGATCCTGAGCGCCGTTACCTACGTGCTTTCAGGTAATATCACAGCGGAAGAATCGGAAAAGATCAGGAAATACTGCATAAACCCTGTGGATTCCCGTGTGGCTTCCGAGGATATCCCCGAGACCTTGAGCCTTGTATATGATGTGCCTGCGGACGTAAAGACGTTCGAGGGCTTTAAGGATATGCCGGAAAACGAGCTGAAGAGCCTCTACGACTCGCTCAACCTTGCCATGACCTTCAAGGATTTTCTGCATATCCAAAACCACTATAAAAATGTTGAGCACAGGGATCCCACAGTGACCGAGATCCGCGTGTTCGATACCTACTGGTCGGATCACTGCCGCCATACCACATTCCTCACCGAGCTCACAAACGTTTCATTTGAAGACGGAAAATACAGAAAGCCCATCGAGGATTCCTACAACAGATATTTAAAGGCCAGGAGCGTGCTCTATGCGGGAAGGAAGGACAAATTTGTTTCCCTTATGGATCTTGCGATCTTTGGCATGAAAGAGCTCAGAGCCGCCGGAAAGCTTGACGATATGGAGGTTTCCGACGAGATCAACGCC
>JAEEGF010624961.1_pt1 | contig 13469 bp, 11 predicted proteins | sample 9134171 | NCBI WGS metagenome assembly JAEEGF01 (sample SAMN16246542, study PRJNA631951) | gut metagenome | biome: gut microbiome; feature: rumen; material: AP-attached | host: Bos | place: Iran: Karaj | collected 2018-10
CCTGAGCAGCGCTTCACGGCCTACGAAATCGCCCTTCGCTTCGTCGAAGGAGACCGCGAACTTCGCAAGCGCCAGCGCAAAGATCGGCATCGGCTTGCCGTCCTCGTCGACGCCCATTTCGTCGCCGTACAGCGGGAGCATGCCCTCCATGCGGAGCGTGTCGCGCGCGCCGAGGCCTGCGGGCTTGCCGCCGAGCTCGATCAAACGGTTCCATGCCCAGAACGCGTCTTCGTTTTTGATGAACAGCTCGTAGCCGATCGGCTCCGCCGTGTAGCCCGTGCGGGAGACGAGGACTTCATGCCCTTCCATCATCAGCGTGCTGAGGTTGTTGCGCGCGGGCTTGGTGACTTCGTCGACGCCCGCGAGCGTCTTCAGGATCTCCTCGCTCTTCGGGCCCTGCACCGCGATCGAGATCGTCTCGCCCGTGATGTTTTTGATCGTGCAGTCATAGTTTTTCACGATCGGCGCAAACCAGGCAAGGTCCTTGTCGGTGTTGGACGCGTTGACGACGAGCAGGAAGCGGTCCTCCTCAAACCGATAGAGGTACGCGTCGTCGACCGCGCTGCCGTCCTCGGCGGGGATGATGCAGTACTGCGCCTGATTGACCTCGAGGTTCTGCACGTTGCTCGAAAGCACATGCTGCAGGAACGCCGTGCGGTCCGGTCCTTCGATCAGCAGTCTGCCCATGTGGGAGACGTCGAAGAGACCGCATGCGCTTCTGGTATACAGGTGTTCTGCGACGATGCCCTCGGGATACTGGATCGGCATTTCCCAGCCGCCGAAGTCGACCATCGTTGCGCCCGCCGCGACGTGCGCGTCGTACAAAAGGGTGCGTTTGAGTTCGCTCATAAGAGTCCTCCTTTTTGAATTTGAACTGTTGCGGCGCCTGCCGCGAAAAAATGAAAAGCGCAAAGTACGCCGGTACCCTGCGCCTCCGTATTGAGCCTGAGAGATTCCCGCAAAAGAGCGGTTGCACCGTCGGCGTAAAGGGAACGAGCCCTTTCCTTTCCGGAGTCCCGTCCGGGTCCGATCCTTCTGCCTGAGAGTTTCTGCAGTTCCCCTTCGGCGCCGCGTGCGCGGCCTCTCCCGGGCCCATCGTTCGGGACGATATTCGTTTTTTGTACTTGTATACGATACCGCGAAAACGGGGGCTTTGTCAAGAGGAAAAACGCGTCGGAGCGGGGATGCGTTCCTATATTTTTTAAAGATGCTCAACCGCGCGGTTGCTTTTTTCGAATAGCTGTGCTATGATACGGTTATGGTAATATAGTCGCAGAAGTGTGCTCTTTGGACGGCACGGTCTGCGAATCGGACAAAATCGGAGCGGAAATGTATCGTAAGGTTTGGAAACGTGTACTGGATATCCTTCTGTCGGGGCTGGCGATCCTGCTGCTCTGGCCGCTGTTTCTGATTCTTGCGGTCTGGATCAGGCTGGATTCCGAGGGACCCGTTCTGTTCCGGCAGACGCGGATCGGCATCCACAAGACCACGTTCGAGATCCTGAAGTTCCGCACGATGAAAAAGGACGCGCCGAACGACGTTCCGACGCATCTCTTTTCCGATTCGCATCATTGGATCACAAGAGCCGGACGGATCATCCGCCGGTCGAGCCTCGACGAGCTTCCGCAGATCCTGCAGATCTTCACCGGCAAGATGTCGATCGTCGGTCCGCGGCCCGCGCTGTGGAACCAGTACGATCTGATCGAGGAGCGGGACAAATACGGCGCGAACGACATTCTTCCCGGGCTGACCGGGCTTGCGCAGGTCAACGGGCGCGACGTGCTGTATGTGGAGGACAAGGCAAGATTCGACGGCGAGTATACCGCGCACATGTCGTTCGGCATGGACCTTAAGATCCTTTGGAAAACGGTCGCCGCGGTCGTCACGCGCAAGGGCTTCAAAGAGGGCGAGCACGCCAACGAGCACAGAAAAGAGAACGAATGAAGCGGATTCTGATCACGGGCGCACACAGCTTTATCGGCACGAATCTCGAGACGTATCTCGGTCGGTTTCCCGATCGGTACGAAACGGAAACGCTGTCGATGCACGGTCACACGCCCGACGAATATGACTTTCACGGCGCGGACGCGGTCGTCCACGTCGCCGCGATCGTCCATCAAAAGAATACAAAAAAGCTGCAGCCGCTCTATGACTCGGTCAATCGCGAGCTGACGCTTGCGCTTGCCGAAAAAGCGAAGCGCGAGGGCGTGAAGCAGTTTGTTTTTTTCAGCTCGATCGGCGTGTACGGCAAGGTCGAGGGCGTGATCGACGGCGAAACGCCGCTCGATCCGAAAACGCGGTACGACCGTTCCAAGATGGAAGCGGAGCAGGGGATCATCCCGCTTGCGGACGAAACGTTCTGCGTGACGATCCTGCGGTCGCCGGCGGTATACGGTCCCGGCGCAAAGGGCAATCCCGCAAAGCTCGACCGTCTTGCGCGGCGTCTGCCGGTCTGTCCCGATTTCGAAAACCGCCGCTGCATGATCTCGATCGACACGCTCTGCGAGCTGGTCGGAACGCTTCTCGACGCGCCGCGTTCCGGGATCTTTTTCCCGCAGGACCGCACACCGGTCTCCACAAGCGCGCTCATCGCGCGGTCGATGGAGGCGGAGGGGAAAACGCCGCGCAGGACGAAGCTGTTCAACCCGGCGATCCGGGCGCTGCGTTTTCTGACGCGCACCGGCAAAAAAGCGTTCGGGGACCTTCTGTACGAGGGACCTTTTGAACGGGCGCTGCCCGTTTCAAACGGAGAGGAGGCGGAGCGTTGAGCCCGCTGGTCAGTGTGATCATACCCGCATATCGGTGCAGCAAAACGCTGGAAAGCAGCGTTTGTTCCGCGCTGTCCCAGACGGTTTCCGACATCGAGACGATCGTCGTGAACGATTCGCCGGATCGGGAATCCGACGTGATCCTGAAACGCCTTGCGCGAAAGGATCAGCGGCTTCGTGTGATCAGACTGAAAACAAACATCGGCGTTGCGGAGGCAAGAAACCGCGGGATCGCCGCCGCAAAGGCGGAGTGGATCGCGTTTCTCGACAGCGACGATCTCTGGGAACCGGACAAGCTCAAGAAGCAGCTTTCCGCCGCGGAACGCACGGGCGGTCAGCTCATCTATACCGCCGCGGCGTGCATCGACGAAACGGGCAAGCCGACCGGCAAGGTCTTTTCCGTTCCGGAAACGATCACCGCGGCGAAGATCCTTCGGTCGACCGACATCGTCACGAGCACCGTGCTCGTGAAGCGCGAGGTATACCTCCGGAACCCGATGGAGCGCAGCGATCTGCATGAGGATCTGATCAGCTGGCACGGCATGCTGAAGAACGGCGCGAAGGCGGTCGGGATCAACGAGCCGCTGGTGCGCTACCGCATTTCCGGCGGGTCGAAATCCGGCAACAAGCTGCGGTCCGCGTGCATGACGTGGAGGACCTACCGGTATATCGGTATTCCGTTCTTCCCTCGTATTGTATGCTTTCTCGGCTATTGTATCCACGGCGTCAAGCGGTACTGGCTATGAGGGAATCGCTGCTCGGGAAGCTGAAACGGGTCCGTCCCGGCGATATCGGACATTTTTTTCTGTTTCTGCTGGCGCTGCTGCCCGCGGCGATCCTCAGAAAACGGCGGAAGCATCTCTGGCTTCTGTGCGAGTACGCGCAGGAAGCGCAGGACAACGCCTTTGCGCTGTTCCGGTATCTTCGGACGCACCGCAAAGACGTCGACGCGGTCTACGCGATCGCGCGCCGTTCGCCCGCGTACGAAAAGGTCGCCGCGCTCGGTCCCGCGGTCGGATACGGAAGCCTCCGGCATTGGGTGTATTATCTTGCCGCCGAGGTCAACATCTCGAGCCAGAAGGGCGGCAAGCCGAACGCCGCCGTCTGCTATCTTCTGGAGGTCAGACTCGGCTGGATCGGAACGCCGCGCGTGTTTCTGCAGCACGGCGTCACCAAGGACGATCTGCCGTTTCTGCATGAGGAGAACGCAAAGCTTTCCATGTTCTGCTGCGCGGCGGAGCCGGAATACGAATTCGTGCGCGACACGTTCGGCTACGCGCCGGGCGTCGTGCGGTACACCGGCTTCTGCCGGTTCGACGCGCTGCTTGACGCAAAGCCGGATCCGGACCTCGTGCTGATCCTGCCGACGTGGCGGATGTGGCTCGAACGCAGCTGCCGGTCGGCGGAGGCGTTCCGGAACAGCGAATACTGCCGCCGCTGGCAGGCGTTTCTCGACGACCCGGCGCTTGACGCGCTGCTTCGGGAAACGGGAAAGCGCGCGATCTTCTGCGTGCACCGGAACGTATCCAAGTTCGAGACGTGCTTTGTTTCGCCATCGGAGCGGATCGCGGTGAAGAGATGGAACGAGATCGACGTGCCCGAGCTGATCGGAAAAGCGGCGGTGCTCGTCACGGATTTTTCCAGCGTATACATGGACTTCGCGTTTATGAAGCGTCCGGTCGTCTACTATCAGTTCGACCGGGACGCGTACCGGAAGGGACATCTGCCCACCGGATATTTCGACTATGAACGGGACGGATTCGGACCGGTCGCCGAGACCGCGTCCGAGGCGCTCGCCGCCCTGCGCGGGATCATCGCGCGCGGATGCCGCATGGAGCGCGTATATGAAGAACGGGTCGACCGGTTTTTCACGCTGCGCGACCGCGGAAGCGCGGCGCGCACGACGCAGGCAATCGAGGAGTTGATCGCAAACCGATGAAACAATACTGGAAGCTGACAAAGGAGCGGATCAAAAAGTTCTTCCGATACTGGGATCTTCTGGTGCTGCTTGTGCAGCGCGACATCAAGATGAAGTATCGGCGGAGCTTTTTGGGCTATCTTTGGAGCATCCTGACGCCGCTTCTGTCGATGGCGGTCATGGCGATCGTCTTCACGAAGATGTTCAAGCGCAGCATCACGAACTATCCGCTGTACCTGATCTGCGGCAACATCCTGTTCTCGTTCATGCGCGAATCGTCGACGCAGGCGATGTATTCCGTCATCGGAAACGCCGCGCTGCTCAAGAAGACCTACGTCCCGAAATACATATTTACGCTTTCGAAGGTCACGAGCTGCATGGTCAACTTCGTGCTGTCGCTCGGCGCGCTGCTCATCGTCATGATCGCGACGCATCAGCCGTTTCAGTGGATGAACCTCATGATCGTCGTCCCGATCTTCGAGCTGTACGTCTTCTGCATCGGGCTCGGGCTTCTGCTTGCCGCGGCGACGGTGTTCTTCCGCGACATCAAGAACATCTGGAGCGTCATCACGCTCGCATGGATGTACCTCAGTCCGATCTTCTATTCGCTGGAGAGCTTCATCGAGAGCAAGGAAAACGACGTGATCACCGTGTCGACGCTCGGTCTGTGCATCCGCCGGTTCAATCCGATGTATATGTACATTCAGCAGTTCCGGTATTTCATCATGCAGTATCACATCGAAATGGTCGAGGTGCCGTGGAGCGTGCTGATGTGGCGCGGCGCGGTCTGCGCGGTGCTGATGCTGATCATCGGGATCGTCACGTTCAACGCGACCAAGAACAAGTTTATCCTGTATATCTGAGGACGACGCATGGAACAGATCATCACCGAACCGGTCACACTGGGAAAGATCGTTACGGAACAGACGCAGCCGGGAAAGATCGTCACGGATCCCGCCGCACCGCCGGCGCCGAAGCCGAAGCCGAAGCGGCCGGAGGTCGTCATCCGGATCAAGCACGCGTCCGTGCGGTTCAACATGGCGGGCGAGATGGTGGACAACCTCAAGGAGTATTTCGTCAAGCTCGTGAAGCGCGAGCTGCGGTTCAAGGAGTTTTACGCGCTGAAGGACATCAATCTGGTGATCCAGAAGGGCGAGTCGTGGGCGCTGATCGGACCGAACGGCGCGGGCAAGAGCACGCTTCTGAAGCTCATCTGCGGGATTCTGACCCCGTACCGCGGCACGGTCGAGGTCAAGGGCGACATCGCGCCGCTCATCGAGCTCGGCGCGGGCTTCGATCCGAACCTCACGGCAAAGGAAAATATCTTCATCAACGGCGCGGTGCTGGGACACAGCCGCAAGTTCATGAAGGAGCAGTACGAAAAGATCGTGGAATTTGCGGAGCTGCAGGATTTCATGGAGCTGCCGATCAAGAATTATTCGAGCGGCATGCGCGCACGGCTGGGCTTTTCGGTCGCGACGGTCGTCGATCCGGACATCCTGATCGTGGACGAGGTGCTTGCCGTGGGCGACGCGGCGTTTCAGGCGAAGTGCCGCAAGCGCATCAAGGAGCTTCTGAGCCGCGGAACGACGCTGCTGTTCGTTTCGCACGCGAAGGCGCCGGTCATGGAGCTTTGCCAGCACGCGGTCTGGCTGGATCACGGGGAGATCAAAAAGCTCGGCGCGCCGAAGCACGTCTACTGGGCGTACGAGCATCAGCATCTGAAACGGCAGCCGAAGCCGGAACCAATCACAACACAGCGGGGAGAGAATGATGGAACAGACACCGATCATCAGCGTAGTGATACCGGTCTATAACGCGGGGAGATTCCTTTGGGAATGCGTGAACTCGGTCCGGAATCAGACGTTCCGGCAGTGGGAAGCGATCCTCGTTGACGACGGATCGACGGACAAGAGCGTCGGTATCTGCGACAAGATCGTGCATGACGATCCGCGTTTCCGCGTGATCCATAAAGAAAACGGCGGCGTGTCGAGCGCAAGAAACGCAGGCATCGACGCGGCGCGCGGGCAGTATCTTGCGTTTCTGGACGCGGACGACGTCATGGTCCCGACGTATCTTCAGAAGATGCTCGACGCGACGGAGACCTACGCGACGGATCTCACCATCTGCAGCTACGAGCGCTTCCGCGCCGATTGGACGCAGAAGTACGTCTTCACGCGGTTTTCGGTCGTGCTGATGAAGAACCGCGGCGAGTTTCTCACCGTGTACACGGATTCCAGAACGAACCTGTTCGGCATCTCGATCTGGGCGAAGCTCTACCGCATGGACATCATCAACGCGTACGGGATCCGCTTCGATCCGGAGATCAGCTACGAGGAGGACTGCGACTTCAACATGCGTTACGTCGAGCACGTCAACACGGTCGCGGCGCTCGGCGAGATCATGTACCGGTACCGCCAGTCGGACGAAACGCTCAGCAAGGCATACCGCAAGGACACGTTCAGATTCCTCGCGCACGGGTTCCGCAGCCGCGTTGCGCTTCTGGAAAAGAACGGCATGGCGGAATTCAAACCGAACCTCGAAGCGATCTTCATGCTGGTCGTGAAGGCAACGAGCATGAAGATCCTCAGCTCTCCGCTGTCCGAACGGGAAAAGCTCGAGGAATACCGCATTATGATCGGATTCCCCGAAACGCAGGCGGCGGCAAGATGCCCGATCCGGCAAAGCTCCGGCTTCACGCGCAAGATCGCGTTTGCCGTCCGCAGAAAGAGCCCGCGGCTTCTGCGGCTCATCATGCGGCTGTGGAAGATCGCCGACAGCGTGCAGGACAGGATCAACGCAGTCAAGTACAGAATCCAGTACGGAAAATAACAGGGCATGAAAATCGGAACCGTCACATTCCATTTTCCATTGAATTGCGGCGCCGCGCTGCAGTGCTACGCGCTCGAGCACGTGCTTGAGTCGTTCGGTCACGAGGTGCGGGTCGTCAACTATTGCCCGTGGTACCATCAGAATCGTTACGCATCCTATAAAAACCCGTTCTATTACGGTCGGAAAATGCTGCGCGCCCCGGCGAAGAACGTCTTCGTCCGGCTGAAAAACGGCGCGAAGGGCTTTCGCGACACGGTGCGTTCGTGGAAGGACGCAAAGCCGCGCCTGGAGCGCGAGGAGAAGTTCGACGCGTTCCGGCGGGAATACCTGCACGAAACGCGCATGTACCGCAGCCTCCGCGCGTTGCGGGCGTTTCCGCCCGGGTGCGACCTCTATCTTGCGGGCAGCGATCAGCTCTGGAACAGCAATCTGACCGATCGCAGATTCGATCCCGCCTATTTTCTGAATTTCGGAAGCAGAAAAGCAAAGCGCGCGACCTATGCGGTCGGGAGCTATTTTGAGGACCCCGCAGCCGCGAAAGAGCAGATGGCGCCGCTTCTTAAAAAGCTCGACGCCGTTTCGCTGCGGGAAACGAAGTTCCTGCCGGACGTATCCGAGGCGGCGGGCGGCGCCGTGCCGATCCACGTCGATATCGACCCGACGCTGCTTCTCAATGCCGAAGCGTACGACGCGCTGCTGCCGAAGGAACCTTTGGAGACCGAACCGTACATCCTCGTTTACACGATGCCGGGAAAGGCGCAGAAGCCGACCAACGACGCGGCGAAGAAGCTTGCGGAGAAGACGGAGCTGCATCTCATCGACGTCAACGGCAATCCGAACGCGGAAAACCGCCGGATCGGGGACTCCCGCGTCGTTTCACCGCAGGAATTTCTGTGGTATGTGAAGAACGCCGCCTTCGTGGTGACGAACTCGTTCCACGGCACGGTCTTTTCGGTGCTGTACAAAAAACGCTTCGCCGCGCTCCTGCACAGGGAGACCGGCAACCGCGTCTCGGAGCTTTTAGACAAACTCGGCCTGTCCGACCGCTATACGGAGGATCCCGGCGCGGTCGCACGGATCCTGGGGCTTGCGTCCGACTGGAACGCCGCGTTTTGCTCGCTCGACGCGCTGCGCGCGGAATCCGAACGCTATCTCCGGTTCCTGTGCGGCGAACGCGTGCAGCCGGCGTTTGTCACGGAACGGGACGTAAAGCCCGCCGGACCGCCGGTTCCGCCGACGGAAAAACCGCCGGAACCGCCTCCGGTGCGGGAGATCAGACCGCCCGTTCAGAAACCGAAACAGAAAGGAACGCCCATGTATACCGACGACAAAAACGCGCAGATCGTACTCGCGCTGCTGAAACAGTACAACGTCAAAAAGATCGTCGTCTCGCCCGGCACGACGAACGTGCCGATCGCGCGGGCGGTGCAGACGGATCCGTTCTTCGAGGGATATTCCGCGGTCGACGAGCGCGGCGCGGCGTACCTTGCGTGCGGATTGGCGTTCGCCACGGGCGAGCCGGTCGCGCTGTCCTGCACGGGCGCCACGGCTTCGCGCGATTATCTTCCGGGCATGACCGAGGCGTATTACCGCGGGCTGCCGGTGATCGCGATCACCTCGCAGCATCATTCGCCGTGCCCTTCGGATCTGACGCCGCAGATGACGGACCGCACCGTTTCGCAGAACGACGTGAAGCGCTTCTCCGCGATCCTGCCGCTCATCAAGGACGCCGAGGACTGGCGCGCGTGCGTGCAGCTCGTCAACGAGGCGCTGTACACCGCCACGCGCAAGGACGCGGGTCCGGTGCACATCAATCTGCCTGTGGGCAACCTCTATTCGTTCACGACGCAGAAGCTTCCGGAGGTGCAGAAGATCGACGTGTACGACGCGGAGACCTTCCCGAAGGACGCGCTGCAGAACGCGCTGCAGGGAAAGCGGGTCGGTCTGTTCATCGGCGCGCACAGACCCTTCGACGCGGAAACGAAAGCGGCGATCGAAGCGTTCGCCGAACGGCTCGACGCGCCGGTGTTCTGCGATCACACCGCAAACTACACGGGCAAAAACCGCGTTCCGAGCGCGGTCGCCTGCGATTTCCATACCCTGAGAACGATGCCGGAGCTGCTCATCGACCTCGGCTCGGTGTCCGGCGATTACAGCGCGGGTCCGCTGTTCAAGGGCGTGCGCGTGTGGCGCATCTCGGAGGACCGCAAGTTCCACAACCGTCACGGCGCGGAGATCGTCGAAAAGCTTTTCTTCTGCTCGGAGCGGTTCTTCTTCACGGCGCTTTCGGAGATCGAAGGCGATACGAAGTATTGCGAAACGGTACGGGCGGAGGTCCCGGAAACGCGCGTTCCGATGCTGCCGCTTTCCAACATCTACGCGGCTTCAAAGCTGTCGAAAAAGCTTCCGAAGAACAGCTTCCTGCACCTCGGGATCCTGAACTCCCTGCGCAGCATGAACTATTTCCGGCTCGATCCGAGCATCACGGTGAGCTCCAACGTCGGCGGCTTCGGCATCGACGGCGCGGTGTCCACCGCGTTCGGACAGGCGCTTTCGGATCCGGACCGGCTGTCGTTCGCCCTGATCGGCGATCTCGCGTTCTTCTACGACATGAACGCGCTCGGCAACCGGCACATGGGGAAGAACCTGCGCATCCTGCTGATCAACAACGCGCGCGGCGCGGAATTCCGCCTGAACGCGAGCCTCGAAAAGCTCTGGGGCGCCGACACCGACGAGTATGTCGCGGCGCACGGACACTTCGGCAGCGCGCGGGCGTGGGCGGAGTCGATGGGCTTTGCGTACCTGACCGCCGCGGACAAGGACGCGTTCGACGCGCAGATCGGACCGTTCTGCGATCCCGGCGCGTTCGACCGTCCCGTCGTGTTCGAGGTCTTTACGGAGGCGGAGGACGAACAGACCGCGCTTAAAAATCTTCGCGCATACAACCGGCCGATCGGGTGAGGACTATGGAAGAACGGAAACGGATCCTGCTGCTGGGCGGAACCGGCGCGATCGGCACGCACACCGCGCCGGAGCTTCTTCGGCGCGGCTTTTCGGTCGTCGTCACCAGCCGTTCGGAGCACGCGCCGGACGGGAGCGGCGTCGAATACCGGCAGGGCAACGCAAAGGACGACGCGTTTCTGGACGCGCTGCTCGCGGAGGAGTTCGACGCGATCGTCGATTTTATGATCTATTCGACCGAGGCGTTTTCGAAGCGCGTCGATAAGCTCCTTTCGCATACGAAGCATTACGTGTTTCTGTCCTCGTACCGCGTCTACGGCGATTGCGGCTGCGCCCCGATCACGGAGGAGAGCCCGCGGCTTCTGGACAGCGTCGACGATCCGGCGTACCTGAAAACCGACGAGTACGGTCTCGCGAAGGCACGGCAGGAGGATCTCCTCAAAGCGAGCGGATATCCGAATTATACGATCGTCCGTCCGTCGATCGCGTATGCGGGCGACCGGTTCCAGCTCGGCACGATGGAGGCGAACGAATTTCTCGTCCGCGCGCTGAACGGAAAGACGGTCGTGTTCCCGAAGGAGATGCTCGACCGGCGCGCCGCCATGACGTGGGCGGGCGACGTGGGCAGGATGATCGCGCGGCTCGTGCTGAACGAAGCGGCGTACGGCGAGACCTACACCGCCGCGAGCGCCGAGACCAAGACGTGGAACAACGTGCTGAAGATCTATCAGAAGATCCTCGGCTTCCGGGTGAAATACGTGCCGCTTTCGGTGTACGAGAGCATCGTCGGGCGTCCGTGGCAGATCCGATACGACCGCATGCTGCACCGCATCGTCGACAACACGAAGATCCTGCGCGCGACCGGCATGAAGCAGTCGGAACTGATGCCGCTCTATGACGGGCTGCGCATCGAGCTCGGCAGGTTCGCCGCCGATCCGCATTATAAACCCGTGGACGAGGCGATGCAGAAGCGGTTCGACGAGGCGTGCGCGCAGCCGCCGCAGCCGAAGGAACCGCCGAAACCGAAGGAGCCGCCGAAGCAGGAGCCGCAGAAAATCAAGAAGCCGGGCGTGTTCGCGCGCCTGAACGATTACCGCAGACGGCATGTGCTCAAAAAGGTCGTGAAGCAGAAGCTGTATCGGATCGCGCCGCTCCGCAAAGCGGTGCAGGGCGTGAAGCGCCTTCTGAAAAAGCATTGAATCCTAAAACCGAGGGCGTCTGATCGCCCTCCTTTTTTTCGTCCGAAATGCGGAAAATCGGTGAAACTTCGTCGCCGGGCTTGCTTTTTTCGCAGCGGTTCGGTAAGATATAAAAGGAATATTGCCGTCCGGCCGCCGAAAGCGCCGCAGATGCGCGCCCGAACCCGCGCGAGCCGGACAGGAAAGGATATCGGAATATGAGCAAAATGAAGCAAGGAATCCGGCTTTTGATTTGCGTGGGGCTGTCCGCGCTGATGCTGTTCGGCGCCGCCGCCTGCGGAAAGGACGCGCAGTCCGGCGAGATCGAGACCGCGGAGGTCGTCCGCGAGGATTCGGAGGAGCCGATCGAGGATACGGTCTCCTATCAGGGCATTCTGTTTGACGACGCGGGAAAGCCGCTGCCGCCGCTGACGCCGAAGCCCGGCGAATCCACGCCGCGGCCGACGCCGGATCCGAACGCCACGCCGCTGCCTTCGCGCGCGCCGGTCGAGGGCGACGTCACGACGGAGCTGTTCCCGGCACGCGACACGGGCTGGAGCGCGGATTGGAGCTATCAAAGCGACGAGCTGCGCGTTGCGATCACCCGGTATGAGAACGAGGACGATCAGATCGTGTTCTACGTTGCGGATATCTGGATGCGCAGCATCAACTGCTTCCGCACCGAATTCGCGAACGGCAGATATCAGGCGCCGCGCGAGGATCCGGAGGATTTCGCAAAGCGCATCAACGCCGTATTCGCCATCAGCGGCACGATGAATTCCGGACTCATCGTGCACAACGGAAAGAAATACAAGAACGCGGAAAGCCCGGACATCCCGTTCCGTTCCGGCATCCTTGCCGTATACCGCGACGGCAGCGTGAAGCTGTTCAATCTGAAGCGGAACCAGACCTTCAGCTACAGCAAGGAAGAAAAGAAGAACGGGGGATTGCTGCACGCGCTGCAGTTCGGACCGGTCCTCGTGCAGGACGGCAAGATCCAGACGGGGCTGAAGCAGAAGGAGCGCCATCCGCGCATCATCTTCGGCTACTGCGAGCCGGGGCACTATATCGCGGTCGCGGTCGACGGCAGAACCAAGAAGTCCATCGGCATGACCGAGCGGGAAATGGCGGAGCTGATGCTTTCGCTCGGCTGCACCGACGCGATCAACCTGGACGGCGGAAACAGCGCGGTCATGCTGTTCATGGGCAGGACGATCAACATCCCCTCCGGACAGGACAAGGACGGCGACGGCATTGCCGGCCGCAACATCCTCGATCTGCTGGCATTTGCGGAATATGACGAAAACGGCGTCGCGCCGGATCTTTCCAGGCTGCACGCGGATCATATGCGTGAGGAATGATCCCATGAAGGAAAAGACACCGAAAAAGACCGGCTGGATCGTCGGGATCGTCGTGATGTCGATCCTGACGTTCGTCATGCTGGCGGTCGACGTCGTGCTGATCGTGCTTTGAGGAGGGCGTTATGGAATCGGAAGAAAAACGTCCTTCGGAGGAGCAGACGACTTTCACGGCGGAAGCGGAGCAGACCAGGCCGAAAAACAAACTGCGGACCGCGTTCTTCGCGCTGTGCATTGCGTTTGCGCTGCTGCTTGTGCTCGGGATCGTTCTCGGCATGAGCAAGGTGCAGATGTGCAAAGAGGTCCGCTTCTTCACCTGCGACAGCCGCGGCTTCCATCCGGTCTCCTGCGGCGTGCAGACCGTGAAGCGCAAATACGCGCCGATCGACGTCAACGCGCTGCCCACGCCGGACGCGGAGCTGTTCGGCGAAGCGATGTCGAAGGGAACGGATTA
>JAEEGF010524110.1_pt1 | contig 13464 bp, 13 predicted proteins | sample 9134171 | NCBI WGS metagenome assembly JAEEGF01 (sample SAMN16246542, study PRJNA631951) | gut metagenome | biome: gut microbiome; feature: rumen; material: AP-attached | host: Bos | place: Iran: Karaj | collected 2018-10
CGGTCGGGTCGCCCCTTCCGCCCCCTGTCTTCCTATCTGACTGTCGATTTCTAGTCAGAGTGAACTCCTTTCATTTCACTAGTTGTATCGTGCTTTGCTTGGCGCACCATGTTATCTCCTCCAGTCATCTGCTTTTTTTCAAGCCCGCCAGACGCCGCGTCTTCCGCTCACGATAAAACGAGTCCGCCAGCAGCATCTCCTGCCGCCGCAACGCCACGCGCTCGTCGATCTGCTTCTGCAGCACATCCCGCGCCGTCTCTAATGCTGATAGCTCTATCTCATCAACCTTCATCAAATATGTCAACTCCAATTCTCAATGGAACAACGTAAACACCTTCAAGATCTTCCGTTTCCGACCAGATCACTTACATCCGCCGATCTCTAAATTGATCATCTTCAACAGCTGTTCCTCATCATAACTTAGCAACATATCAACAAACTGAGATCGGCCGGTTTGAAGATAACATAAAAACGCATTTAACAAACTTCCATACAATTCATCCATACGCTCCTTGGCATAATCCGCATACTTACCAACATACATTCCTCCCGCACTATACGTCTCATTTTCGACGGGATAACGAATATAACCAAAACCTCCTGGGACCACATCAACCTCCCCGTTTTCATCAATCACAAGTCGATTGTCTTTTCTATCGTCCGCCTCTTTTAATTTTGCTTCCAATTCAGCACAACTGAAAACATGAGTCGGCTTAGCGATGCATTTCCATTCACCACGAACACAAATCTCACCTGACAACTTATCCACATCTGTTTCATAACGATCATGCAACATCTTATCTATCCTTGCGCACACCGTCACCGCCTCGTCGCGCGAGAACAAATAATAGGTTTTATCATCAGGTTCGACATTACGGTGGAAACGACCATCGAGTTGCAAGATGTCCGCACGCTCAGACAAAAGTCGTTCAATCTCACCATTAGGATCCAATCCATCAATTACCACCCAAAACCTCAACTTTGATTGGCTGGGCGCGCGTCCACCCTTTGTCATGCAACTCGAAAAATCGAGTGTCTCAATTTCATTTCGTAAGCGATCATCAACAAAATGCATTTGCGGTACATCATCCTTCTTCAAGGCAAATATATTCTGTTTAAATAAGTCATTATTGAACAACGATCGACCAGTATTCAACTTGATTTTATTGACAGCAGCAACCAAGTCCATGTATTGCCTTAATTGCTCAATCGTTGCATCATTATGTCTCCCGTCATATACTGACGGGATATGATTATATGGTCCAGATTTGGGAACAATCAAAAACTTGCCTTTAGAATATCTGCGGACCACTCTGGCACTTTCGGGAAGTTTCGTCCCTTCATCATAGTCATAAACGCCATATTGTGCTGCACGCGCAGAAACATAATGTCCTGGGATGTCTTCCACAACTCGTTGAGAAATCGGCCCATTATCATCAACATTTTCCAACAGCGACAATTCATCAGCGTCCAAAAGGAAATAGCTGTGCTCTCCTTCAGGATACACCTCTACATACAAACAGTTCGGCTTTAAAATATCGATCGATCCTTCAGTTCTTATCGCCACACAACCATCTTCCCTTGCAAATTCAATCGACTGTAGATCCAACCCACCTCCATCCGGATACAGCATATGATTGTACGAAGGTCTAACAACAAGTTGATTAAGCACCGACACAATCGTCCGCACATCACGGTATTCAGCCCTTCGAGGCGGTCTGCCATTGAACAATGATTTCGCAAGCAAATCCCATTCGCTTCGTAGAGCAAGGTAATCAACATGCGATATTTTCAGCCACACATCCAACTTTTTCGCAAAGTCCGCACATGATGGTCGTTTCAAAGGATCATTCTCAGTAGCTTGATTTAGGATCACCTCAATTAACGCCAAAGACAACTGCCCATATCGTCCGTTCCTGTGCAACTGAATCGTTGCATCATCCCAAAGATATTGTCCCTCAAATCCCTGCTCATCATCTGAAAGCATCATCCACAATGTCTTCCCGAGCGAATACACATCTGCGGCGGCACTATCCGATTCGGCTGGGCGCCGTCGCATTTCAGGTGCCATCGTAAACACAGGACCTAGCTTTTTCTGCCCAAGTGTCAGGTCGCTTTTTATTGCTCTATCTTTAACCAACCCAAAATCTGACAGAACAAAATGCCCTTTGTATAGCAAAATGTTAGCCGGTTTTATATCACGATGGCATATTCCTTCTGAATGTAACTGCGCTAACAATCGTGCCAAGTCTGCAATTTCAGTAGCAACAAACTTCGCCCATTCATCATCGGAATATTTCTTTCGATTACAATTATAGCGTCCCGCCCAGGGCATCGAATACCATTTATCGTCCGCACCGACGTCCAGCACCGGCAATATTCGATCCGTCTTAGCCGACCATTCCTTGGCAACCTTAATTTCGCGTCGGAATCGTTCCCCGGCATCACCACGCAAATTCTTTAGCACCTTAACTGCGCATATTACTCCATCCGATTTACGTTTACATTTGTAGACATAACCGTTCCCGCCTTGGCATCTGTCACAAGGAGTTTCATACTTTCGTCCCACATCAGGGGGCAAGGTATGCACTATTCTTATTTTAGTTTTTTGCATCTTTAGAGACTCAACCCATAAGGTGACTTTGAAAATCTTTCAACCAACCACTTTTCTCCTAAGAATTTCTTGCCATATTATTCACAATTAAATTATCAGCGAGTTTTAACCTCACCCGTATCATGGATCGGTGTCGTCGCTTGCTCAATCGGACATATTCCTTCTATATTACTATGATTAATTTCCTGCATCGGGGCATCTCTAGTATCCCCTCCTATTCCGGACTGAGGCCCCATGGGCGCATTTAATGCCGAGGGCCGTTTCCAGAACTGTGCTACCCACTGGGGAATCGTCGGGTTTAATGCTGACACCACAATACCCGCCACAATGCCCGTGATAAGGCTGATAATTCCCCCAATGATATATCCTCGTATCTCAAGCCGTGTAAAAGGGGCCTTCTTGATTTCTGAATGCTTGGAACAAATCAACTCAAATTTCTGTTTCGCCGACGCCCTAGTTCCAGACTCACAGTTCTTCACAACTTGTACGTCAGCAACTACTCTAACATTGCGATAGTCATTTCCAGGAGTCGGATACAATCTACCTATAACATCTGGCTTCTGCTGCAACACTATTTCCGAACCGACAATACTATCTTCAAGAACAAGCCACCCAGTCAATAAACAATAATCATACTGGGAACGTGTTGTCTCAAAGCTCTGGCCAGTGGGCGTACAACAGGTTGCTAACTCTTTTACTTTCAGCTGCCGACAAGGGGGGAAGGCCGAATCTCCATCCTTGTAACCATACAATTCCTTTTCCGTCCATTCTAGAATCTCAGTCTCTTTTAAGCACTCGGCCAACTTCTTCAACAACCCTAAGATTGTTGATATTTTTTCGCCATCTATCGAGAACTTTTTCTCAAGCTCTTCGTATAAGTCGTGATTATGCATCTAATTCTCCTCTCAATTATCAAATGTTTCTAACTTTACAATCTCTCATTGATCAACCCTTTCATAACCGCATCGATACTTGCTATCGACTTCTTAAGTTCTGCCTTTGACGCCTCTGCCGCATTGGCGATGGCTACAAACTCGCGCTGGAGTTTTATAGGCGGAACTACCATCGGCAAGGCGCACAGTCGCTCTTTCGAAATATTAACCATTGATGTATTTGTTCCGCCCGCAATACATTGAAGCCGTCGCCTTTGATCTGGATGATTTAGCAACGCCCACAAGAATCGTTTATCATAACAAGGTTTCACTTTCAACCGAAACACTATGTCCGGTATCATCAATCGAGGCGGGGTGCCATAAACATATGAACAAGCTCCAACAAGCTCCATGGTGTTCTTACGAGTCATCAACAGATCACCTGCCTTGACCTCCGCTTGTGGATTAAATTGAGATGGTTCTAACACCGCTTTGTTTTCCCAAGGACGATATTCACCATATGTTACCGCACTCAATTTTAGAACTGCAGGATAATCATTCTTTCTCGGTTCATTCTGACAAACAAAGCTTTTACCATTCTCAATCCCAATCAACGAATTACCGAATTCAGGCATTGCCCATTCTTTTGAATTCTGAGAAGTATCACCGAACATCTCCCGGAACTTGGCCTTGAGCATTTCGTCGGTGGCGGCGAGGAGATGTTGGTATTTCTCCTTGAGGTCGTTCGCCGCCCAAAGCTTCTCGGCCAATGCCCGCTGCTCCTCAATCGGCGGCAGGTCGAATTCGTACTCGGCAAGCGTTGACCAGTTGATGAAGTAGTTGACAGACCCGCTCTTGTTCTCCTCCAAAAAATCCCAGAAATCATCGGACTGCATGACCCCGGCAAGATACTTCTGGCAAAGGACGGTCTCGTCCTTCGTCGCAATCACAAGCGTCTTTTCTGAACAAATGCCAGCAAAGTCCACCATCGCACATTTCCGCAAATGCGGATTGCGCGTCACGAACAATATGTCACCCGGTTTGAATCCAAAGTAAAACATCGGTCCCAGCGGCGCGCCTTTGATAATTCCTCGTTTCGAGACCTTCAATGACTCGCTGTCGATATGGTCGCCGCCTACATAATAGACAAGATCGGTATTGTGCCGGTCTTCTTTCGTGTTGACACGCGTCGCAACATCTTCAAATTTCACCACAGCCATCTGACACCTCACACAAATTTCGCAAACTCGGCCACCGTTGCCTCCATCACCTGAGAGGCATGGCACCATGTATCATAGGCACCCTGAAGATCAAGTTCAGTGCTTGCATCTTTTGAGCATTTCACATATCGATTGACCGCCAACGAATTCTTCTGTTCGCGGATCATCTCGTTCGTCACGACAGTCGCAAGGCCCTCGACAGGCTCGAAGTCGTGATAGGTCTTGGCGAGAAGACGAATGTGATCGTCGGTCAGATAGCTCTCGCCGTTCTTGCGTTCGACCAGATGCTTTGCGGCGACGAAGAGGACCTTCCCCCGGTGCGACGCGGGCTTGTTGCGGTTCGCGATCAGCACACATGCCTCCATCGGCGAATTGAAGAAGAGGTTCTTGCCGATGCCGAGGATGCAATCGAGCCAGTCCAGCTTGACCAGTTCGGCGCGCATTTCGCGTTCCTCAAGGCGATTGAGAACGCCGTGCGGCAGGAGGATCGCGCACCGGCCGTTCGTCTCGTCCATGCTCGCCAGGATATGCTGGATGAAGGCATAGTCCGCCCGTCCCTGCGGCGGCGTGCCGAGGATGTTGCGCGACCAGACATCGTGCGCGAATTTCTCGCGATCCCATGTCTTGATCGAATACGGCGGATTCGCGAGGACCACGTTGAAGCGAGCGAGCTGTCCGTTGCGGATGAACTTCGGATCGGCCAGCGTGTCGCCTTTCTGGATGGAGAACTCGGTCACACCGTGAAGGTAGAGATTCATCCGCGCAATGGCCGAGGTGATCGGGTTCACTTCCTGTCCGTACACGCGGACGGAACGATACTCCAGTCCCTGACTCTTGAGATAGTCGAGCGACTTGATGAGCATGCCGCCCGAGCCGCAGGTCGGATCGTAAATCGACTCGCCCGGCGCGGGACGCAGAATCTGCGCCATCAGCGTCACGACCGTGCGGTTGGTGTAGAACTCCTGCGCCGTATGCCCCGCGTCGTTCGCGAACTGTCCGACCAGATACTCGTAGCCCGTGCCCATCTCGTCCGCCGGACACCGCGCAATCGACAGCGTTTCCTTGGAGAAGTGGTTGAGCAACGAGACGATGATCGCATCCGGCATCTTGGCCTTGTTCGTCCAGATCGACTTGTCGCCGAAAATGCCCGTGAGCCCGCCGACGAGACGGCCCTCGATCTCCTTCGGCGGATTCTCGGCCTCGATGCGCATGAACGCCTCGACCAGTTTCGCGCCGATGTTCTCGGTGACCTTGCGCACGTCGCGCCAATGCGCCCCCTCGGGGATGCGGATGATGTAGTCCTGCGCGGCGGCGAATTCGGCGTCTCCGCCCGCCTCTTCGAGATTCCGCTGGAACTCCTCGTCGTAAACGTCGCAGATGCGCTTGAAGAACAGAAGCGGGAAGATGAATTCCTTGTAACCGGACGCGTCGATCTGTCCGCGCAAGAGAACCGCCGCGCCCCAGAGGTACTTCTCAAGATCAGCGATTGAAATCGGCTCCGTCATCAGGACATCACCTCCTTGAACCGCTGCTCGGCCAAGCGAACCGCTTCAACTGCCGCCAAATACTCCCGCTTCACCTCGGCATAGGGCTTCACCTCCGCCTTATGATATACGACGTATCGATTCGGCGAAAGGACACAGCCCTTTTCCTCGACCTCTCGCACGGTCACGACCTTTGAGAAATCCTCCTCGTCGGCAAACCGCTCGTAGAGTCCGAAAAGCCGATCCACGTCCGCAGGGGAGAGTTCGTTTTGCGCCCGTTGGGGCGTAAAGATCTTCGATCCGTCCAGCATCAGCATCTTGCCCACGCGCTCGGGGCGTTTCCGCCTGCGGAGAATAAGAACGCAGGGTGCAATGCCGGCACCGTAGAAAAGCCGCTCGCCCAAGGTGACAACGGCCTCGATCAAGTCGCTTTTGACAAGCTTCTCGCGAATCTGACCTTCGGCATCGCCACGGAAAAGAACGCCTTGCGGCAAGACGACGGCGACACGTCCGTTCTCCCAGGCCATCGACGCGACCATGTGCTGAAGCCAGGCATAGTCACCGCAGCTGTCAGGCGGCGTCCCCCAGAGATTGCGTCCATATCGGTCGCTGGACCATTCCGTCGCTCCCCACTTGTCAAGCGAGAACGGCGGATTGGCGATCACGCACTCGAACCGGGCCAGCTGATCGCCAGAGACGATCTTTGGATCGCGCAACGTGTCACCCTGTATCACATCAAAATCCGCCGCGCCGTGCAGGAAGAGGTTCATCTTCGCGACGGCGGCATTCGTTACGTTCTTCTCCTGTCCGTAAATCGAGCCGCAGCACAGCGTATCGTTGTGCATGTGGTGGATGGCTTCGATCAGCATTCCGCCCGAACCGCAAGCGGGATCATAGACGCGTTCGCCGGGCTGTGGATCGAGAATGCGCACAAGCAGCTTGACCACTGCGCGGGGTGTATAGAACTCACCCGCCTTCTTCTTCGACTCGTCGGCAAACTTCTTCAGCAGGATTTCGTAGGCATCGCCCATCAAGTCAGCCGAATAATCACCATTCCCCAACCGCCGCTTGGAGAAGTGATTCAAAAGATCGGCGATGCGTCCGTCCGAGAGAATAGACTTATCCGTCCAGTTCGCCGTGCCGAAAATCGACAAAACGCCATACAGCGTATTCGGGTTCGCGAGCTCTATCTGCCGCATCGCCCCGACAATCGCCGCGCCCAGGTTTTCGGTCCGCTTTCGGATATCCGCCCAATGGCAGCCCTCGGGGATTACAAAACGGTGCTGTTCCGGGAAAAGCGCATATTCCTCGTCTCCGCCGGATTCTTCCAACGCGCGATCACGTTCCTCATCCCACACGTCGCTGATGCGCTTGAAGTACAAAAGCGGAGTAATGTAATCCTTGAAGTTCTCATGGCTCACCGGACCGCGAATGATGTCACATGCCTTATACAGAAACGCATAAAGATCCTGCGCCCCCGACAACTCGACAGGCTTCCCTGCTTTCGCAATGCCCTTTCGACTTCGTTTGGGTCGCTCCAGTTCCGGCATTGGCTTATTGTCCTCTTCCGTCACAAATACAATTTTCGGAATCGCCGACTTCAGCGGCGACCTTCTCAACGGCAAGCCGCATATCCAAATCGTGTAGCCCGGGATATGCGGACTCAAGCCATTCGGGAGTGATTTGATCGACAATGTCGCGGCTCTCCGTCCCGGTCTGCCACTGATATTGAGCATAGAACTGCCCAATCCAGTTGGGGGCAGATCCGCGGAATGGTCTGCCGTCCTTGATGTCATGGGCGTCTTCAGCCCGATAGTAGTCCATCAGCTCCGAAGGACTCAGCGTAGCAAGGTAGACGTCGCCCCTGTCCAGAAACCGCCGCGTGTCGCTTTTCATATAGGCGCGGATGAATTCCCGTCCGTCGACATTCGGCGACACATCCTGAAGCCGCTCGAACAAGGCGCCCTGCGTCTCGGAGATTTCCTGAAGGTATGCAGCGTTATACGGATGTCCAGCCATTATCCATCCCCCCGTAAGAGATCGGAGAACAACCGCTCAAGGCGATTGAACTTCTGGTCGGCTATCAGCGCGCGCATCTTTTCCCGTGCGGCGCCGTCCCTTGCTTCGTATGCCGCGTGGTGCGCATCAAATATCACCGGCTCCCTGAGCTCAGGCAAAGGCTGCAGATTGGCATACGCCTTTGGCGACTTCACGACATACTGAATGCCGAATCCGCCTAACTTCAGCAACTTGTCAAGACAATCCGCGTCAACCTCGTCCCGCACAAACGATTTTACTATATAAAAATAGGATGCATCGGCGCGCCACCCAACCTGTACATCATAATCATCGGCATCCGCAACACCAAACCTATCTATGAACAACGGCGCACGACGCCTGTAGGCAGCCGATTCGTCAGCATCACGGTGTTTCATCAATTCCGCAACCCAGGCAAATACGCCCCTGTCGCGAAAATCCAGAACTTTCAGTCCTTCCAGTTCCAGATCAAAGGCATGTACCCATCCATTGTGAGACTTGGGACGATACACAGACCATTCCTTCGCAAGATCGGGAACTTCAGTCAGATAGAATCCCCTTCCAAAATCATGTCGATCCTGGCCGAGCCCATATTGCGGCTCGACTGTCGCGTTCTGACTGCCATGGTAAAGTCGTATCTTCATCTTTAGATTCGCTGTTGTGCATTATAGCACAATCCCCTCGGCTTGTGGGCGTCATTCTGCAAAAATCAGCAACAGCCAATTTTCGACTTCGCGCCTTCTTCCGTGGCAAAGGGCTGGCCTATCCTCTACCCTATACTGCCGCCACGCGGCGAAATCTCACGCAGGATTTCAGGGTGTTGTAAAAAAAGCAAAACCCGCCCTTGACTTCTCGTACGCAATTTCGTACAATATCACGCACCGACACTCAACAAAGGAGGAATGCCATGTTCGATTTCAAGCCAACCGAAGACATCATCTCGATGAGCGAGTTCCGCAACACTCTCGCGGACTGCGTCGCTCGCACCGCCGAGACACACCGCCCCATAATCCTCACCCAGAACGGACGAGCCACCTCCGTGTTCCTCTCCGCCGAGGAATGGGAAAAGATCGCGGAGAAGCTGTACAACGCAGAAGTGTATGAAGACATACTTGTCAGCGAAGGTGAATCCGAGCGAGGCGAGGTATACACACAAGACGAGGTAAAGCAGATGCTTAACGCAGAACTCAAAAAACTCTCGTCTCGGAAAAGCTCCAAGAAACGCACAAAGAAATTGGCGGTGGCTTGATGAACCCTGTTCCTCAGTGGACCAAGCGCGCAAAGAGGCGCCTTCGTGATGCCTTTTTGTATATCGCGGAAAACTTCTATCCAGAGTACGCCGTCGCATTTGAAAACGATGTTTTCAGCACCACGGAAACCATACCACAAAATCCCCAAATAGGTGTTGAAGCTTTTGCGAGCATGAAACGCCCGCAATACCGCAAAGTTCTCTGCAAAAACCGCAATTGGTGGGTGTACTACAGAATCAAAAAAGATTGCATCGAAGTCCTGTCAGTGAAGCACATACTCCAACAGGCTCGCACCTTCCGTGATCTATAGTTTGTCTGCAGCACACGAAGACGATACCGCGCGGCGAAATCTCACGCGGGGATATAGAGGCTCTTCCGGTCAGCGGGGTGAGGTCTTCAGGTGCTTCTGCACGGCGGGAGTGACGAACGGAGTCGTGTCGCCGCCGTAGGAGGCGATCTCTCGCACCGTGGAGGCCGTGACGTAGGCGAGGTTCTCGCTCGGCATCATGAAGAGCGTCTCGATCTCCGGCGCCATGCGGCGGTTGGTGAGCGCCATCTGGAACTCGTACTCGAAGTCGCTATAGACCCTCACGCCGCGGATGACGACGCGCGCCTTCTCCCTGCGGCAGAAATCGACAAGGAGGCAGTCGAGCATCTTCACCTCGACGTTCCTGAGGCGCGCCTTCCTGACGTCCTCGCGGATCATCGCGAGGCGGTCCTCGGCCGAAAAGCGCGCGCCCTGCTTCGCGCTCGTCGCGGCAACCGCCACCACAAGTTTGTCGTACAGCTTCGACGCGCGCTTGATGAGGTCGAAGTGACCAAGCGTCATCGGATCGAACGTGCCCGGATAAACTGCCTTTTTCTCTGCCATGGTGAATATATTATACCAAAAACAGACCACTCGCGGCGGACTTTACCGCTTGCGAGCCCTGCGCTTGAAGAGCGCCCGCACGCCGTCGATGTACGGACGGTCCGTCGCGATCTCCAGAGTGTCGATGCCAGTCTTGCGGAAGAACTTCGTCAGCTCCTCGCGGTCGGACTCCGCCTGCGCGGCAAATGCGCCGCGCACCTTCGCGCTCGACGTGTCGACGAGCATGAGCTCCCCCGTCTCGGAATCCTCAAGCTCGACGAGCCCCACGTCGGGAAGCGCCGACTCCGCGGGATCGGAGACCGGCACGCATATCACGTCGTGGTGCCGCGCCGTCGCGCGGAGGAGGCGCTCGAAGGACGTGGTTCGTGATTCGTTGTCAGTGGTTCGCGACGCGAGGAAGTCGCTCACGAGGAAGACGACGGCGCGGCGCTTCTGCACGCCGTTCAGGAACTTGAGCGCGCCCTCGATGTCCGTCCCGCCCTTCGCCTCGTCTTCCGCTGCGAGCACCTCTCGCACGAGGCGCATCACCGAGTCGCGTCCCTTGCGCGGCGGGATGTACTTGACGATCTTGTCGGAGAAGAGGACGAGCCCGATCTTGTCCTGGTTGCGAATCGCCGTCAGAGCGAGGAGCGCCGTAACTTCGGCGGCGAGCTCCATCTTCGAGCGCGTCCGCGAGCCGTAGCTCTGCGAGCCCGAGACGTCAACCATGAAGAGGATCGTGAGCTCGCGCTCCTCGGAGTAGCGCTTGATGTAGGGAACGCCTGTCCTCGCGGTGACGTTCCAGTCGATCGTCCTGACGTCGTCTCCTGCGATGTACGGCCTCACCTCGTCGAACTCGACGCCCTGCCCCTTGAACGTGGAATGATAGTCGCCGGCCAGCTGGTCGTCGATCAGGCGGTTGGTGAGGATGCGTATCTTCCCCACCTTCGCCATCAGTTCTTTAACGTCTGTCGCCATGTTACGGAACGGGCACTTCGCTCAGGATCTTGTCGATGATCTTGTCGGAGGTGATGTTCTCGGCTTCGGCCTCGTAGGTGAGGAGGATGCGGTGGCGAAGGACGTCGTGGACCACTTCCTTCACGTCCTGCGGCGTCGCGTAGGCGCGTCCGTGCATGAGCGCGTTGCCGCGCGCGGCGAGGTTGAGCGCGAGAGTCGCGCGCGGGGATGCGCCGTTCTGCACCATCTCGCCGGTCTCGCGCGTCTTGAAGACGATGTCGAGGATGTAGTCCCCGACCTTCTCGTCGCAGTAGACGTCGTTTACGGCGGCGCGCAGCGTCGCGATGTCGTCGGGAGTGCAGACCGTCTTCGCCGTCGGCTTCTCGGCGCTCTCGGCGAAGCGCTGCATGATGCGGCGCTCGTCGGCCTTCGTCGGAACCTCGACGAGGCACTTGAACATGAACCGGTCGACCTGCGCCTCGGGAAGCGGATACGTCCCCTCCTGCTCGATCGGGTTCTGCGTCGCGAGCACGAGGAAAGGCTTCGGCAGCGCGTACGTTTCGTCGCCGATCGTAACCTGGCGCTCCTGCATCGCCTCGAGGAGAGCGGACTGCACCTTCGCCGGCGCGCGGTTGATCTCGTCCGCGAGCAGCAGGTTCGTGAACACCGGACCCTTCTTCGGCGTGAACTCGCCCGTCTTCGGGGAGTAGACAAGCGTTCCGACGACGTCCGCCGGGAGGAGGTCGGGCGTAAACGAGATTCGCCTGAACTCAAGTCCGAGCGCCTTCGCGAGCGTGTTGCACGACAGCGTCTTCGCGAGGCCCGGAACTCCCTCGAGGAGGATGTGCCCGTCGGTTATCATCGCAAGCACAAGCCGGTCGACGAGCTTCTCCTGCCCGACGATCACCTTCGCGACCTCGTCCTTGATCCTCGCCACGAGTTCCTTCTGCGCGGCGATCCTGTTCGTTGCTTCCTTTAGGTCCATGTTGCTCCTTCGTTTTAAATCGTCAGCGCCGCGGCATTCCGCCGCGGTTCCGTTTCCGTATAGTATACCACACTTTCCGCCCGAGCGCGACGGGCGGGATTGCAAAGTGCAGCGGAATCTGATAGACTTATCGGCGATGGAGACCGTCCTTTACATCACCGACCTTCACGTCGGCTCGCACGTCGGCGAATTCGCCGGCGTGGTAGACCGCGCCGCCGCGCACCGCTGGCGCGTCATCGAGGTGGAGCTCGAGCGCACGACGCGCTCCATCTCGGAGATTCTCGGCCAGTGGCGTCCGGCAGGCTGCATCATCGAGGGAAGCAAGACGGACTCCCTCGACCTCGCGCGCACGTTCCGGGGGGTGCCGGTCGTGTACATGGACCCCGACCCGACCAACGCGCTCCACGCCCGCCATGTAGTGACCGACGATCCGGACGCGACGGCGCGGATGGCCGCGCACGAGCTGGTGCTCACGAAGCCAGCGTCCTACGCCTTCTTCGGATGGTGCGTCCCCACCCGCTGGAGCGAGGGTCGCGAGAGCGCCTTCTCCGCAGCGGTTGCCGCGGAAGGCGCGAAATGCGTCTCGTTCGGCGAGAACTGGGGCATCGGCGACACCCTGGACGCGCAAAGGCGCTTCGCGAAGTTCCTCAAACCGCTACCGCGTCCGGTCGGGATCTTCACTGTCAACGACTACGCGGCAGTCCAGGTCGTCGAAGCGTGCCGCCAGCTTGGCTGGACCTGCCCCGACGACTTCACGCTCGTCAGCGTCGACAACGAGGAGATGCACTGCGAACTCTGTGAACCTACGGTGTCGTCAATCGAGCAGGACTTCCGCGGCGGCGGACGCCTCGCGGCCGACCTGCTCGCGGAGCTCATGGCGAACCCGAAGCTCCCGCCGCGCCACCTTAAGTTCGCGCCGACGAAGCTCGTGCGCCGCCAGTCGTCGCGCGCGCTCGTGAGGAACGACCCCGTCGTCGCGCGCGCCGTGGAGCGCATCCGCCGCGACGCCGCGACCGGCATAACGTCCGCGGACATCCTCGCCGAGATGCCCTGCTCGCGAAGGCTCGCCGAGAAGAGGTTCCTCGCCGCGACGGGAAAGTCGATCCTGGAGGAGATACAGTCCGTGAGGCTGGCGAAGGTCTTCGAGCTGCTGAAGTCGGACGTCCCAATCGGACACATCGCCGCGCGGTGCGGG
>JAEEGF011829502.1_pt1 | contig 13464 bp, 13 predicted proteins | sample 9134171 | NCBI WGS metagenome assembly JAEEGF01 (sample SAMN16246542, study PRJNA631951) | gut metagenome | biome: gut microbiome; feature: rumen; material: AP-attached | host: Bos | place: Iran: Karaj | collected 2018-10
CCTCGACATGGCCAACGACGCAGGCGCCCCCCTCGTCATCGGCAACGCCATCGATTATGTCAACCGCATGGCTTCCTCCCAGGGCTACGGAAAACTCGATCATGCCGTGGCCTGGAAGCCGGTCTATGACAACTGGCAGAAAAAATAGCAGCCTGCCATTCTGATCTGGCATGGGGGCCATGTGGCCCCCTTTTGGTTTCCTGCCAGGGAGGCCGATGTAAATGGCCCATGCCGGTGCCGTATGCGCAAGTTCGCCATATTATTAAAATGTTGACGACTTATCTAAAGGCAATTATGAATCAAAAATGCAAGCGCAAGCAATGAATAAAACGTACGCAGGAGAGCTCTTATGTCCGGCATGACCATAGTTGGTGCGCAATGGGGCGATGAAGGAAAAGGAAAAATCGTTGACTTGCTGTCTTCCGAGGTCGATGTCGTCGTTCGTTTCCAGGGAGGCAACAATGCCGGGCACACGGTGATCGTCGACGGGAAAAAATACGTCCTTCACGTTGTTCCTTCGGGGATCCTCCACGACGGCAAGCTCTGCATCATCGGCAATGGCGTCGTCCTTGACCCGGCTGGGTTCCTGGCCGAGATCGACGCCCTGCAGAGCCTTGGGCTCGATGTCAGCCCCGCACGGCTGAAGATCAGCTACAAGACGCATCTCATCATGCCTTACCACAAGGCGATCGACGCAGCCCGCGAAGGGAAAAGCACCAATAAGATCGGCACGACCGGCAGGGGCATCGGTCCCTGCTACGAGGATAAGAAAGCCCGCACCGGCATCCGCGCCGGAGACTTGACCGACCCTGAGATCCTGAAGGCAAAGATCGTCCGCGCCCTCGAAGAAAAGAATGTCCTCTTCACGCACCTGTACGGCCTGCCGCCGATGGACCCGGAACAGATCTTTGCGGACCTCATGGCCATGGCGGACAGGCTGACCCCTTATCTGGCCGATGCCGCCACACTGATCATGGATGCCGATGCCGCAGGCAAGCGCATCATGTTCGAGGGAGCCCAGGGCGTCATGCTCGACATCGACCACGGGACCTATCCCTTCGTGACCTCATCAAATGTCGTCTGCGACAATGCCTCCATCGGCTCCGGCGTGCATGCGGGGATGATCGGTGAGCGCATCGCCATCATCAAGGCTTACACCACGCGTGTAGGTTCAGGACCTTTCCCCACGGAACTGTTCGACGCCACGGGGGATTTCCTGCGCACGCAGGGTGGTGAGTTCGGTGCCACGACCGGACGGCCCCGCCGTTGCGGCTGGCTGGACATCGTCGTTTTGCGCGAGATGTCCAGGCTTTGCGACCCGACATCCTTTGCCTTTACGAAGGTGGATGTCCTGTGCGGCCTTGACACCGTCAAGATCTGCACTGCCTACGAGCTCGACGGCGAGATCCTTCGCTTCCCGCCGCAGACACCGCGCGGCATGGACAGGGTCAAGCCCGTCTTCGAGACCATGCCCGGCTGGAGCGAGAATCTGTCCCAGTGCGACGGCTGGGACTCCCTGCCGATGAACTGCCGCAGGTACATCGAAAGGGTGGAGGAACTCCTGGGGATACATGCATCGTATATCTCTGTAGGTCCTGACAGGAAGCAAACCTTCAGGCATTGATCGCTGCCGGCATGTCAAAGCCACTGAAACCCTCTTCCAGCGCATCGGCAGAGCAGCCCGTTCCCGGACCGGAAGACGCCAAAAAGATCTATGCAGCTGCCCTTAGCGAAGGCCTCTCATCCGTACGCCTGCAGCTGCATCAGATCCGGCAGCATCCGCCACAGGTGCTGCATCTTGAGGGATGCGACGCATCTTCCCGCGCTTCAATGGCACTGTGGTGGGCTGCCTTGCTCAACTGTGCCTCTCCGGATGCAGGACCGTGCCTCTCCTGCGCTTCCTGCCTGCGCATAGCCGCTGGCATGCATCCGGACATCCTTGTTTTTGACGGGCGCGCAGCTTCCATAAAGATCGCCGAGGTGCGCACCCTCAATCCGCTGCTCGGGGAGAAGCCCCATTTCGCAAGGAAACGCGTCGTCCTTTTTCATGAAGCCCAGTCCCTGGGCATCGAGGCTGCGAATTCCCTCCTGAAGATCCTTGAGGAGCCTTCCCCTGATACGACATTCGTCTTCACCGTGCCCCAGCGGGAACGCCTCCTGCCCACGCTCGTTTCCCGCGGCTGGGTCATCACTCTGCCATGGCAGCCGATGGACCAGATGGACGGCGGAGAGGAACGGTCCGTGGCGGATGACCTGGAAAGCTTTCTCGCCCACGGCAAAGACTGGTTTGGACAAGCGCGCCAGCGCTCCGAGCTCGATGCCCTTTCCGCCCAACGCATCATCGGAGCCGTCCAGAAAGCACTCATCGAACGGCATGAAGACTCATGCATGACTCCTCTCGGCAGCATGCTCGCCCCCTTGCCGGAAGAGGAGCTTCTCCGTATCAGTGAACTCTGCCAGGATCATGGTGAGGCCCTTCAGTACCAGGTCAACCCCTCCTATGTGCTCGACGCTTTTGCCGCCGGATTATACCGCATCGTCCACAGACTCGGCTGATCACCCGCTTCTTCCCTTCTCCTTGACAAAAACGCCGCCCGTTCCTACTTGTTGTGAAGTTATCAGGAGGATTGTAGCATGCTGGATAAGGAAAACGACACTGAATATGATGACGCTGCCCTGCAGCCCGAAGACGATGCCATGGGATCGGAGGGGATCGCTGGAACTTCCGCAGAGGAAGAGCAGGCAGTTTCCGAATACAAGGAAAAATTAGCGGCGGCACTGCACGAAGCTGAAGAAGTGAAACTGCGCTGCCTGGCCGAAATGGACAACTACAAGAAACGCCTGCAGCGGGAAAAAGAAGAGCAGGCGGCATACGCCGCCGAAAAGATCCTGACGGACATCCTTCCGACGCTGGACAATTTCGATCTTGCCCTGCAGTACGGTGCGCAGGCCCCGGAAGCCTGCAAAGATATGCTGGTAGGCCTTGAAATGACGCGCGGCATGCTGCTTGACGTCCTGAAAAAGCACGGGCTGTCGCCCGTTGGCGAAGTCGGACAGCCCTTCGATCCCAACGATCACGAAGCTGTCAGCAACGAAACGGACAGTGGGGCAGAGCAGGGGCACATCACCAGGGTGCTTCAGAAAGGCTACCGCCTGGGCAGCCGCCTGCTCCGTCCGGCGCGCGTCATCGTAGCCGCATAGCACGCAGATCCCCATAAGGCCATGCATACTTTTTTTGTCGAACCGCAGGAATGGAACGCGGACATAGCGCTCACCGGTGGCGAAGCACATCATGTGGCGAACGTGCTTCGCCTGTCGCCCGGCGAAAAAGTGTGCCTCCTGGACGGCAAGGGGCGTGAAGGCACTTTTGAGATCGTTTCCCTGACAAAAAAAGCTGTCAGGATCCACCTTCTGCAAGAACGGGTGCTGGAGAGGGACTGCACGGGCGTCACCCTTGCCATAGGCTGGGGCAAGGAAGTCCGGCGAGGATGGCTGCTTGAAAAAAGCGTGGAACTCGGCGCGCATGGCGTGTGGTTCTGGCGAGCCGAGAGGAGCCAGCATCCCCTTCCCCGCACCATCAGCCCTTCATGGACGTCTTCCCTGGTCGCTGGTGCCAAGCAGTGCCGCAACGCCTGGCTCCCTGAGCTGCGGGTCTTCCCGGATGGGATCAACGCACTGATCGAGGAAGCAAAAATCTTCGACCACCTGCATATCCTCTCGGAAAGCAGCCATTCCCCGCGAACATTGCTCACCGATGCATGGCTTTCGCCTTCCGGCAGGACATTATGCGTCATCGGACCGGAAGGCGGCTTTTCGCAGAAAGAACTGGATGCGTTCACTGCGGCCGGCTTCCAGTCCTTCTCCCTCGGAAGCAGGATCCTCCGCTGGGAGACCGCTGCACTGCTCACCCTTGGCCTGCACTGGTGGAAAAAACAGCAGCAGTAGCATGCTTTCCGCCAGGTCCGCAGGTACCATAATCGTCACCAGGAGCCCTTCGATGGCAGACTTTACGCTTTCACAAAACTATACTTCGGAAGATCATCCGCGCCTCTGCTTGCCTTCCCTGCGCTTTTACATGCAGCTTTTCCTCATCATGTACAGGGCTGGCAAGGTGGCGCGCGCGGGAAACTACAGCGGCGACAGGTGGACCTACGACAGCATCTGCGTTGCCAAGGCCATTGAGCATGTCGGCGCCATGCTGCATATCGATGGTATCGAAAACCTGGATTTTGCCGGACCATGCGTCTTCGAATCCAATCACATGAGCACGCTTGAGACCATGCTGCTCCCCGGCATCATCCAGCCACGCAAGGACACGACGTTCGTCGTCAAGGATTCGCTGCTGCGCTATCCGTGCCTGGGGCCTGTCCTGCAGGCAAGGGAGCCCATAGCGCTTGCCAGGGTGAATCCCCGGGAAGATCTGAAGCTTGTCCTCGGCAAAGGCACTGAGATCCTCAGTTCTGGACGGTCCATCATCATTTTCACGCAGGGCACGCGGAAAACAGAAGTCAACACGCATGACTTCAATTCGCTTGCGGTAAAGCTCGCGAAAAAGGCAGGCGTCCCCATAGTGCCTGTCGCCCTGAAGACGGATGTCTGGAGCGGAGGAGCACTCTTCAAGGATTTTGGCAAGATCGATCCCGGCATCCCCGTCCACTTTGCCATCGGCAAACCCGTCGCCATCGAGTCCGCATCCGGCAAAGAGGAGCATGAAGCCATCGTAAGCTTCATCAAGGATCACTACGATGCCTGGAACGACGCATAAGCACGCCGCCGTGATGACGGCAGGAGACGTCCAGGCGTTCTGCCATGATGCGGGCTTCCCGCTGGACGACAGCCAGGCACAGGATCTTTTCAGCTATCTGTCCCTGCTGCAGCAGTGGAATGCCGTCATGAATCTTGTCGGCACGCGGACCATGCGCGACACGCTGTCGTCACTTGTCGTCGACAGTTTCCACCTGGCCGCGTTCCTTGACGGGCTTTCCCCGGCGCCAGCAGCCGCCGATGAGATATGGGACTTCGGTGCCGGCGCGGGGATACCGGGCATCCCCCTGCGCATCATCTGGGGCAAGGGGCAATACTGGCTCGTGGAATCACGGGACAAGCGGGCAGCCTTCCTGGCCACTGTCCTGGCCCACATCCCCATGACAAACACCTTCGTCTACCATGGCAGGGTCGAAACCTTCATGCCGGGGCGCAAGGCGTCGCTCATCGTCAGCAGGGCGTTCATGCCGTGGAAAAGCATCCTGGACCTTTGCGGTCCGGCACTCGCCGCCGGCGGCCGGTGCATCTTTTTGTCCAACGACAGCATCGTGCCTGAAGCCGGCAGCATCTGGAAACGCACTGCCCAGAGCTGCTATGCCGTCAAGGGCAGGATGCGGTATCTCAGCGCCCTTGCCAGGGCATGACCTTTCCTGCAGGCCTGCCTGCTGCTAGGCTCTGCCCTGGATGCAAGAAAGCCGCCTCGCGGCGGCCTTCCCGTTTTTGGTATCAATGATCGCGCTAGGCGATCTTCGTTATCCAGCCTTCCGGAGCCTCAATGCGTCCCATCTGTATCCCGGTGAGGGTGTCATACAGCTTGCGGAGCACCGGACCCATGTCAGCCATGCCTGAAGGCACGCAGATCTCCTTGCCGTTGTCGACGATCTTTCCGACCGGGGAAATAACGGCTGCCGTGCCGCAGAGGCCTACCTCAACGAACTCCGGGAGCTCCGTAAAGGGAACTTCGCGCTCTTCGACCTTCATGTTCAGGTAGTGCTCGGCGACATAGACCAGGGAACGCCGCGTGATGGAAGGCAGGATGCTGCTGCTCTTCGGCGTGACAAGGGTCCCGTCCCTGGTAATGAAAATAAAGTTGGCGCCGCCGGTTTCCTCGATCTTGCTGCGCGTTGCAGGATCAAGATACATATTTTCCGCAAAACCCTGGCGATGGGCGTCCATGATGGGATGGAGGCTCATGGCATAGTTCAGGCCGGCCTTGATGTGCCCGGTGCCCCGCGGTGCGGCACGGTCAAAGTCACTGACGCGGATGACGATGGGTTTGACGCCGCCTTTGAAATACGGTCCGACGGGCGTCACAAGGATGCGGAACTGGTATTCTTCCGCAGGCTTCACGCCGATGACGGCGGAACTGCCGAACATATAGGGGCGGATGTACAGGGTGGCTCCGGATCCATAGGGGGGGACCCACGCAAGATTGGCACGCACGGTCTTGACGACGGCATCGACAAAGCGGTCGCACGGAAACACGGGCATTTCCAGCCTGCGGCAGGAATTTTCCATGCGCTGTCCGTTGAGGTCAGGACGGAACGTAACGACGGAGCCATCCTCGGTGGTATAAGCCTTCAGCCCTTCAAAGCATGTCTGCGCATACTGCAGGACACCCGCGCATTCCGTAATGATGACGCGGTCATCATCGGTGAGGACGCCTTCATCCCAGGCGCCTTGCTTGTAGTTGGCCACAAAGCGCTTATCCGTCTTCATGTAGCCGAAACTGAGATTGCCCCAATCAAGATCCTTTTTTTCCATTGTCAGTTCTCCAGCATGTTGCGCAACAAGAAACATGGGCTCCAGGCATGGCCCCGCCCACGATGCATCACGCAAATAGTTTTGCACTCAATGCGGATATCGTCAAGCACAACCGCCCTGGCGAAATGCAAAAAACAAAGACACGAAAGGAGCTGGCTGAGCACCTCCGAAGGAATTTTCTTGTCTTTGCCTCGAAGGCGTTTTATTTTTGGAAAAAGCTGCCAAACTGATGCGAAGGAGAGAAAAGGCACATGCTGAACAAAGTCATGCTCATTGGCCGCCTTGGCGCGGATCCTGAAGTGCGTAATACCCAGTCGGGCGTACCTGTTGCCACGCTGCGCATTGCCACGGATGAAAGTTTTACTGACCGGAATGGGAACCGCACCGAGCGCACGGAATGGCACCGCGTCGTCGCTTTTCAGCGCCAGGCGGAGACCTGCGGCCAATATCTGCGCAAGGGGAGCCTGGTATATGTCGAAGGCAGGATAACCACGCGGAAATGGCAGGGGCAGGACGGGCAGGATCACTACAGCACGGAGATCCGTGCGGACAGGGTCATCTTCCTCGACAGGAAAAATGCAGATGACATGGGCTACCAAGGCGGCCGCCAGGCATTTGCACCTGCCGGCGACGGCAGCGAAGAGATGGGGCCCGCGTTCGCAGGCAGGGCTTACGGCGGCAGCCAGCGGCAATCCGGCCCGCAGCAGGATCCTCCGGCGCAGAAGGAAAGATTTCCGGGGCAGGGCGCAGAGGGCATGGACGACGTTCCCTTTTAGCACGACAACATCCGGCAAAGCATTGCGGGGATGCCCATGAAACAGTTTTTTTTCTTTGGTGATTCGATCACTCTGGGGGTTGGCGACCAGGGTTTTGTGGGTTGGCCGGCAGTTCTTGCACAGATGCTGTCGGCGCAGGGTGCGATCGCACATCCCGATACCATCTATAACCTTGGGGCCAGAAAAAATTCCAGCGCCGATATCGCAGCCCGGTGGCGCCAGGAATTCCAGCGGCGCCATATCCAAGGCACCGAAGCCTTTCTTGTTTTCTGCTTTGGCACGGTCGACATGGCGGCTCCGCAAGGCCGGATCAATGTCCCTGCCGAGGAATCCGCAGCCAATGCACGGAACATCCTCAGTGAGGCGCAGCAGTCAGGGAACGTCCTGCTCGTCAGCCCGCCGCCTGTGGCTGACAGTGCACACAGTGCACGGCTGGAAAGCCTTGGCAAGGCATATGCGGAAGTATGCGCAGAACTCTCCGTTCCCTTTGTCGATCTGTTCCATGCACTTGATGCCTCCCCCTTCCTTCAGGACCTGGCCGATGGTGTCCATCCAGGTGCCAAAGGGAACCGGCTCATAGCAGCTGCACTGCTGCATTCCAGCGGTCTTAAAATTCTCCTCAGGCAGGCAATTAATGCTTGACAAGCCATCTCCATATGCATAAACAGAAAGCGCATCCAACTGCGTCACCATCGTCTATCCGGTTAGGACAGAGGCCTCTCAAGCCTCCAAGACGGGTTCAAATCCCGTTGGTGACGCCATAAAATGCCATCATGAGCTGCCACATCCTGTGGCAGCTCTTTCATTTTTTTGCCTCATAAAAATACGTCGTTCAGAGAGGACAGGAATTGGCTTACTGTATCCCCGGGCCGGGGAAAATAATGCCGCGGGAAATAAGGCGCTTGAGGTACCAGTTTCCCTCGCTGACCAGCATATGCAGTCCGTCTGCCATGCCGCACACTTCGAGGACGTCACCAAATGCCAGGGTATGATCCTCCTGCCCGTCGATAGAGACGATGATGTCACTGTTAGGGCGGCATGCCTTCAGGCGGATATGCGAGTTCATGGGAAGGACCAAGGGAGAAAACCCGCCTGAAAACGGACAGATGGGGGTGATGAGCATGGCGTTGAGAGAAGGCATCGCAAGCGGGCCCCCGGCAGATGCCGTATAGGCTGTGGAACCGAGTGGCGTGCCGATGATGATGCCATCCCCGCTCAGTGTCGAGAAAAGGACATCGTCTATCTGCACTTCCAGGGAGACGGTGCGCGCAACGATGCCGTGCGCCGTGACGACATCATTGACCGCAATGCCCTCCGCGGCAGCTTCCAATCCCGGTCCGGACTGCTTCAGGACTCGCCATCGGAGTGCCATATGGCGCTCAACCAGCCATTTCCCCTGGATCAGGTCGGTGAGGGGGCTTTCCCAGCCGGACTTTGGCAGCTCATTGAGAAATCCGACCCTGCCGAAATTCATGCCCGCCAAGGGGACGCGCGTCTGCCATAATTTCCGTGCGAGCCCGATCATCGTCCCGTCGCCGCCCATGATGACTACGGCATCGCAGCTCGACGCCGCGGCGCAAAGGGCAGAAGGGGCGGCATCGGCATCGTAAAGGACGGAGTCCACGTTCCGCTGCCCAAGCCATTGCCTGACCGCGGCTGCCGTATTGGCAGCGGCCGGGTCGCTCTTTGTGATGATGAGAAGCTTTTTAACAGCGTTCATGCTTCTCACTACCATCAAAATGCCCTGGAACGCAATTTTAAATCTGCATCGTTTTTTCCTGCATTTCTGTTGAAATCGCTGGAAAATCCCATGGGAACATGCAGTTTTTTTATCATTGTCACGACACGATTTTTCAGATAATATCGTTTTATTAAAAGCTTAAACACTTTCCTGACAGGTGACCACATGGACGAAGCATTTGATATCATCAACGCATATGCTGAAGAAGGCGCTGCGCTGCGCCGTTCTTTTTTTTCTGCATGCGCAGGGACTCTTGATGCAGCAGCACGGCAGATGGCCCGCTGCTTGGCGAACGGCGGCAAGATCCTTGTATGCGGCAACGGGGGGAGCGCCGCTGACGCCCAGCATATGACAGGGGAGCTGCTGGGGCGCTTTCTCATGGAGCGGCGTCCGCTGCCTGCCATTGCACTTACCGTTGACACTTCAACGCTGACAGCCGTCGGCAACGATTATGGCTATGACGAAGTGTTCGCACGGCAGGTGGCTGGACTGGGAAAGCCGGGTGACGTCCTCGTCGCGATCTCCACGTCAGGCAATAGTCCGAACGTCCTCCGCGCCATCGAGGAAGCCAGGAAAGCGGGCATGACCGTCATCGGCTTCACTGGCAAGGGCGGAGGCAAGATGTCCGGCGCCTGCGATTACGAACTCTGCGTTTCCTCGCCGAAAACGCCCCTCATTCAGGAAATGCATGAGGTATGCATGCATCTTTCCTGCGAGCTTATCGACCATTATCTTTTCCAATGTCCTGAACTGCTGAAATAATTTTCCAGGAGAATACCGATATGCCCATCTTTGAGTACAAATGCCGCTCCTGCGGCCATTCTTTTGAAGAGCTCGTCTTTGGCGATCTTCTGCCGGAATGCCCCAAGTGCCACTCGGCGGAAACGGAAAAGCTCATCTCCCGCTGCTCCTGCAGGCTCGGAAGCGGCAGGGCCCCGGGCGATCCTGCTCCTGCCGCTCCGTCGGGCGGGGGCTGCTCCGGTTGCGCGGGAGGCAACTGCGCCAGCTGCTGCGGGCATTAGAGTCCACGCTCCTTCACCGCTTCCCAGGAGACATGATGAGAAAGATCACCATCGCCACGCGCGGGAGCATGCTCGCTCTGTGGCAGGCGAATCACATAAAAGCCCTCCTTGCCGCCCGGTACGAAGACTTGGAGGCGGAACTGCTGACCATCCGGACAAAAGGCGACAAAGTCCTTGACGTCCCGCTCGCCAGCGTCGGCGGGAAAGGACTTTTCGTCAAGGAGATCGAGGAGGCCCTGCTGGACGGGCGTGCAGACCTGGCCGTCCACAGCATGAAGGACGTTCCCATGGTGCTGCCCGACGGACTCATGCTTGGAGCCGTCCTGAAGAGGGAAGTCAGCCATGACGTTTTCGTATCGGAAAAATACCCCACGCTGGAAAGCCTCCCTCCCGGCGCCGTCGTGGGCACCAGTTCCCTGCGCCGCCAGGCGCAGCTGCTCAGTTACCGGACGGACCTCACGGTATCCATGCTCCGCGGCAACGTGGAGACACGCGTCCGCAAGATGCGTGAAGGCATGTACGACGCCGTCATCCTTGCCGCCGCAGGAATGAAGCGCCTTGGCATCTCCGCCGCGCATATGCAGCCTTTGACGCCGCCGCTGTTCCTTCCTGCCGTGGGGCAGGGGGCCCTGGGGATCGAGATCCGGACCGACCGCCAGGATCTGAAAGATATCATTTCGTTTCTCAACCACGCGGAGACCATGCTCTGCCTGACTGCGGAACGGTCTTTTCTGCGCAGGCTTGACGGCGGATGCCAGGTGCCGATCGCAGCTCACGCCGTCATGCGTGAAGGCCATATGGAACTTACCGGCCTCGTAGCCGATGTCGCCGGCAAAACAGTATTGCGCGAGACGCGCAGATGCCAGGCTTCTCCAGAACAGGCTGAGATCATGGGGACCGGACTCGCAGACCATCTGCTTGCGCAGGGAGCCGGCGCCATCCTCAGCGAACTCTATGGAAAGAGATCACCCCTGTGACAGGCGGGAGGAAACGGCAGAGGATGCCGCACCTGCACGATGAACTGCCAACCAGGTTATACCAGCAGGATACGAAATGACCATGCATAACCATGCTCCTGCAAAACTCGCCGCTGACGATCTGCGGCCAAATTGGCCTGTGGAACGGATCCCCTGGGAGGATAGCACACGCATCCCCAGGAGCGGAAGGCTGAGGCCGGCGCAGCCCCGTGCGCTTTCCGCCCTGGAGCTTGGCCTCCACATCCGCAATACGGGCTACAATATCTTTCTTTCCGGCGATCCTGACCTTGGCAGGACATACATGCTCTGCAATTTTCTCGATCCCAAGGCCAACAGGGAACCCATCCCGCCAGACCTGCTGTATGTCAACAACTTTGCTGACGAAGACCATCCCTGCCTCATCCAGCTTCCTGCCGGACAGGGAAAGACCTTCAAGCAGTCCTTTGAAGCTGCGATAGCCAAAGTCAAGGACGAACTGGCTGTGCACCTGGATTCGGAAGCATTCAGCAAAAAGCGCCGTGTCCAGGAGGACAAGTTTCGCAAGGAACGTGCGGGGCTCGTGGAGATCCTCGAAGACCTCGCCGCCAAAAAAGGTTTCGCCCTTGAAGCCGAAGATCTGGGGACCCTCGCGCTCTTCCCGATGTTGAACGGCCAGCGCATGAGCGATGAGGACATAGGGCAGCTGGACGCCCCGATGCGCCTGGAACTGAAGCGGAGGAGCGAGCGGCTTCTGCACCAGCTGTCCGCGCATATCAGAAAATTAAGCCGCCTGGAAAAGGAACATTTTCAGCAATGCAAGGAGATCGAGCGCAATGCGCTCAAGGCCGTTCTTGACCGCTGCCTGCTTCCCGTTGAGCGTAAAATGTGCCGCATGTCCGGATGCGAAGGCCAGGATGCACCTTTAAATGCCTTTTTTGCCAATGTGCGTAAGGATATGCTGGAGCACGTCGACATATTCCTTCCGCGGGATCCTTCACCTGTGCCTGCGGGGCATGCGGAACACGCCCAGGCGCCGGAATGCGACCTGGGCAGATACGATATCAATCTCTTCGTGGATAACAGCCTGCTTTCCGGAGCGCCTGTCGTCATCGAGCCTCATCCTACCTTTTCCAACCTCCTCGGCTCCATTGAAAGGGAAGTGGAGCTTGGCGTGCTGACGACAGATTTCACCCTTGTCAAGGCAGGTTCCCTGCACCGCGCGAACGGCGGATACCTGATCATGCAGGCAAAAGACCTGCTGCAGTTCCCTCCGGCGTGGGAAGGCCTGATGCGCGCCCTGCGTTCCGGCATGGCGCGCCTGGAAGACATGGACATGCTCGAATCCTCGCGCTCCAAAAGCATCGAGCCTGAACCGGTCCCGCTGAACATCAAGGTCATCCTCGTCGGTGAGGAAGGGCTTTACGAACATCTGCTGTACGCAGACGAGATGTTCGCAAAACTCTTTAAAATCAAGGCGCAGATGACGACGGAAACAGAAAAAAATGCGGCAAACGTGCGCTCCTGGCTTTGCCAGCTCGCGCGCATCATGGATGCCAATGAACTCCTTCCCTTCGACCGCGGCGCACTTGCCGGACTTGTGGACTATGGGTCAGAGCTTTGCGAGGACCGCAGGAAGCTGTCCCTGCATTTCCCCCTCATGCGTGAGATCCTGATCGAATCCTCGGCGACGGCTGAACTGCAGGGGAAGACCATCGTTGATCCCTCAAGCCTCCATGAGGCCCTCCTTGCCCGGAGAAGGCGCAGCGACCTGAATGAAGAACTGTACATGGAGGAGTACGACAGGAACATCATAAAGATCCGAACCGCCGGCAGCGAGGTCGGCTGCGTGAACGGCCTTGCCGTCACGACCTGCGGCGACTATGAGTTCGGGCTCCCGCACCAGATCGCCTGCACGGTCGGGGTCGGGCACGGCGGCATCGTCGACCTGGAGCGCGAGGCGGAGCTGGGAGGGCCGATCCATACCAAGGCCATGATGATCCTCAAAAGCTATCTGACATCCCAGTTCGCGCATAACAAGCCCCTCGTCCTCACCGGAAGCATCTGCTTCGAGCAGAGCTACAGCGGCATCGAGGGCGATTCCGCCTCCGGCGCCGAGCTTGCCGCGCTGCTGTCGGCGATTTCCGGCGTCCCCGTGCGGCTTTCCCTCGCCTTTACCGGCGCGCTGAGCCAGTCGGGCGACATCATGGCCGTGGGCGGCGTCACACGCAAGATCGAGGGATTCTTCGAGCTCTGCTCGCGGCGCGGCCTCACGGGAGAGCAGGGGGTCATCCTCCCCCGCGACAACGTGGAGCATCTCATGCTGCGGGAGGATGTCATACAGGCCGTGCGCGACGGGAAATTCGCCATTTACCCGGTGACGAACATAGCGGAGGCGCTGGAGCTGCTCACCGGCATGCCGGCCGGCAGACGCAGGAAGGACG
>JAEEGF012221616.1_pt1 | contig 13464 bp, 11 predicted proteins | sample 9134171 | NCBI WGS metagenome assembly JAEEGF01 (sample SAMN16246542, study PRJNA631951) | gut metagenome | biome: gut microbiome; feature: rumen; material: AP-attached | host: Bos | place: Iran: Karaj | collected 2018-10
TTATGATGATAAGATAACAGAAGATAATGCCAAAGAAAGGCTTGCTGGAGCTGAGGTACTTATGATCAATAAAAGTGCCATTACTGATAAGATCCTTGATGATGCCCCGGATTTAAAGCTTATTTGCGAATTTGCAACAGGATTTGATAATGCAAATATTCCTGCCTGCAACAGGCATGGGGTCAAGGTTGCCAATGTGGTCAATTATTCCACAGCATCTGTAGCGCAGCATACCTTTGCTCTTTTATTCTACCTTATGGAGAGCATGAGACATTATGATGAATTCGTAAAAAGTGGTGACTATGCAAATCAGCCACATTTCTGTTGCCTTGATATTCCATTTCATGAGCTTGATGGTATGACCTACGGAATAGTTGGCATGGGAAATATAGGCAGAAAGGTTGCTCAGATTGCAACAGCCTTTGGAGCCAAGGTTATCTTTTACTCTGCGTCTGGTAACAGCACCTGCACAGACTACGAGAGAGTTGAATTCGATGAGCTATTAAGGAGAAGTGATGTCATCTCAATCCATTGTCCACTTAGTGACAGGACTAGAAATCTCTTTAGCGGGGATGTCTTTGATAAGATGAAAGATACCGCAATCCTCATAAATGTCGCCCGAGGCGCTGTCGTAAGCGAACAGGATCTTGCAGATGCGCTTTTAAATAATAAAATAAAGGCCGCAGGTCTGGATGTTTTATATCCAGAACCCATGGCCAAAGATTCACCTCTTTTGCAGATACTGGATAGCACAAAGCTCATGGTCACACCTCATCTTGCCTGGGCCAGCACTGAGGCCCGCCGCAGATGCCTTGAGGAAGTTAAAAAGAATGTTCAGGCTTATCAGAGGGGCGAAGCAAGAAATATTGTAAATCCTTAAGTTACTCTTGGTTAAATACAAGCTGAGCGAAATTATAAAAGCCAAGATACCAGATACGGAAATCATGCTGTCCGTCAAGCTCCTGCCACATGTAGTTCTCACCATCAACAAATTGGTCGCATACAGATGGCAGTGTCTTGGCTGCGGCAGAATGGCTGGAATAGGCTGTTCTGTCCTGAAGACCGCATATGTTATAAAAATAATAGATTGGATATTCATTGCCTTCAAGAATGCTAGCTGTCTTGGAGGCAATATTGCTTGTTGGGGCAGCTGAAAAAGCTCCAAAATATCCAAACATATCTATGCATTCTCCAATACCGATGTTGATAGTCTGCATACCACCCATGGAAAGCCCGGCAATTGCTCTATGGGCTCTGGCTTCTGAAAGGTCATACCCTTCCTCATAATCAGCATAGGTGCTATAGTGAGAGTCTATGTATGGAATCAGGTCGTTTCTCAGCTCCTGACCAAATACATAGAAAGAATCTATGGCAGATGAACCGTTTTCTGCCTTATAATCACCTGCTCTTCCATTTGGAGTAACTACAATAAAGGACTCTATATCGCCATAATAGGAAAGATTATCCATTATTGCCTTTACTCTGGAAGTGCTCTTATTCATTCCCCATTCATCTTCGTCACCACCAATGCCATGTAGCAGGATCATGACATTATATTTTTTATCCTCGCTATATCCTGCAGGCAAATAAATATTTGCTTCCTTGGTAAATTCATGGCCATCTCCGGCATAATCATGAGCTGTATAGGTGATCCTTTCTATAGTGCCTGCGCCTTCATCAGTACGAAGAGCTGTGTATCTTGGAAGGACCATATTTCCGACTTCTGCATGGGCTTCCTGTGGTGTTGTAGTAGAAGAACTGCTGGCATCAGTGTTCTCTGAGCTTGCATCTTCCAATAATATTTCATCTGAAATAGCACTGTCAGCCTCTTCGGAGTAAGATGTTTCTTGTGCAATTGCTTTCTCAATATCATTACCACAACCTGTAAGTAATAATCCCATAACTAATATCCCCGCTAATACCTTATTTTTCATTTTACAAATCCTTCCTGTATATAAGTATTTCAATGATATGTAGTGTAAGGCATTTCTTTACTTTTCTCTTACCATTTGTTTCTTGTCTCTAGCCATTTATTGCTAAGATTTCATGAGTTAAAATAAATCAGGAAAACACTATAAAATTTTCTATAATATATGCTTCACGATTGAAAACGGAATATGCAGAGAATATAAGAGAATTAAGCGAATGGGAAGGAATGAGCGATGAAAAATATAAATGTTATACTGTTGAGTTTGAGATATAACTCAATTAACTTAAACTTCGTACATGAAAATGTTTTCTAGAACCTGCCTACGAGGTCGCTTAATTTTGCAGAAAGGTTCAAACATATTTTTACGACTGCGAAGTTTCAGCTATTAAATATTTGAGACAAAAAAGAGTGCTATTTGTTATAATTGTAGGCGGCTAGGAAATTGTGATATTTGGCTATGCTAAATGGGAATAACTGGGGGAACATAATGTCACATGAAGTAATGGAAGGCTTTAGCGGGAGTAAATTACAGACGTTCAAGTCAGATTTGTCTGAATGGAATAAGCTACATACAATATTCAGTTCGAGCGATATGCGAGCTCTTTCAAAAAAGTATACAAATTTCTTGAATAACATGCAGTCTGCGAATAATGCGATAACTGCAGCCGGAATAGAAGGGATTTCTCCTATAAATGTAACGATTACTCAGGGTGAAATCACACGTTTTAATAGTAAGTTGGTTAAATTACAGGATTTTACAAAAGATATTCATAGTAATGTCAAGAAACTAGTGGATGAGCCATTTTGTGAGCAATTAAGAAATCTTCTTGGTAGTGTTCAAGAGCATGATCATTTCTTTATTTCAATCGGTGATTCAACATATGATTTAGGTGATATAGAAGATAAGGATGATGCGCATAATAAGATAGTTTATCTTTTAAAATATGGGGAAAAAAGCAATCTTGAGATATTCTACGAAGAGTATCAGAAAAGTGAAAATTACAATCCCGAGGTACTTGCAAGATATCGCATGGCAGAGAAGATAATTAATGGTGGAGCGCCATATTCTCAGGAATTTATAGATTCATGGCTGTTAAAAGAAGATAACTATTTGGCATATTTGGTTGTCAAGCAGATGATGCATTCTGAGGAAGATCAGGGAATAGGGTCATTCTTGGAAAGTGTTAGTAATAGAAATAAAGCTATGATGATGCTTGATCCTAATTTCTCTATGACAGCCGAGCAGGAAAAACAGGCAAGAGCTATGGCTGATTCTGAAATAGCCAAGATGAGCCAAAAGGATGTAAAGAAATATTCCAACATTTATGATAAACGTCATACAGATACTTATGACAGAGAAATAAGAAAATTGAGTGAAAAAGAAAAAGTTGAGTATGCCAAGTATGAGATTTTTAGGATGCTTAAAGACAAGACTAGTATGGTTGTGGCATACGCTAATGGTATAGAGGGGTATTCAATTCCAATTCGGCGATGGATTGATCTTGCAAAAGCGGATATTGAGGGAACAGCGCTTGAAATGCTGGGAATCAAGCCTTATGGTTATGCACAGCAGTGGGCCGAAGATATTGAAAGTGAATATGATAGAATAGCTGTAGACAAAGCAAATTCAATGGCGCAGCACCAATATTCGACGATAGCGGGAGGAGCAACTGTAGATTTTGCATTATATTATGTTACTGGCGGCATTCTTGAAAGTTATGGACTTACAGCTGGTATGAGTGCTACAGCTGCTTTCGCAACTAATCAATATGTTCAGTTTGTACAAGATACTACTATCAGCTATCTTCCCCATTATCTGGAGTATGTGGCAGACGGAGACTTTTCTGACGCGGAAAGAGCAACCCTTTTGAACGAGATGTTATGGGGAGTGGCAGCAAATCTAGGATTAGGTACACTAGATGTATTTGTTAAGGCAAAATATGTTAGCCCAATAGCTTCTAGTTTGGATCGCGTTGAGATAGCGAATGAATCTCAGAAAAGCTTGAACGAGATAAATGAATATGCTGCTAATTATAACAAAAATGCAAAAGAGCCACTGGTAAATGGTCCGTATATTAGGGATGGAAAACCATATGGTAGGCCGGGACCAACAGGAAAACAAAAGCTTAAATTTGAACAAGAAGTGTATGACAAACAAGTAAGTCCAGATGGCATACTAAGAGAACCATATCCACCATATAGAGAAATTGATTGGAAACCAGGACAACCTCGCCAAGGGATAGTTGATTTTGGACATGAAGAGGGGAAATGCTATAACGATATGTTTTTAAAATACAGAGATAGAGATATTTCTTTGCAAGAATTAAAGGATTTTCAGGAAAATCCGGAAAACTTTAGAATAGAAATACCCTCGCCTAATAGAGGACATGCACATGAATAGGGAGGATAGCTATGATAACCATTTTTGATGCAGCATTAATGGGTGATTTTGAATTATTAATGAAGATGTATAAAGGTGATGTCAATTGTATAAACGAGGATACAAAACTTAATTTACTACAAACAATTATGTGTGGAGATGGAAATTATGAACAACGCAAGGCAATGGTGCATTTTTTAATTGACGAGGGAATTGATATTAACTATCAAGGTGGAAAACATAAGCGCAATGCTCTGCATATATTATATTCTTCATTGAATATAAGGGATGAAGAATTCATAATAACTATCACTAATACTTTACTTGAGGCAGGGGTAGATATTAACCAAAAAGATGCTTTTGGCGCTATTCCGTTATCTTACTTGATATCAGGAAAACTAGGTAATGGTGTGGTTAAGAGTTTATTATCGGTTTTAAAAAAATACGGTGTTAAGTGTCATGAGAAGGATAATTATGGAAATTCGTGCGTGGATTACGCTAATCAGTTTCCATGGCGAAAAGAGATAGTGGAGGAAATGGAAAATGAAGATTGATAATTCTTTGTATGGGGGATTTGTTGTTTCTAAGAATGTGTTAAACGGGATTCCTATCAGATATTCTTACAGAGAAAAAAGTAACATAAAAGAGCTGAATGGATGGACAATCTATTCTGATATAGATGATGACGAATATGTGAGTGATTCCAACAATTTTGTAATAGTAACAGCGGAGACGTTGTTTGAAAAAGCACAGGTCATAAAGGAAATATTTGATGCACCATATGGAACGGACTTATGTTGGTTATATGAAGAAGGCGTGCATACCGGATTCTATGATTTAAAAAATGATAAAGAGGTTACAATAGAACAGATAAATAAAGGTTTTTAAATTTGCTAATATAATAAGGCCTGTATCTCAGATGGATACAGGCCTTTGATAATGTTAGAATCCAACACAGTTGCCCTTTAATGTGGCACCCTTAATGTTATTCTTTCCGTTTTTAGATGTGCAATCCTGGATTACAGCTGTTCCAAAGGTTACCTTTTTGCCAAGAGCAGAAGGTGTTCCTTCCTTTGGCCAGTTGAAGTTGTATTTCTTGTTGCTGTCTGCTGTGCACTTTTTCATAGTTACAACTCCGCTCTGGTTATTTCTGTCAAAGCCAGAAGCGTAGTTACCAACTGCTGAACATCCTTCCAAAACATGATTAAGTGGATCAAGGTGAGCGGCAACACCAGAAGTTTTGTTATCAACTCCGCCAAGTTTAAAGCCGTTACCATCCCCGTAGATTCCATCGCAATATCCATTATAGTTTGCCTTACAGTTCTTAAAGGATACAGCCCCATGTGCTGCATAGAGATCCCATCCATCATCACTGTTATATTCGGCGACGCAGCCTTCGAAATAGTTGCCGGTTCCTGAATGGAGCTTACAAGCAAATCCGTCAGCATTTTCACCCTTGGGATCTGCATTGTGATGTGAAGTGCAGTTGTAGAATTTGTTGTTGGAGCCGCCGTTACTGATCTGGAAACCAGCATCCTTGTTGTAGCAGCAGGTTACATTAGTAAAAGTATTGTTGTTGCCATCGATAAAGATACCGTTGTCAGCAGCATTTTTTACTGTAAAGTTTGAAAGATTGCTGCCACTTCCTGAGATGGTGATTCCTCTTCCAGAGCTTCCGCTTGTGGATGAAAAATCAATTGTGGCATTGTTCTTACCAGTGATATTTACACCTGAAGGAAGTTTTACGGAGCCACTCTTTACAGTACCGTCAATAACAATTGTGGTGCCGCTCTTAGCCTTGCTGATAGCAGAAGAAAGAGATGTTCCACCATTCTTAACTGTAATAGTGCTGCCACTTGTGCTTCCTGAACCGGAGCTACTTCCTGAACCGCTACCAGAACCAGAGCTACCAGATCCAGAGCTGCTTCCTGAGCCATTTGAACAGGCCTCGAACTTGAACTGCTGACAGGCAAGTCCGTTATATTCCCATGTAGAAATATTTCCACCAGCTGCTTTTGACCAGTTATATACATCAACTGCCTGCTTGTTAGAGCTGCACTTGGTCTGAAGTGCAACAACTCCGCTTGAAATCTTAACTACCTTAAAGGTCTGTGAATCTCTGCCATTTGCAGGCCAGATCTGGATATTGGTGCCGTTTGCTGAACTTCCCCCGTTTACGTCAAGCATACGGCCACCAGCCATACCACTTTTAATTGTGATATAGTTGCTGCCAAGGTTTGTGACATACCACTTCTGACATGCATTGCCATTTCCTGTGTACTGCTGTACATTGGCACCGTTTGTGTCGGAAGCATTAGCAACATCAACATACATCTGGCTGTTGATGTTCTTAATGTAATACCATCCGTCTGAGATGATATTAGATGCAGCTTCTGCCTTTGGAGCTGTGGTTGCTATGGCAGAAGAAGCCACTATCACAGAAGCTGTTGTGATAGCGATAACAACCTTTTTGATCATTTTTTTGAACATACCTTCTAGTCCTCCCTTATTAAGTTAAGTATAGTTTTGCCTCCCTAAGCTAAAACATGAGAAAATCATAACACGCATGAATACTGGATGTAAACGCTTTCATAAATGTGAAAATGTATGAAAATGCGCTCTTTCTTTTGGTGAAAATTACAATAAACGTAATAATTGGGAATAAAATATAATCTACCTTTGAATTCGGGATATATTTAAACTACAATGAAAGTATCTTGGATTTGAGTTACACGTATAAAAAGATATAAAAAATAAACAAGAATAAACAAGAGAATGTGAGGAATAGAGGACATGAAAATAAGAAGATTGGGTGGCTTACTGGCGGGACTTACACTAGGTGTCTGCGGCCTGGTATTAAATCCTGTGAAGTCTGAGGCAACAGAAGGGCTATCAACCTCCTACGCGGATATTTCTGAGGAAACAAGTATTCAGCAGAGTACAGATATAACGAGCTCAACTGGCGACATGGAAGAGGAAGAAAAGGTTGTTATTCCCCAGAATAATGTGATTAATTCAAATGGCAAGCAGGTAAAGTCGACTGTAGCTGGCAACTATTATGCCTGGTCTGTTCCTGGATTTGCTGTTATAACCCCTGAGTACGAGCTTCAAAAACAAGCTAATTTTATGGTACTTGAGTATTTCTTTGTGACAACATGGGACATAGATGCAAGGACAGCTCCTGCAGCTATCGACACCATGAGTATTGTGGCACAGTCAGAAGAAGCTACTCTTGGAGCATCTTTTCAGATGACAGTCAGCAGACTCTTTTCCACTAAGGTATATCCAATGGTCAATGAAGAGATGAAGGTTGAAACAATGATTGAAATACCTGCAGATTTCAAGGAAGAAGGAGCCTCTTATGCTGTAATATGTGTAAGAAGTGGCGGTGTATATGAAATCCTGCCTGATCTGGATGAGGATCCTGCTACTATAACATTCACTGCCCATGCAGGAACCGGAGCATACGGAATCCTAAGATACAGGGATTAAATACCAAGATTTTAAGGCATCATCACAATTGTGGTGATGCCTTTTATTTGTTATAATTAAAATGTTAAGAAAAACTTAAAATTCATATGAGGGGAAAAGTATGATTAAAAGTGTCAAGAAAGCTTTACTTTCTGCAGCAGCGCTTCTGGGGGCAGTAGCGTTTCTGTCTTTATCACCTGTAGCTGAGACTACAGTCAGTGCCAGAGGCCCGGAAATTGCCATGGGAGTTGATGTAGCTAAATATCAGGGCGCGATCAACTGGCAGCAGGTCAAGAATTCCGGCGTTAAATTCGCCATGATCAGAGTTGGAACAACTAAAAAGGGAATGGATGAGCAATTCATCAATAATATAAATGGTGCCAATGCAGCTGGCATCAGGACAGGTATATATATCTATTCATATGCCACAAATCCTGAACAGGCTGCAGCAGAGGCCAATCAGGTTCTCGCATGGATTGCGCCATATACAGTATCATTTCCTGTAGCAATTGATATTGAGGATTCATGTCAGAAGGGACTCAATCCAGCCCAGCTTCAGGCTATTGCAGATACATTCTGCGGCATCATGTATGCTAATGGTTATGAGCCAATGGTTTATGCCAGCAAGAACTGGTTCATGGGCAGAATGCCTGTTGTATCTGCACCTAAGTGGGTGGCTCAGTATAGCAGTGCATGCGAATATCCAGGAGATTATGCTATGTGGCAGTCTACAAGCCATGGACAGGTTGCAGGTATCCCTGGAAGAGTAGATATAGATCATCTTTATTCAGATTACTTTAGCCGTTTGATCCCAGAGGGATTTAATAGCTATGGTGGGAATATATATTATTACCACAATTATAGAAAGCTCTATGGCTGGCTTAACCTTTCAAATGGAAGATATCATGCAGATGCCGCAACGGGTATCATAAATGCAGGATGGTTCCAGGATGAATCAGGAATCTATTATCTTGATCCGACTCAGGGCGGACTTGCCAAGGTTGGCTTTGCTGATATTGCAGGGGCAAGATATTTCTTTGACGCAAACGGTGTAAGACGCACTGGTCTTATAGATGTTGGCGGCGCACTGGTTTACGCCAATGCAGATGGTGTCTGCCAGAAGGGCCTTATTCCTCTTGAGGATGGTGTTCACTATTTTGATGATCAGTATTTAATGCACGTGGGACTTACTCAGGTTGGAAATAAGCTTTATTACTTTAATGAAAAGGGTGTAATGCAGACCGGAATGCTTGCCTTTGAAGTTGGAAAGTTCATGTTTGGCGCAGATGGTGCTGCTATTTCTGGCTGGTTTTCCAATGAACTTGGACAGAGATTTTATTTTGGACAGGATTTCAGGGCTTATGTAGGCCTTCAGCAGATTGATAAAGATGTATACCTTTTTGGCAATGACGGAGTAATGTTCACAGGCTGGACAGGTGATGTTGGTGCCAGATATTATTTCGGCGCAGATGGCAAGATGGTAAAAGGCTGGAATGCAATAGACGGAAGAGCTTTCTACTTTGGGGCTGATGGACTTATGGCTACAGGGCTGGCTCCACTTAAGGACGGAGTTTACTTCCTTGATCCTACAGATGGACACATGGTTGTAGGCTGGGTTCAGCTTCCTGATGGATGGAGATACTTTGATGCCAACAACGGCAAGATGCTTGCAGGCGTAACTGCTGTTCTGGATAATGTTGAGTGTACTTTTGACAAGAGTGGTCTTTTGGCAGCTCCAGCTGGCTGGGTTCCAGGAACGCCTGCTCCTGTAGATCCTGCAGTAGTCGCAGCAGCTCAGACTCCGGCAGCACCTGCTACTCCACAGTAATAGAAACAGATACATAAACAGATACATCAAGGACCTGCGGGGGAAAATACCTTCGCAGGTTTTTTGCGCGCATTTTTTTCTTTTAACACCTATATCATTAGTATAAACAAGACAATTATGTTACAATGTAACGGCATGGGTTCAGAAACCCGTATTATCATGAAAGAGGTATGAACAATGGATTTTCAAAGTGCACAGGAGAAACTAGCTAAATATGGCCAGGAGCATGTACTTAAGTATTATGATGAACTTTCTGATACTGAGAAAGAAGAGCTTCTTGCCCAGATAGAGGATACAGACTTTGCAGTTTTAGAGAACTGCAAGAATCTTGGAAAGAGTGAGGGAAGAGGACAGTTTGCACCTCTTGCTGCAATGCAGGTTTCCGAGATTAAGGAAAGAGAAGAAGAGTTTAGAAAGATTGGCGTTGAGACAATTAAGGCTGGTAAGGTGGCAGCAGTCCTTCTTGCAGGCGGAATGGGAACCAGACTTGGTTCTGACAACCCAAAGGGTATGTATGATATTGGTCTTACCAAGCCAGTTTATATTTTCCAGAGAATAATCGAGAACCTTCAGGATACAGTAGCTCAGGCAGGTGGCGCCTTCATTCATCTTTTCATCATGACTAGTGAAAAGAATAATGATGCTACAGTAAACTTCCTCAAGGAGCACAATTTCTTTGGATATCCAGAGGATAAGGTTACTTTCTTCAAGCAGGATATGGCCCCAGCTTCCGATTACAATGGTAAGGTTTATATGGAAGGCAAGGGCAGAATTTCCACATCTCCTAATGGTAATGCTGGATGGTATTCATCAATGCTCAAGGTTGGACTTAGAGATGTTCTGTTAAAAGAGGGAATCGAGTGGATCGATATTTTTGCTGTTGATAATGTCCTTCAGAGAATCGCAGATCCTTGCTTTGTTGGTGCAACAGTTAATGCAGGTGTTTCATGCGGCGCCAAGGTTGTTAGAAAGAATGCTCCAGATGAGAAGGTTGGCGTAATGTGTCTTGAGGATGGAAGACCTTCTATCGTTGAGTATTACGAGCTTTCACAGGAGATGATGGATGCCAAGGATGAAAACGGTGATCCTGCTTACAACTATGGAGTTATCCTTAACTATCTCTTTAACGAGAAGGCGCTGTTTGATATAGCACAGAAGACTCTTCCTCTGCATGTTGTTGAGAAGAAGATTCCTTATATTGATGAAAATGCAAATCTTATCAAGCCAGAAGCTCCAAACGGATGCAAGTTCGAGCAGCTTGTTCTTGATATGATCCATGAGCTTGATACATGTCTTCCTTATGAGGTTGTAAGAGAACATGAATTTGCTCCTATCAAGAATAAAGAAGGCGTTGATTCTGTAGAGTCAGCTAGAGAGCTTTGCAAGCTTAATGGAATTGAGCTGTAATGCAATTTGTTGAGGAATGTGCGAATTTGTTACTGGAGCGAGCTGTTAGCAAGTGAATGGAACAATCTAACATTCTGACAGGTGTTCCTAACATAAGAGTGTTGTAATTAGTGACGCCTATCAATACAATTAAACCATAGTAAACAAAAAACTTGGTGATACATAACAGAAAAGAGGTTGAATATGGCTATTCTTGTAACAGGTGGAGCAGGATATATTGGATCACATACAGTAGTAGAGCTTCAGAATGCAGGCTATGATGTGGTCGTTATGGATAACCTTGCTAATGCTAGTGAGAAGGTTATCGGAAGAGTTGAGGCCCTCACAGGCAAAAAGGTACCTTTCTACAAGGTAGATATAAGAGATAGAGAAGGTCTTGAGAAGATCTTTACTAGTGAGAAGATTGACAGCGTAATCCATTTTGCGGGACTTAAGGCTGTAGGCGAGTCAGTACAGAAGCCTTGGGAATACTATGAGAACAACATTGCAGGAACTCTTACATTAGTTGATGTAATGAGACAGCATGGCTGCAAGAACATTATTTTCTCATCTTCTGCAACTGTATACGGTAATCCTGCATTTATTCCAATCACAGAGGAGTGCCCTAAGGGAACATGCACAAACCCTTATGGTTGGACCAAGTCAATGCTGGAGCAGGTTCTCACAGATATCCAGAAGGCTGACCCAGAATGGAATGTAGTTCTTCTTAGATACTTTAATCCTATTGGAGCACATAAGAGTGGAACAATTGGCGAGAATCCAAATGGAATTCCTAACAACCTTATGCCTTATATTACACAGGTTGCAGTTGGCAAGCTTCCACAGCTCAATGTATTTGGTAATGACTACGATACACATGATGGCACAGGAGTAAGAGATTACATCCATGTAGTAGATCTTGCACTTGGCCATGTTAAGGCTCTTAAGAAGCTTGAGCCAGGCAGCGGACTTAATATATACAACCTTGGAACAGGTGTTGGATACAGCGTACTTGATATTGTCAAGAATTTCGAGGAAGCTACAGGCGTCAAGATTCCTTATGTGATCAAGGAGAGAAGACCTGGAGATATCGCAACATGCTACTCTAATGCAGATAAGGCAGAGAGAGAACTTGGCTGGAAGGCAGAGAATGGAATCAAGGAAATGTGCGCTGATTCCTGGAGATGGCAGAGCCAGAATCCTAACGGATATGAAGAGTAATATAGTATAAACCATTATTATGGGAATAGGATTAGCTATCCTTGACAAAATGTCGGGGATAGCTAATTATTGTTATGGCGTATGACTTATTGTTATTTATTTAGCGTGGGGGATTTGGGGAAATCTGAAATAAGATAATAGAGGTGAAATATGTACCAGATTGAATGTGATACCCACACACACACTTTATATTCAAGACATGCTTATTCAACTATAGAAGAAAATATCAGGGCAGCCAAAGAGAAAGGAATCAAGCTCCTTGCCAGCACTGATCATTTTAGCGATATGTTGTTTGGCGATTATGAGAATGTTAAAAATTATCAGTATCTCTTTTGCTCAAGTAACTGGCCAAGAGTATGGAATGATGTTACTCTTCTTCGAGGTGTTGAAGCAGATATTGTAGATATGGATGGGAATCTTTTTGGACATGACATTATTATCAGCAAGTCTGTAACTGGTGATGTTTATGATCCTGAGAAGAGACTTCTTGATATGGTGTGTGAGAGAATTGATTTTGTCATAGCTTCAGTACATGCCAAGAGACATACAATTGGAAAGAGTATTTCAGAGAATACTAATATGTATATAAAGGCTATGGAGAATCCCAAGGTTTTCTTTATTGGACACATAGGAAGAGCCGGAGTGCCTTTTGATATGGATGAAGTCCTTAGAGTTGCCAAGGAACTTAAAAAGCCAATAGAGATAAATGAGCATAGCTTTTTCTGGGAGGGGCATCATCAGTCGGTTTGCAGAGATGTTGCCATGAGGTGTGCTGAGCTTGGAGTGTCCGTCTGTGTTAATACAGATGCTCATATGTCTCCGGAAATTGGAGAAACTATGCGAGTTCAGAAAATGTTTGAGGAAATAGGTTTTCCACAGGAGCTTATTATAAATAGAACCAAAGAGAGCTTTTTAAAGGGGCTGTCTGATTGCGGTATAGAGATTACATTATAAAGAGAAGTATTTAAGGGGATCAGAATGTTTAGACTTTGGGTTAAGCTGATAGATGATAATCATCTAATAAAGGATACAGTCATTTGTGATGATACTATGGATACCAGGACTCACAAGGTGATGAACGCTATAGAAAAAGCGTGCTATGAGCTTGATCTGTCCAAACCTATATGGCTAGATACAACAGTCAGGGACTTCCAAAGGCACTCAAAATGCCGCTTTACAAGGGATGCCTTTATAGAGCAGGCTCCCTTTGACTATATGGAAAGACAGGTGATCGAAGAGGAATACTGA